>Ga0316207_10000322_pt1 | contig 86470 bp, 78 predicted proteins | sample 6weekpyrite_MG_FD_204943 | JGI IMG/M metagenome (GOLD analysis project Ga0316207, IMG submission 204943) | Microbial mat bacterial communities from mineral coupon in-situ incubated in ocean water Damariscotta River, Maine, United States -... | ecosystem: Environmental > Aquatic > Marine >...
TAAATTTACAGGGCAATATTGACCGGCCTGCGGATGTCCGCACATTACGCCAATATGATCACACCGGCGTTGGTTTATATCGAACCGAAATGCTTTTTATTGAGCATAACGACATGCCCTGTGAAGAGGAACAGTTTGAAACTTATCGACGTGCTCTGCGTTCACTCAAGGGACACCCTCTTACCATTCGTACTATCGATTTAGGTGCCGATAAAGAACTTGCAGATACAACCCAACATGGTCCATTGGTACATAACCCCGCTCTGGGCTTACGTGCGATCAGGCGTTGTTTAAAAGATCCATCAATCTTTTTACCACAGATTAAAGCTATTTTACGCACCGCCGGCTATGGCCCGGTTTGCCTGATGATTCCTATGATTAGCTGCATTTCAGAACTGGAGCAGGCATTAGAACTGATTGAGCAGGCCAAATCAGAGTTAAAATCTCGACGTGTAAGGCTTGATCAGCACATTAAAATTGGCGCAATGATTGAAGTTCCATCGGCTGCACTGGTAGCAGATAGCCTGGCAAGCAAACTGGATTTTTTATCTATCGGTACCAATGATTTAATTCAGTATACCCTGGCCTTTGACCGCATAGATGACGAAGTCAGCTATCTATACAATCCACTACACCCGGCGGTTTTAAAATTAATTCAAATGACGCTCAATGCAGGTGTGGCCCAGGGGATTCCTGTTTCAATGTGCGGTGAAATGGCCTCAGATACACAATATACTCGCTTATTACTGGGCATGGGATTGCAATGTTTCAGTGTACAGGCAAACAGCTTGCTGGATGTTAAACATATTATTAATCGCAGTGAAATAGAACAATTACGCCCACTGACGGAAAAGATTTTGAATTTATCTGATCCGCAGGAAATTAAGCTTGAGGTTAATGAATTGAATCGACGCTTTTCTTAAACAGTGTGGTAAGTTCGAAGTAACCTCACCTGTGTAAATATTTTTTTTTGACTTACGACTTACGACTTACGACTTACGACTTGCGACTTACAATTTACGACTATGTTTATAATCAATACTCCGATAAACTCCAAACCGTAAATAAACCATGCCCTGGGCTAAAAAACATGGTCGATAGTACAGACTTCACCGAAAAAACTGAACAGCAATTACTGGCCTTATCCGAAGCGCTGGAATCTGGCACTTTGCACCATGCACAAGGTATGCTGAATGCTTTGCATCCAGCTGAAATAGCTCACCTGCTTGAGTCCCTGCCTTTCCATGAACGTCTGGTTATCTGGCCCCTGGTTTCTAAGGACCTGGAAGCTGAGGTACTGATTAACCTGGGCGATGAAAAACGCCAGGGCCTGATTAAAGACATGTCCCCACAGGAACTGGTCGAGGTTGCCGAAGAGCTTGAAGTCGATGATTCCGCTGACTTCGTTCAATCTCTTCCAGACACGGTAATAGACCAGGTATTACATTCCCTGGATAGCCAACACCGTAAACTGCTTGAATCCGTACTTTCTTTCCCGGAGGACAGTGCCGGTGGCATGATGAACACGGATACCATTACCGTTCGCCCAGAGGTGACACTGGATGTGGTATTACGCTATTTACGCCTGCTGGGTGACATCCCTAAACCAACCGATCACCTTATTGTTGTCGACAGGGATAATCACTATCTGGGAATCCTGCCATTATCACAACTGCTAATTAATGAGCCGGAGAGCACGGTAGAAGATATTATGGACGACAAAGTCACTGCCATACCATCTGACATGGAAGACAACGAAGTAGCTATGGTATTCGAAGACCTGGATCTGATTTCCGCACCGGTAGTCGATGGCAATAATATGCTGCTGGGTCGAATCACAGTTGATGATGTCGTTGACGTTATTCGTGAAGAAGCTGACCACTCCGTATTAAGTATGGCGGGTTTAAATGATGATGAAGACCTGTTTTCACCGGTGCTACCCAGCTCACGACGCCGCGCCATCTGGCTTGGCATTAACCTGATTACCGCTTTCCTGGCATCCTGGGTCGTCAGTAATTTTGAAACCACACTCGAAAAGGTGGTCACCGTGGCTATTTTAATGAACGTAGTGGCCAGCATGGGGGGCATTGCCGGTAGCCAGACCATTACCCTGGTTATACGCAGTATGGCCCTGGGGCAACTTAGCCGCAGTAACCGGCGCTGGGTATTTAACAAAGAAGTCATGGTGGGGCTACTTAATGGTGGAATTTGGGCAATCGTCGTCGCGCTCATCGCCAGCATCTGGTTCAATAATTATTCCGTTGGCCTGGTTATTGCCGCCGCCCTGATTATAAACCTGATTTTTGCTGCGGCATCAGGGGTGGCTATTCCAATTATTCTAAAAAAATTACATATCGATCCAGCGATAGCAGGCAGTGTAATTTTAACCACTATTACGGATATTGTGGGTTTACTGGCCTTTCTTGGCCTGGCTACAGTATTTCTGCTCTAGTACTGAGCTATCCCCACGAATCTTATCTAAAAGCAAAAAGCATTTTATCCGCAAATTAACGCAAAAAAACGCGAAGGTTTTTGTTTGTGCGCCTGCGGCGCACTGCACCCGGTATAAAGCTTTTGCTTTTATTTGCGTGTGTTAGCGTTCATTTGCGGACAACAGGCTTTGTCTTTTTGATTTTTAACCAAGTTTTATGGAGTATCTCAGGCTCCAATACCTTTGATACAGAGACATAGAAGTGCTGAGTCAATTCATTTAGCCACAGGAAACTCTGTGTCTCAGTGCCTCTGCGTCCAGGTTGAGCGAAAGCATATGAAATAGACGATTTTTTTCGTTATAATTCGCACCTTTACAGGCTTAAGCAAACTCTAATCATATGAAATTTATCGAAACCCGCGGCAACGATGGCCAACGTCCTACCCATGTTACCTTTTCTGAAGCCATTCTCAGCCCCATATCTTCTTTCGGTGGCATCTACTCCCCCGAGTCACTCCCTGACCTGGATAAGGACTTTTTACAAAATCACCTGAATGCAGATTACAAAACACTTGCTCGCAATTTATTAGCTGCTTTCGAAATTGACATTGAACAGGATGTAATTGAAAAAGCCCTGAGCCTGTATGATGAGTTTGATGATAGCAACAACCCGGTACCGGTTAATAAAGTTTATGATGACCTGTATGTAAGTGAGCTATACCACGGCCCCACCCGGGCATTTAAAGACATGGCCCTGCAACCCTTCGGCATGGTGTTATCATCTCTGGCGAAAAAACGTAATGAAAATTATTTGATACTTGCCGCCACATCCGGTGATACTGGACCCGCTGCTTTAGAGACATTTAAAAACCGCGACAATGTGCAGGTGGCCTGCCTGTATCCCGACGGCGGAACATCTGATGTGCAACGTCTGCAAATGGTAACTGAAGATGCAGATAACCTTAAAGTAATTGGCATCCACGGTGATTTTGATGATGCCCAGAGCGCACTCAAACAACTGCTAGGGTCAAACACGTTTAAACAAAAATTACAGGAAAAAAACATCTTCCTGTCAGCCGCTAATTCAGTTAACTTTGGTCGAATTATTTTTCAGACCATTTACCATATTCATTCTTATCTGGAACTGGTTCGTCAAGAAGCTATTTCTTTAGGTGAAAAGGTTTACCTAAATGTCCCAAGTGGTAATTTTGGAAATGCATTGGGTGGCTACTATGCAATGCAAATGGGCCTACCGGTTGAAAAAATATTAATTGCATCCAATAATAATAATATTTTGACGCAACTGATTAAAACTGGTGCTTATGATTTACGCAATAAATCGGTAATTGCAACCACCTCGCCCGCTATGGATATTTTAAAATCATCTAATATCGAACGTATATTATTTGATTTATTTGGCGAGACAAGAACTAAAGACCTTATGCAACAACTTGATGAAGATAAACATTATCAACTAAGTGATAGAGAGCTTAGTCAATTACAAAATATTTTTATAGCCGACTACTGCAATGACGATGAAGGCAAACAATATATTAAAGATGCTTTTGCCGAAGGCTATTTAATGGACCCTCACACCGCCACCTGTTTTAAAGCCTATGATACCTGCCGGGATAAACCATTAAAAACGATTGTTTACTCAACTGCAGAATGGACCAAATTCTCACCGGTTATCGCAAACGCACTAACGGGTGAAGTTGATACCCATGATATTGACGCCCTGAAATCAATTGCTAACGAAGCCAATATAGAAATACCCGCTGTTATTAGTGATTTATTTAATAAAGAAATTGCACAAAAAACGGTTATTGATAAAGAAAATATAGAGACTGAAATTTTAGCCTTTCTTTAAGGGGTTAAAATAACAGGCACAAAGATTAGTTTTAATAAAATAATGTAACAACTACACTGCTGTCTTGTTAACCACTGGAGACATGAGTTGTGGACGGAATAGCAATGTAGCGATTATTAAAATTTTCAATATGTTTTATACACCCATATAAATTATAATCTCGCCCTCAACCAGTCGACTAAAACATCTTCTGGAACGGGGCGGCTAATATAATAACCCTGGGCCACATCACAACCCATACGTCGCAAATTATCCATGGTTTCCTCATCCTCTACCCCCTCAGCCACCACTTTCATATTAAGCTCATGCCCCAGCATAATACAAGTTTTAACAATCGCTTTTGCCTCTTCATCGCCTGAAATTTTTCCGACAAAACTCTGGTCAATTTTTAACTCAGTGAAGGGTACTTTATGCAATTGTGATAAGGAGGAATAGCCTGTACCAAAATCATCGATAGATAACTGCAGGCCTTTTAAACGTAAACGTGTCAAAATATCCAGTGAAGTTACTAACTCACCCATTAATGCACTTTCAGTAACTTCTAATACCAGGCGAGTGGGGTCTAGCTTATTATCTTCCAGTAATTTACTTAACTGCTCAGGCAGTGCCAAACTGGTAATATTTTCAGCTGAAATATTAACAGAAACAGTTAAAGTAATACCTTTTTCCTGCCACATTTTTTCCTGATTAACAACAGCTTTAATAACCCACTGGGTCAGCAAACCAATTAAATTATTTTTCTCAGCAGCATCTATAAAATAATTTGGATAAATTAAACCATGCTCTGGGTGCTGCCAACGAACCAATGCTTCAACACCAGTCAGCATTCCCGTTGCTACAGCAACCTGAGGTTGATAATGCATAACAAATTCATCATTGAAAATAGCCTGCTTAATCTCGATTGGCCTAATATTAATACTACTCGCATTTACTACCTGATGCTCGTTAACTGATCCCAGGTTAATATGTTGCTTTAATAACTCACGCAAACGATCAAGTGGTAGCGGCTTACCAAGAGAGGCTATCAACTCTAATTTATGGGCTTCACACAGTTTCTCTGCAGAGTGCAAAACCCCAGCATCATGCCCACTTACTAATATCAATGCCGGTGGATTATCCATAACGGCTAAACGGCGCATAACCTCAATGCCATCCATTTCAGGCATATTAAGATCGAGAATTAGAATTGATCCGTTTATAAAGCTGACAACCTGCTCAAAAAACATACTTGCCTGAGTATATCCCTGCGTATCAAACCCAATCAATTCAACTACTTCGCAAAGCAGCTCAACCATCTCCGGATCATCATCAACCAAATATACTGTTTTATGTGACATTGTTATTTTAGTCCAGAATATCCCGTAATCTGTTAGCCAGCTCTTTTCTTGTATAGGGTTTTCTTAGTAAGTTTGCAGTAATTTGAGCCTGGTCATTTTTTTCTCCTGCGTTTTGAGTATAGCCTGATGTGAGCAATATTTTTAAATCAGGGTATTTTTTTTCTGCAAGCCCAGCAAGCTCATAACCATTAATTCCACCGGGCATCACCACATCACTAAACAACAGATCGATAGAGGGGTTCTGCTCCAGCAACTCTAAGGCCTGTTTTCCATCACTACAAACAAACACGGTATAACCTAAAGCCCGTAAGATATCTCCAGCAAAATCACGTAATCCCTCTTCATCATCGACTACCAAAAGAGTTTCATCTCCCTTGGGCAGCGCCTTACTCGCTTTTTTATCAAGCCCCGTTTTGATCTCGATTTTTTCATCTACCCGGGGTAAGTAAATCCTGAAAGTCGTCCCCATTCCTGTTTCAGATTCTACTTTGATACTGCCTTTAGAACGTTCTATAAAACCAAACACCATAGCCAGGCCAAGGCCGGTACCACTACCCTCTTCCTTAGTTGTATAAAAGGGCTCAAAGATGTGTTGCTGTTGCTTTAGAGTCATACCCTTTCCATTATCACTGATATTGACCTGAACATAATCGCCTTTTATAACACCAGGATTAAGCGCACAAAACTTTTCATCTAGATGGCAGTTAAGACTTTCTATAACCAGACGTCCACTATTATTCATGGCATCTCGAGCATTAATTATTATATTGAGTATAGCGTCCTGAAAATCACCTGGATCAATTTTTGTTAACCACAGGTCATGGGTAAATTTATACTCAACTTCGATCTCAGGTGTAATTGAGTGATCAATCAGGGTATTCATGCCATCTAGTAATTGATTAATATTCGTTACTGTTAACTGATTAGCTTTACGTCGAGAAAAAGATAATAATTGCTTTGTTAATTTGGCTGCACGTTTTGCAGATTTTTTAATTGGATCAATTCTATTAAGAATTTTTTCATCCGAAATTTCCATTAACTCCAGCAATTCAACATTACCTAGAATAATACCCATAATATTATTAAAATCATGTGCAATACCCCCGGTGAGCTGCCCCACTGCTTCCATTTTTTGAGAGCGCCTCAATGCTTCTTCAGTATGTTTATACTGGGTAATATCCTGCACCACACCAACCGACCTTAATGGTTTTCCAGCCTCATCAAAATAAGTATCACATTGCTCATTAACTATTTTTATTCGGCCATCTTTCATCTGTAATCGATGTTCTAACTCATAAGGCCGCCGAGTTTTCAGTGATTCTGTGTATGCATTATTAACCATTTCGCGATCATCTGGATGAACAGCATCAATAAACGCTTCATAGGTGGCCGTAAAGCCATCAGGATTAATTTCAAAAATTCGATAAACCTCTGCCGACCAGTTTATATTGTTTTTTATTAAATCTAACTCCCAGCTACCAATGTGAGCCATTTTTTGAGCTCGCAACAGATTTGCTTCAGCATTATTCTGTACAGTAATATCCGTGCGCATTGCTAAATAACTTAAAGGCTTTCCATTCTCACCAATTAATGGAACAATAGTTGTCGCTACCCAGTACTCAGAACCATCTTTAGCTTTATTACAAATATCACCATGCCATACATTACCAGCACTTATTGTCTGGTACATATCTTTAAAAAAATCCCTGCTATGAAAAGAAGAATTTATAATCCGATGATTTTTTCCAATCAATTCTTCCTTACTGTAACCACTGATTTTAACAAACAAATCATTTGCATAGGTTATTGTTCCATTTATATCTGTAATAGCCACAATACAATGTTGATCAAATGCAAATTGTTGATCTTGTAGTGCTTTTTTTTCTTCTTCTATTTTATTCTGTAAATCATTAAATCCCTTAAACAAATCGCCTATTTCATCCTGCCGATTATTTGGTAAACGAACAGAAAAATCCTGAGTCATAGCCGCCTTGCGTAATTCCATTGCAAGCATCTGTATAGGATTTGAAAAATACTTTTGAACAAACCAGGAAAAAACAAGTAATACTAACAACAGCACCAATAAAATAACTGCTGCCTGCAGCAGTTTATCATTTATCGATTCGTTAATTTCTTTTGCAGATAACTGAATAAATATATAACCATATTCATTACCATGATATTTCAAAGCGTCAAACATTAACAGAGAACCATCAATGAACTCATGTTGAATTTGCCAGCCTTCAGGTAAATTCATAAACTTTTCTGTGTTCTTTTTTTTATAATAAAAAACAGGCTGTTGGTTTTTGTTATAAATAGTTAAACCCTGAATTTTATTTAACGCTCGTAATCTTGAAGTTATATCGGCAGCTTCATCTACACCACCTATAGCAATGACCGCAACAAAGTCCTGGCTGAGTAATTCATTAAACGCCCGTGCTTCAACAACCAGCTCATTATGACGGTGATTAATTTCCTGATTAATTATAAAAGCAAAACTTACTGACACAATAATTAATAGTAGAATATAAACTGATAAAATTAGTTTATATTTAACAGGCATATTTTTAACGCTGATTGACATAAATTATTTAATTCTTAAGAAACTTAAAATCAATTATTTCTGTATAATTGGTAAGCGCTCATCGTTTCCCCACTCAAACCAGGAACCATCATAATGTGATACCTCATATCCTAATTGACGTAAGATGGTATAACTCAATGAAGACTGCTTCCCTTTATTGCAATATAATAAAATTTGTTTACCAATAGCTGTTGATTCATACATAGCACCAAGTTCATTTATTGACTTAAGCATACGGATACCACCTTTATAAGTAAAATGATTTTTCCAGGGTATATTCACAGCATTCGGTATATGACCTGAACGCAGTGCAATGGACTCTTTGCCTGAAAATTCTTCTTTTGTTCTAGCATCAATAATAACTTTATTTTTATCATCAATGGCAAGCCGCATACTTAATTTTGTTATCAAACGACGCGGCTCAATTGCCGGTGTATAGTTTGTTTTTTTCGGCTTAATCATTACCTGACTTAAGGCTTGATTAGAATATGCCTGCCAGCCCTTTATACCACCATCAAGTAGCTTTACATTATTGTGCCCATAAACTTCTAAAACCCAGAACACACGACCCGCATCAATATAGGTATTCCCATCATAGACCACTACTGTAAAATCTTTGCGTATACCCGCGTTACTAAATAAGTCACCAATATGCTTTAAGTTACCAACCCGGTCAGTATTTTTTAATGGATTAAATGTATCGGCAACGGGAATATTAACGGCACCAATAATATGCCCTTCTTTATATTCTTTTTCGCTACGTGCATCAACGATTATTATATTCGTATCATTTTGGTGTTTAATTAACCACTCTACACTTACCAGCACCTGACCCGCCTGACTGGCAAATACTCTTACGTTGATAAAACTTAAGAACAGCAGACACAGGATAATTTTAGATTTATAGCTAAAGCAAACAAGGTGCAAGGCTATTCCCCATCATCGAAATTTATTGTGTGTAATTTAGAGTATAGACTAAGATTCAATTACTGAGAACTGAGTATCCCTGAGTGCAAGCCAATGATTAATTGAGTTCTAGCACATTTAGAGAACATAGGAAAATTTTTTTATGTCGGGTTAGAGGCTTCTAACCCTGGGCTATCCCCACGAATATTATCGAAAAGCAAAAAAAGCATGTTGTCCGCAAATGAACGCTAACATACGCAAATAAAAGCAAAAGCTTTATACAGGGTGCAGTGCGTCGCAGGCGCACGAACAAAACATTCGCTTTCTTTGCGTTTATTTGCGGACAACACGCTTTATCTTTTGATTTTTAATCCTGTTTTGCGGGGATAACTCAGCCTCTAACCCGACTTTCTAGAGGGTAATAACTAAATTACTTTTTACGTTTTGCCGCAATTTTCAAACGTAGAGCATTCAGCTTAATAAAGCCCGCCGCGTCTTTCTGGTCGTATGCGCCATCATCTTCTTCAAATGTGGCTATTTTCTCATCAAATAAAGAATCGTTTTCTGAGCGACGTCCTACCACTGTAACTGCACCTTTATATAGCTTAAGACGCACATCACCGTTTACATGCAGCTGTGATTCATCAATCATTTTCTGCATCATTTCACGCTCTGGGCTCCACCAGTAGCCATTGTAAATTAGCTCGGCATATTTTGGCATTAATGAGTCTTTAAGGTGGGCCACTTCACGATCGAGGGTAAGCGACTCAATTGCTCGATGGCCCTTCATCATAATGGTGCCACCGGGTGTTTCATAGCATCCACGAGATTTCATACCAACATAACGATTTTCAACAATATCTAAACGACCAACACCGTTATCACCACCCAGCTTATTTAATGTTTCCAATACGCTTGCAGGACTCATTGCAACGCCATCAATAGCGACGATATCACCTTTCTCATAGCTTAATTCTATGTATGTTGGCTTATCGGGCGCATTTTCAGGCGATACGGACCAACGCCACATATCGTCTTCCGCTTCCGCCCAGGGATCTTCCAGAATATCGCCTTCATAGGAGATATGCAGAAGATTAGCATCCATAGAATAAGGGGACTTTTTCTTATTTTTTGCAAAATCAACTTCGATTCCATGATTTTTAGCATAGGCCATTAAAGATTCTCGCGATCCCAGATCCCATTCACGCCAGGGGGCAATGACCTGAACCCCTGGCTTCAACGCATAAGCACCTAGCTCAAAACGCACCTGATCATTGCCTTTACCCGTTGCACCGTGAGAAATAGCGTCTGCACCGGTTTCATTTGCAATTTCAATTAAGCGTTTAGCAATTAACGGGCGAGCAATAGAAGTGCCGAGTAAATACTCCCCTTCATAGATGGCATTAGCACGGAACATTGGGAACACGTAATCGCGGACGAACTCTTCACGTAAATCTTCAATGTAGATTTCCTTGATGCCCATGGCCTTTGCCTTTGCACGGGCCGGCTCAACTTCCTCACCCTGACCGATATCTGCGGTAAATGTCACAACTTCACAATCGTATGTATCTTCTAGCCATTTAAGAATAATGGATGTATCAAGTCCGCCTGAATAGGCCAAAACGACTTTATTTACCTTGGACATAAGTGCTCCGCATGCTTTAAAAAGGCAGGCATTATACCGTAGGAGAGGTATTCATGTAGGGGCTTTTTAAGCTTTTTTCTTTGACAATACAAAGCTGTAGAACTTTCACAGGTTTATTTACTTGATGGGCTAGTTGCTCCTGTTTATTCATGCTTAATTAGCACATCTACACGACGATTATTCTTACGCCCCCGCTGGCTACGATTGCTCGCAGCAGGCCGACTTTCCCCATGTGCCGTTTGGCTAATCTGCGCTGCGGGCACCCCTTTAGAAATCAGGAACTTTTCTACAGCACGGGTTCGTCGAGCGGATAGTTTTTTATTGTATATTCGTCGACCACGGCCATCTGCATGGCCTTTTAACTGAATTTTCAATCCCTTATCAATTTTCGCAAACATGACAATTTCCCTTAACTTCTCACGCTGCTGCCGGGTTACAGCATGTTTATCCGAACCGAAATACACCGCCGTATCTTTTACCTGGTCTGAACCATAGGACAAAGCATTGCTAATACACAGCTTAAATTCATCTAAGTTTCTATGGAAGTTTACTGAGGATACCGAGACATAAACATCATCTTCAAACCCCGCCCAGTCTTTATAATGAAAAGTAGGGTGACGCCCCGCCTGTAGCTCATACAACATTCGAAAAGCCAGGTCTCCCCCCACATAAACCGGCATTTTACCCCTGGATATAGTCAGTTGTGCCAGCTCCTTTTCTTCGTTTTCACGCCAGAAAGGCGCAATCGAATATAGGCTAGCAACACTTTCACGACGTGCGGGTTCCATTACATGTAACTGAAAAGCCAGCTCACCACCGGAAGAAAAAACAAAACGTCCATTACCGTAGTGATTTATGTTATGCACCATCTCACATTGTATTGGACTGCTATGTACATGCCAGTCAGACTCAACCACAGATGACTGATAGCGCTGCGCAGTGTGCAGGCCAGGTGGGAGCAATAAACCAATGAGTAATATAAACAATCTGGGCATAAGCGCATGTGTGGTTAGCTTATTAATACTAGCGTCAGATGAGGCTAAAACTTTAGAAAACTATTCCATAATTAATACTGAATCGGCTGGAACCACACTATGCACTCCCTCTGCAAATCCCTTTCAGACAGGGAAAGAAAACCTGAAATTTTTAAGGATCAAACAACCAGAGTCCTATTGACTGGACTATAATACTTAGACAATTTATAAATAATAAAATAAATGTCTTAATTGTAGAATCCTAGTGCTCGGGCAAAAAATGAATGATAAGACAAAAAATAAACCTCGATTTCTATCTTTTTTGTTATTTGGCAGTATCTTCTTTCATCTGCTTTCAGCATCCGCCGAGGAAGCGACACTCGCAACAATGATCGGCATGTCGCTTGAGGAATTGCTCGATATGCCGGTAATTACCGCATCAAAAACACCACAACGACTAAGAGAGTCGGCTGGAACCGTGCGTGTCATTACAGCCGAACAAATACGCCACCGCGGCTACCTTACACTTGAAGACCTTTTTAGTGATCTACCGGGTTTCCAGTTTAGAAATATCCAGGGATTCAATAGTTATATTTTCCTGCGTGGTGCACCCAACCAGAACAACCTGATTTTACTTATGGTGGATGGTGTAGAAATTAATGAGCTTAATTCCGGCGGTTTTTATGGCGGGGGCCAGTTTAACCTGGAAAATATTAAACGTGTCGAGGTGGTATATGGCCCCTCCTCTACCCTTTATGGCACCAATGCCATGTCGGGGGTTATTAATATAATTACCCGTGATGTGGATGATGAAGATGCACAGCAAACCAGGGTGAGCATCGCCTCGGGTAATTTCGATACCCTGCTTACCGACTTTAGAAGTGCCCACTACGACAATGAACGACAGTTTGGCTACAGCTTATCGGGGCGTTATTTCAGCTCTGAAAAAGCCGACCTTGCGGGAGCAGAGGGGGACAATAACTGGACTGGACAGATAGAAAATTTTGAAGATGATATCTCACTGGATGGCAAGATACGTTATGGTGATTTTGATTTCGGCCTGGTTTTTCAAAATAAAGAAGCCTCACGTACCACCAATTTCAAAACCATCGGCGACAATAGTCTCGACCACGACACCCTGTGGCACATCCGCTTTCTTAACCTGTGGGGTAAACATGATTACCGGCTCAGTAAACAACTAAGCCTTAAATCCAAAATCTATTTTCAGGATGCGACGGTCGATAATGATACGGTCGCCTTTATACAGACTGTGAACGACACCAGCAACTGCACCACGGGAGCAGAGGGCTGCCAACTGGGTTTTTACCGGCCGAATACATCATGGGGCATTGAAGAACAACTTAATTATCAGCCAAATACTGATCTTCAACTGGTCTTTGGGCTGGTATATGAACGTGACGACCTGTCCAGTAGCTTTTCCAGGACATACAGTAGTTCTATAACAGAGCCCCCACCAGAACCCGCTGAACCTGAGCGCCTGGATAACCGGCTAGCCGGTGCATACATGCAGGCTGAATACCGACTTAATGAAGCATTCATAATGACCCTGGGATTTCGCCGAGATGACAGTGATATCTACGGTGAAGCCGACACACCCCGCTTTGTTTTACTATATAACCAGAAAACACTAACCTGGAAACTGGTTTATTCAGAAGCCTTCCGCGCACCCAGACGTTGGGACCTGACATTCGGTACGGGCAACCCCGACCTTAAACCTGAAGAGATGAAATCACTGGAAACCAGCATTGGTTATCAGTTCAATCAACATTTTAACAGCGAACTGACTTTATATGATAATCAGATCAGCAACAATCTAATCATTGATGACATTGCTAATCGCTGGATTAACCAGGGCGAACTAAATACACAGGGTGCGGAGATTGTATTTAATTACGTAGCCGATCAGTTATCAGCATACTTGAATTATACCTATACAGACTCAGAAGATGAAAACGGCACCCCAACCACTGAAATTGCCCAAAGCACTTTCAACACAGGTGCAACCCTGGCAGTTAACCAACATACCCGAATTAACCTAAGAGCAAATTACCTGGGAAGCAAACAAAACCCTGATGTTATAACCACAACCGGGAACGACAGAATAGACAGTGCCTTTGTATTTCATACAACCCTGGATTATGACAATTATTATGGATGGGATTTTCAACTAATTGTGCGTAACCTGTTAGACGAAGAGTATTACCATAGCTCTAATCGCCCCCCAGACCGATATCGACAACCACAGAGAAACTGGTTAATCAAAGCGGCGTACGCATTTTGAGCAGAGGTGATTATTTGAACCCATTTACTTTATTCAAACCACTGAATAACTGGCGACTGTTATTTACGTTACTCCTATCTGTTGCATCATTCCATGTTCAGGCCGAATCTGTTGAGTATCGCATCAAAGCGGCATTCATGGAGAAGATTACCCGCTTTATAAACTGGTCTGCTCTTTCCAGCGTGCAAAACGACAAGGTTCCTTTCAGGCTGTGTGTTTTAGGTGAAAACCCATTTGGCGGAGAATTGCGGGACATGGCGTCAATAAGTCACATTAAGGGAAAAGTCACCGAGCTTGTCTTTCTCGAAAATGGAAACATGAATTCCCGTTGCGACATGCTGTTTATTGCACAATCGAAACAGCATGACCTGAAATCAGTTCTTCAACACTTAAATGCGAGCCCGGTTCTAACCGTTGGAGATTCACCCGATTATGTAAACCAGGGTGTAATGATTAATTTCATCTACACGGACAACCGAATCCAGCTGGAAATCAATACCCATACTGCACAGTTAGCAAAATTTAAAATTAGTTCTCGGCTACTCAAGCTGGCTTCAACTGTGAAAACCCAATGAGCAAAAACAGTGATAAAAATTAACCGCTTCTCTCTAACTCATAAAATTACCCTGGTTATCCTGGTGGTAACCACTGCGGTTATGGGGCTGGGTTTTAATTTTGTTATGTACAAAGATGCAGATGCCCTGCATCAGAACATGTTAGAGAACGCGGTAACCACAGCCATAACAGTTGCAGGTTATGCAGTTTCTGATCTTGTTTTTAATGATAAACAAGCTGGCCGAGATACACTTTCAGGGCTTGAATCTGTGCCTTCAACTTTAAATGCTTTTCTCTACGATGAACAGGGAATACTGTTTGCCAGCTTGCATGAAGTAGAACTTCCTCCTGTGATTAAAGAGATGGGAAAAGATATTGCACGATACCAGGATAACCAGCTACACGTTATCAAACCTGTTCAACATCAGGGTCGCGAACTCGGCAGCATCTATATCCAGTTTTCAACACAACAACTGGATAAGCAAATGCAACAGTATCGTATGTTTCTGGTATTTACCGCCATCGGCCTGCTGTTTATTTCTTACCTGTTGGCTAATTTTTTATCACGCCTGGTATCAAAGCCGATACTGAATCTTTCGCAGGTTGCAAATGAGTTTTCCAGGGATATAAATTATAAAATACGGGTTAACAACAAAACTAAAGATGAAGTAGGTGATTTATATGATGCATTTAATGACATGCTGGCACGTATTCAACAGGATAATATAAAACGGGAAAATTCAGAACAGGCACTGGCTGAAAGTAAAGACAGGTTAAAACAGTTTTTTCAGGCCGCTTATGAAGGTATATTTTTTCATGAGCAAGGGAAAATTCTGGATGTTAATCCAGGCATTACAACAATAGCTGGTTACAGCCCAGTAGAAGTCATTGGCCATAATTTACTGGAGTTTATTGAACCGTCGATACGTCAGCAGGTTGCTGAGACAATGAAGGATAAACTAAACACTACTTTTGAAACCCAGATTACCCATAAAAATGGACATACCGTGCCCGTAGAAGTCAGGGCCAGAACAGTAGAAGTAGACAGTCATGATATTCGAGTGGTTGGTATAGTTGATATAACAGAACGAATAGAAGCGCAAAAAAAACTACAACAGGCGTATGATGTTCTAGAAGAAAAGGTAGAAGAAAGAACCGCTGACTTACAAGCTGCAAATATCAAGCTAAAAGAACTGGATCAACTGAAGTCCATGTTTATTGCCTCTATCTCCCACGAACTACGAACCCCCCTTAATTCCATTATTGGTTTTTCCAGCATGATGATGCGGGGAATCTATGGCGATCTTGGCGAGAAATATTCAGATTATATTAGTCGTATCAATAATTCAGGAATACACCTGTTATCACTTATTACTGACATTATAGATATTTCCAAAATTGAGTCCGGCCGTATTGATGTTGAAATATCAGAATTTGATGTCGGTAATCTGATTTCAGAAGCACTGGAAAGCATACGCAAACAGGCTGAAGATAAAAACATGAACCTGCATATTAATGCATTTCCTGAAACCATATTACATACTGACAGAAGACGTCTGCTTCAGTGCATGCTTAATTTCTTAAGCAATGCGATTAAATATTCTGAGCAGGGCACAATTACCCTGACGCTAAAAGTCAGCAAAGATGAAATTACATTTTATGTTGAGGATACTGGCATTGGCATTAGTGAAGAAGATATTCCACGCTTATTTGAAGCCTTTGAACGCATAGACACTCACTTGCAAGTAAAAGCAGGCGGTACGGGACTGGGGCTCTACCTTACCAAAAAAATTACAACAGAATTACTACAGGGAGAGGTCGGAGTGAAGAGCAAGACTGGAGAAGGCAGTGAATTCTGGATACGAATCCCTAAAAATTTAAATACTCAAAAAGAAAAAACTAATATCTAAATAGGATTTAATATGGATACCGTACTGATCATTGAAGATAACCTCGACAATATGTTACTGATAAGCGACATACTCGAAATTAATGGTTATAAACTTGTTAAGGCTGAAACCGGTTCACAGGGTGTAGATATGGCGATAAAAACCCTGCCTGATTTTATTGTTCTGGATATTCAATTACCTGACTTTGATGGTTATGAAGTTTTGCATCGCATTCGTAATAACGAAATGACAAAACGTATCCCTGTCATTGCCATGACCTCTTATGCCATGGCCGGTGACAGGGGCCGACTGCTGAATGCGGGTTGTGATGGTTATATAGAGAAACCCATAGACCCCGCCACAGTAATGAAACAGATCAGGCAGGCGCTTGGAGAAACATAATGAAAATACTGATTGTAGAAGACACAGAAGACTCTAGAATTTTGCTTGAAGATGAGCTTCATGTTCAGGGTTTTGAAGTTGATTCCGCGATAAATGGTAAAGATGCGCTAAAAATTGCACAGCAGTCACCCCCTGATCTAATCATCTCTGATATTTTAATGCCCGAAATGGATGGGTTTGAATTTTGTCGACATGTAAAGCAAGATGAAAAACTCAGGGATATCCCTTTTATATTCTACACTGCAACCTACACAGATTCACGTGATGAACAATTGTCTTTATCCCTGGGTGCATCACGTTTTGTTATCAAACCCCAGGAGCCGATAAAACTCAACGCCATAATACAGGAAGTGTTATCAGAAAAATTCGAAGGAAACTTACAAACAACTCAAGAGCCAGATATAGATGCCTGTGACATTGAACGATTACATGCAGAAACTATCACAAGGAAACTGGATAAAAAAGTTAATGATCTTGAAAGACAAAAGGAACAATTACAGTTAATCACAGATGCCTTACCCGATCTCATATCAGAAGTTGATGAGAACTATTGTTATCGTTATGTAAATAAAGCTTACGAAAACTGGCACCAAATTCCACGAGACAAGATTATAGGAAAAACGGTTAAGGATATACTCGGGAATAAGGGGTTCGAAATTATTCAACCACATATTGACAGGGCTTTTAATGGTGAACAGGTTACATATGAAGCACGCATGCCTTTTAAAAATGGTGTCGAGCGTTATATTCTAGCTCGCTATATGCCATACAAACGCAATAATAAGAAGTGCGTCTTTGCCCTTGTAAGCGACATTTCTGAACGAAAAAAAGAAGAAAAAGAAAAAGAACTGATTCAGGATCAATTACGCAAATCTCAAAAAATGGAAGCGATTGGTTTTCTCGCAGGTGGCATTGCCCATGACTTCAATAATATTCTTACAGCAATTCTGGGTTACACAGAACTCGCACTTTATAAAGTTGAAAAAGGTGACAATGACAAGCTCCTGGATAATTTAAAAGAAGTCAATCACGCAGGGGAAAGAGCAAAAAGACTTATTTCACAACTACTTTCTTTTTGTAGACAAACCAAGAGCAAAAAAGAAAACACTAATCTAAAAAAAATAATAGACGAAGCAATCAATTTATTACGCCCCACTACACCTGCAACTATTGAAATTATTACTGAACTCGGAGATAAGCCTTCTCAAATATATGTAGACCCTACACAACTCCATCAGGTAATTATGAATTTATGTATTAATGCCCGTTATGCAATTGAAGGTCATGGTAGTATCACTATTCGCCTGGGTAATGTCACACAAAAAGACGTTCACTGTGATTCCTGTCACCAGACAAATAAAGGGGATTTTATCGTTCTTGAAATAAACGACACAGGCACAGGAATAAAACCGGAAATTCTAGAGCATATTTTTGAGCCCTTCTTTACAACTAAGGGCTTAGGTGAAGGCACTGGTATGGGATTGGCAATGATTCATGGTATTGTGCATGAACATGATGGCCATATCCAGATAGAATCAACTTATGGTAAAGGCACTCACTTTAAACTCTTTTTCCCACTTACACATATCACTGAAGCCTCGAAAGCACCAGCCAAAGAAGTTATAATTGATCAGTCTGCTATAGATAAAGACTTAAATCTGGATAAGAGCCACCATATTATGGTAGTTGATGATGAAATGGCGATTGCTAGATTTTTAGAAGAACTCCTCACTGAAAACGGTTATAAGGTAACAATATTTAGTGATAGCAGAGATGCGCTGAAGCAGTTTAAAAAGCAGCCAGATAACTTTGACCTGGTTATTGCAGATCAAACCATGCCACTTATGACAGGACTTGAATTGACAGAATCAATATTAAAATTAAAAGCTGATATGCCTGCAATTTTGTGTTCTGGTTATAGTGACAATATCAATGAAGACACTATCTCAGAAGCAGGCATAAAAGCATATTTTCAAAAACCTGTTAACACAAACGATCTTTTGAAAAAACTACATCAGCTAGTTTCACAAAACGCCTAAAGCTTTGACTCTCAAAATCATTTAAACTTTCATAGAGAACCATGAGAACACAAATATTATGTAGAATGTTTAAACGGTCGCGGATAACCCATCATAATTGAGCCTAGAAAATCCGCATTGCTTGATCCACCCTGCAATCAACAATATTCTTCTATAGTTCTCTGTGTCTCTATGAATAATCTTTAATTTTAAAATCCATCAAAATTCTTTGTACTGCACACGGTTAATATAATACCTCCTTACGCCACCAGGCGTACTTATACTCACCTCATCCCCTTGCTGTTTTTTCATCAGCGCCTTAGCAACTGGGGAGTCCATACTAATAAACCCCTTATCTGCATCGAATTCATCAGGCCCCACGATTCGATATTGCAGCATTTCACCTTCATCATCTTCAAGCTCAACCCAGGCGCCAAAAAAAATCTGATCTGTCTTTTTAGGTGTTTCACTTACGACTTTTACCTCATCAACCCTTTTTGATAAAAAACGGACTCGACGATCAATTTCACCTAATTCTTTTTTTCGATAAATATACTCGGCATTTTCTGAACGATCACCTTCTGCAGCAGCGGTTGATAAGGCTTTCACAACCAGGGGACGACGCTTATTCCACAGGTAGTCTAGTTCCTGTTCAAGTGCCGCCATACCTTCGACGGTTATATAGGGAGAGCCTTTTTTGGCGGGGGGTCTGTATCTGCCCATAAAAATATAATCTTTTAATGATTTAGCCACAGAAACACGGAGAACACGGAGTTTTATTGTTATTAGACACGAAGCGCCTAATAACAATAATAAAGATTTTCTCTGTGTTCTCCGTGTCTCTGTGGCAAAAAAAAAACAAAGGGCGCATAAAAGCGCCCCTAAATTATAATACAAATTATTATTGTTATTCAGTTTTAGCTATTTTTCATAACAGGCAATTATATCCTTTACCAGGCCGCTACGAACAATATCATTATGATCAAAAGCATGTACGTATACAGAACTTAGATGCTCCAACCTGTTAATCGCATCTTGCAAACCCGATTGATTACCTATATCAGACTGACGTATATCCCCATTAACAACAACACGACAATTTTCACCAATGCGTGTTAAAAACATTTTTAACTGTGCCTTAGTACAATTTTGTGCTTCGTCTAAAACAACAAAAGCATCATTAAATGTTTTACCTCGTAAGTATGCTAAAGGTGAAACCACTATTCGATCATTTTTTAAACCACACTCAACCGCACCTTTACCTAGTCGTTCATTTAAACAATCACGAAATGCATCAAAATAGGGATCGAACTTTTCATGCAAATCACCTGGCAAGAACCCCATATTTTCACCCGCCTCAACCGCAGGTCTGGTTATGATTATTTTTTCGATTCGACGAGCATCTAACTCTTCTGCAGCAATAGCACCTGCAACATAACTTTTACCAGTTCCTGCAGGTCCTGTTCCAAAAGTTAATTTATGTGTTTTTATTGCACTTATGTAACGACCCTGTGACAAAGTTTTTGCCTGAAGCGGCGGTGCAGCTTTTGCTGTAATAGTTTGAGTTTCGATAAAGGAATTGCGCGAATTAATATCAACCACAACCGAAGGCGTAGAGATACGTTTTCTAGCTTGTTTCGCAGCTCGTTTTTGTGAAGCAGAACGTCTAGCCATATGACACCTTTTGATAATTAGTTAAGTAAAACACGAAGACTGTTTATCAGGTTTGGCAGGAATCACCTCCTATGTATTTAGCTTTTTAATAATGTCTAAATTTATAGAGGATTGACTTTCTAAGGTCAAGATAAAATTTAATAAATTTAGCTTTTAAAGAAAAAAACCATAAAACAAGAGAAAATTCTTTACATCATTTTTTTACAGTGCTATTTTGGGAATTCACCTCCAGTAAAACCTTCCTTTTTTATATTAAATATCCTGTTTCACTTTTTTTGTCTATTACTTAAAAACACAAATTAAATACTGCTTTATACTCAAGAAAACCAAAGAAAATGAAAGTGCGAATACGCACAAATAAAGGCAAATAATTTATTCAGGTTAGTGCGCAGAAGACACACTATTTATTGTTGAAAATGACTATCGAGGTTTTTTACGCCTGTCTTCAAATAACTCTATTTTGAAATACCAGGCAAGGTATCCAAATGCGGATAACAAAGTACCCAACACAAGAAACACTAATGAACCTAAAAATAAAATACGCACTTCGTTCATAATGTGTTTTTTTTCACTACTTGATCCAGCAAGATCGAGCTTTTTTTCCTGTATATGAAGTTTTATGCTCGCCTGCTCATTCCTGAGACGCTCAACTTCATAAGCTGTGTATTCAATTCCATCCACCTGAGGTTTTTCTGTAGTACTCTCCTGTGCCAGCACTTTACTAATATGTGCCAGTTCCTGCTTCAGGCCATCAAGCTCCATCTGGTTGGTAACCATCGATTCAAACACATTGGTTACGGTGCTTTCAAATGCCTGTATACGAACCCAGGACAAACCGATATCTACAATAATAATAAATGTACCCAATAGCGCACATATTTTATAAAAACGTAGAATGGATGATTGACTGGTAGCCACTATTCAGGACTGCGCGTGATGATAGGCAAGTTTAGACCACTGCTTCATTTCAGACATGTTAACCTGATTTTTCTTTTCATCATCTGGCCAGAATGGATTAAAACTCACCCACGGCTCACCAATTTCTTTAAATATTTCACCACCTTTAACCAACGCGCCGGACATGGATTGTTTAGGCAGACGATACATCAGTGCACTTAAGCCAATAGCCGCTGCAAAAATAACACCATCGGGGGTGTGAGCTAAATAATAAGCATGATTATCTGTATCGGGACAATAGAATTTTATACTGGGTAAGTCTTTGGTTGATTCAACCAGTAGTTGAACCAGATCCGCATGGGCTGATGGCTGATATTGCTTTAAGAAATCTATCATCTGCTGGTTTTCGGGGCGATTTAACTCACCCTCAAACTCTTTTACTGGCTCAGATAATTTCATAATACACACCTGTCTCACTCTTATTAAGTTGAGTGCTTTAATACGTAAGTTAATAGATTATGACAGAGCTAGTGTAAACATCAATCGACCAAGCCATTTATTAATAGATGTGAGAACTGGTTCGATCTCATTAACTCTAATTACTTGCGTGGAACCAACACGGAGACAGAGCCTGAACTATCCCCACGAATATCATCATAAAGCCAAAAGAAAAAGAAAACGCAAATGGACGCAAATAACCGCGAAAAACGCAATTATTGCAGGCGTGCCTGCGGCATGCTTCACCATAATGCTTTTGCTTTATTGCGTGCATTTGCGGTTATTTGCGTTTTTCGCGTTTTCTTTTTAATTTATCTTTTTGATTTTAGTGTGCTTTTGTGGGGATAATAGAGGGACAGAGCTTAAAAAGCCAAGACCTGTCTCCAAGCACTATCAAACCAATGAGCATACGTTACTGTAGCTTCCTGAAAATATTGTCTGCCGCTAAAATAGCTTTATCTAGCTCAGCCGATAACTGGTTAAAATGGCCCATTTTTCGACCGGGCCTGGCTTCAGCTTTACCATAGAGGTGAAGTTTAAGCGCAGGATCAGCAAGACAGGTTTTCCAGTTTACCGGCCATAAATCACCCAACAAATTAATCATAACCACGGGGCTGGTTAAACGCGCATCCCCTGGTGTTAAACCACACATCACTCGCACCTGCTGCTCAAACTGGGAAACCACTGCGGCGTCCATAGTGTAATGACCACTATTATGTGGCCTTGGTGCCATTTCATTAAATATAAGCTGGTTATCTGTGGTGATAAAGAACTCTACCGCCAGCACCCCCACGTAGTTAATTTTACTGGCCAGACCCATCGCCTGCATTCGGGCTTTTTCCGCCAGGGCTTCATCCACTCTGGCAGGCACAATACTTTTATGCAAAATACCATTCACATGCTCATTTTCTGCTGGGGGATAACAGGCGACTTCACCTTTGGTATTTCTTGCCAGAAGTACAGATATCTCTAATGCCAGATCCATTTTTCTCTCTAGCACACATTCAACCTGCCCCAACTCATTGAAAGCCGACTCCAGTTGCATTTTATCATTGATAATTTGCTGGCCTTTACCGTCATAACCCATTGTTGTGGTTTTAATAATGCCAGGTAAGCCGGTTACACTAATCGCCGCATCAAAATCTTCTGCTGAACGGATTAATGCATAACTTGCCGGACTAAGCCCCGCATTTCTTGCGTAGTCTTTTTCCTGAATTCTATGCCGCGCAATCGCCACCGCCTCAGCGGACGGGTGTACTGGCTTATGAGATGATAAAAATTTCAGGCTCTCTGCGGGAACATTTTCAAACTCAGTGGTGATAGCGCCACACATTCTGGCCATTTCAGCTAATGAATCACTATCGGTGTAGTCGGCTTGCAAATGATGGTCTGCAACTTCTGCCGCGGGGCTTTTTGGGTCCGGGTCGAGCACCACCGTACGATAGCCCATATTGCGGGCCGCCGTACAAAACATGCGACCTAACTGACCACCACCTAAAACACCCAGGGTGGCTCCGGGTAATAATATGGAAGATGACATCTTTATTCTTCTGGTGGTAGCTGCATGGCAAGAACCGCTTCCTGCTGATCGGCACGGAAATCGGCCAGTTTATCGGCTAACTCATCATCCTGGTTAGCCAATATTGAAACGGCGTATAAACCCGCATTAGCAGCACCCGCTTCACCAATCGCAAATGTCGCTACAGGAATTCCCTTAGGCATCTGAACTATAGACAATAATGAATCCATACCTTTCAGGTATTTTGAATTAACCGGTACACCTAAAATAGGCAATGTCGTTTTTGAAGCGAGCATACCCGGTAGATGCGCAGCACCGCCCGCACCCGCTATGATGCAGGCCAGACCACGCTCTCGCGCCGTCGCTGCATATTCAAACAGTAAATCCGGTGTGCGATGAGCAGAAACCACCCGCGCTTCATATTCAATACCAAACGCTTCTAACTGTTGTACAGCGTGTTGCATTACCGGCCAGTCACTATTGCTGCCCATAACCACGCCAACCTTTTTATTCATACATCACCTTCGGGTGCCGAAACGGAGAAAACCGCCCATTTTATAGATCTTTGCTGGCTTTGTCGAAGTCTACCGGGATAATCCGGGAAATTTGCCCCGAATGAATGTGAGTTCATCTCTACCGATACCCGTTCCATTAATTGGATAAATGGATATTATCCAGATGAATCCGTTTAATTTCATCTGGGTCATGGATAAACAGGCTAAAGCCCGCAATATCACTTATATCCATCGTTCTGCCCTGGGGGGAATTTAATATATCCAGCAACTTTATTTGCAGCGTACTCCATCCGGGTTTAATGCTTACTTCATGATTAAATCTGTCACTATACTCATAGCCGGTTTGCTGGTGTTGCCGATCATAGACCTTAACCTCAACATCCAGGTTATCACTCTGATCATTATGAATACTGATATTTAAAAACGTATAAGCGGACCAGTCAGGATAAATCACCTCAAGCGCGGCCCCGGGGTAATCGCCGATGCCAAACTCAACCAGGGCCGAAGACTTGCCTTCAGTTTTAAGCTGGTTGTCAATAACAAACTGTTCCACAAACTCATTGTCCCAACGCGCCAGGGTCTCCTCAGACTCAAAATCTGCAATCATGGGGAAATCCGCCTCCATCATTAACTCATCTTTAACAATGTAAAAGACAGAGTAAAAAGCAACTAACAACACGATAATCGACAACAGCACAATAACTGGATTACTCAAGTTACCCATGGGCCTTAGCATTAAGGGTCGAGAATACTGCACTACGAGAAATCCGAGCAATGCTCCAAGCATGTCAGTGAAAATATCCTGCCATTCCATATAACGACCGGTGAAAAATTGTAAAACCTCTATCAGACCACCCAACAACACACCAAATAACAAGCTCACAACCAGCATTCTCAACCAGCTTCGCCTAACAAGCGGTGTTTGGGTAATTAATAACCAGGTTAATAAAGCGAAGAAAAACAGGTACCCTGTATTCCAGACAGCCTGATATAGCCGAAAAGAGCTATCTATTGGGTTTGCCGTTAAAGAGCATCACCGACATGACTAAAGCTATAAACAATATTAAGTTTCGCATTACCTGATTAGTTATCCGCCTGTTTCATTAGCCCTTAACGATGAGCCGAAAAAATTTAATTATCCAGTTTTAATTTTTTCGAGAAGGTTGAGCTTCTTCTTTTGGCATCTCATCCAAATCACATTAAACCTGATAAAGTCAATTAGACACCCACTAGCAATGAACAGGTAAGGCGTAAATTACTGAAAATCATTAATGCATTCCAATGAAATCCTCACCAGCTTATTTCAACTATTTGGAGATTATTTTAATTTTTAGGTTTTTTTCGACTTTCTTCGCAATTAGTGAGATTAATTCTTATATTTCAACATTATACAAAGTATTATAATTTATTAATATAATAAAACCCCTGTCCCGTTCAGCGTTTAATTTGTAGATTTGTTCACAAATTTATTTAATTCTGGTATTTTAATTTCTTATAACGACTAAAATATTAGCCAGTTAAATTTACTGACAACAATAAATGATAACGAATATGAAAAAAACCAATAAAATACAAAATGCTCATCCTGCCCTGCCTGAGGCATATAAACAAAGCGTTAAGTCTACTGGTTTATCAGATTTGCAGAAATACACGACTGACATTCTTAATAATGCAACGCAATGGGGTTTTGGAAGCAGTAAATTTAAGATTAAACGTCACAAACTAGATAACAACACCTGGCAACTCACTGTTGTAAATCCTAAAACCCTTAAAACCATCCTTCAGGCGGAAGGTAATGGTGATACGGTTTTTGCCCATGAAGACAACCTTGCACGCATGGCAGAAACACTAATGGCTCAGGGCCTTACCATTCGTACACAGTTCAATGATTAGAACAAACCTCCACCTGATAAGGTTTTGCCAAGCTTAACTCTCTTTTGATGCCCTATAATTTGACGAATTCTGACTAATCCACCCCCCCCAAACGGGTGTCAGATTATTCTGACAGTAGTTTCAGCCTGAATAACAACCTAAACACCACCCTGCACAGTAGAATACGACATAAGAATTCAAAATGAGTGAGGGGAAAATGGATATAACAAACAAACTACATGAATTGAAAGAGGAAATCCTGAATTTTGGTGAGATCGTCAATCACGCTGAAAACCCCTCTGATAAAGACTTTCGCAATGCCTGCGACCTGTTCAGCCAGCATCTAAGTCATCAGCTAAAATCAATTAAATCCAATATCTCTCTAAAAAAAGCACGTCCTGAAATGCAACAAACAACAAACCAGCTCTGCGTGCTTAATGAATTAATTACACCCTGCGCAACTGACAATAGTGATAGCGACACATGGCCTAATAAATTACTTAATTTCTGCAGCCAACTACAGACACTAAAAAACATAGCCGCATGAAAAAGCCCGTCGTTCAATGAAGAGCATTAATAAAAATCGTTCCTGCATAGATGAAATGGATGCGTTGTTAGATTGCATTGCTGAATTTAAATCACTGCTCAATTCACCGCATAATATATCGGACCCTGCTTTCAGGCAGGAGTACCGTCTATTTAAACAACATGTGGAATGGGTAAGTGAAGACTTTGCTACTAACAGTTATATCTGTGGCCCTAATTATCGTTCAACCTGGAAAAATTAGTTGAACCTAGAAAAATCAGTTGGGCGCGAAAAGGATGTGCAAGAGATTGGTACAGACTTTCGTGATCCAACTGATTATTCTAGGTTTAAAGTACATTTAGAGTGAAAACTCTTAGCTAGTTTTTAAATTTTTTCCAACCATTAAGTCAGCTGACGAATCCGATACCTGAGTCGACTGGTCTTAAGGTTTGGGTTTAATTTTGGTGTTTTTATTAAATTTTTACGTAATCCACTACTGCTTACCTTTTTCCGGGAATAAACCCCTACAAAATTTTCATTCAAACAACTGGTTAATAAAAAAGTAGATGCAAATTTACTACTGATACAGTTATTACTTACCCCTGCTGAATCAAGCAAATCTCTTTTACTTATAAAATTTCTAACAATCACACCTTCTTTATTTAAATGCTTCAGCATACACGAAAACCATTTTCTATTTGCATCAACTACAGGCACTGGCTCACCCGCTTCTTCACCAAACAAATCATCAATGATCATATCGAATTTTTCGCCTCGATAATTTTCAAGCCAGCTAATAGCATTTGCCTGAATTAATTCTATAGATTTATGTTTTAAATTAAAAAACCGCCGCGCCACTGAAATGTGAACAGGATTTAATTCGACTCCGATAATTTTTTCTGGTGAAACAAAATATCGCAGCATATGCAACGCCGCACCCCCTCCAACACCTAAAACCAATATCCGTTTAATTGTATTTTGAGAATAGAAAAAAGCAGGAATCATTAACAAATCCCATACATGTCCCGTTAAAATATGTTTGGGATTATACTGACTATGAAATACACCATCAGTATAGAGACGCATGCTATTTCCAGCTGAACGCACTTCATACTGAACGCCAGAAAACTTCTTACTCCAAATTAATGCCATTTATTAAATACTTATCATTGGGTGATTTGCAAGATGCGACCTGTTTATAAATTACACAGCAATCAGCCCTTATGTATTTAATTATAAGAACTGTCATACCGAAAATAAATTTGAATACATATAATTAACAGAACAATAGGTATTTAATATACCAAGTTAACCCGCAATCGTCTCAGCTTCAACACCAAACATATTTCTATACATAATTCCATACACAATCATCATCATCGGTAAAGTCCAGATCATGCCTATGCCGAGTGGAATCATAGAAATTGTTAAAATAACCATCATCACAAGCAATAAACCAAACACAGAAAACCAGCGATGTGTAATCGCTTTACGAGAGGTTTCCATTGCCTGCCAGGGACTCATACCCTTTTCGACGACCAGGGGCATTGCCATATAATATGCCATCATCAGATAAATACCGGGGATAACCAGCAACATAAAACCAATTATTACCATGAGATAAACAAAAACCATAGTGACAAACAACGGCAACATCTTTGAAAAATACTTAAATACCATACCGGCATTAATGGGAGTATCTACTGATCGCCTGACTCCCATAATCACTAGCCCCATAATCATTGGCATGGCTATCAGGTTTACCCCTAACTGGGTAAAAATTTGTACCAGTATAATATCAGTTGGATCTTGAGACGCCATCACCACACCTGCCATAGCAATACCTAAAACAAGCATAATGCCCACTACTACTAAAAAATAATAAAAAAAACCAAGTTGGAATTCCCACTTACTACCATTTGTTTTCGCCCAGGCCTCACTCAATATATCACCAATTGAAAATTCATATTCACCCCTTAGGGCTTTTTCTACTGAACCATAATCCCCCGTTAATTGATTTTCATTAACTAAGTTTGATTCCGGTGTCTGATATGCATCAGTCATTTTTCTCTCCTTATTATTTATAATTTTCAATTTACAACTACTTATAGCAGATTAGATTACTTTGAGCTACTTATTAACACCTGAATTAATAAACTATTGCCAAGAATGGCAACGGCTCTCCAACAAGTGATCTAATACGGAACGTAAAGCATTTAACGCCTGAGATTTGCCACTTAACGGCATTTCACTGACTATAGCTTTCCAGTTATTCATATATATCATACTTAAATGTATGATCTTTTTTTCCTGTTCACTCAATACCTCTTCTAACTCGTTGGATGATGCAAGCACACTATTTAAATATCGCGTTATTGCTGGCATGCAGGTATCGTAATTTCGATTATATCTGGCAAAAGATATCACATCTCCTAAATCAAACTGATTGGGGCTATTTGCATAGTCAACTTGCTGGTGTAATAAGCTATGATTTTTAATATCATCTGACAGGCCAGATAATGGCCCTTTCAACCATAAAGATATATTCAGGTTAAATTTCAAAGCCAAATTTTCTATTACTTTTTCTCCATCAACTGTTAGCGCTTTTGCCATTACAGCAGAGTGAGAGGACGTAACATGATCTCGACTAAAACCTAAGCGTAATAAAAATAAACCTGCCTTATTCCAGAAATTAAGTAATGGTGCTGTTGCAGAAAAACTACTACCCAGCACATCCATACCCTGCAACTGTTCTTTTTTCATTACCTGTTCTAGTAGAAAACCACCCAAACCTGATTGCTGGACATCTGGATGAATAGCAATACGCATAACACGAGCATACTTTAAACATGCCGCCTGCTCACAACCACCATGAAAACAAAGTGTCTGCGCCAATAAATTCCCCTTGGGACGGCGCTCACCACGGTATACTGCTGTTGATAATACTGAATCAAAGCCACCCTCCTGGTTTATAACCAGAACACCCAAGACATTATTATTATTTTCAAGACTATAAATTCTAATATTTTCACTATCAAGTAAATACTTAAAATCCGCAGGACTTGTTCGGTAATGTGCAAACACCAATAACGAAAAGATAGCTGCTAATTTCGTTTTATTCTCAAGCAACTGTTTTCTATCAAGCAACTCAACCTGGCATTGTGATTTTTTTTCGGGTAGTCCAGGTTTTACAGCAAGCTTTAAATTAAGAAACAAAACCTCCTCAATCCATTTTTCTAATGGATCATTCATAGACCAACGAATCGGTTGATGTAATTCAACTTTATCCCAGCCTGGTCGAACTTTATCTAGAAGTTTAAAAAATTTCAAAATAAAACCCCGCCCTGTACCTTCATAACCATGGGTGGTTGTAGAAAAAATAATTTTTGAATAATGATCTAACAACCTTTGCAACATAGAGAGCGGAATAGCTGCAGCTTCATCAATAAATAAAACATCAGCTTCAGGTAGTTTTTCCAGCAACAGATCAGGCGCAATAAAATTCACAGTTGAATTATTAAATTTAAATTCAGATCTGCCCATTTCCCCTTCTGCACATACCCCCTGCAAATGCTTAAATATGGTATCAGTAACAGATAACTTAGGCGCACTTATTAGAATAGAATAATTTTTATGTGCTAGTAAATATGCAGAAATAAACCCTAGCGCAGAAGACTTCCCTCTCCCCCTGCCTGAAGTCAGTACACCGCAATAATTTTTATTAAGCAGTATAGCGTTGGCTATAGATTCAACGGCTAACTTCTGATCGCAAGTTCGATAGGGCGATATATCTTTAGCTGATATTATAGATTTTTGTTCAGTGGTTAGATCTTCCCCTGTTAGATCTTCCCCTGTCACCTCTTCAGTGTTGGAATAATTATTCTTTAAATAATAAACACCAGACTGATTATGCAAGAGCTTGTTAACATGGCTATAAAATAAACTGTTTTGCTTATTCCATTCATTTTCTTCAGGCAGCAGGATAAGCAGGTAGCCACCACCACAAAGCACACCAGAAATTACGCCCAGGGCATCAGGGTTAAATATTTCACGCACATCAAATACTACCAGGTCATATTCTTCGCCCAGCCTGGTGGCTGCTCGTTCGGGTGGCAGGGCATTATCAATAGAGGGCGATATAATCAGTTTTCTTTCAGGCCATAAGTTATCGATGAATGCAGCCAGATTTTCCTGATTATTATGCACATGAAAAACCACTGTCATACGCTGCTGTGTTAGATGTAAATAATTTTCATGTGTTTTCAAAAATGAAATGATAGTATCAAACAAATTCTATAGCCTTATAGGAATACTTTGTAAACGTAACAAACAAGACACCACTGCCTTTAATTCCTTGTCTTTAATGAACTTCTTCCTTAATATGTAGCAATAATTCCCCTGGATTTTTAATATAACATAATAACAAGACAGTAAAAAAGGATTAGTCAACATGTCGGAAATTAGTGTCACCGGATCCTGCTTATGTGGTTCGATTAAATATAATGTTACTGGTAAAACAAAGCGTTTTTATCATTGCCACTGCCAGCGCTGTAGAAAAGCAACGGGGACAGGTCACGCTAGTAATTTACTAATCTCGCCACATACCAGCATAAGCTGGTTACAGGGAGAAGAAAACTTATCAAACTATAAAGTGCCTGAAGCAGAAAGATTTTATAACTGTTTCTGCCAAAACTGTGGCAGCCCATTACCTCGGACAGTACCTGAACTAGATGCGGTTATAATACCTGCCGGTTCTCTGGATTCAAAATCACCTATTCCCCCACAAGGGCGAATTTTCTGGGACTCACGGGCAGACTGGTCTAACGAAGATGACCTGCCGGTGTTTTCTGAATATCCATCTCATTTTTAAGAGCTCAATATGAATTATTTATCTAAATCGTTAATATTACTCATTATCACCCTCTTTTTTTCAATCAGGCTGTTTGCTGGTCAGGCGGTTATAGAAAATGTAAAAGCCGAATGCAGCCAGAAAAGAATTTGCAAGTTTGATGTCACCGTTAGACATGCGGATGAAGGCTGGTCTCATTTTGCCAATGGCTATCAAATATTTAGTCCATCTGGTGAATTACTGGGACATCGAATTCTGGCTCACCCTCATGTTAACGAACAACCTTTCACTCGCTCAATCAGAAATATTAAAATACCCGCTTCTGTAGATACGGTTGAACTCAGGGCGAATGACTCGGTACATGGTAAAAGTAAAAGAAAATATGTGATTAAACTAAAATTTGCGGAATACTAAATATTTCCTGAGTTATTTTGCGTAATGAATTTTTTCAGATTCTCGACATCACTTTATATGCCCATATAAAAGCGCTGCTCACCTGTAATATTCTTTAGAAGCTCAAGAATAATTCAGTCATTATTTATTCTATAACTCAACTAATATATAGAAAAATATAAAACGGCCCTGCTCTATATCAATTTTCAAGGTAGCACCATGATACAAAGCATAGTCTATGTAACCCGGAATAGCGCTATTCACATGACACTCACTTGCATGCTGCGGTGACTCAAAATCCCTGTCCCTGTCATACCATGCAATTAACATAGAGTCATCATAACGATTTTGTGCTTCCGCCTCTGCCAGCTTCATCGCCTGTAAATAATCACTCAGCGGTTTTTCTGGCGAGATTTCAACTATCTCAACGCCTGTATAATCTGCTTCAGAAGGTATATTGCAATATGATTCATTAGTCATAATTAACTACCTGTATTAATTTAGGCCATATCCACGGTAGAATATGCAACCGGGTACGGCAGCCGCTTCCAGATAAGACCTGAATCAGGTGCATTACTCAGTAGAATGCAGGCTTGGAGTACGCTAAATCCGTAATTACTATGATAACACTTTAATGGCATTTTTCACTCTCTTACAATAACATGCACATGCCAGGGGTACTCTGACCTGAGCCAATAGATTAATGCTTCCCTTTAGTAGCACTATTCCACCCTATAACCCCATTAACAACTAAAATTAATCAATATGAAAGATCAAGAAAATTCAATAAAAACCCAGCACGAGATGATTAAACAGGGCGGACAAATCGAAAAATTTGCTGAAGCGATGGCCCAGTTTTGTAAAGTAGAAGGCTGGAAAAAATTGAATGATAAAAATGGCACAGCATTTAAGTCATTACGCCACTATATAGAAGCCGAGCCCCCCTTTGGTGCGGGTTACCCGGGCAAAACTGGAATGGAAAAAATCGAAGCCTACTTATCATTAAGTCCGGTTATTAAGGATTATTTTCAGCATTGTCATGCTAATTGCCTGTTTGAAATGGCTAAAGATGAAGGGGTTTCCCCCTCAGTCGTAGCCAAACGCGAATGGGATGATGTAAAAGGCGCAAGCCTTGCACGTGCCATTCAGGAGAACCCAGAAGAAATTTACCTGGAAAAAGCAGCTGCATATGTAGAAGGCAAAGAAAGAGTAAAACCCAAACCCAGATCATCTACCCCCTCTACGTCTATTCGTTTAAATGCAAACACTGATCAGCCTTATGCGCTCGCTAAAAAACTACAGGAGAGTTTTAATCGCGACTTTATAAAAAGCCTTTTAAATGCATTTAGCATGGAGTCACTAGATGAAATGATCGAGTTAGAAAAAAAATTCTCCCTGGCTGTCGCCGCTTTTAATAAATCCAGACAAGCCGATGGTTGGGGATCAAAAAATTTGAAAGCGCCAGAACATTTACTAAAGAGGGAACCAATTATGGAAAAATCTGGCTTCATTGATATTGAACACGAAGGTAAGAATGTAATCTCATTAAAAGACAATGAAGGGAAAATTGTTATTGTAAGATTTAGAGGAACGGGTGTTAGCGCCTTATCATTTTCTGACAAGAGCTAATAGGTAATAATTCTAATCAATTATTACCTGTAGCAAAAAGCTACCGGATTGATTGTTTTTAAAATAAGAATACTTGCCACAGAGACACAGAGGATAAAATATTTATCGTAAAATTTTATGGGGATCCAATAAAATGGCATCCTGCACTAAACCACTGATTCTCATCAAAAACATTAAACCTAGAAAAATCAGTTGAAAGTACGTTTAGAGTGTAAGCTCTTGATGTGCATAGTGAATTCAAAAAATGCGTAGTCACCTTATTGGTGATAAGCAGATTTTTGAATTTGCTAGGCGCATCAAGAGGTTGCGCTATAAATGTGCAGTCAACTGATTTTTATAGGTTTAAGCCTTATCTATTTATTTTTATTCATGGTATAAAGAGCAACCCAACTTAATCTTTTTTTAAAGATGAATACTATTGAAACTATACATTAAAAACATGGTGTGTGATCGGTGCGTGCTAGTTATAAACAATATAATGCGGGAGCTACAGTTCAAGCCGGCAACAATTATTATGGGCGAGGTTGATTTACCCGACCAGGTTTTAAGTGATAGCGATATCAACAAAATTAAAAAGGCAATTGAGCCCCTTGGCTTTGAACTGCTCAACGATAAAAAACAAGCCTTAATAGAACAGATTAAAACCTCTTTAATTCGCCTAGTCCATAGTGATAACAACCTGGAAACTGTTAAATTATCAGACTTCCTGAGCAAAAATTTAAAGTACGATTATCACTCACTGAGTCATTTATTTTCGTCTACTGAAGGGCTAACTATTGAGAAATATTTTATTCATTTAAAAATAGAACGAATTAAAGAATTGATAGTTTATAATGAAATCAATCTTACTGAAATTTCATACCGCCTGGGTTATAGCAGCCTTGCACATCTAAGCGCGCAGTTTAAACAAGTTACGGGCATGACACCCACAGCATTTAAAAAACTCAGAGATAGTAAACAACGACGACCACTGGACAAAATTTAGTTAATACCTTCAGTTAAATTATATAAAAATAACCTACAATTATGTAATAAAACTATAGTTAATCAGGCTTATTATTAGGTATACATCTCATTTCTCTGTAGGAACGCAACAATGCCTGACCGAACTCTTCATTTATCCATTTCCGGCATGTCCTGTGCGGGCTGCGTTTTGAGTGTAGAGAATGCGTTGAATCATGTCTCAGGAGTTGAAGCAGCATGTGTTAATTTTGCCGAACACACCGCCAGCATCACAGGCACAGCTACAGCAGACGATCTGGTTCAGGCGGTCAGGGATGCGGGTTATAATGCCGCTGAACTAACTGCTTGTGATGCGGAACAGGTACAGGAAAAGGAACAACAGGATTTAATTCACTATAAACAATTAATGAGAAAATCACTTGCAGCGGCTACTGTCGGGTTTCCATTATTTGTAGCTGCCCTTTTTGGAATACTGCCTCCCATAGACACGCTCCCGGACAAATTATTATGGGCTTTTATTGGCTTACTAACGCTACTGGTAATGATGTACTCAGGTAAACATTTTTATACTGGAGCCTGGAAGGCACTGCGCATTCATAACGCCAATATGGACACCCTGATTGCACTGGGAACAGGAACCGCCTGGAGCTTCTCGGTGTTTGTGTTGCTATTCACTAACTGGTTACCCGAAAATGCTCAACATGTTTATTTCGAAGCTACCGCCATTATTATTGCACTCATTAATTTGGGCTCAGCACTGGAAAACAGGGCAAAAGGAAAAACATCTGAAGCGATTAAACGGCTTATTGGTTTGCAACCAAAAACAGCAAGGGTATTACGCAATGGTGAAGAATTTGATATTCCCATTGAAGAAGTCGGTCTACGGGAAACCCTACGTATACGTCCCGGTGAAAAAATACCAGTAGATGGAAAAATAATCGAAGGACGATCATCAATTGATGAATCAATGCTCACTGGTGAACCTGTGCCCGTTGAGAAAAACTTAAACGATGAGGTTGTGGCAGGAACAATAAATAAAACGGGTTCATTTTTATTCACCTCAACCAGAGTTGGTAAAGACACTGCGTTGGCACAAATTATTGATATGGTGCGTAAGGCCCAGGCCAGTAAACCCGCTATTGGTAAACTAGTTGATAAAGTCGCCTCGGTGTTTGTACCCGTAGTATTAATTATTGCTGTAATCACTTTTTTACTCTGGTTCAATTTTGGCCCCGATCCCAGTTTCACATATGCACTGGTAGCCTCCGTAACGGTGTTAATCATTGCCTGCCCCTGTGCGCTAGGTTTGGCAACACCCATTTCGATTATGGTGGGTGTAGGTAAAGCAGCGGAGTCTGGTATTTTAATTCGTAACGGTGATGCTCTACAGCAAGCCGGAAAACTGACCACCATCGTGCTAGATAAAACCGGCACCGTGACAGAAGGTCGACCAGCCGTTACTGATATTTTTTCACTACCTCATGTATCAGATAAACAATGCTTAAGTTGGGCAGCAGCAATTGAAGCGGCGTCTGAACACCCTCTGGCTGAAGCGATTGTTGAAGCTGCAAAAAAACAGCAATTATCATTAGCTAAAATTAAACATTTTCAGGCTATTGCAGGTCAGGGTGTTCTAGCAAGTATTAATGACCAACAACTACTGCTTGGAAATTATAAGTTGATGCAACAATATCAAATCAATACCAATGAATTACAAATAGAAGTAGAAGCACAATCCGCCGAGGCAAAAACTCCAATTTATCTTGCGATAAATGGAAGAGCTGCAGGTGTTATAACTATTGCTGACCCGATTAAACTAGATTCCAGAAAAGCAATAAAACGTTTAAAGCAGGCGGGCCTGAAAGTTATATTACTAACCGGTGATAACAAATTAACCGCACAGGCAGTTGCTAATTCGCTTGATATAGAAGATGTTATATCCGAGGTCATGCCTGAAGAAAAAGCCGAAAAGATTAAACATTTACAGCTTAATGGAGACATCGTAGGTATGGTGGGTGACGGTATCAATGATGCACCGGCACTGGCGGGAGCCAATGTCGGCTTTGCCATTGGCACAGGAACTGATGTAGCAATTGAAAGTGCTGATATAACGCTGATGCGAGGCTCGTTACTTGGTGTAGTGAACGCAATCCATATTTCACGAGCTACAGTACGCAATATCAAACAGAATTTATTGGGCGCCTTTATTTACAATACCCTGGGTATTCCTGTTGCTGCAGGCGCTTTATACCCTGCTATAGGCTTGCTACTAAATCCTATGATAGCCGGGGCTGCAATGGCCATGTCATCTGTTACGGTGGTTACAAATGCCAATCGCTTGCATTATATTAAACCCTCTGAACCGGGAGAAAAAAATTGATACTACTGGTTAACATTTTAGGCGTGCTCTTGATTATGGCTATAATCTGGTGGTTCTGGTTATCAAAAACTAATGATAAAAAATAATTTAATACCCGTCATCAAACATCATAGATCAGATCTAACAACGCCAGCTTCGCTTCTGATGGAAAGGTATCAAAGCCTGCATATATTTGTTTAATTTCTTTGTAGAAAGTATCAACATGTTCATTAGTAAGTTTATCAATTTCCAGTGCTGATAACTGCAAGCGGGTGAATTGCTTATAGTACGAAGCAAGCCTGTTTCCTGGCTGCTTCTTTACAGCTTCAAAATCGGCCTGTATTTCCTTCGCCGTTGCTTTTACACCATTACGAGTAATAAAAGATAATTTTTGGGCATTTTGTACATCTGTAATTAAATGGCCAACACCAACTGTAACCTGGCCTTTTGAATCTAAATACATATGAGATATGGCGCTCTCATATTCACCTAATTTATTTCTAAATATTTGAAGCTCTAATTCAGACAACATAAACATCTCCTTATTTATATATTGTTTAAATAGAAAACATCCCCACTTTTTCAACAAATAAACTGTAGGTAATCAACCTCTATTCTTGCCCTGATTTACAGTATACGGTTGATTAAATAATTCTGCTTGCACTCTAAACTGACATCAATATTTATTCTGATAGCTAGATCTCATTTTATTAAAGATTAGACGGCTTTTAGTGGCAATTATATAAGTATTTTGTTTAATTCTATAACAAACATCCAAAATAAGTATTGTAATATATTTCAAAATTTAATAACTATTTTGAGAATAAACCAATGAAAGGCAATTCTGTTTTACTTGACGAATCAAAAGCATCCATCGATAAGTGCGGAAAATTACTTAAGGAAATTTCTACTACCTGCTGTATGCCAGATAGAAGCACCAACATGTCCGTGGCATTTACAAGCTTAGACAAATTATTAGTAGAACTGGATTTATCATATACAAATAATGAAAGCATTCATAATGCCATTAATCAAATTGGTAACTTTGGAAGCCTTGTGGGTTTCCTTTACTCTACGTGCTGCACCGTAAGCAGAGAACCACTGTACCAAAAAATGTATAAAGAAATGAATTCAGCACATGGAAAGCTATGGCAATATTTGGGACATTCTCATTAGAGAGAGAACTAAAACCGCTGATGACTGGTGGTTATTAATAAATTCGAGGTGTTGCTGATTTCTAATTTTGAGGCAGATTGATATAAAAATCCACCCCATTGCCCGGCTCACTGCTTACACTGATATCGCCCTTTAATTTATTAGTTACCAGGTTGTAGACAATGCTCATTCCCAGACCACTACCGCCCTTATCTCTTTTAGTCGTAAAAAAAGGATCAAATATATGTTGCAGATTTTTCTCAGACACCCCAAGACCATTATCACTGTAGTGTAACAAAACTTTATCTTTATCACGTTCTATTTCCATTTTAATCAAACCCTCTTCAATTCCTTCAAAACCATGGACTATCGTGTTACTTATGAGATTACTGATAATCTGCGCAATTGCCCCCGGTTGACTCACGATATCAATATCATCCGGGCAGATAAGTTCGAAACGATGGCGCAAACCTCGAAAGAAGGGCTTCAGGCTAATCATCAATTCTTCAATGTAGTTTTTCATATTAATATGGCGTTGCTCATCACTTGTCTGGTCTACCGCCAGCTGTTTAAAACTACGCACAAGGTCTGCGGTGCGCTCCAGATTGCCACGCATAATTTTTGATGATTCGGTCGCAATATTGAGTAAGGATTCAAAATTCTGGCGAGTAAGCGTACCTGCTTCGTAAAGTTTGTTGTAATGACTTGCCTGATTTTCCAGATACGTCACCGCAGTAACACAAACACCTACGGGGGTATTTATTTCATGAGCAACCCCGGCTACCATCCCCCCCAACGAAGCCAGGCGTTCAGTACGAACAAGTTGATCCTGTGCATTTTTTAACTCTTCAAGTGAATTATTAAGTTCAGTATTTGCCTGTTGTAATTCTACAGTGCGCTCCCTTACCCGTTTCTCCAGGCCTTCATTCAGGGCTAGAACCTCCTGTTCAGCATTACGTCGCTCAGCAATCTCACGTTTAAGTTGTTCTACTTTTTCATTAAGTGTTAAAAATACTGCCGTTGATTGCTGCTTGTCAGTACACTGTAAAATAATGATTGCTGATTCACCGTTTTGCGCGGGCCGAACAACATTACCCTTACATAAAAATTTAACAGGTGTATCACCACCATTTTTACCTGTAAGGCTACCAGGTAATGGCGACTTACTGCGCGACCACATCTGCAGCAACTGATTCAGCCTGGCTGGCTCATCAGCCATCAGCACACCCAGAGTCAGTTCATCAGCAAAATTCTTCGGCAGGGAAAATTTTTTTCTGGCAGCCAGGTTAACGGAAATGATGTCACCCGTTTGTGCCAATAAAAAATAGGGTTCAGGAAAAGAATTCGTAATCTCAACGAAAAAGTCTTCCAGCATTCTATCATTCTCCGGCCTGATAATATTCCCTTCCATCGGACTGGTTTGACTCCTCGGTAGCATTAAAATAAACGGTAACATGACAACCTTTATCGCCCTGGGCAATGGTTTTATCCAGCACCACTTTTGCATAACCATTATTATCTGCGACGATGGTACCAAAGACATTTGAGGTCATCATACACAACGATGGGCGATCTTTAACCTTGTCACCAAAAGGGCAGGCTCGATTGCCCATTACAATTTTATTTTCATCCGACTCGATAATATAAAAGTCTCCCTGTATACGAGTTTTCAGGTCGAGCAATACATCCTTAATTTGTTGTTGATTGAGCCTTGGAACCTGTAACGCCTGTTTGTAATAACCCTCTATTTCAGAACCCATGCGCTGACCTACTACACTAATGAAACCGGAAGCCTCATCGAGACCAACCATTTCCTCTAGCAGCCCGGTCAACTCACGAATTAATGAGCGCGAGAAACCATCACGCTCCAATGGAATATCCAGATTTACTACAGAACTGTTCTGCGATTTAGTATCTACTTGCTTTGCCTGACTCATAAATTTTATCTCCCTTGGTTTGGTTTATTTTTCACTATGGCTTAAATAGCCTTTCCAGTTTTCATAAATATCATGCTCCATTTTTGTAAAGGCAGCAGCCGGCAAGGGCGGACTACAAAGATAACCCTGAATGGAATCACAACCCAATTTATCTAGAAAACATAATTGATCCATGGTCTCGACCCCTTCAGCAACTACCTCCAGACCGATGGAGTGGGCCAGGGTAATAATGGCAGCGGCAATAGCAGCATCATCGCTGCTGGAGGTGACATCGCTTACAAACGATCGATCAATTTTAAGCAAATCAAAAGGCAACCGCCTTAAGTAGTTCATTGATGAATAACCTGTACCGAAGTCATCGATAGAAAGCGATATTCCCATGCTGTGCAGCTCCTCAAGTTTTGACGAGGTTTCCTTCATATCATCGATTAACACCCCTTCAGTCACTTCTATTTCAAGGTACTTTGCATCAAGCCCAGTATTCTTTAAGGTGCGCTCAACCATTTGAATAAAGTCTTTCTGCCTGAACTGATGAATTGATATATTGACCGCTACTTTTTTAGCATCATGGCCCGCTAGCTGGTTTGCCTTTTCCTGGGCACAGGCACTTTGTAACACCCACTCACCCACGGAAGTGATCATACCCGTGTCTTCCAGCAGGGGGATAAAATTATCGGGGGACACCATTCCATGCTCTGGATGCTGCCAACGCAACAGGGCTTCGTAACTTTCAACCTTACATGATGAAAGACTAAGTTGAGGCTGGTAATAGATCACAAATTCATCCCGCTCCAGCGCTCGTCGCAGGCTTGACTCCAGTGTCAATCGTTCAATCGCCTGTTGCTCATCATCAGTAGAATAAAATTGAAATGTATTTCTGCCCTTACGCTTGGCATGATACATGGCGGCATCCGATTTTTTCAGCAATGTCTGTCCATTTTCACCGTCATCCGGAAACAGGCTAATACCAATACTGGTGGTAACAAACAGTTCACGGCCTTCGCAATCAAATGCTGCCACAAGGCTGTTATAAATATTATTAAGCACTTGCGGAATATCATCTTCATTGGCAATGTCATTGAGAATAATTGCGAACTCATCGCCACCAAAACGGGCCACAGTGTCACCCTCACGCACACAATCTGACAAACGTAGTGCCATCTCCTTCAGCATTATGTCGCCGACATTATGGCCCAATGTGTCGTTAATAACTTTGAAACGATCCAGGTCAAGAAACAATACAGCAATTTTACGCTTATGCCATCGAGAACGGGATATTGCCTGGTCGAGACGATCCTGCAGGAGTATCCTGTTTGGCAGTCCTGTCAGGCCATCGTGATGAGCAAGGTGGTGTAACCGCTCCTGCGCTTCCATTCTCTCAGTAATATCTTTACCGCTAGAAATATAACTAATAATATTCCCCTGCGTATCTTTCTGCGGAGTTATGGTTTTTTCTTCAAAATAAAGGCGACTATTTTTGTGTCTGTTAATCACCACTTCGGTGAAAACTTCACCCTTCAGAATCGTTTTCCACATACGTTGGTAAAAGGCATCACTCTGTTTACCTGATTTCAATATTCGCGGGTTCTGGCCAACCAGTTCATCCCGACTGTAACCAGTCATCTGGGTAACAGCGGGATTCACATATTCAATAATCCCATTCTGGTCAGTGATCATAATGCTATCTGCGGTTTGCTCAACCGCAGCTGAAAGCTTGCGCATTTCAAGCTCCGCTAAGTGCCACTCTGTTACATCTTGCAATGTGCCTACAATTTGCACCTTACCACTCTTTGAATTAATAGAAGCATCACCTTGCTGGCGTACATAACAAACCTCCCCAGAAGATCGCAACAGTCGATGCTCAATATCATAAGGTTTTATCCGTTGAATGGCTTTTTCCATTACCCCTGAAACCATACCCCGGTCATCATCAACGATAAAGCTGAGGAACTCTGTCAGTGTATGCGGCCCCGATGTGGGGGGTAATTCCAGAATACGATAGATTTGCTCAGACCAGATCATACTGTCGTCAAACCCGGACCACTCATAATGGCCAATACTCGCAATACGCTGGGCATCAGCCAGCCGCGCTTCACTCTGCTGCAGGGCTTCATGGGCCAGGGCCTGTTTTTTCATCTGTTGCTGTAACATGGCATTAGCTTCAGACAGGTCCTTGGTTCGCATCTTGACCAGGCTCTCCAGTGTGTCATTACTATCTGTCAGCTGGTTGATGGTACAAATGTCATCATATGACCTGAGAGAGGTGATTAAGGCCGTTTCCAAATATTGAGACGTTAGCTGACTTTTATCCAGATAGTCATTGATATCATATAGGCGCACCACCACGTGCTCAGGTGCCTGACCCGGTTGCCCCGTACGGAGTATGATTCGAATAGTCTTATTATTCAGTTGCTCACGTATATATTTCACCGTATCCAGACCCGCTGAATCAGTTTCCATCACCACATCCAGCAACATTATGGCTGTATCAGGATGTTGTTTTACCAGTTCACAGGCTTCATTACCCGAATATCCGTGGATCAGTTCGAGACCCCGTTCCTTATAACGGAAATCATCCAACACCATCCTGGTTACATCGTGTACCGCCTCATCATCATCGATGATCAAAATCTTCCAGCACGAGCCACCGGAAGAAGTGGGTTTTTTATACTCGTTTGCGACGTCACCCGCATCAGTGAACAATAAATCACCCTTGTTTTCAGCACTATTTCTTTGCGGTACAGCCACTTCAAGGTTTCCTTATCAAATTAAAATACGCCTATAGACTATAGTCTATAGAATGATCAAATACCCTGCTTTCTGCCCTGCAATAAGCCATTAAACAGACACACCCATAAATAATTAATCTCCCCTGATTAAACACTATTTTCTGTTTCATTTACGTATAACCAGCTTTAATCCAGGCCACACATCATCAACCGCACAAATTTTTACATGCGCCAATCCAAACGGTAATATAACGTCCCTGATTACATCCTCAGTGAGGTCCGTTGAAACTTTTGAAACCTTTTTAGGCCAGGCTTAAGTCAACAACAATCACGCCACACTGCGGTTTATACATATAATTTATTTTTAACGGGACAACAGTGAACATTTAAAATTAATTCGAAGCTCTAAGACATAACACTAACGTAATTTCTTTGACTTTGATTAAAAAATAAATTTAACAAAATAATTAATTCGACCTGCGTTCCATTACCATAATGATCACATCATTGAAACAGAAAACAATAAACATTCACTACTTTAAAATTTAGTAATGCTAAAAACACTCGAATATTTATACTCTTTTGATTTAAATCAACTGACATTATAATTATCAGCTAAGCTGTATTTTTTATAGTGCAAATACTTTCAAAAGCCTCAATCTATAAAAATATTGTTTAATGATATTTATCCAAATACCTTATTATTCGTTTTATTTGTAATTAAGTTTTATATTTTCAGGGCGTTTCACATGAAAAACATTCAACTCTTTAACCACATTCAAACCGCTGCAGCACTCATAAACAAGGATTTGATTATTGTTGATGTAAATAATGCTTTTCAAAAAAGAAATGGCGTTGATAAAGAGAAACTAATTGGCACTAAATGTTTTAAATCAGCATATAGCTTTATTGATAACTGTAGCTCATGTCCCGTTGCAAAAAGCTTTAGAACAAAAAAAACATCAACAACCATTCATCACTTCTGGATTAAGAACAAGGCCGTTGTTGAAGAAGTTACTTCAACACCCATTATTAATGAAAATGGTGATGTGATTTATGTGATTGAAGAATTTCATGACATTACTAAATTATTAGGTTTGAATAAAGGAATTATAGCCGTCTGCTCGTACTGTAGAAAAATTCGTGATGAAGATGGAAGCTGGTTATCGTTTGAGTCCTACTTCCTGAAGCATACAGGTGCAAATTTTTCACATGGTATTTGTGAAGACTGCAAAGCTTCTGAAGCCAGTAAACTTGATTGATTTATTTTCGTCATTTTTAATATAAATTAAGATAACTTCAGGACATTTAAATAAATTTTTATTTTCTACTCTTTATGTAACAAATATGACCCTGCCCACAAAACATAGAACACTTCGAAACATTACTAATCCTTCAATACGCTAACAATATAACTATTTAAGCTTTGAAGCCCAGATGGCTATTTTATGTTTCATTGATTTCTGTGACACCTGATCTTCTGGTATTGCCTGTATCACCTTATCATGAACAAGCAGCCGATAAATATATTCAATTTTTTCACTAGCTGAATCGGTGGGCTCAAATTCAACAACACCCCGTGCTTCACCATATTTCACGCCTTCAATGATGGCCTTTTTTAATAATTCTTTTTCATTTTTAATTTTCTTCATATTGCCCCATTAAATCCTGCTGATCTTTAAGAGTTAATATATTACGCGTTTTTTATATTTTTACATAGAACTATTGCTCGCGAATTTTCCAGCCCTGATTTGTCGCTACATCTAATAACAATTCCGCTGAAAGCCCTTCTTTCGGTGTTATATCCATAACTTTAATTGTAAACAGGCTATCTAAATTATCCCAGACAATTCGCTCTATTTTCCCTGAAAACCATTCTCCTTCTCCAATTTCTATACCGATAGATGGAAGAAAAGGCAATGTAATCTTCTTTTCAAGTGTTTGATATAATCTTTTTTTATCTAGATCTTTCCACAGAAATTTTACGAAAGTGCATGTATACATGAATTCCCCTTTATTAAATATCAATATAGTAAAAAATCACTTCACATCCGCAATAAAACCTTAAGTTGATCTGGCGCCTGTTGCAAATCAGCAATAGTATATTGATTTAGAGTATATATAAATGCATCCGCTGCATTATGTAAAATTGACTTGAGCTTACAACTAGGTATGAGAGGACATGGCGATGGACTTTCACATTTAACTATATCAAGTGTGTTTTCCATATTCTGAACAACATCACCTATGCGAATCTGGTTTGCTGCTTTTCCTAGACTTACACCACCATTTTTTCCACGCGTGGTATTTATATAGTTAAGTTTTCCAAGCTTATGTACAACTTTAACCAGGTGATTACGTGGAATATTAAATTGCTCTGCGATATTCGTTATGGTAATACGCTTTTCTCCTTCCTGCAAAGAAAGAAAGATAAGAACGCGCAGACTATAATCGGTGTATCGGGTTAATTGCATAATTTATATTAAGGGTAACAAATGTTTTATAATTTGCACTAATAATAAGTTACTCAGGCATTAGAAGCAATAAATGGATCGGTATGAATATTATTCATACTAGCGCCAGCCATGAATAATTTCCTTTTCAGGTTATTGACCATATCAGGGTCACCGCATAAAAATATTTTACAATCTTTAAGGTCCCCTGCCACATCTATAAGCTGTTTCTCAATCGGCACTGAGCTAACTGCAGGCTGATTTTCATCACCCTGTAATACACTTGCAAGATAATTAAATTTATTATTTTGCCTTGTCATGTCGAGTAATGTTTGATGCAGATACAGGTCATCTACATGCCTGGTGCCATGTACTAAATGAATCTCACCCGTGTGATCCTGTTTAAGAGCATCACGGGCAATACCGATTAATGGAGCCAAACCTGTACCGGTTCCGGCTAACAAAATTTTCTGCTCAGGCATGCCCGGTGTATAAAAACAGTTCCCTGATGCTGCCCGTATTTGCAGGGTATCGCCGACTTTAACCTCATCATGCAACCAGTTACTCACAACGCCATCGGGAATTCTACGGATATGTAATTCTAGATAATCATCAAGCTCAGAAACGCTCGCTAAAGAATAGCTACGCCCAACTTTAGCCCCTTTCCATACGCTAATAAATTGACCCGCATTATATTCAAAATTTTCTTCCGGCTTTAAACGAATACATAATATATCTTTATTAAACAATGTATGTTCAATAACTTTTGCAGAACTTTGTAAGCCTTCATTTGCATCAGTAGCGATATGTAATGGCGTATCAGGCTTACAACTACAGGCCATAAAGTAACCCTGGGATTTAAGTGTATCTTTTAATCCTGTTTGTGCCTCGACTGGTATTTCACCTTCAACGGCTTTCATTAAACAGGATTGACACACTCCGGCCCGACAACTGTTTGCAATATCATAACCCTGCTCCAGAAGAGCAGACAATACTGTCTGCCCCTCATCAAGTTCGATACGTTTCTCACCAAATATAATATGAGACATAATGATTAACGATTCAATACATCATCACGAACACTGTTTGCAATATCAGCAATCGCCTGAATATCTTCGGCTGCTACACCTAGCTCTTGCAGTGTAGCCCCCAGGTTTTCAATTACGGCATCAACATGACTATCATTTAAACCACGTTCCACCAGGTGCTTGTGGCCTTCACGCATATCTTTACCGGTGTATTCATTAGGCCCACCAAAAACCATGGTTAGAAAACCTTTTTGCTTATTGATTTGCTGATCCATATCGACGCCATCAAAAAACTCATTAATGCGATCATCAGCTAAAACCTTGCGGTAAAAAATGTCCACTGCCGCGTCTACGGCCGCCTGGCCACCAATGCGCTCATATAAACTGCTCATACAATCCCCTTTAAGGTATATTTAAAATACATGTTAAAATTGGACTATAACAGAAGATGTATTTAGAATACACCTTAATAGTGATAATTATTTAAGGTTTTTTATGGGCAATCAGACAAATTCACAAAATTTAACAAACTGGTTGCAGAGATTCACAAAGTTTATTGCTTTCGAATTAGAGTCAGTTAGCATAGCTGAAAAGCTGGTTGCCAGTCTTGGTGGCTTGATCGGCATCTCACTGATTAGCGTTATAAGTTATCAATTCACCGGCGCTAATGGGGCAGCCCTGATCGTGCCTTCCATGGGTGCCGCAGCAGTACTGGTTTTTGCCGTACCCCATGGCAAGCTCTCCCAACCATGGCCTTTGATTGGTGGAAACCTGATTTCTGCGGCCGTAGGTGTAAGTTGCTATAAACTGGTTGCTGACCCTTTTATTGCAGCCGGGCTGGCGGTTGGCCTTGCCATTGCCTGCATGCACATACTTAGTTGCATGCATCCCCCCGGGGGAGCCAGCGCATTAGTCGCTGTTGTTGGAGGCCCATCTATTCATGACCTTGGCTTTTACTACATAGCTACCCCCATCCTGCTAAACGTCATAATTATATTTGCCATTGCGATCATTTTTAACAGTTTCTTTCCCTGGAGACGTTACCCGGTTGCAACAATGATGCGCTTTACCGAACAAAATCAGCAGCTAGATACAGGGGGTTCCGGTGTGATCGACAAGCAGTCAATAGAACGGGCGTTATCAGAAATGGACCAGGTAATGGATGTCACTGTTGAAGATTTACAACGGGTATTACAGTTGAGTCTCAATCACGCAAAAAACCAGCAACTCACAGCTCAACAGATTCTGTTAAATCATTATTACACCAATGGACATCATGGACCTGAATGGTCCGTAAGACGAATTATTGATGAGTCATGCTCATCTGTGCCACAAAATGATATGGTGATTTATCGCGTTGTTGAAGGCCAAAGATTTAATACAGCTGACAGTTGTAGTCGTGATGAATTTGCGCAATGGGCCGCAAGAGAAGTTTTTCCAAATGATAAATAATTAAGATTGTGTATAACAAACAGGCAATAATACAAATAACACTAGCAGAGAAATTAATTCTATTTTCTTAAACAATCCGCTTTAATTAGTTTCACTTTGAATAATAATAAACATATCCTTTATAAAAATCTATGGGTTTACCCTGACTAATGTAAAGTTAATTCATGGGTTTACCCTAATTAAAATATTATTATTTCCAATATATACTCCCGCCCTTCTAGTTCGATCTTCTCTTAAATATTCTAATAATTTAATAACTATGGGGTACTATGAGTATAAAAATGATACTAAGTGCAACCGCACTTACATTAGCGGCTGCTACATCTACTTTCACTCAGGCCGCGAATGTCAATTGGGGCTATTTTCAACACGGTGAAGAAGAAGTTGTTTTACCCGCACAATGGGGTGATTTTTTCCCTGCCTGTAATGGTTTTGAACAATCACCTATCGATTTACAGAATGCAACTAAAGCCGAACGGGGTGAATTTGAATTTGACTATGAAAGCACTCCTCTGCACGTGTTAAATAATGGCCATACAATTGAAGTAGAATATGAGCCAGGCAGCAGCATGACAATAGATGGCGATGAGTATCGTTTACTTCAATTCCATTTTCATATCCCAAGTGAGCATCTGCTTGACAGTAACAATTTCCCTATGGAAATGCACCTGGTTCATGCTAACACTTCTGGTGAACTGGCTGTTATTGGTGTATTAATTGAAGATGGCAAGTCAAATAAGGCTTTTGAAAAAATCATTTCAAATGCACCTGATCATGTTGGTGTGAAAGAAGTGGCCAATGAAGAAGTTAATGTTGCTGATTTACTACCCAAAGAGAATGATGAGTACTTCAACTACGCTGGTTCATTAACAACACCTCCTTGCAGTGAAGGTGTACGCTGGTTTGTGATGAAAGAATCAATTGAATTTTCTGAAGAACAAATTGAAAATTTTGAGCACATTATTCATTTAAACGCACGTCCTGCACAACAGGTAAATACTCGATCAATATATAAAAATAATGATTAATTTTTAATTTAAAAGATGTTTTCATGCCACTGCTGTCCCCCAGTTTGGAACAGCAGTGGGTATAGGCCCAACTTTAAATAGACAATAAAAGCGTTTACTCGCCAACGTTGAACATTTTGCTAACCCTTAAGTTATATGACCAGGGTAAACCTGCATTTTTCCAACCATTAACAACGCGCTGCCCTTTTGTTGCCGTTGCTTTTGATTTATCACCTTCATACCCCTCAGGAACACTATAAACTTTTGTGTAACCTAAACTGGTTAATAGATTGACAGCCCTTGAGCTACGCGAACCTGAACGACCTATCAGTATAAGGGTATCATCTTTAGACAGGCCCCTTTCTTTTACCCGGGAGTCAATAGTTTGCGCAAATTCGGGATTCAATTCCATATTAAAATTATGTTTTTTATCATTCCATGAATACAACTCTGCTAATTTCATGTAGGGTACATTAGCATTTGCAACAGTCGGCATGCCTAGAAAATTAACTTCCGGACGACTACGAACATCAATAAACGTTGCTTTATCACCGTTATTTTTCATAAATTTATAAGCTTGTTCAGGGGTCATGTATAAACCAGATTTAGTTTGTTTTTTAACATTAAGTTTAGACCAGTCAGTATTGATTTCTGCCTGTACTGAAAAAGCAATTAATCCCGCCATAATTGCAGAAAATATGATCATCAACGGTCTCATAATTAAACTCCTGTTTTTTAGGTTACGAAAATATCATAATAAATCTAAAAAACAGTATATTATTACGATCTAACATGGCAACTACTAATTAAATCCACTTTTACATAATTTGAAGTAAGTACCGTTTTTTCCAAATATTTGTCTTTTCAATAATGTCAACATGAACCTATGCCTGTAGTACAAAATATAAGAATTCAATTTATGTAGCTGTACGATTTTTGATCAACCCTATACTGTTTTGAATCTCATTTGCACAACATTAATTTGCCTTATATTTTTATCTTAAACAATAATTTCTGTGACTTATCTTGTGAGCTTGCTCGCTTTTCAACAACAATCATATTTTATATATAAATATATGAGCTAAACTACATTAGTCTAATAAGAGGTAATACAAGTTGGGTCTAAAAAAAATACAGTGTTCAGAAGATGATTTAGCGAACAGCCTTGAGCTAACACGTTGGGCAAAGGATTTTTCATGGCATCAGATATGCACCATTAGTAAACACATGGAAGCTTACTCCGCCACAAAGGACACCATTATTTTTGATGAGGGTTCAGAAGACAATACAATGGCGATTGTTATAAAAGGAAAAATAGATATCATAAAAAAAGAGTCTGGTTCCAAGGTAAATACGATCGCATCTATTTTTTCCTCACAAAGTTTTGGCGAAATGTCTTTAATAGATGGTGAAGCCAGGTCTGCACAAGCAGTTGCTGCTACCCAGGTAGAAATGTTGTTTTTATCAAAAGACAAACTTTTAATTTTACTTGATGAAAGTCCAAAACTGGCATTCAAATTATTGTGGATAATTTCGCAAATGTTAAGCCAGCGCTTACGTAGAACCAGTGGAAATTTAGTGGCTCAGTTAAACAAGGGTTGAATTAATTATACTTAATTACCATTAAAAATTGCTCCTGCCCAACTTCATATAACCTGGGTAAGATATCGCACGTCCTGTGCATAAAAAAGGCTGTGGTTTATAACCACAGCCAATTAAATGAAAAAACTATACTAGTAGATAAAGTCCTAAACAATAAAATTTGCAATTGCGATCAATGCAAACATGACTCCAATTAACACACCAACTGTTGTTGCTACTCGACTTAGAATATAACGATCTTCTATCTGCATACCTGCCTCACAAAGGGTAGCACTCAGAATTAGAGCGCAGTCAGTCTAATAAGGCATTAATTGAAATGCTATTGATAAAAATCAATAAAAATAATTATCAGAATTTTCGAATATAAGCAATAACTGTTTCCGCATTGTAAAATATGTTAGCGAATATACTTAAGCATGCAACTTTATTTAAACTTAACTCGTTGACAATAAACCAAATTTTTAAGATTTCATGCAGGTTGGTTTGATCTGTTTAATTTTATATATTTATTTTCATCCACCAGCGCAACATCTACAATTTCACTATTAATACCAGGTTCAAACCGATTCCAATACGTATATGAACGCTGAATAGCAATAACTTTTGTCGGCCTTTCTGAACCGAGCATTTTTTTCTGATACCTTTTCAAAGAATCACAATAATACCCATTACAGATATCGGAACGCATATGCCTGGGCAACTTACAACCCGTTTCTATATTATTGATACAGGAGTTTTCAATAGAATCTAAAGAAATTTTAGATAAATAAAGCCCAAGCACTTTCTCAGCTGACATATCAGGATTTTCATCCATAAATCGCCGCATACTAAATACAGATAAATAGGCATGTTCTTTTCCAGATACACAGCATCCGCCTTTACACATACAACAAAGTTTATCACTGATAGTTCTTAGCTTTGGATTATCATCGAACCGTTGATCAACCTTCACACGTTTTCCATAAGCATTGTGATGTTCCTCATTATTCACTCCTGATACACTCGTATAGTTACTTGCCTCGCTAACGATTGTTTTTAAATGTTCTATATATCGGTTTAATCGTTCATTAGTTGACTCTACTGACTTCATAAAACCAGAAGGAATAACAAGTAAATGTGCACTCTCTTCGCTTAAGCCAGTATATTCATTAAGAGCCGACTGAAATAGTTCTCGATGTTCCTGAGTTTCTTTTTCGGTAATTTCATCTATATATTTTTTTTTCGCGGCATCTCTTTCGCGACGTTGCCGGATAAGTTTTCTATTAAATTCGAGATGAGACTTAAAGAACAAGGGGGCCATTGTCGACTTCTGACCCATTATACGTCTGCAATCAAATGCCCTGCAGACTGAATAATCCAGATCACTCGTCACCAGAAAATCAGGGTATGTTAGTAAACTGTCACAAACTTCGCATTTAGGCTGACTATTATTATGTTGCGCAGCAATTCCATTAATCATATTTACATCCTTTTTATTTATAGGCCAATTAAAACGAAAGCCGTGACTTTTTACGGGCCTTCTTGCCAGTTTTAATGTTTACTCGACTCATCTTACCCTAACATTATTATTAATATCTCGATTTTGACGTATCAGGTCATTACCTGCAAAACTCTCAGGTGCCTTAGTTAACCTGTCATAAAGAACAACATTAACCGTAGCGGCTAAATTCATACAACCATTAGTCGGCACATACACAACTGCGTCCGCTTTATCAATAATCTTCTGGCTAATCGTACCATCCTCTGGCCCAAATATATAATAAGCATTCTCTGGATGCTGGAACTCGGGTAAAGGAACGGCGTTCTCAACTAATTCTACACAGACAATTTTCATATTCTCTGTTGCTTCACTAACCAGGCATGCTACACCTGATAAAGGTATATTTTCACTAAGCTTACGACTAATATTCGGGATTGCAGGATTAAGTCTTACGGCTCGGGGATAACGCTGCCCGCTATAATACACCTTATCGACTCTAAAATTACCCGCAGCTCGCATAACTGAGGCTACATTTCCCGGGCTTTTAGGATTACTCAAGCCAATACTGATACTTGTTTTGTGCATCTGATATATATCTATAATAATATATTTAACATCAATGCTGTCCCGCTAACCACTAGAGACATGAGTTGGGGATACCTGTCTAAGACCGTCACCCGCATGGACGCGGGTGCCGAGCCACCAGGGATGGTTTTACGGCGTGCCCTGTGATTATATGGCGGCAAGTATCCCCAATTCATGTCTCGAACAGGATGAAACAATTGTAAATCACACTACAGTGTGGTTTAAACATAAACTAATTTCTTTTAACGGGACAGCAGTGATTTAACATTTAAAATTAAGTCGACTAATAATAATCAATTTCATTACTCAGTACCACCTCTATTCGCACTTTACATTTTTAGTGTGTAGTTTATTGAAAAATGACATTATTAAAATTTAGAGAGTAAATATTGATAGAGATACTCTCAACAAGTATGCAAGAAAATTAAGTAATAAAAATTATAATGCCTGAAATCAATCTTTCATGCTTAATAACTTCTTACACAAAAACCGTCACAAATCCTATCCTGTTACAAATTATTATACTTTAAACATACTTATCATTTGCTGAAGTTCATGTGCCGTTTTTTCCAGATCCTGACAAGATGCGGCTGTGTGCTCAGAACCATCTGCAGTTTGTACGGCAAGCGCATTAATGCTGACTATATTCTGGTTTATTTCTTCAGCAACAGCAGACTGTTGTTCGGCAGCTGTTGCAATTTGTGTATTTTGCTGGGCAATGCTTGAAGCCGCTTCAGTAATTTCAGCAAGTGCTTTGCCTGCAGATTCTGCATGGCTAACCACTTCATTCGTTTTTTTCTGACTTTGTTCTATCGCTGAAACAGCCGCTTTCGCACCAACCTGAAGCCTTTCAATCATTTCCTGTATTTCAGATGTCGATTTTTGTGTGCGACTGGCCAGGGTTCTTACCTCATCAGCAACAACCGCAAAGCCACGACCCTGTTCTCCTGCTCTTGCTGCTTCAATCGCTGCATTCAAAGCGAGCAGATTAGTTTGCTCAGCAATGCTTTTAATAACATCAAGAACAGTACCTATATGCTCTGTTTCTTTTTCAAGCTCATGAATAGTGATCGATGTATTACTTGCATCATTATTCAGCTCATTAATTGCATTTACAACATCTGATACAACTTTCTGACCCTCTATAGATTCAGCGTCAGCAGAGCTTGCGGCTTGCGAGGCTAAACTTGCATTACGTGCCACTTCCTGTACAGTTGCGGTCATTTCATTCATAGCAGTAGCGACCTGTTCAATTTTATGTTCCTGTTGATTTACATTTAATTTGGTATCTACACTCATTTCTGTCAGAGGCTTGACTGAGCTAATTAATTGTTCACTAGCCCCAGTCATCTGTTTAATTAACAACTGAATTTTCGTTACAAATAAATTAAATTTCTCTGCAAGTTCTTTTACTTCTTTATCACCTTTTTCATCCAGGCGCTTAGTTAAATCACCGTCACCACTGGCAATATGATTTAATGATTCAATTACATTTTCGAATGCTGTTTTAATATTCTTAGAAGTTAACAACAAAAGAATAATACTTATAATTATTGCAATAACAGCAATGACAAGTGTTTTGCTTAATGTGCTTTGTGTATTTTCAAGCATTTCACTCAGTAATTTTTCGTTATGCTCCTGTTCCGCATTTGTTAAAGCCTGAACAGCAATTCTCACTTTTTGCCAATGTGGATGTTCAACAGTGCGAAGTAAATTTATAGCTTCCTCAATTTTACCCGATTTCACCATTTCCAGAACATCCAGCTTTGCTTGTCGTGACTTTTCCCAATGCTGCTTAATTAATTTATAATTTTCTATTACTGAATCACTTTGCGAAGGTATCGATTGGGCCAATATAAAAGCTTCATCGAAACGTTTTATTGCACTCGGAACAACTTTATATGGTTTCTTTAGCTTAGGCTTTAAAACCAGGTTTCGCAGTGCAATGCCAGATAAAAGGCCGTCTGAGAACATTTTTTGATAAGATGTTTGCAACACAAGATTTTCTTTGAAAAAACGCTCAGACTCTTTCGAAGCTACAAACATTCCATCAAGCGCACTCCACAAAGAAAAAACAAAGAGTATAATTAATATGGCATTTGATAAGGCTAACTTTAACTGAATACTTGCATTACTTAACATCAAACCGGCTCCGATAGATAAACTAACTATCATTAGTTATTAGTACAGGATGAATGAACTACATACGTAACGTTAGTTTAGTGCTAAATAAGCAAAATATCGGGGTTTTTCATAAAAAAACTCAATATACCCTCAACAGACCCATAAAAATGCTCTACTAACAGTAAAACATAAGAAATTCAAGACTTTATATTTCTGCACATCATGGCAACCGTGGTTTGTCTTACGGCCTCTCACATGGTATTTTAATCTCCTGTAGGCATTCACTAAAAGCCTGCTTTCAAAATATCACTCTTTCAAACTAAAAATTAAAGGCCCTCTGATATGGCCTTTAGTGTTTTGAGTATGTAAAAAGGAATAGATAATGAAAAAAACACTTTATGCAGCAGCATCTTTATTACTAATCATTAACCTAACAGCATGTAATATATCTCCGGTTAACATGGAAACATTAGATGCGGACAAAAGCTATGCTGATTTTGAAGGCGTGAATATCAGGACAGGAGACCCTGCACCTGCATTTATCTTACCTGATGCTGCAGGTAAAGACATTTCTTTACTCGATTTCAAAGACAAAAAAAATATCTTATTATTATTTTATCGTGGTGAGTGGTGCCCTTATTGCGTTGACCAACTGGATAACTATCAGACACTACTACCCGAACTTAACAAATATAACATTCAACTAATTGCTATATCACCAGATGATGTAGCAACTACTAATAACACTCAAAGACGATTTGGCCAGAGCTATCTTTTTCTTAGTGATAAAAGCTTAGAAGTGACCCGTCAATATGGAATAGGTAATGCCAAAAACTTACCCCACCCAGCACTATTTCTGATTGATAAAAAAGGCAAATTAAAATGGTACTATGCCAGCACAAATCATAAAGTTAGACCAACAGCAGATCAGGTAGAACAGATCATAGAAGAAATATTTTCAAAACAATAAATTATTCTATAAAAAACCGGCAGATAAGCTGGCTTATCTGCCGGTTTTTCAATAGATAAATTACTTACCCGCGTTGTGAATTCTTACCATTGCGGTTGGCCCACGCCAATCCAGGTCTGCGGGAACTAAATCCCCCACACCATGCACACCATTATGAATGGTAACAAACCCTTCACCATCGCCTTCTATTGTTGCGTTTGTTCCGCCACAAGGTGGTCCCGGGATATCAATGCATAACTCATTGTTATCTTCTGAACCGGCATCATATGTCATCGCCATACCCTTTGAGTAACGGTATTTTTTTGGTGCCTTAAGGGTTGCAGAAGTGAATGCATCATTAGAAGTAGCTAGCATACCCGCCACGGTAAAATAGGTTTTCTTTGGCGCCTTTATTTCTACCGTAATTGAGTGGCCGGGTAAGATAACCGGTGGCGTTTGATCTAATGTTGACATTACAGCAGAGACATTAGTATTACTTTCAAGAGAACCTAATAAGGGAGCCACATTTCCGCTCTCTGCCATAATAGCAAGTTCAGGTGAGGCCGCTTCAGTTACCTTAAATAATTTAAAATGCCTGTTGTGGGCAATTACCGCGGGGGGAGTGATTACATGATTTGTTGTCGTATTCGTAATTGTCACATGATAAGTATTATTATCACCATAATCATCTGCCATAGCATTGTTCAATGCCAGGCTGGATGCCATAGCTAACACGATCGGTAGTATTTTCATTAGTTTAGCTCCTGTAAAATTTTAAGTTCATTTTTCAACTCCTCAAAACTTATTTCTATATTACTGAGGAGCAGATACAGAATAACGGTTAACTTTCATAGGAAGGTCTCTTATCTATCACGTTTTTATCACATTTCTATCACAGAGGCACGGGTGCATCAGATAGGCTGATTACCTAAAAGCCTGTCCATGGAAATGGCTATCATTTGTCATCAACTACTTTTATGAATATAATGAAAAATATTTTCTAAAATAATATTTTAACCTTTAAAATCAAGAACTAAGTATGAGCAATACAATAGAGTGTGACTATAGAAAACCTGAGCGCTTAAGTTTTACTGATGATGAATCTCGCCTGCCCTGGCTAAGCATTTTACTCAACGCTTACTCAACAATAGATAAGGGTGTAAGCGCAGCCATAGAGCGTGAAAAAAAACAGGGTCGTGAAATTGCCTGTACAAAGGGTTGTAGCAGCTGCTGCACCACCCATCAGGATATCCCCGTTTACCCATTAGAGCTAATGGGGATGAGCTGGTATGTAATAGAAAAATTAGAGTCGCCCCTACGAGAACAACTAAAACTTCAGTTAGAAAAAATAAATGAAATAGAGTCATGCCCATTCTTACTGAGTGGCGCATGCAGTATTCACCCGATGCGCCCGGCGGCCTGTCGTCAATTTAATGTACTGGATACACCATGTGCCGCGGGTGAAGACGCATTCCACACGAGAAAGCAGGATGTGATGATGCCTATACAACATTATATTGATAGCGCTTTCGATACCATGCTGCCCTTTTATGGCATTAAGAAAAAGGGGGAGAGGAAGAAGGCGATTAAACAGGGTGCACTACATTCGGTAGCAAAAGCTATGCGTGATTGTAACTGGCAAACGTTGCCTGAAAAAATGGACAGGTTTAATAAATAGGTTCACTTCTGTACTTTTAATAATATTAATTATTTACTGAAAAGTTGCTCTAGTAAGCATTTATGTGTTTTGACATATTAAAGACATGAAATATAGTGTTACACAATAATAATGAATAATAATTTAATCGTCATCCCCGAATGCTTGTGTCGGGGATCCAGCGACCTTAAGTAATTCAAAGTCACTGGGTTCCCGACACAAGCATTCGGGAATGACAGAAAAAGCATTTGCGTTTATTTACGTTTTATTTTATATTCTCATATTAATTTTAAGTATTTTTATTTAAATAACCCAGTCAAAATTATTTTCCAGCACCTGCTTAATTTCTTTTAATGACTCACCTTTTTCACCAACAATCGCAATACTACCCTTGCCTGTTGGAATAATGGCACCATGAAATCGACTGTCAGATATTACCTGTTCTGTACTTACTTTTATTTCAGGTAACATCATCACGGTTACCGCACCTTGCGTGCCCGCCAGAATTAGATGCACACCTTTTTTATTAACTATATTACAACTGCCTAAGTAATTTATTTTTCCAAAATCGCCTAAAAACTTACCACCGTGCTTTTTTAAAGCCTCATTAAATTGAGATGTTTCTTTACCCTGTTGTTCATTCAGGTGATTCAATTCCTCATAAACATGCGCAAACACTTCACGCTCTAAATCAACACCAGAAACAGGTTGTAAAATATAAAAAAATAAACCCAATACCAGCAAAAAACTCGCGGCCATAGATAATATATAACGGCGATGTAATTTCGACTGTGAATGATTATTCAATGTCTGGTTCAATATAATACGTTGTGCAAGACCTTCAGGAGGTTCCACACACATAGCCTGTTTTAATTTCTCATCAAATTGTTGAAGATCTTCTACAAATTGACGATTATCTTCCGATTCGTTTTTTTTATCGAGGAGATCAACCGCCTGACTTTTAGGGTCTGCGTAGGCTCTACGACGGAATTCCAGATCATCCATTACGCACACCTCTATTACCTGCTTGTTCAGTATATGCCTGTTTCAGTTTATTGCGTGCACGGTACAAACGGGTTAGTACCGTATTTTTGTTTAGCTCCAGGATGCCTGAAATTTCATCAACACTGAAACCACCGATAATTTGTAGTGCAATTGGCTCACGAAATTCAATATCTAGCTGGGTAATTGTTTTTTGTAAAATATGATTTTCCATCATTTGGCCTGGTTGTGCAGAGCGGTCTTCTAGATAAAAATCATCTACATCAAATAACTCTGGCTTATATCGTTCATACAAACGGGCATTTTCACGTCGTAAAATAGTAATCAACCAGGCTTTCGCAGCTTTATCATCCTTAAGCTTATCAATAGATTTCCAGGCTCTCAAATATGTCTCCTGCACCAGGTCTTCGGCAATTGAAGCATTCTTACATAGCCAGAAGGCATATCTGTAAAGATCGCTATAAAGTGCATTGACCAACACGTTAAATCTTATCTGTTTATTTACCATACTTAAAGAGACCGAGATAACTGTGTTTTTATTCCTTAAAAAATTATTTATTTTTTTGCAATATTTTCTCAACACTTCCGGTCATATACAACACAGCAGCGATAAATGCACTAGCTGTAATTTAACTAAACCCTACATTTCAAGTTTTTACCTTAGATGGAGACAATATTATGAAAAATCCTAATAAAACGAACGCTCATGCCGCTTTAGCCGGTGTAATCGCGATTGGTCTAAGCACAGTATCTACCAGTGCACTAGCCGCCAAACCGGGTTTTGAAAAGTGCGCAGGCATTGTAAAAGCCGGTATGAATGACTGTGGTACCAGCAAACATAGCTGTGCAGGCATGGCCAAAATAGACCGTGCCGCAGATGAGTGGATTTATGTGCCTGCGGGTACTTGCAACAAAATTGCCGGTTCAACGCTTAAACAAAAAGCCAGCAAATAAGCTCAAAGCCCCAGGATAAAGATAATGAAAGCCACTCAACTCCTCCATGGCGCTGGTATCGGCCTGCGTTCACAACATTATCAAACAATTCTTGAGAACAAACCAGATGTTCCCTGGTTTGAAGTTCTCACCGATAATTATATGGGGGCGGGAGGCTTGCCCCTGTATCATTTAGAACAGGTAAGAAATAACTACCCCATATCTTTTCATGGGGTTGGTTTATCACTGGGTTCAGCAGACCCGATTAATGTGAAATACCTGAACAAACTAAAGCAACTCATTAACCGTTACCAACCTGTGCAAGTATCAGATCACCTTGCCTGGGTTTCTATTAATAATCACTACACCCATGAATTGTTACCATTTCCTTATACCCATGAAGCAATCGAAATAGTTTCTAACAAAATAAATCAGGTGCAGGATTTTCTCGGTCAGGCTTTAATTGTAGAAAACCCATCAACCTATCTTGATTTTAATAACTCGGAAATGCTGGAATGGATTTTTATTCAGGAAATTGTAAACAGGACCGGCTGCGAACTATTAATCGACATTAACAATGTTTATGTAAGTGCAAGCAATCACGGCTTCAACCCGATTGAATATATTTCCAATATCCCTGAAAAACAGGTTAAAGAAATACATTTAGCGGGTTACGAAGATCGTCAAACCTATTTATATGATACCCATGGTTACCGTATACATGAAGCCGTATGGAATTTATATGAAATCGCTTTATCTTATTTCGATGCAACACCTACCTTAATTGAATGGGACAGTGATATTCCCGACTTCGAGTTTTTACTCAATGAAGCAAGCAAAGCTCAAAACTATCTAAACCAGTCGAAACAGCAAGAGAAAATAGCATGATTAATTTGCATACACTGCAACATTTATTCGTTGATGCCATTTTTGAAGATACGGAAATAAACCCTGCCCTCAACGAACTAGAAAATTATGTAAGTTTCAATAAAAAATTAAATTGTAAGGAACAGGTGAATATTTATCGCAGCAGTATTTTTGGCGGTTTAATATCCGCACTAAGAGAAATTTACCCTGTATGTCATAAACTGGTTGCTGACGATTTTTTTAATTTCATGGCTACACAGTATATTTATCTGCATAAATCCTTATCTCCCGACCTCACCGATTATGGCGAACACCTTGCAGAATTTATCAGCACATTTAAAACCGCAGCTACCCTGCCCTATTTATCTGATGTTGCAAAACTTGAATGGTCATGGCACCGGGCTTTCCATGCTCTGGATCACAGTGGATTAAATATCAACAAACTAAATAAATTAAATGAAAAACAACAGAACAATTTGATTTTCAACACGCCCCCTGGCAGTAGCTTAATTACGTCCTGTTTCCCTATCCATAAAATCTGGAATACTAACCAGGGGGATAGCAATGAACCAGTTAATCTTGACGAGGGATTAGTAAAATTAATTGTATGGCGGAACGGATATGATATGCACATAGACGAATTACTAGACGATGAATGGGTACTACTTAATGAAATTAATAACAGGGTAAGTCTTAACAATATATGTGATAATAACAGTCATCTTTTTAATACTGAAACCTTAATACCCCAATGCGTGAAACGTGGCTGGATTGCTGATTTTTCTATATAAGCTGAACACTAAAAAACAGGATAAAAAATGTCTAATCATAAAATAAAAGCGGGCTTTCTTGTGATAATTTTTCTAACATCAAATAGTTCATTTGCAATAGATGTCAACAAGATAAAAGCGGGCAGTTTTCAAATGGGCTGCTCTATTGCCGACCCTGACTGTGGTAATGATGAAGGCCCTCAGGGTGGCACCCGCGTTCATGTGCCACAATTTTATATCGATAAACTGGAGGTCTCCGTTGCCGATTATCAACAATGCATAAAAAGCGGTAACTGTAACCAGCCAAAAAACTATAAACGCAATAAATATTGCAACCTTGATGCACCGAATCGAGACCAGCACCCGGTAAACTGTGTAGACTGGGATCAGGCCCAGAGCTACTGCAGCTGGAAAAAGGGGCGCCTGCCCTATGAAGCTGAATGGGAAAAAGCAGCTCGTGCAGGCACTACTTCGCGTTACCCCTGGGGACAGAAAGTATCCTGTAAGCAGGCCATATTAGATGATGGTGTCACCATTGGCTCTGTACCTGATGAGCCTGATGGTTGTGGTGAAGACCGCACCTGGAATCGCGCCAGCAAATCACCCAATGCATACGGCTTATTTGACATGCACGGCAATGCAGGCGAATGGACCGCTAACTGGTATGCAGATAATGCGCTTAAATCACTTTATGCAAAAGGGGATTTAAAAGGCCCGAACAAAAGCAAACAACGCGTAGTGCGTGGTGGCTCATGGGATGAAAATAAAAACAATCTACGCAGCTCATACAGAAACGTAAAACCACCTGTGAGTGGAGATAGTGTTTATGGATCTATTGGTTTTCGTTGCGCTTATGATTCTCAATAAAATTATATAAATATACAAATGTAGTTACTCGAAACTATTTAAACTTTGTAAAAAATACGCAGAGTAATATTATTATTCGTAGGGTGGATCAAGCGAAGCGGATCCACCGTTATCACAAAGCCTGGTGGCTCCGCGTTGCTTGATCCACCCTACGCAGCATTTGGTTCTCCTGGCTCACTGGGTCCCTGTGATAAATCTTTTGTTTTTAAAATATCAATCAATCAGGGTAGTTACATCACTTCTAATACGAGCTTCAATCGCCTCCTGAATTGCATCGGGATGCACAAGATACTCGCCCGTACGTAAACGATACAAAAACCGTGTGCGGGTCATATTTACTCGCCCCGGTTCAATCGTTGACGCTGGTAAAAACGAATTAATATAATCAGATGTCACATCGGTAAAATACGCCTTAAACTGTTTTAAGGTCACCACCACACCCCTGTCTTCAATAGAACCCAGTTCACCTTTAATCACCGCATCTAAAAAACGTGTTTTTAATGTCATGATAATGCCCCTATAAGTTTGTTTTTTTAGATTGATGACTCAACTCATATAAACCATTAATTAACTCACCCACGGCCCACAAATAGTTATCAATTCTTTCATGTGAAGTTTTAACAACCGAACAGGCAGCCTCATGAATTGGCGGGTTATCAAGCAAATGTTTAAGATGCTCGGCATAACGCACTAAACGCAATTTGTATTGCTCATCATTAAATGCACAGGGCAACCCCGACTCTTCTTCAGGTTCAAAAGAATGAAAATGCAGTGGAATTTCAACCACCTTTAAAAAGTGTTTTGATTTGTTGTTAGTCATAATAAATTCCCTCACTGCTGACTCGTTAAATTATAAAGTGTCGTCATTACTTCGGGCTCCTGCCCTACGCCTTCGGCCAGGCAGAGCCTGTTTAAAAACGCGCCAGGCGTTTTTGTCCCGAATGCTTGTATCGTGGTCCAGCGGCCTTAGGCTCTGTAAAGTCACTGGATTCCCGATACAAGCATTCGGGAATGACGGTTTAAATTGTTATCCATTATTATTTTGCTCCACTACTTTTCATGCTGTTTAAAAATAAAATTCAAAAGAAGCGTGATACATATCATTACCAGTTCAACAATTAATCCGGAAACCAGAGCCCCTGATCAACAACCAGAAGGCCCCGATAAAGTTCACCACCAGACCAAAACCCACTCAAACCCAGTTAATAAAAACAGCCCAAATCACCTTAAAAAGCGCCACAACACAAACCCACAAAAAAGCATGGGGCACAGTAAACCCTCAAGCAGCACAAACTCTCGCGGTTATTATTAAAAGGGATGAACAAAAAACGAACAGATGCACCCATGGTTTCCAAAAAACCGATCAGATGAAGTGAAATCAAAGAATTAATGTGCTTAATAACGCCCAAAAATACAGACGATAGCGCAGGCAGGTCGGGTAAATAACTGAATGCCGAAAAAAAACTACCGGCAATAGGGGTTCCTAGCTTAGAATGTGTCTTAGCCATAATCAACTCGTAATAGTTGGTGGTGGTTAGCAGGCTTGGGGTGCTCGTTACACCCTGGGTCTGCGATTTTTTAATTTAGTTTATTTTGTTATCCGCTATGTTTCTCCTTTGTGTTAAAAACACATTGATTTAAAATTATAAAGCGCAGCTTGTTTACGCTCGATGTTAAGTGTATGCAAACTGGAAGATAATTGTCAAACAAAAATATAGAATTAATAAGACGATATCTACTGTGATAGGTTGGAGATTAATTTTGTTCACACTAAAGCGATAGGTGCAGTAAGAGCATAATGATAAATGAATATTTTGAAAATTCTGAAGTTAAAGAAGAATATGAAAAAGAGTTCATATCTATATTTAATGGCTGGCTCGGTGAGAAGAATCTTTATAAGCTTGGTGAAGTAACTGAACAAGACTGGTTGAAATTCAATACTCTTCTAAATGAAATAGTAAATAACTATAAGACATATTCTGTAAATTCTAGCAATGAAACTTGTAATCTCGTAAAAAATTTAAGCGAAATTACAAGCACTTATAATGAATCAATGAATAAAGAAGCTTCACAATTCACAAAACTTATAATTCCAGAACTTCATTCAGTTTTAACAGAAGACTGGAATTATACATATATTTTGTGGCATAAAAAAAACGGAGCAATAAATGAGTTAGCTCCATTAATTAAAAGTGCAGGTTTATACCAATTCAATGAAAAATACTATCAGGACTATTCAAGATGATTGGCCAGGTAAATTTTCTTCAAACTCAATAGTCAGTGTAATACTCGCAGGGGCTTCAGGAGGTAATTCACTTCTTTTAATGTAAATTGTGGATACAGCTGAATCTGGCTCATCGTTAGCGTAAACGTGAGTACCTTTTGTTGACTTACTCCAGTGCATTTTAACATTCTTTTTCATTCTAATAATTCCCGACCAATAAGATCCAGTGAATAGTATCTGTGGCCCTTTTTATACTGGTAAATATTAAAATCCTTAAAATCTAAAGTGAATATCTTAGGTGTTCCTATGCTTTCAGCTAATGCCACAAGGGTCGCATCTGCAAAATCCATTGGTAAATCATCATACTTATTCATTAAATCAAAAGCTCTTTCAATATCAACTTTTTTAAGTGCATTTAGCGATACATATTCGTCCAGAAAATATTCCTTAATACCCTGAGCGCCTCGACTACCTGGATCAAACACATATAACACTTCCGTTAAAACGGCTTCCGTTGTATATAATGGTTCATCTATCATTTTAAGAACTTTATGACAGGCTTTATGATCAGGATCTTTTGGATCAAACAAGGCGATTAATGGCCCTGTATCAATAATGATCATTATTTTCTGCGCCTTACTTTTTCTTTAATTTTATTCTTTAATATGGACTTGCTGTCACGAGCAGACCCTGAAGTATATCCACCATCACCAAGATCAAACTGATTAAAAAAATCAGATGGTCGCTTAAGAGCCGTTTTCATAGCAACTTCTCGATAAGTAACCAGCCCGAGCTTAATGGCATCGGAAATACTCATCCCAGTTCGCTTTACTATGTCTTCTAAAGCGGTTTCGGCTTCATCATCCAACCGAACAGATCGAGTGCTCATCTTAAAATACCTCATACTATGTAATACAAAAAGTATTACACATGCAGGCACGTAATACAAGTCGTAATACAAGCTTCTTTTTAATGTTAGGCTCATTTAAACAAGCATATGGTTCTTTGATTTTTTTGTATTTAACAATTAGTACAGGCCTGTATCAGAACTATTTAAGATGGGTGACAAGGCAATACTATTAAAGCCTTAAAGAAGAACGTTTTGGCTCCAGCACGACATTTAGTTATGCTTGTGATGAAATAACTTAAATCTAATGTGTAGCCAGAGCCTTTAGTGTATTCACTATTTCATCAGAGTCCCACTCGACACCACCGAACTGAGTGTAACGAATTTTGCCAGCCGGGCCGATTATGAAATTAGACGGTGCTGCAAATACTCGCCAGTCAGCAATGCTTTTTCCTGACTCATCCATCAGTATGCTGAACTCAGGTTTTACTTCATTTACAAACTGCATGACTTCTGCTTTTGTCTCACCCATATCAACAGCCAGTATTTTGAAGGGTGTATCACCCATTTTTTTTATCATTTTATTCATTGATGGCATTTCTTTACGGCAGGGGCCGCAATAGGTGGCCCAGAATTGCACTAGCACTACCTTGCCTTTATAGTCATTCAGGTCATGGGTTTTGCCCTGCAGGTCGGTTAGCTTTAAAGGCGGTGTTGGTGTGTTAGCAGTGAAGGGTTTTAAATTTGTTGCCTGTAAATTTATGCTTAAGAAAAATAAAATTACAAACATGAAAAGTTGTTTAATCATTGCTTTGGCTTTCCTCTAGATAAAATAAACTCACTTTAATTAGCCCCGCCATTTGCGATGTTACTACATCTTCTGAGCGATTAGCATCCTGTCGTTTGAAAAAGTATCCGCGTACATTGGGTATAATTTTTGACTTCACCCTGCTACCACTTTTCTGTAACGCCTGACTCAAACTCTTAATACCCCAGCGATTCGGTGTTCGTTCACCTTCAAGTAAAAAAATAGGTAAACGGGTTTTGCCAACGGCCTCTTTATATTCTGGAATTTTACCGGGTATCGGTGCTTCTTTAAATAATCGTGGAAACATTAAAACAGCACCCGCAAGTGCTTTGTTTTTCTGGTTTTTTTCCCACTGACTTGCACCACGTAACACCAGCTCAGTATCCGGGCCACTGGCAATCAGGTAAACTTTTTTACCTGTTTTTGTCGCTTCTTTAATGAGTGAATTTAGAGAATCTGTCGGTATGTCTGCCAGACTGCTACGCACTTTGGGCAGCATAAAACCCGATAGCATATCTGGCATCCAGACTTCAATGCCATCTTCAGCCAGGGATAAAGCGGTTTTTTCTTCAGCAATGCTCCTGCCTTCATCACAGGGAAAACCTAGCAGCAGGATGTTTCCTTTAGCAGGAAAAATGCGTACATCTATCTCGGCATCGCTGGTTTCTATAGCTCTTATTTCTTTTGCATTAGTAGAGCCAATAAATATAAAAAGCACACAAATCGTGATGATGATTTTTAAATTCATAATAAATTGATCTGCTCTATTAAAATTAATGTTCCAGGAATGCTATGCTACCTATATGTTTAAACAATATTTTATAACAAGCTGTGTTTTAGTGCTAACAAGTCTTCTGGTTCCTTGTGCATCATCAAGCACTGATGAAATAAATCAGGCATTACAACTGACACCTGATATTTCTAATGGTAAAGCAATTTACCCGTTATGCGGTAGCTGCCACATGAAAACGGGTTGGGGTAAAAAAGACGGTAGCTTCCCTGTTATTGCAGGCCAGCATCGAAAAGTTCTGATAAAACAGCTGGCGGATATTCGTGCTAAAAATCGTGAAAATCCCACCATGTACCCGTTTACGGATCCGAAATCTATTGGTGGCGCACAATCCATTGCTGATATTACGGCCTACATTGCATCATTGGCCCCATCTCCTGATGTTGGCACAGGTAAAGGTAAGCAGCTCGATTTAGGTAAAGCAATTTATCAAAAGCGCTGCATGCAATGTCACGGTAAAAAAGCCCAGGGCAATAATGAGGCGTTTTTCCCCCGACTACAGGGCCAGCACCATGCTTATTTATTGCGACAACTTAAATGGATAAAGGAGGGTTATCGAAAAAATAGCAACTCACTGATGCTTACAGAAGTTAAGGCATTATCAGAGTCTGAACTGGATGCGGTGGCGGATTACTTGTCGCGCTTATAAGTCAGCATGAAACGCTAACTTTTATTACGGCTGTCCCGTTTACCACTAGAGACATGAGTTGGGGGTACCTGTCTAAGACCGTCACCCGCATGGACGCGGGTGCCGAGCCACCAGGGAGGGTTTTACGGCGTGTCTTAGACAGGTGCCCCCAATTCATGTCTCGAACAGCGTGAAATAATCGTTAATCACACTACAGTATGGTTTAAACATAAACTAATTTCTTTTAACGGGACAGCAGTAATATCTTGTATGAGTTTTATTCCAGACAGTAGTGAATGCAGGTTAAATAATCAGTGATTCTCTAAAACGTTCAGTCGATATATAGTCCCATCATCAGTTGAAAAATATATTCGGCCTTTCGGGCTTTGAGCTAATGTTCGTATTCGTTTATTCAGCTTTTCAAGCAACCTTTCTTCCTTTATTACCTTTCCAACCTCATCTAAAACTATTCGGTTAATATGACGCAGCTTTAATGCGCCTGAAAACAAGTTACCTTTCCATTCAGGGTATGTATCACCCGTGTATAACATTAAACTACCGGGGGCTATAGAGGGGGTATAAACTTTAACCGGTTGGCTCATACCTTTGCGGTGGGTTCCTTCTCCAACATCTATGGGCCCCCAGTATTCTTTACCATATGATATAACTGGCCAGCCATAATTATGTCCAGGTAAAATCAAATTAATTTCATCCCCTCCCCTGGGGCCGTGCTCATTCGACCACAGGCGTTTATTTTTAAAATCATATATTAAACCCTGCGGATTTCTATGTCCGTAACTCCAGATTTCAGGTAGTGCAGCCTGCTTTTTGTTATTTGATTTTAAGTTATACGGATTATCATCTGGAATAGTCCCATCAAGATTTAAACGAATAATTGAACCCGCATGATTCTTTAAATTCTGCGCATTAGATCGTTTACCCCTGTCACCTATTCCAAAAAATACATGGCCTTTATCATCAAAGCTTATTCGGCTGCCAAAATGATAACTTTTATTGCTTGTAGATTTTGTAACTAATAACTCCTGCCAATGACTAAACCGATCAGTTTCAAGTTTGCCACGGGCAAGCACGGTTGCACCTTCACCATTAACCTCTTTCACATAGGTAAAGTAAATCCAGCCACCTGCTTTATAATCAGGAGGTATTGCAACATCCAGCATCCCACCCTGACCTTCAGCCTTAACACTGGGTAGTTTTTTAAGTTTTAATTTTTTTGACTGGTCTAAATAATAAAGTCTTACTGGTCCATTGCGATCCGTTACCAGTAATTTGTTAGACGATAAAAATACCATCCCCCATGGCACACCGAAACCTTGCGCCACTTTCTCAACATTTATACTCATTCCTTCACTCTGTATCGTGGGCAAGGAATTTTTTGCTTGTGATGAAACAGGTGAGCACATTAAACAGATTAAAATCAGCAAGCTTGTTTTTTTCATTTTTGATTTATTCACATTCATTATCGTTTAAATTTTATAATTACAGGAAAACGACAACAACTGCTATTTAAATCTTTAGCTGCCCTGTTGTAACTACAGCATTTCAACAACCCAACGGGCCACAGAACCGGAAGCATGCGCACATTTCATACCCCTTTCTTTATCAAATTGTGCATATTCTTTTGCATTCCACATGTCATATGTTTTACCGGTGAAATTCTTTTGCAGATCTTCACATGTGACACCATCAAATTCCTCACGAAATTTCTCAACCAGCTCACGTCCTTTATTAAAATTATTAATAAACCGGCCTTTGCTAAACTTGTCACGATCACGCCCTCGTTTGACACTCAGCGCCATTAAACCACCCGCTAGCGCACCACAAGTCCCCTGCCCCATGAGCCCACCACCACCGGATAAACCATGACTGGCCTTAATAGTCTGGTCATCGACCAGACCCACTGTTTCCTGAATAGCTGATAAAACACACTGGGGGCAACAACCAAAATCTAACTCATAACAAACCGCCGTTTCATATACTTCTTCACTAAGTGCAACTTTATTTAAATCATCCATAGCGAGATCTCCGGGATAGTATCAATTTATAGTGGGATTAATATTAGTAATTACTGATATTACATGTATTGATTTAACTCAAGATAAAAGCAGCATTAATTTCGACAAGAGTGTGACCTGCTTATAAATATCCAGCCTTTAACTAGTGATAGCATATTCAGGCTTTAGCTCTAGAAGTTTCATCTCTAGACGTTTTCCCTAGACGTTTCATCTCTAGACATTTTTCACTAGACGTTTCATCTCTAGAAAGTATCAATTAAAGAAACTGTTACGCAATGCGTAGCTTAATCTTATTTATCTTTGGAGTGTAAAATGAAAAACAAAATTTTAATCCCGTTGATTCCTGCAGCCCTGCTATTTTCAACGGCAGTGCAGTCGCAAGGCTCATATATCTCCACCTGGTCTAGCATATACCCAGGCTCAGCATCTGCAAATAATGGAAGCTGCCAGCTCTGCCATGCCAACAGTACACAAAACCTTAATGCTTATGGTGAAGCAATATGTTCATCTGGAGCTGGGAATATTACTAATCGAATTATTGCGGTTGAAGCACTTAATTCTGATGCGGATCCAACCGGCTCCTCCAATATCACTGAAATTAACGCTAACACACAACCTGGCTGGACACCGGGTGGCGTCAATTCAATTTACTCACGAGCTAATTGCGCCCCTACGGGTACTGTTGAATTTCCACCAAATTTCATCCCTGGCGATTTAGATCCCACAATCACAAATCAGGCTCCAATAGCTGATGCGAATGGCCCGTACAATAGCACAGTTAATGTAGCAATTAACTTTGATGGCTCTGCTTCCACGGATCTGGATGGCACCATTGTCTCTTACAGCTGGGACTTTGGAGATGGTAATGTAGGTAGCGGTATAACGCCTACTCACACTTATTTAACGAGCGGAACCTATACCGTTTCTCTTATTGTAACGGATGATGTCGGTGCCACGGGTGTGGCAACCACCACCGCCAACATAGGCCTGGGTAACCTTCCTCCAGAAGCAAATCCAAATGGCCCGTATAATGGCACAGTGGGTTCGGCAGTGGCGTTCGATGGCACACTTTCGGTTGATCCAGATGGTACTATTATCTCCTACTCCTGGGACTTTGGTGACGGTTCGAGCGGAAGCGGTGCAAGCACGACTCACACCTATTCTTCAGCGAACGTTTATAATGTAATTCTGACTGTAATGGATGATGCTGGCGCTACCGGTTCACTTGGAACGACAGCAACTATTACAGACGTACCGGTTAATCTACCTCCTGTGGCTGATGCAAATGGTCCTTATAATGGAACGACTGCAAACCCTGTACAGTTTGATGGCAGCGCCTCTTTTGATCCCGATGGAAGCATCGTCTCCTACAGCTGGGATTTTGGTGATGGTAATACCGGAACAGGTGCAACACCGAGTCACGCCTATGCAGCCAATGGTAACTACACTGTTAACTTAACGGTAACCGACGACCAGGGTGCCATGGGTTCAGCTACTTCTTCGGCGTCTATCGGTACAGTTAATCAACCTCCTGTAGCAGACCCCAATGGCCCCTATACAGGACAGGCGGGATTTGTTATCGCGTTTGATGGCTCTGCTTCCATTGACTTAGACGGTAGTATCGTCTCATACAATTGGGACTTTGGTGACGGTAACACCGCTACAGGTGTATCAGCTAATCACATCTATATGGTGGGTGGAATTTATACTGTCACATTGGTAGTAACAGATGATGCGGGTGCTATCGGCACGGCTAGCACCAGTGCCACTATCGCAATGGGCAACATAGAACCGATGGCCGATGCCAATGGCCCATATAGTGGAACAGTGGGTGTTGCTATCATGTTTGATGGAAGTGCCTCACATGATGCAGACGGAACGATCACCGCATACAACTGGGACTTTGGTGATGGTGCGACCGGAAGTGGCGTAAACCCAACTCACAGCTATACAACAATGGGTATGTATAACGTAACCCTGACCGTCACCGATGATGCTGGCGCAACCAACTCAAACGTAACACATGCAGATATCACCCTTGCCGGTGGAGGTAATGGCGATGATGATGACGATGACGATGACGATGACGACGATGACGATGACGACGATGACGATGACGATGACGATGACGATGATCATGAAGAGTCAGAAGAACACGACTCTTAAAAGTTACATCTAAATCATTGGTCTTACATTTAGAGGGAGGGGTGACTCTCCCTCATTTTTTTGCAGACTTATCGAAGATTTAGTTATCGAATCCGATCTTTCCATGCCACATCACCTGATGCCCATAGCCGGAACAGAGCAACGCCTTATAAAATAAATACCACGAAATCAAACGCTTATCTTTTTTACCCCATAACTGCCCCATTAAAATATTAAGTTGACAGAAAATTCATTGAATAAATAACTAAAAATAGTTTGACAAAAATTTAGTCGACCACTATATTTAACCACATGGTTAAGTATCTAGATCCCAAATTGGACAATGTTTTTCATGCGCTTTCAGATAGCACCCGTCGCGCCATACTCGCTCGTCTGGCAAGTGGTGATGCGGTAGTGAGTGAGCTGGCAGAACCTTTTGATATGTCATTGCCTGCTATTTCAAAACATTTGAATGTACTGGAAAAAGCCGGCTTATTGCTACGTCATAAAGATGGTCGAATTCGACGCTGTGAATTAGTTGCCGGCCCCTTAGAATCGGCTGCGGACTGGATTCAATTCTATCGTCAATTCTGGGATTCACAACTGGATTCATTAGCAGATTACTTAGAAAACCATAAAAACCCCTCTACAAAGTTGAAAGATAAGAAATAAATCAAACAACAACCAAAGTCAGGAGAAATAAAATGGATACAGCTGCTGCAGTAGAAAATTTTTCATTAACCATGAACAGGCAATTCAATAGTTCAAAAAAAGATGTTTATACCGCCTGGACGGATAGAGAAGCCTTAAGCAACTGGTTTGCTCCCGCTAAAGAATTCACCACCGTTATACACAAGCTGGAATTAAACATTGGAGGAAAGTATCACATTGAAATGATTGAACCCTCAGGTGTTACGCATGTAATTCACGGTGAATATATAGCACTTAACCCCCACGACCAGATAGTGTTTACCTGGGAATGGGAAAGTGATGAAGAAAAAGTCAATTCATTGGTGACCATTGATTTAAGTGAAAATAAGGGCGTCACAAAAATGGTGCTGACACATGAAAAACTAGCATCTCAACATTCTGTTGATTTACACTCTGAAGGCTGGACAGGTTGCCTTGCTCAGCTAGATAACTTTATTAACTAAAAAAACCGAGGTTAAGAGAATGAAAAAATTAGTCATAATATTAATGTCATTTTTTGCATTTTCAGTTGCAAATGCAGAACAGACCAGTGGTAAAACATTCAGTGCAGAATTTAATAAACTGAAATCTTTAGCGGGAGACTGGGTAGGCAAAAAGGGTAAGGGAGATAAAAGTATGCTAATAAAAGTAAACTATAAAATATCTTCCGCAGGAAGCTCTGTGATTGAAACCTTGTTTAAGGGTTCACCACAGGAAATGGTATCGGTTTATACCAATGCTAATGAAGGGATTAACATGACACATTATTGCGCTTTGCAAAATCAGCCCACACTTGAACTACAGGGCTCAACAAAAGACACTCTGGAGTTTAATTACACTAAAGGCACTAACTTAAATGCGGAAAAAGATGCCTATATGCACCATTTAACATTAAAGTTAAAAAATAAAAACACCATTGAACAACACTGGACTCAATACAAAGATGGCAAACCTGCTGGAACGAATGTATTTGAGTTATCAAGAGTGAATTAGTGTCCCCCCTTAGTAAAATTTCAAAAGATATATTTTTGTAGGCCGGATCAAGCGAAGCGGATTCGGCTTTTTTGATTTCGCACCACTGAACTGTTGTGGAGTTCAGTAGTGTTAACTCAAAATCAATAAGACAATTTAAAAGTAGAACTAAAGATTATCTGGCAGTACCATATAAAGCTGTGGTTCTTTTGGGATTGAATTTTGTTATTTCATCTATTGAGTATTTGCAAATTCCCATGAAGCCAGGAGTTTAAAAATATAGTCCAAAATACTGCTGTCCCGTTAAAAGAAACTAGATTATGTTTAAACAACACTGTGGTGAGTTTAAAGATTATTTCACTCTGATCGAGACATGAGTGGTTAACGGGACAGCAGTGAGTCCAAAACTAAAAAACACAACAATTAAAGTTCTTATAAAAATATCAGTTGTGTTAATTATAAAATCAAGCCTGAATGCGACTTACTTAAGCACTATTAAAAAATTGACACAGAGGCTCAGAGGCAATGCCAGTAAGTTAAGGTTAGTTACCTTGTAGGTGCTCCTTTAGGTGCACATTAACTATATGATTTCATAGTAACTTTTTTTGTACACCTAAAGGAGCACCTACATAAAAAAACTTAACTTACTGGCATTGGGCTCAGAAGTTGATATAAACTATGCTCAGGTTACATGATAAGCAGCCTATAGCTTATGAATAATTCAAAATCCTGTTAATTTTCTGCCATGAAGGTCTCAATTAAATCATCTCAATTAAGCTCTCAATTGTATTTCCCATTTTATTTAGTTACCCTAACAACTACCCTGGGTCAGTCACTGGGTCGACCATTAATTAATAATGAGTAACACGCCCTTATCGGCATACATTAAGGAAAATTTAAGTGAAGTTAGTTAATTTTTTTATTTTGGCAGGATATGCATTTTTAGTTTCATGTAGTTCGAGTGAGAGTGACCAAAACGGGGGTGTATCCCTGGACCCACCTTCTTTAAATAATGCCCAGCCACAAACTTTTACTGAAAATACAGCCTCCTCTACTTTAAGATTTATTAATGACGGCGGAGCTGAGTTAACAAGTTGTACCGTTTCTGGCTTACCAGATGGCTTAAACCTGGTGGTATCAAGTGACAATGCAAGTTGTGAAATTAGCGGTACACCGACAACCGTTCAGGCAGCTATTGTATATACTATTACCGCAAGCAATGCGGCGGGTAGCCATTCAGCCAATGTAAGTATTGAAGTAATTGCCTCTCTGGCTTTACCCTTAATTGATAATCCTGATGCACAGCGTTACACACAAAATATGTCTGTTCCAACATTGGCTTTAATCAATAATGGCGGTGGCAATTTAACAAGCTGTACCGCTAACTCATTGCCTGCTGGATTAAATATTGCGATATCAAATGATGCTACAAGCTGCGAAATTTCAGGAACACCCACAACGACTCAGCCAGCGACAAACCATATCATTACTGCTAGCAATGAAGCTGGCAGTGATTCAGCAGATATAAATATTGAAGTTATTACTGCATTAGCTGCACCTTTAATCACTAATCCCCAGGCACAGAGTTACACCCAGAATAATGATATAGGCGTACTCAGCCTGGTTAATAACGGGGGTGGAATATTAACAGGCTGTTCTGCAAACACATTACCCATCGGTTTAAATATAGCGATTTCAGATAACAACTCAAACTGTGAAATAACGGGCACCCCCACAACCACCCAGTCAGCTACTAATCATATAATTACCGCTAGCAATACCGCAGGCAGTGATACTGCGGTTGTGAGTATTGAAGTTATCGCTGCCCTGGCCTCGCCTTCAATCACTAGCCCCTTGGCACAGAGTTATACTCAAAATAACACCATTGCGACACTGAGACTGATTAATAATGGCGGGGGACTTTTAACAAGCTGCACAGCTAACACCTTGCCATCCGGGCTAAATATCACGGTATCAAACGATAATACTACCTGTGAAATAAACGGCGCACCTACGGCAATTCAGTCGAACACAAACCATATAATTACCGCAACGAATGCAAGCGGAAGCAGTACCGCCGTCATCAGTATTGAAATTGTTTTAGCCACACCATCAATCGCTAATCCAGTCGCACAAAGTTACACTCAGGGTGGTGCCATTACGACACTTAGACTCATCAACAATGGTGGCGGTTCATTAACCAGTTGTACAGCTAATACTTTACCCGCTGGGTTAAATGTAGCGATTTCAAACGATCAAACAAGCTGTGAAATAAGCGGTTCACCCACGGCTATTCAGTCAGCCACAAATCACACAATTACAGCAAGCAATGCAGCAGGAACTGATACCGCGGTTGTGAGTATTGAAGTTGCTGCTTTAACAGCACCTTTAATCAGTGACCCCGTGGCGCAGATTTACACCGTAAATAATACTATTACTGGTCTAATTCTAAGTAATAGCGGGGGTGAATTGTTAACTAGCTGTACTGCGGACACCTTACCCGATGGATTAACTGTGGTGTTATCAGGTGATAAAACATGCCTTATACTCGGAACTCCAACATCTATTCAGGCAGCAACAAACCACACAATAACCGCAAGCAATGCGGCGGGTAGTGATACTGCGGTTGTGAGTATTGAAGTTATCTCTTCATTAAATGCACCTTTAATTACTGACCCCGCAGCGCAGAGTTATATACAGGATAATACTATTACCACACTTACTCTGCTCAATAATGGTGGCGGCTCATTAACCAGCTGTACGGCAGACACATTACCAGATGGCTTGAATATAGCGGTTTCAGGTGACAGTTTAAACTGTGAAATAAGCGGCTCCCCCACCACTATACAGGCGTTAACAAACCATACAATAACGGCAACCAATGCAGCTGGTAGTGATACTGCTATGGTAAGCATTACCATAACTGAAAATATCTGTATGGGTACCGCCCCCGATATCACAATTAGTGGTCAGGCAACATTTGACAGGGTGCCATTGCTGGGCACAGGTGCACTGGATTTTGCAAACATTAGTCAGCAACCCATAAAAGGTGCGATAGTAGAAGCCATATGTAACACTGTAATTTCATCAACCAGTACGGATGAAAATGGTAACTACAGTTTATCGATTCCCAGCAACACCAATGGGGTATTTATTCGAATTAAAGCAGAGTTGAAAAAAATCGGCACCCCGTCATGGGATGTTGCTGTGATAGATGAGTCTCAGGCACTTGAATTTATTTTCTCCATGGATGGCAGTCCGTTCAAACCCGGCACGACTAATTCAATACATAATCTGCATGCACCTTCCGGTTGGGGCGGCAGTAGCTACACATCTACCCGAGTTGCTGCACCCTTTGCCATTCTCGATACGGTTTATGATGCGATGCAACTGGTGCTCGCAGAAGATGCTAATGCCCAGTTTCCTGCACTTAATGTGAAGTGGAGTGCAAATAGTACTGACGGCACATATTATCTAAACAATGAAATCAGTGTGCTAGGTAGAACAACAGATTCCGATGAGTTCGATGAACACGTTATCGCACATGAGTGGGGACATTATTTTCAGGATGCTTTTTCACGTGATGATTCTGTCGGGGGGCCACATTCAGCTGGCAACATACTGGATATTCGTGTGGCATTTAGCGAAGGCTTTGGTAATGCCTTTTCTGCCATGGTGACTAACGACCCTGTTTATAAAGACTCCCAGGATATAACTATGTCAAATGGATTTAGCTTCGATATAGAATCAAATAATTGCATAAATGAAGGCTGGTACAATGAGTGTTCAGTGCAGTCAATAATATATGACATATTTGATGCGGCGAATGACGATGTTCTTAATCTTGGCTTCACACCGACTTTTACTGTTATGACAAACAATATACCTGTTACAGAAGCCGTTACCAGCTTGTTTAGCTTTACTAATCCATTGAAAAACCTGGCTGGCGTTAGTGCAAGCGATATTGATAATTTACTTAGCGTTCAATCAATAGATAGTATTACGGATGATATTGGATCGGGCATGACATTAAATCCGGGAGTTACCAACCAGTTACCAGTACATACCACATCGGCGTTTCCAGTGAGCATATGCACTACAGGGGAAAACGGTGGCTATAATGGATTAGGTGTTAGACGATTTATACAGTTCACATCACCCTCGTCAGCTTCGTTTACTTTTACTGCGACAAAATCATCTGGTCTTACATCAACTGACCCGGATATGCTCCTGTATTCAAAAGGTCAATTTATAGCAGCGGGTGAATCACTGGTTGAAAATTCAGAAACTTTTTCTGCAAATTTAGTAAGTGGAACAGTATATGTTCTAGAGATATACGAATATGCAAGCTACGGCCAGATCAATTATAATCCCAACGCTCCTGGCGCCATCAATGAAACCTGTTTCACAATAAATAGAATATAAATTTTATGAAAAAAATACTCTCAATTTTTTGCATCACGCTTTTGTTATTCTGTAATTACACCATAGCTTCGCCGCTTAAGAAAAACAAATCGCATCAAAAATATACCAAGCCCCATGCTGATATAGAGATTGATTACAAATACCCAAAAGCAATACAGCCCGGTGATTCACTTGAACTGGAGTTAAATTTTAAAACTCGATCAGTGGCAGAGTCTTTACAGATCAACATAAAACATGACAAGGGTTTACAATTAAATTCAAATGCACATTACCAGCTTACTGTAATTGAAAACGTAACCAATACCGTTACCTTACAAATAGCCGGTCTTCTTGAAGGACGTTTCTATATAGATATAAATGCAATCATTAGCCATAATGGAACCCGGCAGGCACGCTCATTTTCTATTCCTGTAACAGTGGGAGATCCCAGAAACTTTAAAACATCCGCAGGCACTGATGCTAAAGCTGGCTACACAGCCCGACCATCTGAAGGTGTTGTTTCTATGCCTGCTACTGAAACGATTGAGTAAACTGGGAAATTCAACAACTTTTTAAAATTTTATCAAGGAACCTGGTGGATCCGCTTCGCTTGATCCACCCTACAAATATTTTTGTTTTCTTTGTGTTCTCTATGTCTCGGTGGCAATGCGATTCCCTTTATATCATCCAGGCGTATACAAAGTCCCTTTAAATGAAAAATGCGCTTTTCCAGTTGTCTCAACCCGCGTATAAAGTTCTACCGGTGATATTCTCGATTTATCAACACCCAGCATATATTCAGAGCCTAAAACTTTTCCTCTTTTTGTTTCTGAGGCTGCCCATAAATAACAGAAGGTCACAAATTCAGAACAGAAAAATTTAATATTTTTCTTACGGGTAAACATTTTACTTAAACCAGAACGACTGCCTATTTCCAGCCATTCATTTAACTGTTTTTCAAACTTGTTACTCGTAGACGCAGCCTTTCCATGATTATGTTTTAGTGCAGTACCTAACATTTTACTCAGGCCATAACTGGCGGTGACATTGTTACCCTGATGGGTTATATCCCAGATTAACTCGGCTTTATCAACGGCTTTATCTCGAAGCTTCTGGTTTGAGCAGCTAAATACTTCATAACGATTACCGGCACGGCTTGACAGGCTCATGTTACCCCTGACAAATCCATGACCTCGACCAAACACAATCTGCTTTTTAGAAGCACCGCCCTCATCAAACTCCATTACATCATTTCTACCCACGGCAAAGGCTACATGGGAAATATCAACAGAAAGATCACGTCCCATAGGCCCTGGCATTTTTGTTGATGCCACCGTTTTATCATAATGACTTTTCTGCCCATCACGAATTTTTTTACTAACAAAACTGTCGCTAGCGTGTTTGAAAAGTATATCTCCTGCTTCAAGCTGATATGGTGTGATTGGCATTTAGCTCTCCCTTTATTTTTCACTTTAAATTATTATTGTAAGCGCCGACTAATTTGCTACGGACTAAGGCTTGATTAATTTTTTATTGTTTAATCTATATAACCTTAAAACAACATGCGCGATGACGCTTTGAAATTTACAAAGATTCTACAGAATATATTAAGCTAATGAATCAGACTAAAGTATGGGATTTCTAATCTAGAAAGACTTCAAAAACGAATTTCTCACATAAAATCTAAAACAATACTCACACTTATAAAGCCTGCATCCTCTCCATAACTATCATAACCAAAGCGCAGTTTTGCCTTATCTGGCAAGGTGTATTGGGCAAACAGGCCGATATTTACATTATCTGTACTGTTTTCTATGGGCACAGCGGAACTTGAGTTCACTTTTGCATAGCCGCCTTTTACATGCAGGGCAAGGGGGTAGCTTTGCTGGTTAAAATCATACACCTTATAAATAGCGCTGATATTAATAAGCTGATACTTCACGCTACTGACCTGGTTACCTAAGGTACTTAATTCAGCTTTTCCTAAATCAGTAAAAGCTAAATCCAGCATCCAGTCTGAATTAAATCGATAACCCAGTAACACACTGACGGCCACATCCTGGTCATCGCTTACATCGAAAATAGTGCCTGTTGTATCGGGTTGCAAAAAAGACATTCCCATGCCTAAACCAAAGTAGTGGCTGCCATCTTTATCAGCCTGGTTTGTTTCAGCCCCTGCAGATAAACTCAGGCATAACAGCCCAACCATCAATAACAGCCTTTTCTGCCTGAATAAAAACAGGCCGCTTAAGCTTAATAACCAGAACAGGTTCAAACTGCCCAGTCCTGAACCATTTGTGGTAACAGGCACTGCGTCATCACTAATTACCGCGTGATCCGCATCCATGTAGTCTGGCTGGCCATCATTGTCCCTGTCTGCACAGTCAGGGTATTTGGGACACTCACCCAGATCCGGTATTCCGTCACCATCACTGTCCCCACCGTGGCGAGCACCCGCTGCATCGGCGACATCCAGGTAATCCGGGATACCATCATCATCCGCATCCTGGGTAGTGCCTTCGGTTACATTACTGATGCCATCCCCATCCAGGTCGGTATCGACGTTATCACCGAAGCCATCCTTGTCGAGATCTCGGCTTTCATTAACATCCAGTGGGAAGGGGTCATTTGCATCAAGGACACCGTCACCATCTTTATCGGTATCCTGATCATTCACGATATTATCGTTATCCGTGTCATCGGGATTTGCATCCGCATCATTAAAGATGCCATCACCGTCACGATCAGAATCGATGCTATCACCTACCCCATCACCATCAATATCACCGGTTTCTGCTGGATTCAACGGGAATGCATCCTCATCATCAGGCACCCCATCATCATCACGATCGGTGTCAGATAAATCGACGATTTCATCATTATCAAAATCATCAGGATAAGCGTCGGATGTATTTGCTATGCCATCCCCATCACGATCTGCATCCCCATTATCCCCCAGACCATCCTCATCCGAATCCAGCGTTTCTGCGGAATTGAGTGGGAAGTCATCGAGGATATCGGCAACACCATCGTTATCGTCATCACTGTCCTGTTCATTCCCTATGCCATCGTTATCCGTATCATCAGGATAGGTATCCGAGTCATCATCTATGCCATCCCCGTCACGATCGGTGTCCCCATTATCACCCACTCCATCGCCATCCAGGTCTTTGTTTTCAGCTTCATCAACTGGGAAGGTATCGTCTTTATTCAGTACACCATCACCGTCAATATCCAGATCATCCCGATTGGGTATACCATCGTTATCTGTATCATCCGCGAAGGTATCCAGGGTGTTGTCTATACCATCACCATCAAGATCCCCATCGCTATTATCACCGACGCCATCACCATCAAGATCGCTGGTTTCGCTTGAGTCATAAGGGAAAGCGTCTACTCTGTTTGGCACACCATCCCCATCAATGTCCACATCCTGCGGATTGAGTATGCCATCACCATCCGTGTCATCGATAACCGTGTCGGTGTTATCACCAATACCATCACCGTCAATATCCTGCCATTCAGAGGCATCATCCGGGAAGGCATCATGAATGTTACGAACACCGTCATCATCCCGGTCGGTATCCGCATTGTCCCCGACACCATCGTTGTCCTGATCGGTGGTTTCTGCTGGATCATCGGGGAATGCGTCCTGGCTATCTGGCACACCGTCATTATCGGTATCTGCTGCACTAGCAACCGTGGCTGTCACCGTACTGGTGATGCTCTCTAACGTCCCTCCGCCATCGGTGTAACTCACCGTTACCGTTAGGGTGCTGCCAATATCCGCACTCACCAGCGTGTAATTACTGCTATTCGTACCCACATTACTTCCAGCTCTATTCCATTGGTAACTAAAGGTTCCCAGTCCATCAATATCAGCAAGCGCACTGGTATCAGCGGTCAGTGTCTGGTCTTCGATTGCAGCACCAGAAATAATGACACTACCCGTAGGCGCATCGTTGGTATTTGCCACCGTTATAACAAAAGCCTGATCAACATCCACTGTGCCATCATTGACGCGTAAGGTAACATTATGAGTACCCACATCGGCATTTGTGGGGGTTCCACTCAAAACACCCGTGGTTGAATTAAAGCTCAACCAGCCGGGTAGTTGCGTAGCACTTAAAGTTAGAGTGTCTCCAGCATCCGCATCAGTTACTGCAAAGGTATAGCTATAGAGACTGTCCTCATTCACATTGTTGACTGGGGTAGAACTAATAACCGGCTCGTTATTGGTATCCGTAAGCGTCAGGGTTTGTTGCTGCACGCCATTTTCAACGGCACTGCCGCCGGCAACACCAGTGATATCCACAATAATAGATTCTTCACCTTCAACCAATGCATCTGCAACGCCCAATAGCTCAATAGAGCCAGTCGTTTGACCCGCGCTAATCGTAATGTCTCCCGCACCTGTATAGTCCGTCACGTTAGTCGCTGTTCCCGCATAAGCCAGGTTAACCGTTACATCGGCAAAAGTGCTTTGGTCTAAAGTTGCGGTAATGGTGCTAATGCCACCCACTTCATTGAAAGTGACAGGGCTCGCCGATAAGCTCACATTAACCACTTCATCATCGGTAATTGTCACGGTTTGTTGTTGCACACCATTTTCAATCGCTGCGCCCCCCGCAACGCCGGTAATATCAACAATAATGGTTTCATCAACTTCGGCCAAAGCGTCCTGCACTGCGCTTAAAACCAGGGTGCCAGTGGTATTACCCGCGAGCACGGTAATTGTGTTCGAACCTGTATAATCCGTAACATTCGTAGCGCTACCGTTATAACCTAAAGTTACGGTTACATTTTCAAACGTCGCCTGATCCAGGGTAGCGGTAAGGGTACTGGTGCCAGCCGCTTCCACAATGGTAGCCGAGCTAACACTTAAGCTTACCTGGGGTACGTCATCATCGGTGATGTTGACGGTTTGTTGTTGCACACCGTTTTCAGTTGCACTGCCGCCGCTGACCGAGGCAATATCAATAACAATACTTTCAACACCTTCGGTAAGGGCGTCATCCACGGAGGTAATACCCGTTACCACATTGCCTGACGTTGCGCCCGCCAGAATAGTAATGGAAGCACTGGGTGTATTGGCATCGGTGCCACCTAATGTTGCCGTGCCGCTATAGCTTAAATTAACGGTGACATCGGCATAAGTTGCGTTATCTAGCGTTGCCGTAATGCTGGAAGTGCCACCATTTTCAGCCACTGATGGATTACCCACAGACAGGGTCGACACCGGGGCCGACTCCGCATCGGTAATGCTGAGTGTTTGTTGATTGGTGGTACCTTCATTACCCACTGACAAACTATTAATATCCACAATAATCGTTTCAGCTATGGCCGCATCAAATAAAGTATCCGCCAGACTGGTGACAACCGTGGTGCCGGTTGAACCACCGGATGCGATGGTGATGGCCGCCGCACCGGTATAGTCGGTGGTGATGGTTGCCGTTCCCGTGTAGGCCAGGTTCACCGTGACAGCCACCGGCCACTGGTTATTTAAACTACCACTCAATGTGCCGGTGAGGGTTGAGGTGCCCCCGTCTTCAGCCAGTGTATTAGTGCTGGCGGTTAAATTCACATCCGGCAGGTTGGCATAAATCGCATCACTGGCCTGAACTATGGCCGTGGTGAATGCGCTACTGGGATTAGACGCACTATCGGTTAAGGTAAAGTTCACCGGCACATTGCTACCAGCAGCGACATCGGTGCCACCATCGGTAATCGTAAAGCTTGCGGTATAGGTGGTGTTATTCGTCTTGCTTAAAGAACCTAAGGTGTATCCGGCAATGCTTCCGCTAATGCCGCCTCCGCCGGTTGTGTAATCATCCGTATCTGAGGTCACGGTGATGGTGGCGGTAACCGTATCACCGACTTTATGTGCGCTATTGGGAATGCTTACTGAGCTGATGGTAGGAGCGGTCGTATCTTCATCATCAATAATGGTGACGGTTTGCTGTTGGGTGCCGCTTTCGCTAGCACTTCCCCCTGTTACCGAGGCGATATCAATAATGATCGTTTCATCACCTTCACCCAGTGCATCATCCACCGAGGTAATTCCAGTCACCACATTGCCTGACGTTGCGCCCGCCAGAATAGTAATGGAAGCACTGGGTGTATTGGCATCGGTGCCACCTAATGTTGCCGTGCCGCTATAGCTTAAATTAACGGTGACATCGGCATAAGTTGCGTTATCCAGCGTTGCCGTAATGCTGGAAGTGCCAGCATTTTCAGCCACTGATGCATTACCCACAGACAGGGTCGTCACCGGGGCCGACTCCGCATCGGTAATGCTGAGTGTTTGTTGGTTGGTAGTACCTTCATTACCCACCGACAAACTATTAATATCCACAATAATCGTTTCAGCGATGGCCGCATCAAATAAAGTATCCGCCAGACTGGTGACAACCGTGGTGCCGGTTGAACCACCGGATGCGATGGTGATGGCCGCCGCACCGGTATAGTCGGTGGTGATGGTTCCCGTGCCTGTGTAGGCCAGGTTCACCGTGACATCCACCGGCCACTGGTTATTTAAACTGCCACTGAGTGTGCCCGTTAGAGTGGAGGTACCCCCGTCTTCCGCCAGGGTATTGGTGCTGGCAGTTAAATTCACATCCGGCAGGTTTGCATAAATCGCATCACCAGTTTGGCTGATGGCGGTATTGAAAGTCGCACTGATATTCCCAGCACTGTCGGTCAGAGTAAAACTGTTCGCAATATTGCTACCCGCCGCCACATCGGTACCACCATCGGTGATGGTAAACGTCGCCGTGTAGGTCGTGTCATTGGTTTTACTGAAACTCCCTAAGGTGTAACCATCAATGGTTCCACTAATACCGCCGCTGCCGGTAGTATAGTCATCGGTGTCTGAGGTCACGGTTATCGTTGCGGTCACCGTGTCACCCACTTTATGGGCGCTATTGGGTATGCTCACAGCGCTGATGGCAGGGCCAACATTATCAGCAACCGTTATACTAAACGTTTTCTCAAAGGTAGTCTCACCATCATTAGTCTGCACGCAAACATTATAACTACCCGCAGTTAATGCACTGGCAGTTTCAAATGAAGCGGTCGTAACCTGGAAACTGGCATTATTAACATCATTACCCACACCGCATAAGCCATTGGCCGCCGTGCCCGAGGTGACTAAAGAATAGGTAAAACTGGCATCATCAACATCAGTCGTTGATAAGTTGCCCACATTAACAGCAGCCCCGGTCGCACTTTGATTAATACTGCTAGCAGAAAGGCTAATATTAGTTGGTACATCATTTTGCGTTGCCACAGTTACCGTAATATCTGCATTAGCACTTGTTCCACCGTCACCATCATTGACCGTGACCCTTATATTTCTTGCACCTGTTGTGGGTAGTACCGTATCGGTATTCTGATAGTTAATCGCACGTAGTAATGTTTGTGTTCTTGCCAGGTTGGCATTCGCGTTAAAATTAACCACCAGGTCATTACCTGCTGCAATATTATTTCCCAGGGTACCCACCACAGTTCCACTGACCGAAACATTGGAACCGGCTGTGGTTCCGGCGAGTGCAACCGTGCCACTGGTGTCAAGACTCAAGACATCTTCAGCGACATCCTCACCTGATGTAATAGTGACGGTTAAATTACCGCCATTAAAATCAGCAGAGTCGGGATCGGTCAATATGACATTGCTTGATTGATCGATGAGTGTTGCCGGATCATCTTCTGTAAAAGTAAAACTGTCCCCATTTAATAATGTGGTTGCCGGGCTATCATTGTTTGCAGTAACGGCAATTGTACGGGTATCAGCAGCTCCAGCAGCATTCGTATCAGTCGCGGTGAAGGTCACTGTTCGGTTAGCAGTGCCTGGATTATCTGAAGTGTTGCGGTAATGAATCGCGCGTAAAACCTGCTGCACTAAGGCATTAGTTGCACTGGAATTAAATGTAATGGTGAGTGCCGTGCCATTTGTAACGGTTCCCTCAGAGGCGCTGAGTGTGCCAATTACGGTTGCACCATTTTGTAAATTAGTGCCACTGGTATTAATGTTGCCCACGATATTATCAGGAATTGATAGTTCATCAGCCGCTTCATTATTGGCGGTGATCTGCGCCACTAAAGTGCCGCCATTCCAGTCCGCGTCACCATCTGCATCGGTTAATGTTGCTGCCGAGTCAACTTGAGTGACTGCACCGTTTTCAGTGTAGGCTAAATTGGTATTATTGATGGAAATTACCGGGGTGCTGTTTGGCCCTGCGGCAGCTGTAGTTGTAAAACTTCGGAATTCGAAGTCTTGAACTGTAATGGCACCAGTATCGCTCTCATTAAAAAAAACCTTAAATGATGTCAGGTCTACGCCAACAAAGTTGGTCATATCTGCACCTGTAAATGTAAATGTGTCTATCACACCGTCCGTGCCATTTTTGGTGGTAGACAATACAGTACCACCACCCGATACGTATCCCTTCACATAAATACCAGCAAAATTACTATTGGCGTAATAATCAGCCATGACCACCTGAGTAAGCTGAAAAGTAGCAACATCCACTCCATCAGCAGTTACATTAAAATATGCGCCCATAGCATCCGCTTGAGCTGAATTCATATAGGCAGTCGTTCCGATGATATTCATATTTGCGGCTGCCGCAGAATCATTCGCATAGACGTTAAAATAGGCATGAGTTAACGTAGCTGTTCCTGTGCCGCCAAATGCACTGAAATTAAATGTAGTGTTGTCCGCAGGTACGGCCAGCACATCATTAAAGTCTCTTAAAGCTACTGCGGAAAAAGGCTGGCTACTCTCAATAGAGCCCGTACTAATTTCAAGTTCCCAATCTCCTTTTAATTGATCGTTTCCCGTTAAATCATTAGAGGCCGCGACATCAATATGCGCCTGATTAGCAATCAATTGTAATAACGCTTCACCTTTTTTCCCGCTAGCTAAATTACAACCATAGAGCAACAGGTCACCACCGTCTTTAAGCGCAACATCCAAAGCCGCAAGGGTTTTAATTTCTTTTCTGAGCAGTTGCTCGGTAACCTGGGTTTCACCGAGATAAATTATGCCATTGTCCGCATGGGAAACCAGGTGAATGGCTTTTAGATCCGTGTAATTTTTCAGGATATTTTTTAGTTGAGTTAAACCATTTTGCTGGTATTTAATTTCAACAATGTCTACACCCGGTTTATTCTTTTTATAAAACGTCTGTTTGTCAGGAACGGCTGCATCAATAATAACTAATTCTGAAACTGGATTTAACTGAGTGAGTTCTATATCGTAAACCGGAACGGTTAACGGCTCTTTTGCGCGTGCTGTCGGCTTTGTTATGGCTAACTCAGCCGATGCTATTTTCGCGTTGGTTTGCAGCAGATTTGAGGTGCTAATAGCATGGGCTTCACGCCCGTTTTCAGATGTGTTTAAAGCAGAAAACTGATTTGCTAACAGCCTGTTTGAATTGCGACCATATGATAAATAAGATGACCGGCCCGCATAGGCGGCTAAAGGCTGCACAGCCGCCAGACCCATACTGATTGGCAGCATGGCCGTAGCCACTTTATTCAAAACATGTTTACCCATTATAATTATCCTGTTTGGTATTTTTTCTATTCAAATTAATCAGCTTATTTAGTCGCTGCTTTTAGCCGCAATAATACTGGCAGAGGTGCCGGTACTGTCTTCCCAAAAAGCCATTTCACTATACTTGGCAAATAAATCCGGCGGTAAAATGCTGTTCCGCGAT
>Ga0316207_10000323_pt1 | contig 86407 bp, 90 predicted proteins | sample 6weekpyrite_MG_FD_204943 | JGI IMG/M metagenome (GOLD analysis project Ga0316207, IMG submission 204943) | Microbial mat bacterial communities from mineral coupon in-situ incubated in ocean water Damariscotta River, Maine, United States -... | ecosystem: Environmental > Aquatic > Marine >...
TGATCGATAGCAAGATTAATGGGTGAAGCGTGATTTGACATTGCGGCTCTCCTCTCGATTGATGTCGAAGAAGATATTAGCAGGCGATCTGGCTAACTGAATATAACGTGGTATATTGAACGCTTACATTAGAACCGTACTTGAAGACCAGACTTTACAGGAAGAGTTGCCGGGTTATCGAGACTATGCACGACGCGTGCGCTATCGGTTGATTCCTGGGATATACTGAGAGATCTGAGTGGTGGGTGTCCAAGTTCAGAGATCGAGATCCAACCGAGTAAATTGCGTGCCGCATAATACATAAAAAAGGGGCAAGTGTCCCATAGATGCTTTAAGTTGTATTTGACATCACCTTTCTCATACCCCGTCCACTCCGAATAGAATACGAAAACGCTTGCTGCCACGTCATGAACCGAGGGAAAGGCCGGCAGCACATCTTTCATGGTGAATAATATTCAATGCTTTTCTAAAGACGCTTGATGAGATGCATCAGCGATTTGGTTTGCAGATACTTTGTTATTGCTTGATGAGTAATCACCATCACTTGTTGGTGAAAGCGCCTGAAGCGAATCTTGGTCGCGCCATGCGCCATATCAATGGACAATCTACACAACGTTATAATCGGCTAAGAAAGCAGGAAGGCCAGCTGTTTAGCGGACGTAATAAAGCCATTCTGGTTAGGGAAGGTAGTTATCAACGTGCAGGGTAACGTGGGCTTGAAGACATCAAACGTTATTTGGGTAGCCGATTAAAGCTAACCATAAACGCAACGAAAAGCCATGTTGCAAGACTTTGGCATGGTACTTTTCTTGGATTAACAATGAACTCGAAGGATAAACGTCTCAAGGTAAGTCACAAAGCACTTAATATGTTAAAAGAGAAAGTGCGAAGAATCAGTATCAGAACACGAGGTCGTACCATTTTAACGACAATTGCGGAATTAAATAAATACATGATAGGTTGGAAAGCATACTTTCAAATCGCAGAAATAGTTTTCCCATTACGCGACATCGATAAATGGATACGTCGGCGTCTCCACTGCTATCTCTGGAAGCAATGGAGTTGGCACGACCATCGTGAACTGCATAAGCGAGGTGCGGAACGACAACTTGCCTGGAACAAGGGCAAGTCTGCCCATAATCCGTGGTGCTTGAACAAAAGTCCTGCATTGTATTATGCTTTACCGAGTAAAGATTTTGCAGAGCTTGGATTGCCAAGTATGTATCAATGAGTATTGTCACTCAATCAACCAAGCCGCCACGTGATCAGTATGCCTGGTGGTGTGGGAGGAGAGGCATCGTGAGCTGCCTCCCTGTCCCGGTTATAGGTAAAAAGTTATGAACTATTGGTCAAATATAGAGATAACTCACCAAGATCCCGAAATTATTGAGATTAATAATTTTGAGAAATGTCTTGGTGAGCTTTCTGAAGACGTCCAAAAAGTTAGAGAACTTATTAGAAGATTTGAAGTATGTCACTTCAAGTACAAAAAACATTTAGATTATATAAACGACTCTATATTAAATTTAAGCCCGAATATAGAGCCAGTTACTATCGGAACGAATCATATTAGTAAAGGCAAGGAAGCATCGAATAATGATAAAACAGGTCGAAGTATAGTAGGTCAACAGTATCTATGCTCATTATTGTTTTGGCTTGGAGATAACCTTCAAGAAAATTCGGAATACTTTAATGCGGAGCTGAACCAAAGAATAATGAAATGGTTAAGTGATGAAAATCAAGATAAAGAAAGAATGGTCCGTTTATTAATCGCAAGATTGATGTGGGATTGGAAGTCATATGAACTATATCAGCACGGTGGAGAATTTAAAGAATTAGAACTTCAAATCTGTAGAATGGATATCTGTCATTATGTTTTTCCCAAGCATTTAGATCGGGTAATACAAGGGATTGGTCTAATGGAAGCTATTGATAGTTTTGAAGGGTGCGGTTCATTTAGTGCTGAAATTAAGAGTTACGTTAAAGAGAAGTTCTTGCTTCTCATTGATTATTTAAAATCCAATATGATTAATTCAAAGAAAAACGCACAAATAAAAATTTGGTTAATTGCTAGTATGGCAAAGACTTTAAAAGAACAAATAGGGTTGAAATTTCCTTTGCCAGCACTAAATAAGCATTGAATGAAAACTGCACATATCAATAGGTTTGAGAATGGCTTTCCTTCGCAGTGTTCGTTTGTGGCGAATGCTACATTCCTAACCCCGATGCAGCAAGCCGCTCAACCCAAGCGTTATGCGCTAAAAGATAAAAATCATAGATAAAAATTATTCCTAAATTACGGAGATTATTGTTATGACAACGCAACAAACATCAGATATTCACGCAACTATCTTATCGCTCGCAGAAAGCTTTGAATCGACGTTTGAAAGTGGCGATGCAAAAAACATAGCGGAATTTTATACAGAAAATGGAATGCTACTACCTGAAGGTTCCGATTTTATTGAAGGCAAGCAAGCCATCCAAGAGTATTGGCAGGCAGCTATTGAGATGGGAATAAAGGGCATAAAACTTGATCTCATAGAAATCGAACAGCACGATGATACAGTCATTGAGATGAGTAAATACACACTGAGTAGTTCGGATGGTCAAGTTATAGATAGTGGTAAGGGAATTGTTATCTGGAAAAGGATGGGGGATGTATGGAAAATGCATCGTGACATTTGGAATAGCAGTTTAGGGCAACAATAATGTTTAGAGTTTAAATAGCCACATTGTATTTTATCACGGTGGCAAGGCGTATAACAAACGCGTTATAAAAAAGTGGGTGACCCCAATTTTCAATTTCATTGCTGACTCTTTCTAAACTCATCGACGGGAAGACCGGCTATTCCCCAGTCCTTCATGTCAACTTCATCAATTATCACAAACGTTGTTGTAGGTGATTTGTTGAGAACGCGAACCAAAAGCTCTGTTGTCCCTTTAATAAGTTCAGCTTTTTGCTCTGGAGTGGCTCCTTCTCGTGTAATTTTGATATTTATGTAGGGCATTGTAACTCCTTGGTATTTTATTTATGAAATAGGTTTGTATCTATTGTGGTTCCTTTATTAAATTCGTAATGAAAAACTTTAGAAATGATCTGCCATTTTTCTTCTACGAAAATCAACGTCAAAAAATCTGTGAAGAATTTTTCTTTAATTGAACACTCTAACCGAGCATATGCTGTTACCGGACCTGCAAACTCTAAAGACAAGATACGGTCGTGTCTTTTTTCTCCTCGACTAGCTGGTGATGGGCGCTTGTCCACAATTGGAAAGTATTCGTCCATGTTAAGATAAAGTATCGTGCCATCAGTGGCGCAAACATAATGTGCTCGCGAATGAAAAACATCCGCGAGCATGGAAGTATCGCTGTTATATAGTCCATCAAAATATGTTGCAAGCACCTTCATAACAGCTACGAACTCAGTTTCCATATTTTTTCGATTGTTTACCGTCATTAGCTCAGCAGTCCTTCAGCACGCATCGCATCTTGAACCATTTCGCGCTCAGAAATACGTTTGTTAAAAGCGGAAATATTTGGCCATTTATTCAACCCGATACCAGTTGGCTTCGCCCAGCCAGAGACAACGAAAAAATATGCGTCAGCAACGGAAAATTTATTCCCTAAAATGTATTTCCTTCCATCGCTAAGAGCCGATTCAAAATGATCCAACTTTCTTTCAACATTCTTTCTAGCAAATTGCTTTTCTTCATCTGAACTATTCGAAGAGAAAAAAGGCCCAAAGGCTTTATGCAGTTCTGTCGAAGTAAAATTAAGATGTTCTTGTAAGCGGGCACGTTCAAGTGTTCCGTATTCAGGCGCAAGCCTCGCATCAGGATTTTGGTCTGCTAGATACTGAAGTACAGCAGCACCTTCCGTTAAAATCTGACCTTCATCGGTGCGTAGTGCCGGGACATAGCCCTTTGGATTTATTTTGGAGTAGTCGGCACCCGATTCAGTCAGTTGCTTGTCTGTATCGACGCTTTCAATCTCAAAATTTTTACCGATTTCCTTCAATATGATGTGCGATGCAAGGGAGCATGCACCAGATTTGTAATATAACTTCACTTTGTACTCTCCTTTGTTAATGTAAGTTACAGAGAATATTCTAAACAGAGCAAGTTACTTTTGTATACCTGATATGATAAAGTTACCTGAATCTGTAGTTACCATTAAGTAACCACTGCAAGCGAGGTAAACAGTAAACAATGCTCCCGAGAAGGAAAAACAGGGTAATTCTTCCGCCCGAAGAATGTCCATTACATCGATGTTTAAGTGTTATTGGCGGCAGATGGACCCCCGCTATTATCTGGTATTTAAGCCAAGGCCCCAGACGATTTAGCGAATTAAAGGATGATATTCAGGGTGTGTCAGCTAAAGTATTGACGTCACGCCTGAAAAAATTAGAGGTAGATGGTGTTATTAATCGTGAGGTAATGCCAACATCACCTCCCTCAGTTGAATACAGCTTGACTGAATTGGGTGCGGAATTGAAACCAGCAATAGAAGCCATTGTTGCAGTAGGGCATAAATTAAAAGAGTTAAACAACCCGTAGTAAAAGTAGATGTGCACCACGTTATTTCTAAACACTTCATAGGGTATTTTGTGGTTTATATATTTTTTGGAATGTATTGACGAATTAGGCTGTTAATTTGTTCAATGTTCAAATAAATGAAAGGTGGGCAAAAGCCTGCCCACCCATCTTTGAATACTCTACGTCTTCAACTGTTACAAGCATCAAATTTTATAGTCGGAGTTCATGTCTCAGTTTCTGGCGGTTAGGCTATTGTTGTCTTTGCATTCCGAACAGCAATCTCCGTCGTCCCCACAACAGAAACAACAAGGAAAGCAACCCTCGTTAACTACATCACGAATGAATTCATCGACTGACTTTAGTGATTGATTCTCATAACGTTGTAGTACTAATGACTTTTCACTGTCGGGGCAGGCGCCGTTAACAAAGTTTTGCAATTCTTGTATGGTTTTAATGTCATCAAGGTAAATGCTTTCTTGTGCTTGAATAATGAAGCTCGATGTTAGAAATATCAATCCGAGTGATATGAGCATAATTAATCGTTTCATTGGGGGTCTCCTTTAACTTTATCTAAGTTGCTATTTATTGTTGTTAACAACAGAGAACGTGAACAATATTCAGTTAACTAACAATGGTTGATTGTGATATTAATCATTTTTGAAATTTTCATAAATACAAAATTTCACATGAATAATGTGAATAATTACCTTGAACCATGCTGGATAGGAGTTTTAGCGCGTTTTTTGGGGCGTGGGTTAATGGGTATGATTATGCAGAAAAAACATATTAAAAATCGAGAAAACACCCGAAGCGAATAGAAGATTATCCCTGGAGCAATTATCCAAATTACGTTCCGGCCGGTGTTGGATTCTTATGTGTCTAGCGCAAGAAATTTGCGGCGCGAAATTCAGTGAAATAAAGCAAGAATATGATACTTGATCCCCACGGTTTTCATACGAAAATGCGCTGATGTAAAACGTTAGGTTCTTCCGCGTTATCATCATTCATATGAATCAAGTCTGTGATCTTCTAATCCTATAAATCTTCTCGCGTCGGTTTGGTAACAGATTCCTACAAATATCCGAGTTCACCTTGAATGATTTCTCTCGGAAAATCAACATGTTATAGTTTTATAGTATAAACAATACGCAAAATATGTCTGGTTTACTTTACATTGTGTATGATTGGTTATACATTGTGTATAGAGTTGTAAACATTTTGTAAAACTGAGTATACATAAAGGAGTTCATTATGTCCTTTCGAGAAACAAATATAATTGTGTATGGAATCAGTATGTTAGTGACTTCTATCGGTTATGCCGTTGTGATGAGCAATATGGTTGATGCCGGTCAATTCAATGGTCCAGATGCTATGAGTTTGCTAGGCAAATCAGTACTCATACTCATGGGTTGCGCTATTGTGCTAACCATTGCTCTCGTAGTGCTTAGCACAATCATCTTTACCATTCGTCAAAAAGCCAAGAATGGTGAAAATAAACAACCTAAATTTGAGTTGGATGAGCGCGATCAAATGATTGAGTTACGTGTTACACGTATTACCGAGGTAATCACCGGGCTCGGATATGTAGTGTCCATGATTGCTCTGGCTATGGGGCAAACACCATTCGTGACGATTAACATGATTGTCGCATCTTTCATGCTTGGCGCAATCTCCGGGCAAGTTATTAAGCTCTTTATCTACCGTCGAGGCTACTAAGATGGGTAAAAAACCAAAAAATCTTATTAGCAACAATATTCGGCGATTGCGGTTTGACGCGAACGAAATGACGCAAAAAGATTTAGCCGATAAAGTTGGTGTTACTCGGCAAACCATTATCGCTATTGAAAAAGCGCAATACGCACCGTCGTTAGAACTCGCGTTTTTAATCGCGAGAGTATTTCACAAATCCTTGGAAGAGGTATTCACTTATCAAGAAAGCAATACGGAAGAATCAAATGGAGAAACAAAATGAAAGAACAATCAAACTGGCGCGTACCCGTTTTATTATTGATGTTGGGAAGTGTTTCGATCTTGTTTGGAATGTTTCAGGCGTTTAACATCATCGTCTTGGGACCACCGAAAGAAATTGATGAGTTTACCAGTATGCATTATCACACCATGCCGATTCCGATTTTATTACATGTGATTTTTGGCGTGCTATTTAATTTGCTCGCGCCGTTTCAATTTGTACACAGTTTGAGAAGACGTTTCCCCCGTTTTCACCGATACAGCGGACGCCTGCTCATTCCAACGGGTGTGATTGCCGCAGTAAGTGCCTTATGGATGAATGAGTTCTATCCTTCCTTTGGTGGTGAAGTGAAATATTATGCGGTAATAATCCATAGCATTTTATTGATTGCATTTCTGGGCCTAGCCGTATCATATATTTTAAAGCGTAAGATCCCCCAGCATCGAGCATGGATGATGCGAGCCGTAGCGGTATCGCTTAGCCCTGCAACTCAGCGCGTCATCATGTTACCGATTTTTGGTATATTCGGCATACCTGAACAATTGGATGTAATTGTTGGTGTGTTGATTTGGAGTGCTTTGTTTTTAAACTTAGCTGTGGTCGAATGGGTGTTGCGCCGAGGACGAAACAAAGTTTGTAAAAATGGACTTGCTCACCCTGTAATTTTAGCTAATGTTTATGAAAAAAATTAACCATCGGGTGGGGATCGCATTCGGTTCTGGATTCACTCTACTCGGCCGTTCATCAAGGTATTAACTCTTGACAGCTCTATTGAGCTGTCAGAGCGGCCGCGATCAAATTGCATTCATAATATACGGCTCTTTGACTTCACTATTAATTACTTCCGATGATAAATCGCCCGTTAATTTATAAAAGACCTTTCTTTTGTGGTGGGGTTGTTGTTCTACTTTGATTTCGGGGCTTTATATTAACGGGCTTTGACAACTGATATGGTTCAACTTATATTCTAGCAATTAAATTTGTTTCCACTGAATAATTTAGCAACCAAAGTGACTAAATAATAATCGGAGTAAACCATGTCATTTATTTTCGATATTACTGGAGCACCACCTGCACAAACCGATATTGCAGAACAACGCGAACAAGCTGTAACTGAGCGGGCGGTATACCGGAAAAAAAATATTCGTTTCATGATCGGTATGGCAACAGTTACTGCTTTATATGTCACATTTATTTTTATATTCATATGGCCTATGCTGGAGAAGCCGGAAACGGGCATCATCTTTTATTTTTTTCCACATGTTACTTTTATTATTTTTATTGTAGGAAATGACTTACACATAAAAAGGATTGAGAAACCTAGTAATTTATTAGATACGACAATCGAAAACTTAAGTGAAGTGACGACCGAAGAAATTGACAGTGTCATTGACGGTAAAATGCATACTGCCGAAATTGCTTCTTATCTGGAAAGGGTTTCGGATCAGGGGCGGTTACTTGTGCGGGCGGAGTTGGAAGCGATTAGAGAATTATTTGAAGCGAAGAAGTAGATGGTGCATTGAAGTAGAGCAACGATTTTTTGACATTCTTAGAGTTTACCTAAAATCGAGTAAAGAGAAAAAGCTCCTGTTAAAAATTCAATATACTCCTGGAACTAGCACCTATGGCGGAACAAAAAAATGAAAAAAGTTATTATGTTAATGATTATCCTTCTCTTTTCGCCATCTTGTAGTTCTAAAGCAATAAAGAAAGATATAGAGATTGACAGTATAGTCTCAAGCTGTATTGACATTAAAAAAGATAAAATAGAAAAATATGGCAATATTGTAATCTTAAATACATTATGGGATGTAAAGTCAAGCATCGGAGAGTGTGGGTGCAAATCAGCAGCGTTAGGCTACCAAGTAAAAATAGAACGAAATTTAGTTATTTCGACTGGAATTCTTACCACACCGAAAAGAAATAGTTTTAAGTTTGTAATAAATTCAGATAACGAAATATATTCAAATGAGAAGTATAAACTTGTTATTAATTGTCAAAGTTAAAAACCTATAGCATATCCGAGCCTGAACTTAGTCAAAGAGGTATAATGACCTTTTTTGATTTTTGTAAGCTAATTTAAAAAAACAGAAGCCATTGCTTTATCTCTCGTTGTCGTTATAAAAATATTACGTTTTCAGAAAGCACACACGTAGATCTTTTATTGTGGTCTCACCGTTGCCTGACTTCTCTCAACAGTTCAGCGCTCTTTGAGCGAGTGGGCCGATTTTTGAAGCATAAATCTGGTGTCTTACATTCTCGGTCAGTTGGTTGTGGTTTGAAAATGCCTCATCTCTTGATCGGGAGAGGCAAGGCTTTACCATTTGATCTTCCTGTCAAAAATTATACTTGTTGTTTTAAATCGCTAGACCAAATTAGTCATAAATCGCAAACCATACTGAGTGCCTGTTGTTTGTTTTTTCGTTGCGGGAAAGATTATGTACGAAGCGGCCAGCTTGCTTTCTAATCTTTTGCAGATCGAAATTAAGTTCCGGTATAAGTAGGCGTTCTATTAAAAATTAGTGTATCCAAATACGCGACTTTCCATGCTGACATGACGAGAAATCTCTCCTTTAGGTGCAATTGGCCATTGCCAGGATGCATCGGGTTCGGGTAGTTCGATGCCCAACAACGCATTTTCTGTTTCGTTGAGCTTATTTTTGTAGTAATTAAAGCGCAAATAGTCTGAAATTAGGCACACCTGGCATTTTTGTTTTTTTAGTAAATTTAGATGTGATTGAATAAAATAGTGCGCGCATTTGTTTAATGTTTCTTCAGACCAGTCATATGTTTTCTCAAGATAAAATATTGGCGCTAAATGTAATTGCGAAAGAACATTGGCGGAAATAACCAAATCAATTTTTGATTTGGTTTTGGGTAAAGACGCCGATGTAATTCTATTGAAATTGCTTCCATTAAATTTTTTTAAAAAATTGTCAAAACCATTCACATCGTGCTCATATAAATGTACGTTTTCAAATTTTTTACATTGTTGTTTGCAAGCACGGGAAAAAATCACGTCAACCAAATACACACGCTCAAATGTTTTGGCTAGATAATTAAGGGGAATATCCAATAATAAGCCTGCACCAATCACCATCACACATTTGCGAGTTTGTAATTTTTCACAACTTTTAATAATAAGCGATCGGGTTTTTTCCAGGTGTTCGGCCCAATGATTTTTGTGGCGTTTATAGCGGGAGTTTATGGCAATAAGCTCTTTGCTGTAACCCATGCGTTTAGCAAATTCATTTCCCGGATTTAATAAGTATTGAGCATATTCCGTCAACATATTGTTGTTACCTTACACGGTGTTTGTGGACTGAAAGTAAATGCAAAAAATTCACCCGAATTTCAATCAAAGGCAATCATCCCCGTTTATATCAGTAATGAATAATAACCTGAATTAGTGGGCGAGTTATGAATGTGATTAATAAGTCTGTTAAGTCTTTGTATTTGTTGCTTGTTGGCGTGGTGTTGGTTTTGATTTTTAAGTAATGTGCTGAGCGAGTAGGGGAAATACCCGATATTGTTAATAATAGTTTATGGCCTGATATTGATTATTATCAACCGTTACAAGGTTTGTAGTGAATGTGGTGGGGTAAATTGTAATCTTTTTGCTTTAATTAATCACTGCAATACCAGTTTGGAATAAACAAGGTCTGTAATTCAGTTTCAATAAATGTACACCTGAAAAATTGGTGAAACTACGGCTAACAATTCAAATAAAGAACCATTGCTATTGTACGCGGTCACAAAAAACAGGTATGCCTGAGCGGTAGGTCTGCTTGTTTGCGATTTTATTTGAAAGCTATTGGAACTACCTTTTGCTTCCCGATTTTTTGAAACTTAACACAACCCAGGAATCAAAAACGCCAGTTTCAATCAGATGTGTTAAGAAATTTGTTGCTGCATCAATAATTATAAAAATAACTATCTTCGGGCAAAACTTAAATCAATAATCAGGGGGGGAGGATGGACTCTACCTACAATCGCTGGATTTTCAGAATTAGTTTCATTGCATTATTATTGCTTCTTTTAAATTCTTGTCTTGATAATGTACCACCACTTGCCAATGCCGGGCCTGATCAAATAGTTGCAGTTGGCAGTGAAGTTCAATTAGACGGTAGCCGTTCCACTGATCGTGAGGGTGATGCGATAACTTATGATTGGCAATTTGTTCATGCGCCGGATAATGTTGCTGAAGTACTGTCTGATCCAACTTCTATGCGTCCAACCTTTGTTGCAAATATGGCAGGTGTATACGAATTGCAATTAATTGTACGCGATGGAAGTGGTTTGGGTGTACCGGATTTTGTGAAAATTACTGCCACTAATAGCATAACAGGTTTTGATCATACAGGTATAATGGCTGAGGATTGCATTTCCTGCCATAACGGTGTTGTTGCTATGGGTAAGACGGCTTCGCATATTGCCAGCACAGATTTTTGCGGTGCTTGTCATGCTGTTCAAATCTGGGCGCCCGTAATTACAGTTGATCATCAGCAAGTATTGGGTGCTTGTAGCTCATGCCATAATGGAATTATTGCTAGTGGCAAGTCTCCTAATCACATTAATACAAATGCTGAATGTGACGTTTGCCATAATACGGTTTCCTGGATAACTGGTTCGAACAATAATCCGCCTCCTGGTGGGCCGGGTATAGGGTCCGAGTTACCGGCAACTCATATTGCTACTTCAAACGACTGTTTCGCCTGTCATAGTACGGCTGCGTGGGTACCTGTCATCGTTGTTGATCATTCTCAGGTGCTTGGTACTTGTGACACCTGTCATAATGGTGCAACTGCTTTAGGTAAAACTGCTAACCACATTAATACCAGCGCCGTATGTGAAGCCTGTCATTCCACAATATCCTGGGCGCCTGCGATTGTTGTTGATCACAATGAAGTCATCGGTATGTGTGTTGATTGCCATAATGGTGTTATTGCAACTGGAAAATCAGTGAATCATATTGCTTCAAATGACTCCTGTGAAAACTGTCATAATACACAAGTCTGGATTACGACAGTTGACCCGAATAACCCGCCGCCCACAGGCAATGGATCTGAGTTACCTGTTAATCATATCTCAACATCTAATAATTGTTTTGCTTGTCACAGTGAAGCTATCTGGGTGCCTGTCATTATGGTCGATCACTCGGAAGTGATAGGTGAGTGTGTTGGGTGTCACAATAACGTTGTCGCGACTGGGAAATCTGCCACTCATTTGATAACAAGTGACGTTTGTAGTGCTTGTCATGCAGCTGAAATGTGGGTGCCCGCAATTACAGTGGATCACAATGAAGTATTGGGCGCATGTTCAGATTGTCATAATGCTTTGTTGGCACGCGGAAAACCGCGAGATCATATTCAAACTGATCAGGAATGTGATGTATGTCATACAACGCGTGACTGGGATAATTAAGTAGAATATTCCACCTTTCAAACAGAATGTTCGCACCTTCACTTAAGGGGCGAACATTTTCGTTGTCATTTCAGTGATGGCGTTTTTGAAGTAAAGGTACTGTGCTGCATGCGTCGTTCAAATACATACAACTTCATTTTTCTGCTCTATGTGCTATCTGCTTTCTTTTGCGACGTCATTGCAAAAGACTACGTAGTTGATAAAAAAAATATTTATTGCAATGATGAAACAGGTAAGCCGTTCTGTTCATTGTCTGCAGCCATAGCTGTTTCTCAGGCTGAAGATATAATTTACCTTTACCCGAACAGGCACGTGGGGTCATTTAAGATTGAGCATAGTTTAAGTTTGATTGCGGTCAACAATGTACCACCAGTTCTAGATGGTAACCAAATAAATGCTGTTATACACATTTTACCCAATGCTCATGTTCGCATGCAGGGTATTATCGTTGAAAACGGTCACGCAGAGAAAGGTGCAGGTATCTTAAACCAAGGCAGTTTGGTGCTTATTGATTCGGTAGTTCGTTATAATCGAGCAAAATATAGCGGTGGTGGTATATATAACGGCGGTGCTCGATCTACAAAATTACACATAATAAACAGTCGAATTCTTCATAATCATGCACTGGGAGATGATAAGTACAATATTAAATATGGCGGTGGCGGAATTTATAACGATGCTGAGTTGCAGATTGCCAACTCCATATTATCAGGCAACAGAGCGGTAAATAATGGTGGTGCAATTTATTCAGTATTCTCTAGCAGAACAATAGCTTCTGCGGGTGAACGGGCAGCAGAGTCAATGGGAATAGCAACATCACCCAAGCGCGCAAAGTCCTTAAATAGAAAACAAGATACAAATTCTGTTACCTTACATAAGGTTAGAATGCAACTTAACGAAGCGAATGCCGGTGGAGGCATTAACTTGCATGGCGTGATGAAAATTACGGATAGTTTTATTGATTCAAACAAGGCTGTCACTAATCGTTTCTCTTCCGGGGGTGGGATTTACGCGCATATGGATACTTTTTTAACTGTGATAAACAGTACCATAAGCCGCAACACAGCAAAATATTCTGGCGGTGGAATACGTTTTTACTCCACAAACTCCGGCGAGCTCTATAATGTTTCGATTGTCGATAATAAAGTTGATATACAAGGTCAAGGTGCAGGTTTATACATTGTTGGTTTAAATAAAAAGTTTTCAGTGGCAAATTCCATTATTGCGAGAAATTCTAAAGTGAATAACAAAGCGTCTGATTGTGACGGTGAAATAACTTCTATGGGGTACAATTTCGTTGGTTATACTGATCAATGTCGCTGGCAAGATAGCACGGGAGATATTTTGGGTCGCGATCAGGGGCGGTTGGAGCCAGGTTTGATTTGGCAAAAAAACAAGCAGCGTTACATTCTCGCTTTGGACAGTATTGCTAAAAACCGGGGTAATCCAGCCGGTTGTCGAGATGAGAATAATAAACTCATTCGTCATGATCAATATGGTAAACCGAGAGATTCACGCTGTGATATAGGGTCCATAGAATATACAGGCCTGGAATATCGTAGTTAATCCCAAGAGTGTGCAATATGCTTCTATATAAGCAGAAGCGAAATTGTTAAGTTACTTATTTTTAACTTTAAGGCTGAATTACATCAGCGGCACAGCGAAAACCTTGCCCAATGTTGCTGTGTTCTGGGTGAGCGTGTTGACGAAAAGAAGAACGTACAAAATCCGCAAGCACATAATGTCCACTACTACTCACGCCGTAACCACGTACAACCTTATGCTGTTTTCCATAGTAATGGCTTTGAAAATCGGCGTGATGATAAGCACGGTAAGTATCTGCTACCCACTCAAATACATTACCAGCTAAATCATAAATACCGTAACTGGATTGGTCTTGGTTAAATGATCCAACGGCAGCCACAGCATCAGGCCACTTTTCAGAGTAACTAATCTTAGCGGCATTTGCTTGCCATTCATTTCCCCAGGGATAAATTCGACCATCGGTACCACGTGCAGCTTTTTCCCATTCAGATTCGCTTGGTAATCGTTTATTAAGCCACGAACAATATGCCTTAGCATCAAACCAGGAAACATTACTCACCGGTAAGCGATGGAGATAAGCCCAGCGTTGCTTTATTTTCTTTATTATTGATGCTTTGTTAATGGTCTTATAATTAATATCTAACTGGAAAATATCGTTTGCGAGATTTTTTAATGCGACGAGGTTTAATTTTTCAATATTTTTCTCACGCAAACTTAAAGCGTATCCATTCTCTAGCCAGTGTGCGGGGATACTTTTACGTGTATCTTTAACAAATTGACGATAAGCCAGATTACTAACTTCAAAGCGATCAATATAATATTGTTGGAGATTGACGATGTGGCGGGGGTGTTCGTTGATAAACCAGGGTTCTGTCATTCCGTATTCTCTCCATTTTTCAGCTGTGTCGACTTTGTTGCTACCTTGAATAAACTCTCCAGTAGGAATTAACACCATGTCAGTATAATCAACTGCTCTGGCAAGTGAGCTTTGATTACTGGCGAAAAATAGAAGACTTGATAAAATTAAATACTTCATTGCATGATTTATTGGAACCACTTCTACGGCTTGATGCAACCGGAGTTTAAGTGAGGCTCCCTAATAGGTTTCAAATCATTCAATAAAAACAGAACCTGCTGAATGCAGGATGAGTATCCTATTTTGATTAAAATTCGTCATATAAAATTTCAGGTACATCTGATTTTTCTGGCAATTCTCCGTACACGCTATTAACAACGCCTGTCATTTCATCATCGGATAGGGGCAAATAATAAAACTCTTCACCTGCACTTTGCATTTCTTTTAAGTCCAGCAAGGTGCCTGGCGGCAATTGGTTTCCATCACCTAACTCACCTTTTACGGCATAAATAACCCAGCGTGGCCCTTCTAGTGAAAGCACAAGATAGGACGCATCTGAAACAGCTAAAATACTGTGTGCTGCAAGATGCGTCATTGTGCCGTAACCTAATACGATTCCACCACCAAGCTCGTATCCGGTAGGTACAACAACAGCTTTGGATAATTCATAAACACCGACTGTCGTGCTAGCTGCAACGGAAGCTGTAGCACCCACGGCAACTGTGCTGCCTGCAATCACATTACCGAAGGCTTTCGTTCCCAAAGAAGCGGTTTCACCACCGATAGCAACAGTGGTTCCGGCTATTGAGCCCGCACCACCTGCAACCAAACCCACTGTGCCGCTTCCCACTGTTATACCGGCTGCTGCGACTGGCACAGCAATATATTGCACGCCCTTGCCTGCGACGTAACCGACACCTTTTACGGTATTACCCAGTACTTGTCCGGCGAAAACTTCAGTTGCACCAATTGTCGTACCGGCTACACCTGTAGTGCCTGCTAATAGGTTGCCACCGGTAAATTGAAATAAACTGTATACCGAAGCCACTGCTGCAGTTCCAGTCGGTGCTAATAAATCATAGGTACCACCAGCGGTATTCCAGACAACTTCTATGGCAAGATTAGCTGCAGGGATTCCTTCATTTACAACCAGCATGGCAGGAAAAATGAGCAGATTAACTGTGACATAACCGATTGAAGCAGTGCCGAGTTTGGCTGCAGGTTCTACCAGGCCATCCCACAAAACAGCTTGCAATACCCAGCGTGCGGATTGTAAAAAAGCTAAACCAAAGCCTGTCGCTCCTACGCTTTCCCGAAACGAGTCTTTGGCATTGCGCAAAGATTCGTTAACATTATTGCCATAATTATTGAGCGTATCACTTACCAGTTCAGTGAAATTTTCGTTCAATTGTTCGCGCATATGATTTGATCGTTTAATGCCTTTAGCAAAGTGCCGAATATCAGCGGCACGAGAAATATTTTTTCCGCGTTTAGATAATTTTTCCGGTACTGCTGCATACCCTTTGACAAACTGATCACCAGCGAACAAAAGGTTTCTACTGGCCGCTTTGTTGGATTTGTGTGAGATATATCTTGCACCTTGCCAGCCACGACTCGCTGTATGCTTCCCGGTATTTGTTAAGTTGTTTGCAATGAAATTACCCGCTGTCGCTGTTTCCTGTTCGAGGCTTATGCCATACTGATTCATTGCGCTGGCGGTGGATTCGCCAAATTGCCAGGCATCGAGCAACATGTTTTCTGCAAGCGCCAAAGAGCGATCAATTAGAAAACGCGATGTTGGTCGACTGGTTTCGGTTATGGCGTCTGCAGTAGTATCAGTTGAATATTTAATCTTTTTTGCCAGATCTATGCTTAGTTTTGTGCCTTCGGGAACAATGTAAATTGAATCTGCCGCGTTTTTTAATGATGTGAGAAAAGCCTGGCGTGCTCTCAAGCCCATCATTTCTTTAGCCAGTTCCAATGGTCTTGGCCCGGCTGGTATCAGTTTTATCTCTGTGTTTGGAACAGCAAAAGCACCATTATGATAAAGTGAACTGTGTCCTTGAGTGATTAATTTTTTAGAATACTTTAAAGGATCTTCTTTGTTAGTATTTGTTGCACAAGCTGAGAGTACAAAAAATAATACCGCGAGTGTGCCTAACTTTATTGATTTAATTTTATTCATGCAGGTCATTGGGTATTTGCTCCAAAACTTTATTAATCACAGCGGGATCGTCTGTGAGTATTTCAACTTCAACCCCTTCAGTTTGAATGTTTTTCAAATCAACTACACTACCAACGGGGAGGGTATCGATAGGCAAACTATCTGCATCTGAGTTTTTAATTTCACCTTTTGCGTAAGCGATGACGAGTTTAGGGCCATCCCAAGCAAGAAACACTGCGCTATCTACTGCGCCCATGAATAAATGTGCTGGCAATGCACTCAATGCATTGTAACCAAGCACCATCGCTGAACTGGTCTGATTAATGACGACTTTGCTGGTGCCCGCTATGGCATCATAAGTAATAAACGCGACATGTTTGCCTGTTTCGGCGGTGCTGCGGAGGGCTGCACTGCCTGTGGTGGCTACAGGTGTTGCAGCGGTGAATGCAACTTGATTAACAGCGCCAACCGCAGTGCCGGTAACATAAGTTAACGGTGCAGAAGCAAGTGACAACATGGACATTCCACTAAGCAGCCCGGCTTCTACAGTGGGTGAAACGATTTCAACACCGAGTTTGCCGGTATAAAAAACCGTGGTGCCAATTGCCTCAATGGTTCGGCCTGTTACACTGATGCTGGTTGCTGTGGGTAGGAATACGATTTGTGCTCCTCTGCGTGCGCCTGCTGAAACAGTTTCCTTACCCGTTATTGCAGTGGGTTTAAGTAAGCCGTGATAAAGTCCTTTAGCGTAACCTTGTAATATGTGCAGCAAGCCATCCAGCGAATTAGATGATTCTCCGGACTTTTCATATTCTTCGTTAAAGCTATTGGCGGCCTCCTGAAACGCACTATCCCAGGTGTCGTTAATTTCGGCGGAATACTCTTTTTGAATTTTTTCAGACAGGTTGTAGATGTTGGAAAAATCTTTTTTTAAATGAGTAAAATAATCACCGGGTTGAGAAGCTAACGTTTCCCGCGTGTTTTCTGTTCGCTCCCCAAGATACATATAGCCTTTAATAAAACGTTGCATGCTTTCTTCCAGGCCAGCTTTTCCCCATTGGATTTGTTGTGTGCTGAGTTTTTTACTGGCTTCAAGAATTGTTTCGCTGATTTCGGTGCCTGTTTCAAATGTTTGCTTACCCAGGCTTAATGATCCTTGCCAGTGTGTTTGCAACTTTTCAGAAAAGTCCTTATTGCGAGCGGCAATTGATTGAGCCGCCGAATGTAGGGCTTGACGTGATGAAATTATGGATTTTTCTCGAGCGTAGTTTAACGCTTGTTCGCTGGAGGTGATGACAAACCAACCTTCCTTGTAAAGGGATTGATGGCCTCGAAGGTTTGCCATGGTAACTGGAATAATTTCTTCAACAGACTTTTGTTCTGTGTGCTTTGAGTTATCCGTTACAGATGCGCAGCCAAATATCACGACGATAGAAAAGGGCAATAATACACACAACGTTTTTAACATTTTAAGTGCCATCCTAAGCTGAATTTCCCTAATGATTACACAAATTGGACAAGGCTTTAAGTTTTAAGTGTCAGGGAAATATAGTAAAAACTGTAAAGTACAATAAATATTACAATAGCTTAAGCGCAAATATAGAATTATTTTATACTTCAATAATAGCTGGATATACCCCCTTTAAAGCCTGTTGAAATCGACGATATAGAGGGTGTTCAATGGGAGATACCAATGCAAACCGCGAAAAAAATCGAACAAGAAAGGGCGTTACAAGGTTTTGAACACATTAGACGCTATTGGGACCCGGTGAAGAAAATTGTCGTCGCCAAAGTGTTACCGGGTGAGGTTTATGTGACTCGAAACCATGAGTTAATCAGTACGCTGTTAGGTTCCTGTATAGCAGTGTGTATGCAGGATAAACTAAATGGTATTGGCGGTATGAATCATTTTAAATTACCTGCGCCTTCAGGAGCCGTTTTGGCACAGAACGATTCTAGTGATACCAGTTATGGTATTTATGCAATGGAGCTATTAATTAATGGCATTATGACCAATGGTGGTGACAAAAGAAATTTGCAATGCAAAATCTTTGGTGGCGGTAATGTTGTGCAAACAATCACAAGCAGTATAGGTGAAAAAAATATAAAATTTGTAAAAGACTTTATGAAACAGGAAGAAATCCCCATCATTCACGAGAATACCGGTGGAACGGCGGGCCAGCAGGTTTATTACCATTCCATTACAGGAAATTATTTTTCTATGCCGCAAGGTGAGAATAACCTGGATCAACTCAAACGCGAAGAAGCGACTTATCTTGCAAAAGTGAGTAAAGAAATGACGGAGAGTAGCATTACTTTTTTTTAAACTCACTTTACTCGAGTGTGCAGCTAGCTCAAATTCTACATTTGATTAATAGGGTTTGCCATTTTTATGAGTAAACACCCATTTTCCATCCAGCTCCCTAGCCTGCAGGTCGTCGTCAGGGTAAACAACCTCATCTCCCGGTGTTCGATCACCGAGTTCCAGGTACACAACTTCTTCTGAAGTCTCATTGATAAGATTATTGGCAATTCCAGCTCCCGCTTTAAAACCTGCACACATGCCCGGTGAAAGTTTCATCGAACCCTCATCAGTTTGTAATGTGGGATGGCCTTGTAATACATAAATAAACTCGTCTTGTTTGGAATGTGAATGACGAAGTGCTGACATGGCATTGGGTGCAAGTCGCGTTAGATTGATACCAAAATTGGTGAGCCCGAAATAATCACCTAATTTCCGTTTTTCTCGACCATCCATACGTGAAGCGAACGGTTCAGGGTATAGAGAATTGGCTTTTTGTTGTGGAATTTCTGTTGCGTCAATGGCAATGATTTTGTTGGCTTTGGGCATAAAAATTTCCTACTTAAAGTTGTATATTTAATTTCGATACACAAAATATTGGTCAATAAGTAACAAGGGCCGTTATCATACAGATTTTGATAACGGCTAGCCTTTTTAGTTTAACAGTTTATAGATGTTTCCATATAGGTGGTTATTAAGTTGGGCCATCACTTGAGTTTGCACTACTGCTTTGAATCGCGTCCGGATATTGAGTGGATAATAAAGCAGACAGGTCATTATCCGGGTAAAGAGGGATGTTACTCCACAAAACCGAGACACCAGTTCTTACTGTACTTAAAATTTGATTGTTATTTGTGGTGACATTAAATCCTGTTGTTGCACCTTTGATATCGCCGTTGCTGAGTAAAGCATTTCCGACCTCTTGAAATGTTATATCGTATTCACCTGTCAGATTGGTTGCGCTTGTTGGGTTCAGATGCCCGTGATAGGAAGAAACGACTAAGCCTTGAGCAGGATTACCTACATGAATGTCGCTGATATGAAGCGTAGTCGGATTTTGGTCTGTAGAACGAACATCAATTTGAATAAAAAGCGGTTCGATATTAGATGCTTCATTCATTGTATAGACTTTTGCATCACCACCATTGGTTTTCAACCATTCAACCTGACCATTCAAGGCAATTGTGCCGGCATGAATGATTAAGTCGGCATGGTTTGAATTCCATATGCGATTTTCCAATGCTAGCGTTTCGAGAAAACTTACATCCAGCATAGGAAAGGCTGATCCCTTTCTGAAACCAAATTGAAGGGTTTCTTCAGGTTGCCATGAAAGCCCGAAAAAAGCCTGATCCTGTTCAAATACTGGGTACTGTTGCAGATCATCAATTCGTCCATTTTCTTCTGATGACTGGTTTACGTTCGCATATATACCAAACGCCTTGTCGAACTCATATTCAGATAATTCAGCGAGCTGGCCTGTAAATCTTGGGTAGCCCGGATTGGTGAATTCCAACTGATTTGTTTTAAACGACATGCCGGCCAACTGAAGTTTAACTGCAGAAGAGCTGATGCGTCCATTCTCATCTTCAGCATCGATGATTAATGTAACAGGCCCTCGAAAATTCAGCGAAGCGGCACGTTGATCTTCTGGTAAACAGTTTGCCTGCACAGCTTCAGGATATGAAGACAGGCAGCCTTGATAAAATGTGGAAAGGTTACCATCGATTAGTAAGCTTACTAGTCGAATACCCTGAGTCTTTAACAAGTCAGGGTTTTCAATATCCCATGTGACTATGACAGATTCATTGATGCTTGGCGTACCATTTGATACATCGACAATTTTTACGTTCAATTCTGGGTCTGGCGTAAACGTACCTTGATGATTTGAGCCGAGTAAACTCAGCAAGCCTATTGTTAACGTCGTAAATATTCCAATTAATTTTATTATTCTTTTATCAATGTTCATTAGTTTTAACTCCTTCTGCTTGAATTGTTTTTTTCTTTGTATTTACAAAAGAAATGCTGATGAAAGCCACAGCGCCCAAAAACGCTGCCATGACATCATTCCAGTCGAAAACGCAGTAAAGCGTGTTGCCTGTAAATGATGAGTAAATGTCAACAATCACCGATGAACGACAGGAAAATTCGTATAACACGGTGACCAGCAACCAGAAGACTGAGCAAGCGATAACATGTATGTTACTTATCTTTAAAAAAGACATAGTTAAAAAACAAAATCCTGCTACGTAAACAAATGAAGGAAAAGCCTGCAAAAAGTCGGGTGCTCTTAAAGGATTGAATGCTGGTAAATACAGCTTGAGCAAACTAAGGAAGTAAGGTGGCTCTGTGCGGAAAAATAAATAAAATCCAATGCCTAATAGTAAAATATTGGCGCCGAGTAAAAAATTTTGTTTAGCATTTATTCTGCAATTATTCGTTAGCATAAAAGCAAGTTCCACATGTTTATTTTGTTAGATCTGTGTTGTCGTATTGTTAGTATATGAGGGATTAAATGTGAGAGGTATAAAGCAGATCACAGCTCATGTTGAGCAATGAAAGATATTTCAACGAATTGTTTATGGAAGTGTGAGGAGAATTAATGAGTGGAAGAGGGGTTGCGTTGTTTAGACAACCACCGTTTGACCATTGGGAATAGACAAACGATGGTTAACCCCCCCCCGGACTTTTATGCGATTGGTTGAAACGCAATCAGTTTGTCTAAATCTGCAGCGGCAGTACCCAAACCATGCATTGGTAACACTTCTGCAAACCGGCCGACATCATCATGTAATGCCATATAATTCAATACTACCGCTTCTGCTAATTGATCGACGTTATTGCCAATTACATTGGCAGCAGTTTCTATTGAGCCGGTAGGGCGGAAAAACCCAATCTGGCTATTGTTATTGGCGATTTGCGGTAAACCGTTAGGATCGTAAACCAACATTAACGATGCAGATGTAGATGAGTTATCACCTTTCCATATGCCTTTGCCGGTTTCGTCCAATGTGCCGTCGCTCGCTACAGAGCCATCACTGAACACATAAATCATTACCTTTTGATTTAGACGCGCAGCATATTCCAGTGCGGCACCAATTTCTCTGCCAGCTTTACGATCCCGTTCTTCGCCGGTGGTACGTGTACTGTTATGGTAATCATATCCACCAAATTGAACGGTGCCAGCCCCTGCAAGACCATTGATGACCAGTTTTGAAACTGATGCGGTTTTTTGAAAATCGTCTATATCAAATCCGCGGTCAGAGAAAACAGCTTGAAGAATCGTATCTGCATCGATATCCGTTCTATTGGGATCTCCTGAGGCGGCAATGGCACTTTCTAAATAACGACACTCAACGATTTGGCTTATTTCAGCCGGTGTTTGTATTTTGTTCAGCTTTTTCTCGCTGATTCGCTGAATGGTTTGCATAACTTTAACAGCATCGTCACCATCAGGTAACAGTTTTGCAAGTTTACCAGTATCAATTAAGCCACGTGCATCATTGCCACTGGAAATTTTAGTCGGACGCACGCTAAGATCAATCATGGAGCTTGGTGCGACAGACCGACCGCCGGAATCCGAGCTTCTAGAACCAACCAGAGAAACAATATCACCATCTGCGCCGGCCTTATATATACCGTACATAGGATTGTGTGGATTGTCACTGGTGTCATTTGAAGAGCGAGCACACATGACTGAACCATTGGTATTATTCAAAGTGGTTTGTGAAGCAATATCTCGAATACCTTTTAGCAAGGCACTGTCAGTATGAAAGACCAGGCCCATACCTGCTTCATCCATTGTGGCTGTTTGGCCATCAAGATTGGGTAGCATGGTGGCGGGTAATCCCAGTTTTTGATATCCCTCTTCACTTAAAAAATCCAACTGTCCACCGGAACCACCAACAAGCACGTTGGAGCCAGCGATATTTGCACCGCCAGAAAGGTCTACACAGATGAATGGAATTTTACCACCACCGCCAGCGCGACCAATAATACCGCAGTCGGCTTCACTTACTGCAGCCATGGCTTTTGAACCCATTAGACCAAAAAGCGAAGGTGCGATAACGGCAGCGGCACCGGCGATTAAACCCTGACCGAGAAAATCTCGGCGAGTGATTGGCTTTTTATGGTTTTCAAGTTCTAGAGGTTTGTCAAAATCCAAATGTGTTTTATTTTCACTTTGCTTGTTTTCTTTTTTATTCGCCATAATATTTTCCTTAATTATTTATTCTGGATTCGATCCCGCATTAGTCTATTGATACAGCAGCACTAGCGAGTACGGATGCACAAGCGGCTTTTACGATTGTGCGTGTTCTCGCAGCATCACAATCGTCTGCAACATTACAATTAGCACTTAGCTCATCCATAAGTTGGTTTATCTCGGGTTGAATTTCCGCGAGGGTAGGCTGTGTGCTTAGATTTGTACCAATCATTTTATCAACCAGATTGTTTATAATAATGTCGCGTTTTGCCTGATCGCTTAATGCGGTAACTACCGGGGATGTGAATTCAAAAGTATCACCAAAGAAATTGCTGCGTAGTGTGTTGCTTTCAACCATCGCATCACAATACTCCAGTGAAAGTTTGGCAATACCAATTTGGTTCGCAGATACAAACGCCTCCAGGTTTGCTGTGCCGGGCAGTTGCTGCTCCAGGTCGACATATGTTTCCTTGGTAGCAGAAGCATCTACACCGGTTAGCACAGCCATGGTATTGTTAATTTGTGCGAATGTACGAATGCCATACTCCGGTGAAGGTTCATTAACTGTCATGTCTGCGATTGGTGTAGGGTTTTGTTCAACCACAACATTGCTATTGTTGCCGAGTATTTCAAACACCAGTGCAAACATGTCAGTTTCCGGCCCTGTGTCTTTTGGAATAACAGCACCCAGTGGAGACAATTCTGTATCGTTAGCAGTAACCGTCATATCCACATTGCGAAATGCCTGCGCTGCAGCAGGAATGTTATCATTCACTGCGATGCGAATATTTTTCACGGGAATATTAGGCACTGGGATGTCCGTTATTAAGGTAGGCGTACCGAAAACATAGCTAAATGCATCCAGTTCACTGACAACCATACTGATTTTGCTGTTGGTATTGCCTGAAGTGTCAACCATTTGAGAAATATCAAATTCTAAAATGAATTTATCACCTATGCCTTCGAGTGTGTTTTGTAGTATTTCGTCAGCGGTGAGCGCCCGATTATGAATACCAACAAAAAGTAGTTTACCCAGCCATTGTCGTTTCACATTATTGGAAATTTCATTACCCAGTGCGAACTGATAGGTAGCATCCCAATTTGCAATGTCAGCAGGTACGGAAGGATCGGTGGCATTATTATCGTAATCTGCTTTTCGACCATCAACATAAATGTTTCGCCCATTTTCAGAATCAAAAGTAAACACAATATGTTGCAATTGAGGTTTTAGGTCACCCGCGTTGTTGTCAGTTTCCAATGCTGGCGCAGAACCGTTATTGCCAGTCTTGTCGCTTCTGTTTCGAAAACTGTAGTAGCTAGTTACTTGCCCCATTGTAAAGTTACGATTTTGCGCGTCTTTGGAATAAGTCACTATTCTCGCCGGGCCATCTAATGCGGTATTGTCATTGATCAACCAGGCTTCGATAGAATATTGCTTGGTGCCTTCTGGACCTGCAATTTTATCAAATAGTTTTTTACTGGCATCTGCAGTGCCTGTCGCAATTGTGATTTCAGCTGCATTGGGATCTGTGATTTCAATTCCTCGGCCAGCAATCCAATTAACATTTTCACTCAAAGTTAAATCTATTGCTGGTAAAACATTGCTGGTGTCGAAAGCAGTTGCGCCAGTGCCTGTTTTGAAGTCATATTTAGCAATTATTGCATCTTCTATGCGGCCGGCACCTTCATCCTTAATACCATCAGCCAGCGTCATCATTGTACTAACAATGCTTGAGCCTGTTATGCCTGCGCCGGTCTCAGTTCCTGCCAGCGCGGTGGCCCAACCTTCAATGCCCGCTTGAATGTTGTCGGCCCATGTGCCACAAGTTGGTTGTGTACATTTGTGTAGTGAAAGAACTTTTTGTATCAAACGAGAGTTTGTCGGATTGCCGAGATTAGCCAATGTATTTGACATGACGACGGAATACGCGGTGGCAATGTCCTGGTGTGCGAAATCAGGTGTACCTGCAGGTTCATCTTCACGTCCGGCGTGGCAGCTACCACAAGTATCAACTAGCACAGAGTGTAAATTATCTGCGAACGCCATTGCAGGTGCATCAAGCGTGACAGGGTTGGTGCCGGGATTTTCTGTCATGTCTGGCACAGAAACTTCATCAGCCCAGGCGTTAATAGCAACTTGAATACTGGTTGCCCAGGTATCACAAGTCGGTTGACTGCACATATGCATAGAAAGTACTTTTTGCACTAAACGGGAATTGTTTGAGTTTTGCAGATTAACTAACGAGTTGCTATCAATTACGGAAAATGCGGTTGTAACATCCTGATGGGCAAAATCTGGTGTATCCTCTGGCTCGTCATCTAGACCTGCATGGCAACTGCCGCAATTACTAATCAAGATTGAATGCAGGTTGTTTGCAAAAGCTGTGGTTTGTGCGTCCAGCGTTGGTGTATTAGTACCGGTATCAGGGTTTTCAGTGCCCGGGTTTTCTGTTGTTGGGTTTTCAGTACTTGGGTTTTCAGTTGTTGGGTCCTGAGAATTTGGTGTAGTGGTCATTGGTGCTTTCATTGCCCAACTCTCAATACCTGCTTGTACTTCGCCAGCCCAGGCATCACATGCAGGCTGAACACATTTATGTACCGAAAGTACTTTTTGTACCAAACGAGATTCGTCGGCACTACTCAAATTGACTAGACTATCTGTTGTAATAACAGAATAAGCTGTTGCGACATCCTGATGTGCGAAATCAGGTGTGCCTTCTGGCTCGTCATCTTTGCCTGAATGGCAGGCACCGCAACGATTACTGAGCACAGGATGCAAATTTTCTGCGAATGCATCGGTTTGTTTTTCAACTGAGTCGAAATTGTTGTCTACTGTATCTGTAATGAGCTCATTTGGATCGAGCTGAGAAACAGGTGTACTATTGTCATCGGATTGACAGCCAATTAATAATATTGTGGATAATAAAATGATGAAAAATAGTCTGACTTTCATCATAGGTTCTGGGATTATCCCGGAATTTAAGGTTTTCTTTATAGTGATATCTTTGTTTATTTTTGTCATTTTAAGATTCCTAGTCGTAGGTTCTTGATAACGATTTCTGAACAATTCATTTTTCCAATCCCATACGTGAGTTTTAATTTTTCATTCTTTGAATTGTATGTCCACGGCAATAATTGATGGGTTTAGTCGCCCATGCAATATGTTGCAACTTCTGCAAATACGCGTTTCATGCTGTAGCTGTTTGTCTCGAATACATCGGCAATTCGATCGATTTCATTTCGTTCTGTCGGATTGGCGGGTGTGCGAAAACAAACTTGTTCAAATGCTTTTTTAACCTGACATGTGGAAAAAGCTCTACTTGATGCGATTTCTTCCCCGAGGCTTTTTACACCCGAGCCACTAGCATTGGGGCCGCGCCAGCCAAGTATGGAATTTTTACCATCGCGCCAATAGTTCGACCAATTATCGTTTTGGGTGACATAACCTAAGGGGAAGGTTGTGTTGTTGATAAGATATTTTGGCTGAACTTCACCGTCCGTGTAGACGACACGTTCCAGTTCCTGATCCCATTCATAATAAGCAAATGCCTGAATCAGAGGATCCATACCTGCATGACAACCAACACAAGAATTAAGAAAAATGGTACTGTCACCGCCAGGACTGCGAGTGACATCCTGCCTCACACGATCGGGTGTGCGCGACACATCATTTAATTCACCCATTTCAGTACATAAATGATTTTTGGCAGTGAATTCCCACATGGCCCGGTTGGTTCCGGCGAACAAGAATGCTTCTCCAGCTGCACGAGATGTTAATACTCCGGCGGTTTGTTCTGGTGCCAATTGTGAATCTGGCAATTCAGATTGCTTAGCAGAAACTAGATTGGCTTCATCACCCAGGTTTACACCACTGGCTTCCAGTTCTTCATAATGTTCATTGTTGATATGGGAGTAATCGTTTGTTGTGTTTACGCCAATATAAACAATGTCGCCAGTTAGTAATTCTTTGAATGAAATATCATCGCGAATAATACCAATCGCAGTTGCAGTATAGTCATTCAAAGGTTTGAATACGGTTTGGTCTTTATTGGTCCAGGGTGTGATGTATTCTTTTAAAAAGACATTGTAAAAACCCTGATTTTCCATCGCTTCCATTGCTGCGCCAATTGCGTCACCATTACTTATTTTATCCGCCATGGAGCTAAGTACCGTTTCAGAAGGCGGAGAAGCAGCAAGTCGATCATGAATTCTCTTTGCCTGATCACGTACTGTGGCAAAAGTTGATGTTGAAAAACAAGTTAATACAGTAACAGTCAAAACAATGCGCGCTTTGTTGAAACCAAAGCCCACTCCATGCGATACAGGAATCTTCATTTAAATAATCCTCTCATTAGACGTAACACGCCACATCCATATTGGCCCACAACCAGGCAGGTGCGGCGTCTTTGGGATTTAGAGCCATATATACAACTTCCGCATGCGGATAGCATGAAGCTGTCAATCTGGCCTATAACTTTCCGATAGAAAAACCATCGGCTACGATTTATTTATGGCTTCCAGTTGAGAACTGAAAAATAGATGGGAAAAAGTATTGAACAACTAATTAGCCCAACAAAGGAATAATTACTTACTGATTTATCAGACTGCTTAAGCACTATATTTTGTTTCTAGTTATTATTATTTAATACTTAAAAATCACCCGACCTGAAAATATCCTACATGAGAAAAAAAATAAAAGCATCAGTTTTTAGTGAAAATTAGAAATAAAATTCAACGCGAAACTTACCTTTTTTTTTAATGTCTTATATGGTCTCAGACCGCATGATTGCTGAGGTGTTGGGGGATCCAGACGGTTTGTTTATGTGTGCCTTAATGCAGTGAAAATCCCAGCTAATATAATAACAATAACATTAATTTGAGTGTCGTGACGTGAGAATTTCTCTTGTGAAATTCTGTAGCCGTGGGTATGTTGTGTTTAATTAGGGGCGCTTATTTGTTGTAGGGAATTTCAGATTGTTGGGAATTTATTATTTCCAACAAGCTTCTGTTCCGCTATTATTGCTATAGTATAAGGTTTTTTTAGCTTTTATTACACTGCTTCTTTGTCATTCGTATAGACTCTCTGGCCTAATCCAATAAAACCCCAGGGGCATAAAATAGTTCTTCAGGTACTTCATGATTGGTTTTTACAAGTACTTTTCCTGTTTTTTCGTATACCAAAAACATTTCGTTCCCTCTTTGATATATATAATCTATGAATTGTCATCAGCTATACAGAAAAGAGAAATTCCCCATTATTATGGAAAACTGTACAGAATTACACGACACTCTCGCCCACAAAAAAACGCCCGGATGTAATTGTGTTTTTGGGTGTCTGTGACTCCAAATTCAATCTTGTGTGTTCGGAATCGATATGTTTTTAGCCGTGTTTCGACTAAAAGTTACGGTGATGAAGGGCTGGAAATGATGATGCTATCTTGTTGGTCAAAGTATGAGAATTTTTAACTGACAGGGAAGGCAAATATTAATTATGTTAATGTGATGTTTGATGTTAATTAGGCTTACAGTCTTGTTATTCTGACAATTGAAACTTCCCACTATAGGTAAGCTGAGGAGTTTTAGTGGTCATTTCTAGTAAGGCTCGAGTGTTATAGCTACATTTCCTGCACATTGGCTAATGGTGCCAGTGGTTTGAGAGCAGAGATAAGCAGTCACTGAATCAATTTCTGCCTGATCAAGTTTGCGAAATCCTTTTGGGGGCATGAGTCGAATATCCTCTTGAGTTAACTGAAGTCTATTAATGGCTGAGCCAATTTCCATATCGCGCTCTGCTTCAATTAATACACCGCCGTTTAAATCACTCATTGCACTCAAATCAATGTTGAAGCGGGCTCGGCTGATGTCCTGACTTAAACTTGAATTGTGGCATTGACCGCAAGCCTGACTTAGTATGTCTGGTGCGTTAAGACCTGCAGTAACTTTAAAACCAATTTCTCGCAGTTGGGCTGGATAAAACGCATCTCGTAAATCTGGTAAGGCGTCTACAGACAACCCTCCTGCTTGCAAATTCTGATAAGCCTGGATAAATTCTGATATTACAACTGGATCTGTGACTTTTATATCATGATAAGGAACAGCAATTTCATTTGCTAATATTGTTTGTTGATTCAATGCTTCCCAAGTAGTACTCACACCGGGTACCGTATTATCTGCTGGTTGCTGTGGTGAGCTATCTCGAACTTCTCGTTGAATTCTACGAGAATCAAACTCGTTGGGTTGTTGCCTAAAACCAGCACCTCGAACCAAATTTTCCAGTAGACGCGGATCAGATGCAGAGATCAGATTTGCAGGGATACCTGCATAACTTTCTGTGGTGCCGCGAGCAGCGAAAAAATCATCAATTAATACACGACTCGCACGATTGCTTCTAAACCAGTGACTCCAGGGATTTTCAAGCTCTTGCATGCGCAAAATTTTTGTTGTCCCTGGGCCATTAGGTTGATGACAGTGTAAACAGTCAATAATTGTATTGCTTAAATTGATTTCGTCATAGATCGTAAATGATGTCCAATTAGATTCAACTGCGGGGGTGAGTAAATCTCCTGGTGTGCAGGAATTAGTTTCATTACAGGGCACGGTAAAGCGCGCCAGATAAAAACCAAGCTCATTGGTGACTCTATCAGCTGCAATAATTTCGACAAGTAAATCCCCGCGCACGAAACCGGTTGCAACAAATCCAGGTGGTGCATTGGGCGCGCCACCGCGTCTGCCAGTTCGGTTCGCTGTAAAAATAATGGCACGCGGATTAATTGCATTGACCTCGTGTGCTACCAGTGAAGTTGAATGTCCTGTTATGGCAAAAGAAGGGTTGCCGTTTGCACCATTGTTTCGGCGTCCGTTGGCGGTTGGATTGTTAAAAGTCAGTCCAAGTGCAGATTGCAACTCTGCAAGACTGTTGATTTGTGCCGGATTGGTTCCACAAAATGTGTCTCGCACAACATCATCTCGATTGAGTGTGGCAATTCTGCCGCACATGTCAGAAATTTGCGCCGCACCCACCTGGAACCCGGCAAAAGGATCTTCCTGAATTGTGGCTTCACTTGCTGCAAAGTTATCAAAAATATATTGTGCGACACTGGCTGCACAATCTGCTACACAACTTGAGGGATTTATTGTTGGCATGGTTTGATCAATGATAGTGGTTAACTCAGCCAGTGTGAGTTGTCGAGTTACACCTATGGTATTACCGACACCCTGCCCTTCAACGCCATGGCAGAAAGCACAGCGTTGTGCATAAATTTCATTACCATGCGCTACTTCAATACCAAACGCGGGACCGGTTTCTACCGCAATTGTATTAGAAGGATTTGATTTATTACCTGCCTGGTCGAGAGCGCGGATTGAATAGTTATAAACAGTCTCGGGTGCTAAATCTGTGAGTTGCAAGCGCGTCTTTGTTACAGTGATTAACAAAGATTGATTCTGAAATATTTCGTAGCCAGCTACACCCAAGTTATCGCTTGCCGCATTCCAGTACAGAGTAGCATGATTTCGACCAATACTGGTAGCACGTAATTTTTGTGGAGAGGTGGGTGGCTGGGTATCGGTATCAGATTGTACAAGTCTATTGGCATCTTTTTGTTCAGTTACAAATGAAAATTCTGTACCGTTGCTAATTGGTTGATAATTTTCATCGAGGGCATTTATCAGAATTTTGTAATTTGTGGAGGGTTTTAATTGAGTGAGGGTTATTTCTGTTTCCTCTGTTTCGGCTACTAGATTGGAATCGAGAAATATTTCATAGATTTCAACTACAGCATTATTGTCAGGTGCACTCCATACAAGAGTTACTTCCTGGTCTGTAATAATATCTGTTCTGGCAAAAGGTAGTCCGACACCTGTGTTGGTTTCAAGTGCGATAAAGCCAACGGGTTCCTGCTTGTTTGAAATAGATTGAATAGATGTACCATCACATGATGATAAAAATATCATCGTTATAATGTAAATTATGAAAACAGAATGAATATTTTTGCCTAAATGAATTATTTGCATTCCTCACCCCCGAGTTGCAAAGTATTTTATAGCAGTTTTATATATTGAATTACGAAAGGCTTGTAATTATAGTGATATTACTTATTATTTAATTCTAGCTCAGTTATCATTGGGCAACAATCGAAATAAATTTTTCATTGTTAGTGCGGATTAAGCTTCAATTAATTGCTAGCGAATTTATTTTATTCATAGGGGCGTAGGTAGCTTCAACTTGTACTTGAAATGACAGATTAACGGGTGCTTTCTATAGAGGCGATTGTGAAAAATTGTGAAGATTCGTGAGGGCTTAAAAAATTCATGCTCAATTCTTAATGGTCATATCCATTGACTTGTTGCTTATAACTTTTCTTAGCCAGATGATAAAATCTTGAGAGGGAGCTGGCAAAGATTTTGATCGATATAATTCAGCAGAATGTCGCGCATCTTCGAGTTGCTTGACTTTCTTAAGCAGGGAAGGAGAGCTTTTAACTTTAGATAAGGAGTGCGCAAATAATAAATTGTCAGGGTCAACGCGGCCGAGTTTTAAAGCTGTATCAACGCGCTTGCTGCATCTACACATGTTTTTAGGATTGGCTAGTCCGCATTGAGAAGTCATAAAAGACGAAATGCTTTCTCGTGCACGTGATAACTGTTTCCTGTAGGTAGCTTGCTTTATCTCTAAAACAATAGCAGCTTCAGCATTGTCCAGTCCAATTATTTCGCCGAGAATATAGCTCAAACGATGTTTGCGGTCCAAGCACATTAGCATGGCTAATGTGCATCCTATTTTAACTTCTTCTAATAAAAGTTGATCATCAAGACTGCACTCAGTGTGCATCAGATTACTGCTCAATCCATTGGCTAAATCATCTGCGAACTCATCGAATGACATGGCTTGCTTTTCCATTCGCTTTTTATTCAAGATTAGCAATGTATTAGATGCTATTCGATAAACCCAGGTTTTAAAGGCGCTTTCACCACGGAATCCACCCAGATTGGTAATTACTTTGATGAGAATCTCTTGAGTAGCATCTTCCGCATCGTGAGGATGCCAAAAAAAGCGTAATGCAATGCCGTATATGTCATGTTGTACTGAATGAATCACAGCTTCAAGTGCTTTTTGATTTCCTAATTTTGCCAAAGAAACCTGATGCTCTAATGATTGTGTATTTAAATTTAGCTGCTCACTCATCTTGCTCTAGAATCCCTTTTAATTTTATAAGTTCATCATTAAGTATTTGAGACTGAGCTTGCAGTGCACCCTCAAGTTCTTCTAAGGGTACAGGCGGTGGCATGAGAATAAATCCGTAAATGCATTTCTCTTTGTTGGCTTCAACCAAACGCGAAAAGGCTGTTGTCACGCTGGAGTCGGGAAATGTCATTCGCCAGTCTATAGATCCATGCTCCGCTGATGTAAGCACTTCGAGATCTATTTCTACCTCTCCCTCTGGTGTGCGCATTATTGCTTTTTCTGCATCAACTGAGGCAAATGCACTTGTCCATTTTGGCAAGTTATTGGGTTCAGCAATAAATTCAAATGCTGTGCTTTTGCTTGTGTTTAGCGCAATGCCCTGTATGTCGAAGTCTTTCATGTTATACCTCCTATGGCGTTATTGAGTCTTGGGTGATCAAGAACCTTCCATAGTTGGACTATCAAAGTATGCATTGTGTGACAGGAATACTAAAGTTTTACATAAATATCTGCTCTGTAATATACCCTAGTATTCAGAAATAGATTGTCAAATAGCCAATGTGAGATTTATCGACTTCCTTCGTCGATTGACTCATTGTTTTAGAACTGAATTACTTTCCTCTAAACAAAACTCAGCCTGTGAGGTTTTGTCAGTGGCTGTAACGTTATTTTGAAGACACAATAACCATCCCTAGTGTTTGATGCCGGCATCCTTGCCGGCAACACTTCAAAATCCCGTTACAGTCACTGACAAAACACAATCACTATTAATTAGCTGAGTTTGGTTTAGAGGAAAGTTGAATTGTTCACTCCTAAAAACTCATCACTACCATTTCATCATAGGCAGTGGTTTAAATGGTCGTTTTTTAAATTCAGTAAATGTTAATCTTACAAGTTTCTGGTGAAATCCATGATTGGGAAATGCGTTAATAATAGCGTTAATATCATTTTTTGCTACGCCAAATGACCTTTTACCTTTGCTTACATCTATCCAGTCAGCTCTGCGAAATACTTCAACCAACGGGTATTTTGAATTATTATAAGTTGTAATTTTGTGATGATAATAAATCATCAACTCCACTTCTCTAAGCCATTCTGTTTTGCTGATATCTTTTAAATGTGCCCCGGCTAGTTCGGTAGATGGTTGCAAATAATCAAAAGTTTTATTAGCCCATATTCCGATATCATGAAAACTAGCGGCTATGGCGAATATCATATTGTCTGTACTTTGAGGTGGATTAAGCGCCAGGCAAAAGTGGTAAACCCGATACACGTGATTTTTGTATGCCAGATAGTCGCCACCCAGTATCCCGTTCCATTGGTTAAATATTCTTTCTATAGTCGCGATATTGTTTTTAATTTCGATCATGTTATTCGCCATTTGTTTGAATTGAATTCAGCATGGCTTATAATCATAGTATGTTCAACAACATGCTATGATTATCAATCCAATATGCGCTACAAAAAAGATCATAAAAAAGTGAGTAGGGATTGCATTCTTTCCAGTGCTTTAAAGCTATTTTCTCATCAAGGCTTTAATAATGTTTCTATAGATGAAATCATGACTGATGCAGGATTAACGCGAGGTGCATTTTATGCCCATTTTGAGAGCAAGCAGCAGCTTTATGCAGAAGCAATTATATCTGCTGGTCTTAATGATCGAACAACAATATCGAAAGCTGCCAACGGCAAAACACAACTCAAGCTTTTAGTATCTGATTATCTGGAGGCGGATTATTCAGATCCTGATGAATTGCCTTGTCCACTGGCGTATCTTGTTACCGACGTTGCTATCAGAGAACCTGAAGTACGCTCAGCATATGCGGAGAGCTATGAATCATTAAATTCAAGAGTTAAGTATCTTATGTCTATCGACGGCGATTCAATTAATGAGGAAGTCGTTCCAGCACTTACCTCAATGATGATAGGCAGCGTGGCTATTGCGCGGACACTCACTGATTCTGCGGCGACACAACTTTTACACGCTTGTAAGAAATCGGCTTATAAACTCATTGATAACGCTTAAACTTTATCATTTGACTTTTTTTTCTGAGCACTCATAAACCGCTTGCCGTCAGTTTTATCGATGAGTTCAGGCAAAAGATGAGTTTGAAAGAGCCCAGCGATTAAAAAATGAAATACTTTTATTTAGCTGTTTGAGGTAACTAATATTATTTGTTGTGACCGGTAGTGCACCTATACTTATAATAATATGAGCGGTATGGGGCTAGCAATATGAAAAGAGCAGAAAGCTGATGAAAGTGATTGACTTAGAGCCTGAATATTATGATACCTATTTCAACTGTCTTGAAGACTGGTCAGGTGAAATGAAGGAGGCTAGCGATCATAAAGCATGTTGGTTCCATAAATTCAAAGAACGAGGATTGAGAGTTAAAATAGCAGTTAACAAAGACAATGCAGTCACAGGAATGATTCAATACTTGCCTGTTGAGGAGTCAGAGATAGATGGGAATGGATTGTATTTCATTTTGTGTATTTGGGTTCACGGGCACAATGAGGGAATTGGTAATTATCAGGGTAAAGGTATAGGAACAGCACTGCTTAATGCCGCTGAAAATGATGCTAAAGATCTTGGCGCGAAAGGTATGGCTGCCTGGGGATTGTGGCTGCCCTTTTGGATGAAAGCTTCCTGGTTTAAAAAGCATGGATATAAAAAAGCTGATAGAGACTCTCTGAGATTGTTGGTTTGGAAGCCATTTTCAGATAATGCGCACCCGCCTCACTGGATTCATCAAAAACAAGCAGTGCCAAAGAATCCAGGGATAGTAACAGTTACTGCATTTATCAACGGTTGGTGCCCCGCTCAAAACCTGGTTTTTGAACGGGCAAAAAGAGCAAGTATGGCGTTTGATGGAAAGGTCATTTTTGAAGCGATAGACACATCTGATCGAGAAGTATTCTTAAAATGGGGGATTACGGATGGAATTTTTATTGATGGTAAGCAAATATCTTATGGTCCACCCTTACCATACGAAAAACTTTTCAAAATCATATTAAAAAAAGTTAAAAAACTGGATTAATGGTTTCTTAACTAACAATTCGCAATGTCAACAAAATAGAATAAGTAATGTTTATGCAACGGAATTGACGTTCTGACAGGTTTTATTTGCCAGGTATTTACTGTGTGAAAACTCAACCTTATTCCGGCCTCTCTTTTTAGCCAAATAAAGTAGTTCGTCGGCGCGGGAAATAAATGCTTGTTCAGTTTCTGGTTGAATGTATTGTGTCGCACCAAAACTTGCAGTGACTTTGCCGATATTTGCAAAACTGTGTTCAGCAACACTTGCTCTTAGAGTTTCAGCAACACTTGCTCTTAGAGTTTCAGCAAGATCTGTGCAAGCGCGTATATCTGTTTCAGGTGTCAGTACGATAAATTCCTCGCCACCCCATCGGGCAACTATATCGCTCGATCGCAAACGTGATACAAGTAAAGCGGAAAATTCTATAAGAAGCTGGTCACCTGCTGGATGCCCGTATTCGTCATTAATCCGTTTAAAATGATCAATATCAATTAGCATGAGTGATAAATCGGAATCATAACGATTTACACGATGAATTTCATTGTTTAGACGCGGCATAAAACCATGTCGGTTGGGAACTCGTGTTAAATAATCCAGCTCTGCCGCGGTGCGTATATCTAATTCGTCTTTTTGTTTCTCCAATTTGAAAAATGTAGAAACCAGCAGTGTTAGCATAAAAGCTAGCACAGAAGTGAGCCATACCTGGATGTCTACTGGTTGTGATGCATGAAAGCTGGCGAAAAAATAATAGCAAAAACTGTAAAAGCACAAGTAAATAAAGCTAAGCACTATCCCTGGAATTACGCCCACCAGAAAAGCGAATAATACAGGTAACACAGGAACCCAAATCAAGCTGTAATAAGAATCCTGTTTATAATAAGCTCCGGTCAAACTCATGATTAGTATAACTACCGCGATACATAGTCGTACATATTTTTCGAACCGAATATTACGAATAAAAAATAGACCGATAACGCAAATGAATGCGCTGATAATTTTTGCTAATGTGGGAATGAGGTAGTCGGATTTATAGTCAATGATTGCTAAGAGGGGTAGCAAGATTATGCCAACAACTAAAATATGCTTGGCAAAACGAAATTCTGCACTAGGTATTTCGAGCTCTGATTGGCTTTTCAAGATGATACCCACACTTATGACAAGCAGTCTCCACTAGAAATCTGCTTGTATTTTTTGAAATTTATGCATCAGTATTAATGTGTATGTTACATATACGTTATCATGTTTTGATTTATTGATCATCTGCTTTTGTATGATTTTAGTCTTTTAAAAAGTGTTTTTTAATTGATAAATAACATTCCTCTATAGTTTTTTACTGAGTTTTGTTTAGAAGCAGGAAAGATTATTTAACTAGAAAATGACAACATGGAAAGACGGCTGGAAGGCTGGCTCTGTGTTAATCAATCCTCAGTAGCTACACAACAATGATAACAATGCCAAGGCGCTGATGTATGCGCTACGGACGCTTAGTTAACGTATAATATTTTTGGTCTTAGATACATAGCTGGTTCACACCAGCCAGCTATGTATCGACTAAAAAACCACCTAGCACCAGGGAACATTACCCTCGACAATTTCACCATCTTCAATTGCATTGCAAATTCCACTGTTTTTTGGTGCTTGAATCACAATATAGTTTAAATCTTCGCTTCCGGTGTTCCACCATGATCGTTTGGCTTCCGGTTGAACACTGACTACTGAACCCTCTTGCACTTCAAATCGATCGTCGTCAACCATCATTTCTCCACGACCGCTAATAAAAATATAAAGCTCTTCATTTTTTTTGTGTTTATGCAGAAAATTCATTCCCGTGTTCGGAAGGTCTTTGTTGATTGAAACTTCCATGGAATTTAATCCGAGTTTTTCTTTAAGAAACAATTTACCTTCGATTTCGATGGGAGCACCAGCAGGGGAGAATACATACTGATTAACATCACCAAACTTTCCAATATTTTCAAGTTGATAGTTTTTCATTGTGCGTCCTTTTATAAAGAATGAATTTTTAACTATATTCGCTTAACAGAAGTATTTAATCTATGTCATGTTGGCAATAGTGAATTATTTACAATAAATCAGAACGATCGTTCCAATATGGAATTATCATTCCATATGCGTGAGTCGCTGTCAAGCTTAGATTAAAAGGCTTCTAAAAATGGTGCTTAAGAGGCGAAATGTACGAGGTAAAGTGGTTTTTTGGGGACGACGCCGGTGTAACCTGAGGGAACGATGTTTATCGGTTAATGCAATCTTCGCCAGAGTTGAGGAATAATGCTATTATTTGTTGAGCGATAAAGAAATTAAATTAATTCCCATTAAGCTATTCTATAGAAAGAATTGTTTCTTATAACTAGAAAGAGCATATGAAACCACTCGTCGTTGCCATTGTTGGTGTGTTATCACTGATTTATATTATCAATCCGGGTGCGGGCATTATTGAATTTATCCCCGATAATATTCCTTTTTTTGGCAATTTAGATGAAGCAACGGCTGTTGTCATTTTATTGTCTTGTCTCAGGTACTTTGGTATCGATTTGGCTAATCTATTCAAACATAAACCGCGCATAGATAAATAAACTTGTTTGTCTGGAGTTGGTCACATTTACTTTAAATGCTTTAACAATTGATTGCGCAATACTTTGGGTAATCCTTTAATGCTTAGCGTGTCACTGCTCTCATCGTAAAACACTCGCTCGTTCAGTTGGAATGATGAAAAGCTGATTGCCAGATCTTTTTCACGCCCAGAAAATCGCACATATTTTTTCAGACTCCGGCGATCAATCATCACCTCTTCTTCCTGTTTGGGATTGTGGCTTAGCATTTCGCGAACAAATTTATCGCAATCAATGCCATTTAATTCTTTCGACAAACCTGGAATATTAATGGGTTCATCGTTTTGTTCCTGTTCAATGCAGTAATCGACAACCTTATCGCGATATTCTTTGACCTTTTCTTCGGGCACATGTTTTGTGAATGCTTCTACACCTTCTAAAAAAGTATTGGTAGCCTCTTCTTTATCGACGCTATTGTCGAATCCGGTGAGTGTTTGCATAGCGTCAGCCAGTAAGACATTTCCTTTGGGTGGCACTTGAGTTAAGTAAGGGTATTGTCGATTTTTTTGCCATTCCTTGATATCAATTTTCAAGCCGGAGAGTGTTGCACCGGTATCAATATAAGAATGAGAAGTCACATCCAGCGTTTCATCTATAGCAATTGATTCAGTTTGGTTGGTGATAAACAGGTAAAAAAAGTACTGGCTTTTTGTTTCTTCAATAAAAAATAAAAAATGTGAGTTAATCTCGATGCCGTTATTGTTGACATCCTTTTCCAGTTGTTTCATGAATTCTGTACTGAGGGCTTCAAGTGTTTGTTCTTTATTCAGGAATGCTGAAATAGCGCTTTTAAGTAAGGAAGGATTGCCTTCGGAACTGAAGCTGCCGTGCTGTCGGCTAAGCCGCGTTTTAAAGCTTTTTTTCAAGTTTTCAAATAATTTTTCGGTTTGTTCGTTAATACTAAGCTCGTTTTTTCGAAGAGTCAGCTTGGCAATAGCATCTGCCTCTCTTTTAAGATAATGGGCGATCGTATGGGTGATTTGCATGAATTACTCGTTATTTACAAAAACTGGATTTTAACTGGGCACCGATTTTACCGAATTGTTGGCTGCAGGGGTAATCCTTGTTTCGTATTACCAGTTTGGCTTGCATTTGTTATTTATCGTGATATGACCGAAAATAGTGCAATTCCACTAATTTTTCTCAATTTATCGCTATGGCTGGACCGGATAAACAATTTAATCGCACCGAAACGCTTAAAAAAGCAATGGATATTTTTTGGGCAAAGGGTTTTGCCGCAACGTCCATGCAGGACCTTGTAAATGGTATGGGGATAAATCGTGCAAGCATGTACCAGACGTATGGTAATAAACATAAGTTGTATATCGCGGCGATTGAACAATATATCGATGATACTCTGCTGTTCATAAAACAAGAACTTGAGGACCCTGATAAACCATTACTTAAACTTCAGAATTTACTTGAGCAGTTTGTTATTGGTAGTTTTAAAAACAATATGAATGGTTGTCTGGTGAATAATGCAGCGGTCGAACTTGGCCCTTATGATAAAGATATCGCAAAAAAAGCGCGTTATTTTTGGAGTCAATTTGAAACTACCTTCGCTAGTGTTTTAAAGCAGGCCGCTAGCAAAGGGGAAATCAGTTCAAAAGTGGATAGTGAACAATTTGCAGTGCTTATTAATGCAACACTGCAGGGCTTAATGGTTAAAACCAAATCAAACACATCCAGAAAACAATTATTGAATGTGCTCGAGGCTTTGTTTGAATTGATTAAAAAGTCTTAAGTGTACATTGTACCTTTAAACGTGAAGAAAGACTTACCCATAGTTTCGATGCGCGAGTACAGTTCGACAGGTGCGATGCGTGATTTATCTGTACCAAATAGATAATCGCTACCAAAAATTTTACCGGCTTTAGCTTCTGATGCCGCCCACAAATAAACAAACGTCACAAACTCTGAACAAAAAAACTGCATGTTTGGTCGAGAAGTGAATGTTCGCAAAGTTCTACCTCGATTTGCTCGTAGCACGCCGCTTTGAAGCCAGCTATCCAATTGTGCTTCAAAATCTTTGGTTGAGCTAAACGATTTGCCATGATTATGTCCGACAGCAGTACTTATGACTTTTTTCAAACCATAGCTCGCTGTGAGGTTGCTTGTATCCTGATGACTGATATCCCACATGAGGTCGATTTTATCAGCAACATTATTTTTCAGGCTCGGGTTCAGGCATTTAAACACTTCATAACGATTACCTTTGCGGCTATCGAGGTTCATATTTCCTCGAACAAAACCGTAACCCTTCTTAAAGATGATATTGAGCGTGCCTGAACCGCCTTCATCAAACTCGAGTACGTCATTTTGGCCAGCTGCAACAGCAACATGGGTTATGTCACACGCGTCGCCAGATGCGCCAACACCAGCGGACTTTATTGTTTTTAATAAATGACTTTTTTGTCCTTTTTTTATTGCGCCGCTTACAGCACCAGCGCTGGCATGTTTAAACAGAATATCACCCGGTTCTAATTGAGCTGCGGTTATTGGCATTATTCAACTCCTCTATAAAGTTTATTTTTTAGGCTTCTTATTAAGTTGCGGTGAGTAGCAAATGAGTATAGCAAACAATTCTCAAGCCATAATACACGCCAATTGAATTAAGTATTGTTAGTTCTATGTAAGGTTTTGTTATGCATATTCCGGAGTGAATGAAAAGTGATCGGCTGTTATGTTTTTAATTTTTGGTTAATGGTGTGATCTGGTTAACGCATCAAATTTTGGCTTAAAGCATAAAATACTTTCAAGCTAAATCAAAAACTAAAAAACAAAATATATAAGGAAAAAATATGACCTATCCAACATTTGATACATTTAAAAAAGCCTATGAAGCAGCAGTGCAAATGGAGTTTAAATCCCGCGGTATGCACTTTATGGGGTCGCCTGGTGTGACTGCGCAAACCGCATGGGATTTGTATACAAATTCTCAAAAAGTCGCGCTGGGTTTTCATCTTTTTGGTCGTCATGTAAGCAATGAAGACCGATGGAACAGTGAAGGTGGTATTGATTTGTTTTCAAAACAACCGGGTGATTTAGGTAATATTGATCATCCGACGGCACCTGGCCGAGCAATGAGTGCAATGGAATATAATTTTGGCCTGGTGAATGATAGTACAGATGGTTCAATATTGATGATGGGTGGTCAAAACTGGAACCTACATGTCAATGATGCCTGGCTGATGGGCGGAGTACATGCATATTTACCTTTTTATTCTGCATCTAAATTGACCAAAGCAAATATTTTTCGAGGTGAGGGCGCTTCCACCGTACTCGGCATAACCGGTCGCGAATTCCTAGGCTTGTTATTGGCTGGCTATAAAGTTGAAAAAGGTCATGATGCATTGGGTGTGGTAATGGTTTGTAGTGATAAAAAACAAGCTGATCGTCTGGACTTTTCTTTGTATGAACAAACTGTTCAATTAATTGAAGAACAAAAAAGTCGTCAGACAGTTATTGATATGGCTGCGGATGCTGGCGTGGTTTTAGTTTAGCGATCTGTATGCTCGAAAATCTATCTGTTATTCACGTAAGCGAATAATGGGTAGATTAACCAGTGCACAAATATGTTTAATGCATGCTTTTTCGCATTTTTAAGTTCAGGCTCGCAATACCAATGACGATTAGTAACCAGGTTGATGGGGCTGGTACTTTGTGAGTAAATGCAGAAAACGCAATTTGATAGTCGTAATTAACTGGTTGCCCTGCGTTGTCGAGTAGCTCCCAGGGTAGATCAACCACAAAGTATTCATTGGTATAGAGTGCTTTGTTATTGCCAAATTCATCAAAATCAAACGTTAACTCAAGTGAAGGAATGGTGCCACCCAATGCCTCACCAAAGGCAAGAATATCGCTGTTGGAGTTGTTGTTTGTAAAAGGGTCCGAAATATAAAATAGATCCAGCTCATATCCCGTTACCGAGACGTAATGGCCGTTTACCCAGGTGTCCGCGCCATTTGGATTATCAATAACCCATCCTATCAGCAATTCTACAGCACGATAATCTGCGACTGATCCTTTCAACCATTCAATATCAGGTGTTACATCACCTCGAGCCGCCAATCGATTTTCATTTATGATGTTTTTATAACCGACGTCATTAATGTATTTTGCTAAGCCTTTTTCATAATCACCGGTGTAAGTTGTGTTGTTTAATTGTGTTCGCATGTGATTGTTATCCGCCAGGGTGTTTGCCGTAGTCTGCCATGTGTTTTTTTTTAAATTTGGTAAGCTATATGTATCAGCCATCCAATATAAGGAGTTGGTTGCAGAAGATGGACCGCATTGAACAGAGCTGCAGTTTAGTGCCGCGTCTTTTTGGTAATAGTCTGGATAATCAGGGTCTGGTGTCCAATGAAAAGGAATAGCATATGCGACTGGTAAGGATGCAATTGTTAGTAGCAAAACAGTAATTAATAGAGATTTTTTCACCGTAAGAAATCCTGCTTATTTTTCGAGTAAGATAGCACAGCGAATAACTTAAAGTAATTGCGGTTTATACGCACTTATTTTTATTTAAAAGCAGCTTAGCAAGCGTTTTGTTTTTATCCTAAGGCAATTTTCATTTGTGTGCTTTCTTTGCTGATATAGTGCAATGTATCCTGAATATCATGCTTTGGTTTAAAGCCCAAGCTACGAATACGAGAGTCATCCACCAATAATGTTTGTGTTGCATCATGAACCATAAAGCGCGTTAAAAACGGCTGTCGCCCATAAGGTGTTAGTGTTTCCCAAACACTTGCCATGGCTTTGGCGGCCCATTTCGGCAGAGATTTGCTTTTACTTGTAATGCTTCTTACTTCGTCCAGTTTTTCTTTCAGGTTTTGCCATGACGTTTCATAACCTTTAAGCAGGAAAATATTTTCCTTACTTAAATCGGCTTTAGCAAGAAATACCATTGCTCGCCCGATATCTCTTGTATCAATGGCTGAAAACTTTGCCTGGCCATTGCCAATCATGGGAAAGCTTCCGTGGCTATGCGCTTCTAAAAAATATTTTAAAACCGGAGAACGTCGTCCCAAGGTTGCTGCGGGTTGTAACAGTATAATTTTAAGGCCGGAATTACTTGCGATTTGTTTTAATGCGGTTTCTCGGTCAATCATGGTTTGGTGAAAATCAAATAACGGATTGAATGCCTGGTCTTCTGTAATGAAGTGTTCAGGTGTATCGCCATATACTTTGACCGTGCTAAGTTGTATAAAACGTTCCACGCCAACTTGAACAGCAGCTTCGGCTAAGGTCTTGGTAACATCGACTTGTGTTTGATTGTATTGCGCAAGATTTTTGTATAAGTGAACATCAGCAATGCAGTTGTAAATCACATCGCCCTCATGAAGAACTTGGCATAATTCGTCGTCACTAAACGCTGAAAGTGTTCTTGTTTTAACACCCAGTTGTTGCAAGAAATCAGTATTAGAGCCTGGGCGAACAATCGCTGTTATTGTTTCTCCGGATTCTGCGAGTGCTTCAGCCACATGGCTGCCGATAAATCCTGTTGCTCCAAACACAATGTGATTCATTATTATTCTCCGTAACTTATATGAAAATTATTGCATATGTAAAAATATAGGCTAAGCTGTAATAATATGCAATATTTTTCATATGAAATTTCTGAAATATTATAACTTATTGAAATGTTGGGGTTTTAAGTGTCGCTACGCCATGCAGTTTTAATTGCTCTACAGAATGAGGAAGGAACGGGTTACGAAATAGCCAAGTGGTTTGATCAGGGTATGGGGAATTTTTGGTCGGCTACACATCAACAGATTTATCTTGAGTTGCGCAAAATGGTGAACGCAGGATTTGTAACATTTACTGAAATTGAGCAGACAGGAAAGCCGGCTAAAAAAGTTTATGCTGTAACAGAACAAGGTATGGAAGAACTAAAATCCTGGTTGGAAAAGCCCGTTAAACAATGCGCCGTTAAAGATGCTTTGCTCATGAAAATTTACAGTGGCCACTTGCTAGAGCCACAGAAATTATTAAATATCATGCAGGAGCAAAAAGAAAAAACACAAGCTTTACTGGATAAATTTAAAGATATTGAAAAACAGTTTTTCAGTGATCTTGAAAATTGTTGTTTACAGCAACGTTATGTTTATTTAACTTTGCGTAGTGGAATGATTCATGCCAAAGCCTCATTGGCTTGGTGTGATGAAGTGATTCGATTTCTTGATGCAAAAATTGCTGACAGCACGTCTTGATTAATATCAGTTTGTTCATTTTCATATTGTTGTATGTACGTATGTACGTATGTACGTATGTACGTATGTATAAGCTGATAAAACCATCCTATACTTTTTAAGTGATATCTGTTGTATCCCCTGAATTAATGATTTATGTATGCTGTGCTTTTGGGTGTTAGCATGACATCCATGATGTGCATTGGCGAATGGAAAGGGAGTTTTTCATGAAAAATTATAATTCACGTTTATCATGTCTTTTTGCTTTGTTGTTCTTGTTTTCTTTTACTGCCTGCACTACCACAATGCCCGTATATAAAGTTGAAAAGAGTGGTGTGGAATTGGATTCAGCAAAAAACTTGTTGTCATCACTTAAGATAGCGGATAAAGAAATAAACGAAGGATCTGTGCTTGATGAAAATGGCCGCATTTACTTTCTTGATCAACAATACGCGCATGTGCCGGTAAAAGTTTTAGGTGAAGAAAAAGCAGATGAAGATGGTCGAGCAGTGAGGGCTGAAGCGCTGAACTTTTCGGCCTTGAAAAAATTAACTGTATTTGACGAAAAAGAGGCGATAAATAAGTTTAATAAAGCATTGGATGTGTCAGGTTTGCTACCTGCGAATGCCCGGAAAAATGTAACCCATAGTCGACTTGTGTTGATGAATAAGAATGGCAAGGATGTTATCGATAAAGCTTTGGATACTCGGGTGGTAATCAGTCAATTTGCTGAAGGCATTCCCATTGAAGGTCCAGGAGCGAAAATCAGTGCAAGCTTTGATGGTAGTGGTCAAGTCACCCGTTTGAAATATGCAAGCCGTCAACTGAAAGCTGGTGAGCAGTTGGCTGTCCTCACTGAAGATGAGGCGATAAAACATTGTCAACAGCTATATAACACAGGAAGTAAAAAAGAAAGTTTACAGAACCTGAAAGTCAGTACACGCTTATTTTATTATTCTCCAGCATTAACAGAAACTTCTGTGCATACACTCATTCCTTATTACGAATGCAGTGCGAGTGCGGACGTTAACAAACAGTCTGTGCAATTGTTACAGGCTATGATTCCTGCTATTTCTGATGGAAAGTATGTTCCGCGAGTAAATTTGACGGTTAATACCAAGGGCGCAAAAGTTGATGCACAAGTAGATATTGCCGGTGGCACACCACCTTATAAAATTTATTGGTCATCACCCAGCGTTGAGCTGGCGTCAGATAAAAACCAGGTAAGTTATACGATTGCCAAACGAAAAATTGAAGTAGACGAAAACATTACAGTTAACGTTGTGGATGCAAATGGTGTTTTTGTTCAAGCGACAGAGATTATTTACATTGATCCTGCCCAAGTATTTGCTGTGATCGACGTCGAAGATGTTTTGCAGGAGGTACGTGATTACGGTGTGGAAAACCCAGTTTCACAACAGTTTGCTGATCTCGATGTGGGATTTATTGATGAAATGAATGCCGATGGAGTGACGCGTCGTTTTTTGTGGCGACATAACAATGCATGGGAGCAGGATTTTAAAGCACCAGAAGATCGACGCTGGGCAGATGCAGTCGACATGACTTTTTATGTTGGTCATGGCAATGTCGGTTATTTTACCTTTGAAAATGACAGTCACGATGACGGTTATCTGATGCATAACGATGCCAACGGTGACTGGGGAAACACTGACTTGGAATGGTTGGCTCTCTATTCCTGTCAAGTGCTTGGCAAAGGCGGAGATGGCAAGGCACCGTTTAATAACTGGAAGCAGGAATTCGATGGCTTGCATTTAATATTGGGTTTTCATACCAATGCCCAACCACGCGTCGAGTTTTCCCGAGCGTTTGCCAGCAATATGTTGGATGATAACTCAACCGTTTTGCAAGCCTGGATGGATGCCATTGACGACCACCAACCAGATAATCGTGTTGGAATCGTTATGGGTGTGGTGCGTAAAGGTGATGGCGTCTGGAACTATCACGATCATTTTCATGGTAAAGGCAGTGTTGGCCCGGATATTCCAGAAGAAGATATTGATTGGTACTGGTACAGGGAAGGACCTTAATGCTCTCATCAAACAAGTTAGTTTAACTAATTACGCGATGTTGAGTTTTGCCTATAATAGGTATTCGATTATCTAACCGTGTAAATTATCATCGTGGAGATTATTAAAGCACTTTTGTTATTTGTTGCTACAGCGCTGGCAGAAATCATTGGTTGTTATCTGCCTTACTTATGGCTAAAGCAAGACCGTTCTGCCTGGTTGTTGATACCCGCTGCATTGAGTTTAGTGTTGTTTGTTTGGTTATTAACACTTCATCCCCATGCTGCCGGTAGAGTGTATGCTGCTTATGGTGGTGTTTATGTCAGTGTCGCTTTGATGTGGTTGTGGATGGTTGATGCTATTAAACCCACCACCACTGATTGGGTAGGCGTTGGTTTTTGTTTGATTGGCATGGCGATCATTATGTTTAATCCCCGGCAGGTATAAAAATGGTCGAAGTTATTGGTGTTGATCATATCTACATAAGTGTTTCTGATTATCAGGCATCGGAAAAGTTTTATGATACAGTAATGCAGGTTCTTGATTTTCGTAAACAAGCTTTTCAATTAAATGACGAAAATCATATTCAATATTACAACCGACACTTCGGTTATGTAATCCGTCCAGCTCATTCAAACAAACAATATGACCCTTACGCACCTGGATTGCATCATTTGTGTTTTCGTGTGGAATCGGAGAATGATGTAATGCAGGCTGCAAAAGCTCTGAAAGATAAAAAAATTAACATCAGTGAGCCAAAACACTATTCGGAATATGCCCCAGATTATTTTGCTTTCTTCTTCGTTGATCCCGATGGGCTGCAACTGGAAGTAACTAATTTTCGTCAGGAGCGGCGGGAGAGGTTTGAGCAGTGGAATAGAGAATACTTGTGATTAATTAGAAATCATCAATACATTCATAGTCTTACTGTAAGTTCTAAATTTTGAGCTTCTCCAAAATCTCAACTTGACCTAATGAAACTATACGGCGTATACTAATATTCGCCGTATAGATATGAGGTTTCCAATGACTCCACCAGAAAATCGCCGTCAACGCAAAAAACAAGCGCAGGCAACAGCAATTGTTGGTGTTGCCATGGAATTGTTTGAGCAACAGGGTTTTGAAAAAACCACTATGGAGCAAATCGCTGAGCAGGCAGATGTGGCCAAGGCGACGCTTTATAAATATTTCCCGGCCAAGGAGGCGATTGTTAGTGAATATTGGCGGCGAATGGTCGGGCAGTTCCATGCGGGTATTGAAGAATTATTTCAGCAGCTCCCCGACACACAAGGACGATTGGCTTATGTTTTAAAGCAAAGCATGGAGCATATCATGAGCCACCGAGAAATTTACCTGATCTATATTCGATATCGTATGCAGCATTTGTTTGACCGGGAAGTGAATGAAAAATTGCGCAGTGGTTCGCAAGAGTTATTTACGGCGATTATCAAAGCAGGGCAGGAGCAGGGTGAAATTCGCGAGGATATGTCGGCAACTTTATTGGCCGTGAATTTTGAGTTTATCGCTTTAACGCAATATGTGATTTGGCTTTCCTATCCAGACTTATTCGATTTGGAAAAAAGTACTCAACAGCTGGTTAATCTGTACTTACAGGGAGCGGAAAAATGACAGTTATCGATCCTGAGACGCCCGTCGATGAAAAAATGTTATTAACACCGGAAAGCATTCACTCCGAAAACACTGGTGAGGTGGGAGGTAAGGCTTTTAATTTCTCACGATTGAAAAGCTATGGTTTTTCGGTGCCCGATAGTTTAGTTATAACAACGGATGTTTATGATAATTTTATCGATGAGAATAATCTTGATACTGATATTCGCGATATCACTAATCATATAAATGAAAATAATATAATGGAATCACAAGCCAAAGAAAAAATTCAGCAAGTTCAGAATAAGATATTATCAGCAGAATTATCCGATAATTTACAGAGAAACATCAAAAAAAAATTGCTTGAATCAAACTTACGGGAGAAGCCTTTGGCAATCCGCTCGTCTGCAAATATGGAAGACTCCATGCAGGCTTCATTTGCAGGTATTCATGATAGTTTCTTAAATGTAAATGGACTGCAAGATATTATCATCAGCATCAAACAATGTTACGCATCTTTGTGGTCTACACGCGCTATTGCTTATCGACGGAAAATGAAAATTGCTGATTCTGACGTTAAGATTGCAATTGTTTTAATGGAAATGATTGATGCAGATATTTCCGGCGTTGCGTTTAGCTGTGACCCTTCCACTGGACGAGAAGATCAGTTGTTAATTAATGCCAATTATGGCTTGGGTGATGCGGTGGTTAATGGCAGTGTTCAGCCAGATAGCTTTTGGATTGACAGTTTTTACTTGACTAAAGAGCGATCCGAAATTGGCAAAAAAGAACAACAGAGTCGAGTGAATAAGAATGGTGGTGTAAGCCTTGAGAAAAATGATAGTGATCTAATCCATGCTTGTCTTGATGATGATCAATTGTTTGAGCTGAGTACTGTCGTCCTGCGAATTTTTCAAACCTTGGGTATGGGTGAAGTCCATCAGGATGTGGAATGGTCTTTTGCTAAAGGTAAGTTATGGATTTTGCAGACTCGCCCAGTCACTATGAAAGCTGACTATGTATGTGAAGCCATTCAAAACCAACCGGAAATATGGTCTAACGCGAATTTGAGAGATGTGGTTCCCATGGTGCTGCCCTTTTCAGTTCGCTTTTTATTTAAACGCAGTCTCAACTTTTTAATGGGATCGTTGTACGAATCCATCGGCTATCCAATAAAACCCAAGTTACCATTTACACGTCTGAGTAATGGTCGCGTTTATTTTAATTTGAGCCTAATTCAGTGGTTGAATTATGATGCCATGTCAACTCTACCCGCAGCTACAAACATATACACCGGGGGGCATCAACCAGAGCTTGAACTACCAGACTTAAAAGATGCCTCGCCAAGCGATAAGTTACGTCGAGCAAAATATTTGTTGCGATATTTGCGGCTCACATCTCGATATCGAAAAAGCGCAGAGCAAATATTTTCCGAGTATGAAAATGCCGCTGCAGAAATGCGAAAGCAAGATTTACATAATATGTCGGATAATGAATTGCTGGCTTTGATGCTAAAATTTGATGAGATGATGGATAAATTTGGTCCGTTATTTATTCTGATTAAAAGCTCGGCATCAAGTATCGTGTTTTTAAAACAAGTGCTGGACATAAAGTTTCCCGGGCAAGGCCAAACATTGGCTAATCAATTAGTCTCAGGTTCGGCAAACATTACAACCGCTAATATGGGATATGAATTGGAGGCGCTTGCCGAGCTAGTGAAAAAAGATTCACAGGTATTGGAATATTTTAAAACTCAACCTTTTGATGCTGAAAAATGGCAGCAGAATATACCTATTGATTCAGCATTTTATGTAGCATTTAATCAATTCATTCAATCGTATGGGCATAGAGGAATCTATGAACTGGACTTTCGAAATGTTCGCTGGCGGGAGAATCCTGCTTATTTGTTGAACCACATACACAAAACACTGCAAAATTCACGTCTCACGGAAATCAAAAACCATCAAATAGAAAATAATACACAAGCTCAACTTAGAATTAAGCAAAAATTTTCCCGGATTTTTTGGCCCGTTATCAATTATCTGCTAAAACAGTCTATTCAAGGTGCTGAATTAAATGAAGAAGCAAAGTCTGTTTATGTGAAGTTGCTTGAGCCTTATCGAATTATTGGACTGGAGTTTGGTCGTCGCTTCCTTGATAGAGATAAACTTGAATCCCCTGAAGATATATGGCAGTGCACACGCAATGACATAATTTCCATTTGCCGGAATTATTGGGATGGTAACAAACTTAAACAAATCGTAGAGGAAAGAAAACAATTATGTACAGAGCAGGAAAAGTTGCCAGCTCCAGATTTGATTGTTAATGAAAAATTGGAATTTGTTGCTCAAAAGTTTAATGCTGATGGCGCAGTTATGCAGGGTATTGGTGTGGCATGTGGAAAAGAGTCAGGCAAAGCAAACAAGATTACATCGCCTGATGAGGGATTATTTCTGGAGCCTGGTGAAATACTGGTAGCGCCTTCAACCGATCCAGCCTGGACACCTTTGTTTTTAAATGCAACTGCTATTGTGATGGAGACGGGTGGATATCTTTCACACGGTTCTATCGTTGCCCGTGAATATGGCATACCAGCGGTGGTAAATGTTGCAGGAGTTATGTCACATGTTAATAGCGGTGATACATTGCTTGTAAATGGTGATGAAGGTAAAATTGTTAGGAAAAATTCCTGAATCAGCACTTTCAGTTATCTCTTCTGGCGAGCCACGGTCATATACAAAAAAATAAAAATCTCAGATAGCGCTTAGTTTTATCTCTCCATTTAATTTAATCGACATAAAGTAAATCATGGTTTAGCAGTCCACTTTGGTAATTCTGCGGGTACAAGAGATAGCAAGTCGTTGTTCTATTTTTTTAAGTAGTCAAATTTTATCTTTGGTGAATACTTGAGCAATATGTGGTATTTGAATACGCAAGAAACCGGTATTTTTAAAAAAGTCGCCTCAATCTGGTTTATACTTAATTAGCTTCCGATAAAGTTAGATTGTGATATTTGAGTTTATACTTTTATCGCTAACTAAATGAGAGGCGCCTTACATTGTTTTAATGATAATTACAAAGGAAACGGAAACCAAGAATACACACGAAAACAAACACGCTGTCAATACATCCGTGTAAGCTTGACGGCAGTATTCTTGCTGCTATTCCCGACTTTTTAATATATACCAGCATAATGCGATCCTAGACTTTCCGGGAGCAATAAATGAATTTTGAAAAAGTAATTTTTGCGTTTTTTATTGTATTAGCACTTACCTTGAATTTTGGCTTTTTTCTGGGAGACATCGATAATCCGGCTCATCACAATGTGTACGAATTGTTTGCCGCCATTGTTGTGAGCCTGATCGCTACGGTTCTTAAAGCGGGCGATAAAACTCATCTTGGTGCAGTCTTATTGGCGACCAGTTTAGTGGCAGATTTGCAGTTGATCGTTGTTGCTATCGTTTGGGGTGTCGCGATGCATGTAACACAGACTGGATTAAATTCTGATGTCATGAGCGCAATTGTTTCTTTATCCGGTGGCGCTCTGCTGGCGAATATTACTTCCGTTGTTTTATTGGTTTCGGAAACCTTGATGGTGAGAAGATAACAGGAAGCGGCTTATGCCAAATATCATCTTCATATTATTGCGCCGAATCAGAATCCCACTGATCATTTTAATCTCGGTTTACGCAATATCCATTCTCGGTTTTGTACTAATTCCTGGGCAGGATGATAATGGTAATAGCTGGCGTATGGACTTTTTTCACGCATTTTATTTTGTCAGTTATATGGGCACAACCATTGGCTTTGGTGAAATTCCCTATGCGTTTACCGATGCGCAGCGTATGTGGGCTTTGTTTACCATTTACGGTACAGTGATTGCCTGGTTGTATGGTATTGGTAGTTTGCTCTCACTATTGCAGGAACCTGCGTTTCGTAAACTTATGACCGAATCCAGTTTTCGGCGAGATCTAAAACGTATCAATGAACCATTCTATCTGGTTTGCGGTTATGGTGATACAGGCAGTTTGTTGGTTACAGCGCTTTCGGATGCAGGTATACGTTCGGTTGTGATTGATATGGATCAAGATCGGATAAATACACTGGCGCTTGAAGATAACTTGTTTGTGATTCCTGGTTTGTGTGCTGATGCATCGGTTCCCGGAAATTTGTTAAAAGCTGGTTTGAAACATAAAAATTGTATTGCTGTAATTGCTTTAACCAATTCAGACAATTGCAATTTGAAAGTAGCAATTACGGCAAAATTATTAAAATCTCACGTTTTGACAATTGCCAGAGCTGAAACCCACGAGGCAGAAGCCAATATTGAATCCTTTGGCACAGAGCTAGTCATTAATCCCTTTGATACTTTTGCTGGCAGATTAGCATTGGCTTTGCAATCACCCAGTAAATATTTGTTATTTGAGTGGATGACCAGCGTCCCCAACGAAAAATTACCTGAGCCTGCATTTACACCGAAAGGCACCTGGATTTTGTGCGGTTTTGGTCGATTCGGTAAGGCTGTTTACAATAAACTCCTGGATGCAAATCTGAAAGTTATTGTTATTGAAGCAGATCCTGAATTTACAAATGCACCACAAGGTACCATTGTTGGTGTGGGGACAGAAGCAAAAACGTTGTTAGAAGCTGACGTTTTACAGGCGGCAGGTATTGTTGCTGCTACTGACGATGACGCTAATAATCTCTCTATACTGATGACAGCGAGGCAGTTGAATGATGATTTGTTCATTGTCGCCCGCCAAAATTTAAAAGAGAACGATGAAATCTTTCATGCCTCAAAGTCTGATTTGATTATGAAGCGCGGCAGCATTATCGCCAATAAAATATTTGCCATAGTCACCTCACCCTTGTTGGCAGAGTTTTTTACACTGGCTTCAAAGAAAAATAATGAATGGGCTAATGAAATCGTCAGTCGTATTAGTGGAATTGTGGCGGAAAGTTCACCAGGTCGATGGGTGCTTGAAATTAAAAGCTATGAAGCGCCAGCAGTGAGTTTGGCGATTGCTAACGGTATTCAAGTACCTTTAAGTGTATTTTTGTGCGACCCACGAAATCGCGCTGATCGACTGGAATGCTTACCCTTGATGTTGAAACGCGGTCGAGAAACGATTTTGTTGCCTGACGAACACGAAATCTTACTTAAAGGTGACCAGTTATTGTTTTGTGGTCAAATTAGAGTCAAATCTCATATGGATTGGATTGCTAGAAACCATAACGTGTTTAATTATGTGTTAACTGGCAAGGAGCGCAGTAGCAATTTGCTCTCTCGTCTGTTAGTTAAAGATTAATCTTTGTGGTGGTTAAAAAACGACCGTCCTGAGAATTAACAAATAATTGACATATCTGTTTGTTATTCCCTCTCTGAAAAAAATCACCTTTGTTATACTTTTTTGAGAACCAAAGATGCTTCTGAGGCGTGTACTTAGATAAGCGAAGTTTCTTGATAATTATAACGATGGAGGTTGTTTTGTTTAACCCAATAAGATTTTTAATGATGTTGTGCCTGAGTTCAGCATTGTTATTGCTTTCTGCCTGCCAGGATTCAGAAAACACTGATAAATCACAGATTGATAATGCGGGCAAGTTAGGTAAGGTTGCCATCGTTTTAACCGATGCACCAAATGATGAATTTTCTGAGGTTAATCTGACCATTACCCAAATCGCATTATTACGCGATGACCATGACGAAGATGAACAGGATGAAAACAACGAGGAGAATGAAGAAAATTCTGAATCTGATTCAGAAGATGAAAAAGTTGTGATATTTGAAGGAGAAGAAACAGTTAATCTTCTCGCATTGGAAAATTATTCACACTTATTTTCACTATCTACCGATGTCCCTGTTGGCACATATAAAAAAATCCGATTAACGCTTAAAAAGGAGCAAGGCATTGAGCTGGTTAAGCGTGATGAAAATGGCGAAGTCAGTGAATTACACTATCCAAAAATAAATGGTAATGCAAAGTTGGATTTAAATGCTCGAAAAGCATTTGAAGTTGTTGCTGACGAAACATTATTTATCCAGCTGGATATCGATGCTAAAAAATCTATTCATATAGTTAAAACCGGCAATGGAAAATATAAATTCCGCCCTGTTGTATTTATTGATGTAATTACACCGGAATTCTCTGGGAAATTGGTTCGCCACAGTGGTTTTATTCGTACTCTGGATTTAGATAATTCAAGTTTCAATTTATGTGCAAACGCCGAAGCAACTAAGTCGACTGTTGAGGCTTTAACCGAGTTGTGTTTGTTAGTGCGTAGCACTGAGGCTTCATTATTTGATGCTAACGGTGATGCCGTTGTACTTGGCGACTTGGGCAATGGGCAATTTGTGACAGTTATTGGTTATCTACAACCACATAATGCAAATTCTGACAGTGTTATTGAATATGGTCAAATGCTGGCCCAAGTAATACATGCAGGTGATCAGGAAAACTTTACGGTTGTTGATGGTGAAGTAGAATCAGAAGTCGATGCTGAAAACACATTTTCATTGATGCTTGAAGATCAAACTTCACTTTCTGTATTGCTACAGTCTGGCACGAAAGTTTTTCTACGGGATGGCACTGTTGCTAATGTAGATCTCATTGAAATTGGCAGTATGATGGAAGTCCACGGTGTATTCGATGCTAATGATGCTACATTGTTGAAAGCGACTTTAATTATTGTTGAACCACAAGCAGATGCAGAACAGGAAAAACTTGCGGGAGCCGTATTAGAAATATTTTCTGATCCTGCGTCGTTGACTATGGCTACAGACAATGGTGATCGAACTGTGTTGATAGCTGAAGAAACGGTTGTCTTGTCTGTCGATACAACTTCTGAAACATCATTCAGTGAAATGAGTTCACTTGCAAATATTTCACAAGATGATCGAATTGAAGTTTACGGCGTCGAAAACGGCATGGGCGAGTTTTTAGCAAATATCATTCTGGTTGTTGCTGATTAATCTCTGATAATTTGGGAATAAGAAAGCGCATGATGTAGTGTCATGCGCTTTTTTTACGAATCATTTTCTCCCCGCTGTAGAATCAAATGCTTTTCTTAAATAACAATCGCTAAGCACCATACACGAAGTTTAATTAAGTTTAGGTAAACGCATGGCTGAGTCTTCATAAGTGCCTTTTTTTGCATCAAGATGACAAGCCCCGCAGTTGGCTTTGCTACTCACTTTTTCGCTCTTCCAGTATTTTTTGTCAATCTCATCGTGTTTTTCTTTCCAATAATCAGTTTCGGTAATTCGAATTATGATTTTTTCTGTTGGAATTGAGCGATTGATTTTATGTGCAGGTTCCGTCAAACCACTTTCCGCTGAGAATTCTAAATGAAACTTCTGTAGTTCAGACAGTGTTTCCTCATCCAGATCCAGGTCATCCTCAAAGTGTTCATGTTGATTGTCAAAAATTGCTTTCCAGGAGCGAGCCGGTAATAACGTTGGGTGAAATTCTATATGACAATCTCCACACTCGGAACGCCAGCTTGCATTATCGGGTAAATTCGGCCCTTTAAAAGGTTGGTACAAATCATCAGCCGTTTCTATCAGATAGCCTCTGAAACTGAGCAATGCAGAAATGAAAACCAGAGTGACAATAGTCAAGCCCAGAATTTTATGTGCGCGTACTCCCTCAGAACTGTCGACGTGTGGTTTCTTGCCGGTTATCATGGCCCAAATAAGATTGTCTTTGTGAAATAAGCTCTCAACAATAACGCCGATGACATGTATACAAGTGACTGCCAGCATGACCCAAGCAAGTATCTCATGAATTTCGTGCGCATACTCTGAACCAATTTCGAAACTGACCAGACCTGCTAAAGGGCCATGTCCTTCTTCTCCGCCCAATACCATAAGGCCGCTAATACTGATAATTAATCCCAGCGCTAGCATGAGAAAAATTGCCCATCCACCGGCAGGGTTATGTCCCAGGTAGCGCATGGCATTTCCATTTAGCAAACCTTTTGCGTAGTCACTAACGGAATGCCAGTCATACGCGAAGGCTCTGAACTTCGCGTACTTAGTGCCAAATAGTCCCCAGATAAATCGAAATACCAGCAAAGAAAAAAACACATAACCCGCGTAAACGTGTGCGAAAAGAAATCGGTTATCGTCAAATGTGATCCAGGTGATGATGAAACTGGTGACCAGAAGCCAATGAAATATTCGGGTAGGTAAATCCCAAATTGTAACGCCAGAAGTTTGTTGTTCTTTCATTTATTAGCTCCTTAGTCTGAATAAACCAGTAATTGAAACAAGATATTGAATTGATGTCTCTCAATAACTCATCTGAAGTGCGGGGGGGTGTGATTTCGTCTGCATATTTAACCTTAGGGCTGAATTGAACATAAAACTCTGACAGTGCCTGCATCGGTATTTTCTTCAGTGCAGATGATGAACTTAACAACTATATTTTAAATCTTAATATAGCTAACTTTCTGGCGGATTGAATATTAACAAACGGTAATGTTTTGGCAAATTGACCGCAAGGAAGCGCAGTCATAATAACTTTAAATCGATTTATGAAAATAGCAGGAAATTAATATGCGCAAGGGAATTATATTTTTTGTCATTATTCAAGTAATCAGCTTGGCAGCTTTTGCAGAAGATGATGTTGTTGAATACGCTACTCCCATTGATTATTCGACTATTCTGATACCGCAAACCAGTGGTTTGGCCAATACGCAGCTTGCCATGGTGGAGCAGGGACCGGTCCAAGCAAGCCTGCTAAAGCCAGAGCAAAAGAAATATGAAGAACGCCTGTTTACCTGGAATAAGTCTCATATGTATCTGGGTATGGGTTCTTTGGGATTGGCTGCGCTTGCGGTTTTGTCACCAAAAACAGAAGGCAATGATACGCCGCATCATTTGTTTGCAACGGGTGCCGCTTATCTAGGTGTTGGTGCGGTGGCAACAGGTTTGGTTTTTCATCTGGATGATATTGACTTGAGCAAAGGATTTAAAGATCCGGATAACTTACATTTACTATTGGGTGTGATCGGTACCTTAGGTTACATCCTGGCAGTGGATGGTGCACCGGATAGTATGCATGCAACGTACGGTTCGATTGGAATAGCCAGTATGTTGTTCGCCGTCAAATTAACATGGTAACAACGAGGTAACAGTATGATTCGGTATTTATTCATTATTCTCTTTGCTATGAGTTTTTTTCAGGCATCTGCAAATACGAACATAAATGAAGTCATGAAATTGTATAGTCAAAATGGTTCGCTTAGCATGGATGCGGAACGTGGTAAAAAATTATGGGAGAAAAAAAATGTTGGCAAGAATGGTAAAAATCGTGAGTGCAGTACATGTCATGGTTCAGACCTGAATAAAGCTGGCAAACATGTAAAAAGTGGCAAGGTGATAGATCCTATGGCTTTATCTGTAAATAAGGAACGCTATACAGATCTGAAAAAAGTTAAAAAGTGGTTCAAACGAAATTGCAAATGGACTTATGGTCGGGAATGTACTGATCAGGAAAAAGTTGATCTGCTGAAGTATTTATCCCAGTTTTAATTTGCAAAATCGGAGTTTAAAACATGAAATTACACAAAATATATTTAACCCTATTGGCTGCGATAATAGCAATGCCGGTTGTTAATGCTGACGATGATAAAGAAGAAGGTTTTACATCCTGGTTATTCAGTGTTGAGCGAAAAAATGAAGTAAGGCCGGTAAAAGATAAGTTATATCAAGAGGAATGCAGTGCCTGTCATTTCGCGTACCAGCCAGGGTTATTGCCAGAAGCATCGTGGAAAAAACTTATGCAGCCCAAATCACTGGAAGATCATTTTGGTGAGAACGCCGAGTTGGATGAAGAGACTCGTAAACATATCGAAACGTATCTAGCAAAACATTCAGCCGATAAATCCATGTATAAACGTTCACGAAAAATTATGGCGTCGTTAAAGTCAGGGCAAGCACCATTAAGAATTATTGATATTCCATACATCAAACGAAAACATGATGAAATTCCTAATAAAATGATCAAAGCTAATGACAAAGTAAAAGCACTAAGCTATTGCGATAAATGTCATCAAGATGCTAAGGCAGGTAATTTTGATGATGATAGTGTCAGGGTGCCTGGATACGAAAAACACGATTGGTAGTCAGACATTGGACTCTCTCCCCGTAGCCTGATGTGGGGGTGGATGTATTTTGTTCCACCCTTTTAATTTTTTAAAAAACGAAAAAAGCCCGGTGTTTTATATAACACCGGGCTTTTTCAACTGGGTGAAAATTGAAATTACATGGTTATGTAAACTTTTTCACCGTTAGCTTTGTATGTCCAAGGTAGGTTAGCATTCTTCCAACCGTTGACAGCACGTTTGCCTTTCTCGGCACCTTTTTTCGCTTTGTCACCTTCGAATCCATCAACAACGGTATATACTTTTGTATAACCGGCTTTTGTTAAAAGGTCTGCAGCTTTTGAGCTACGTGAGCCTGAACGACACATTAAGATAACAGTGTCATTTTTAGTTAAACCTTTTTCTGCCAATTTGTCTTCCATAGCAACGGTGAAGTCACTGTTCGGTACTTTTTTGAAGCGACTTTTCTTGGCATCCCATTCAGCAAAATCGTTCAGCATATAAGGCACGTTAGCGTCTACTTTATCGGTCATGCCGACGAACTCCAGCTCGGCAGGAGTGCGTACATCGATAAATAAGGTATTTTTCCCATCTTTGCTAAACATGTCGTGGGCTTCTTTTGCTGTCAGATATAAGCCTAATGTTGTTTGCTTTTTCTTGGGTAGGTCTTTGCCGTTTACTTCACTTGCAAAAGTATTTGCGCCAAGTAAAAGACTCACGACCAAAATGCTATAAATGATTGATTTCATGCTGAACACCTCATGGTAATTTCTAAAACAATTAGCAATATTATAACTTAATAATATATTAAAGTAATTATATATCGACCGTATTAGTTGGTTATTAACAGGGTGCTGTTCAGTGAAACAAATCATTTCAGGTCGTTAAGCCCCCATTTAGCCAAATACGGCGAAATGTATAAAGGTATTTCAGCATCTTACATATGGAAGATTACAGCTTGCCCGTGTAATCAATGATTAAAGGCGCATGATCTGAAAATCGATCATCCTTGTATATACTGCAGGATTTGACTCTGCTTTTCAGGCCGGGAGATATCACTTGATAGTCGATGCGCCATCCCACATTTTTAGCCCAAGCCTGGCCGCGGTTTGACCACCAGGTATATTGATCTTTCTCCTGATTAACAACGCGGAAGGCGTCAACATAGCCCACTTCATCAAATAGTTCGTCAAGCCAGGCGCGTTCCTCAGGTAAAAAACCGGAATTTTTTTCATTAGCTTTTGCATTTTTTATATCGATGACTTTGTGAGCGATATTCCAGTCACCACAAATAACGTATTCACGATCGTGATCGAGCATATCTTTTAACATCGGTGTCATTCGGTGCATTAATTCGTATTTGAACGCTTGTCGTTCTTCTTTCGATGAACCAGAAGGTAAATACAGAGAAATGACGCTTGTATTGTCGAAATCTGCCTGTAAATATCGTCCTTCACTGTCCATATCTTCCCAACCTATACCAAACTTAACGTTTTTAGGTTTTTTCTTGCTATATATCGCAACGCCGCTGTAACCCTTTTTTTCAGCATCATGATAATAGACATGATAGCCCTTAGGTTTGAAGCAGGGATCGGTTAGTTGATCTAGCTGCGCTTTGGTTTCTTGAATGCACACCACATCTGCTTTTTGATCAGCCAGCCATTCGAAAAAGCCTTTTCTCGCTGCTGCGCGGATGCCGTTAGTATTGACGGTAATTATTCTCATATGTCCTCAGATTACAGGGGAAATGCTTTATTTTACCTTGAGTCAACAGTGATTTGTACTTTATCGAGAGGTGCTATGTCTGGATGCTTTGTAAGCAAACCAGATGATGAGGTTCGCTTAATGATTATTCTGCCGGTATAATTCAGGCGCTTTAATTATTTATTCCCAGGATGTGTTTATGCAGGATTATCAAAGGTCTTTTCTCCAGTTTGCCTTACAAACTGAAGTGCTAAAGTTTGGCGAGTTTACTTTAAAATCAGGACGTGTGAGCCCTTATTTTTTTAATAGTGGTTTGTTTAATTCCGGAAGAAGTCTTGCTGAACTGGGTCGTTTTTATGCGAAAGCCATTGTTGAATCAGGTCTTGAGTTTGATGTGATTTTTGGTCCTGCATATAAAGGTATTCCTTTGGTTGCGGCAATTAGCATTGCTTTAGCCGACCATCACGATCGTGATGTGCCATATACTTTCAATCGTAAAGAGGCAAAAGACCATGGTGAGGGAGGCAATCTTGTGGGTTCGTCGCTCACTGGTCGTGTGTTAATTGTTGATGATGTGATATCCGCTGGCACATCTGTGCGCGAATCGGTGGATATTATTAAAGCCAATAATGCGATTCCTGCTGGTGTTATGATTGCGCTGGATCGTCAGGAAAAAGGTGTTGAAGACAAGTCAGCCATTCAGGAGATTGAAAACAATTATCAGATGCCGGTGTGTAGTATTGTGAAGTTTGCGCATTTGATCGAATTGATCAGTGAAGATGCATCACTGTCATCGCATTTACCACAAGTTAAAGCATATCGTGAAACTTATGGCATTTAGTTAGTTTCCATCCATAAAAACTCCTTGTTCATGCATGGGTGAAAGCTAACCAATAATGAGTTTGCCACCTACTGAAACAGTGATAATTTCGTAAACAATCTTAATCCAGCGGTTGCCTTTTTTGATGGCCAAATGTGCGCCCAGGTAACCGCCAATTAATGATCCCAGAATGAGTGATGGCAACCAGGCCCAGGCGATTTCACCGAGTATGCCCAAGGTAATGGCTCCGGTACCATTCCAGAATAAACCAACCAAAATCAAGGTGTAGCTGACCGCTGTTTTGTAATCCAGACCAAACCAGCGAACCAGCCAAATGGTGACAAACAATCCAGTTCCTGAAGTCAAAGAGCCATTAAGTACACCAATAACGAACAAAATACCTCCACCCAAAACATAACCACGCGTATCGCGATTCATTTCCTGGCTGTTTTGGCCTAATCCCGGTTTCAAATAGGAATATATGCCGAGTCCGATGGTTAATATTCCGAGAGCAATTTCTGCGGTACGGTCATTAATATTTAAAATAAGATTTGCGCCGATGAAAACCCCGGGTAAACCGGTGGCGAGAATGAATATAGCGAATTGTCTGTTAAGACGGCCTTCTTTTAAGTTTCTAATCGTGGCTCCGATACCCAAAAAGACGCTGGCAATTTTGTGTGTTGCCAGAGCAATACTGAAGCTGAGCCCTAAAAAAATTAACGCAGGTAGCTGTATCAGACCTGCACCACCGCCTGCAAATGCAGAAAACAGGTTGGCGATCAGAGAAATGAAAAATAAAAGTACGGCGTCAAATAATTCCATGTGCCTTATGCTGTGTATAATCTAAAACTAATTATAATTGAAATACATTGGCAATGGCGTTAAATTGCCTGCGCTTTGCTATCCGAGACTGATCTGGTGATATGAAAAATCAAAAATCGAAACAGGGATTGTTTTTTTTATTGTTCTTAATATATGCACATGTAATATGTGCAGGGGAATATTATTACGTTTTTAAAGATAGATCCGGAGCAACTGTCATTCAGGATGCTATCCCCCCAGAATATGTCAACAAAGGCTATCGTATAATCAATGAACAGGGCATTACGCTGAAAGTTATTCCTAGTGTTTCTGAACAACGCCGGACAGCTAGTGCAGTTAAGCGAAAAAAAGAACGCCAGATCGCTATTCAAGAGCAAAGAGATAAAGATGAAATGTTACTCGCCAGTTTTTCCAGCGTTGAACAAATTCGCGAAGCAGGTAATAAAAAAATACTCGCTGTACAAGGACAAATCGATGTCACTTTATTGCACATTAAGGCCTTTGAAGAAAATCTTGGCAAGCTTCAAGAGCAAGCTAAACAGTCATCGAAAAAACCGGAAGGAATTCCTCAAGAAGCGGTTGATGACGTGCAAAAAATTAAAAACAGTATTGTGCGAAATCGTGAGTTTGTCGTTCGACAGCGGCAGGAACAACATCGTTTACGCGAAGAATATATGCAGTATATTAAACGTTACCAGGAATTGACGGGGGATAACTAATATATCAGTTTTGTGTTAGCAGATTAGCAATGTAATTCCATTGATCTTCTGTTTGTTCCAGTGGTTTTCGGGAAAAATTACTACGCTGAAATTGATTGATTCGGCCTTCAATGTAAGCAAGAATAAAATTCGCCATAACAGCAACGTTTGTACTTTCCGGCAGTTCCTGATGCATTACACCTTCGCGTAAAAACTGTTTAATTTGCAACTCAAGTCGATCAAAAAATTGCGATACGCGGATGCGCAATTTTTCACTTTCGCCCATAATGGCATCACCCAATAAAATTCGAACAATGCCAGGGTTTCTGTCAGCAAAAGTTAATAGTAGTCGCATTACCGCTTCACAGCGAATGATGGCGTTTTTATGCTCTTGTTGAATCAGATTAATGCGGCTGAAAATTGTTTCTTCACTGAACTGAATCAGGCTTTCGAACATTTTCGCTTTACTGGGGAAATGCCGATATAACGCAGCTTCAGAAATGCCAACTGCTTTTGCCAAACTCGCGGTTCTAATAGGTGTGCCAGGGTTTTGTTCCAGTTGCGCAGCAAGCGTTTCCAGAATTTCCTGACGTCTATTATTTTTCTTGGCAGGTGTATTCATATTGGACTTACAATCTTATCCTTTTATCAATGTCCCTATACCAACATCGGTGAAGGTTTCCAATAATACAGCGTGTTCCACACGGCCATCAATGATATGTGTACTTTTGACACCACCTTGAACAGCATCCAGTGCGCTGCTGATTTTTGGCAGCATGCCACCATAAATTGTACCATTTGCAATCAAGTCATCGACTTTCGCGGGATCCAACCCAGTCATCAGATTATCATTTTTATCTAACAGTCCGGGTATATTGGTTAGCAAGATCAACTTTTCAGCGTTTAAAGTTGCTGCCAGCTTCCCTGCAACCAAGTCTGCATTGATATTATAGGAAACTCCATTTTTATCAACGCCAATCGGAGCAATAACCGGAATAAAATCGTCGTTGACTAACATATCTACAACACCGGTGTTAATCTGATCAACTTCACCCACATGTCCCAGGTCGATAATTTCTGATGCATTCAGCTCGGGGCTTTGTCGAGAAATGTTGAGTTTTTTAGCATGGATTAACTCGCCATCTTTGCCGGTTAAACCAACTGCGCGGCCGCCGTGTTGATTGATGGAGCTAACAATTTCCTTATTGACTAAACCACCCAGCACCATTTCCACCACATCCATGGTTTCTTCGTCGGTAACACGCATGCCTTCAATGAATTTTGATTGTTTGCCGATTTTAGCTAGAAGGTCACCAATTTGTGGCCCACCACCATGCACGACAACAGGGTTGATACCCACATGTTTTAATAAAACAATATCTTGAGCGAAACTGTGTTTCAGGTCTTCGTCTACCATGGCGTTACCGCCATATTTAATAACAAATGTTTTTCCGGTGAAGCGTTGAATGTAAGGTAGCGCTTCGATTAAAACGTTGGCGATATTGTGTGCTGAACTTTCATTTAAAGGCATAACTGAAACTCTTGATTAAAATGGTAGCGATAGACTTTTGTCGACGGATTGAAATAGTTTGCGGAATTTTTCCTGCACGTCTTTCATAGCGGCTTCATCGTGCCCTTCAAAACGAATCACCAGACAAGGTGTGGTATTGGACGCACGTACCAGCCCCCAGCCGTACTCAAAATCAACGCGAATGCCATCAATATCGGTAATTTTTGCATCGGTGAAATTTGCGGCGGCTACAAGTTTGTCCATCAAAGGAAAGTGTTCGCCTTCATTCATTTCCAGGCGTAGTTCAGGTGTGTTAACCATATTGGGCAGGGCAGAAAAAACGGCTTCAGTGCTTTCTTCCCGTTTGGATAAAATTTCCAACAATCGGGCACCGGTATACAATGCGTCATCAAATCCGTACCAACGCTCTTTAAAGAAAATGTGTCCACTCATTTCGCCTGCCAGTGGCGCGCCGGTTTCTTTGAGCTTGGCTTTAACTAAAGAATGACCGGTTTTCCACATGAGCGGTTTACCACCTGCTTCACTAATAGCGCGATCTAAATGTACTGAACATTTGATGTCATAAATTATTTCTGCACCGGGTTCGCGCTCCAGAATATCTTGAGCGTAAAGAATCATTTGTCGGTCGGGCCAGATAATTTCTCCCGAAGGGGAAACCACACCCAATCGATCGCCATCACCATCAAAGGCAAAACCCACATCGGCTTTTTCTGCTTTTACTTTGTCGATAAGATCTACCAGGGTTTCTGGTTGGCTTGGGTCTGGGTGATGATTTGGGAATGTGCCATCAATTTCGCAATACATTTCTGTTACATCGCAACCTAATGCGCGAAAAAGTTTTGGCGCCAGTTCACCGGCAACACCATTACCGCAATCAACAATGATTTTTAATGGTTTGGCTAATTTGATGTCATCAACAATACGTTGCAGATAGTCGTTACTGATGTCAATTTCCGAATACGTGCCTTGGCCACTAACAAAGTCATTATCCAGAATTCTTTGTTTTAAACCCTGAATGGTGTCGCCGGACAACGCTGTATTATCAAGCACCATTTTAAGGCCATTGTACTGTGGCGGATTATGACTGCCGGTGAGCATTACACCACAACCGGTTTGCAAGTGATAACTGGCAAAATACAATACAGGCGTGGGTACGCGGCCCACATTTACAACATCAATTCCGGTACTTAAGATTCCATCGATTAACGCTTGTAAAAGCTTTGGCCCAGACAGGCGACCATCACGGGCAACTGCAATGGCTTTTTGTTGTAGTTTGCTGGCTTCGCTGCCCAGTGCGCGACCGATTGCATAAACTGAATCTGTTGTTAAAGTTTCATCGACAATGCCACGAATATCGTATGCTTTAAAAATATTGTGCGGAAAGTTTGAGTTGTCCATGTTGTTATATGTTGTGCTCATTGTTTGCTCTCTATTTCCTGAAAAACATTTAGCTAAAAGTAATTCAATTAGTGTCTGCCGGATGACCCGAAGCCACCTTCACCACGGTGCGATTCACCAAATTCTTCAACAATTTCAAAATCTGCCTGCACAACCGGCACTACTACCATTTGCGCTAAACGCTCTCCAATATTCAAAGTGAATGCTTGATTGCTTCGATTCCAGCAGGAAACCATGAGTGGCCCTTGATAATCCGAATCTATCAGTCCAACCAGATTACCCAGGACTATGCCATGTTTGTGACCAAGACCCGAACGTGGCAACAAAACAGCCGCTAGGCCTGGATCTTCAATATGAATGGATATGCCGGTAGGGATCAGCTGAGTTTCGCCGGGTTTGATTTCCATGGCTTCATCTATACATGCGCGCAAATCCATTCCCGCTGAGCCGGGTGTTGCATATTGTGGGAGTGGAAACTCTGTACCAATGCGTTTATCGAGTATTTTAACTTGGATGTTTTTTTTCATAGATCTCTTTAATTAAATTCAAAAGTTGACCAGCAAGTATGTTTTTACTTTCTTCGGGAAAATCGTAAGATTGATTCTCAGTAAAAACCTGTACCTTGTTACTGTCTGCGTGAAAGCCCTGGTAATCACCAGACTCATCACTGCCCACATGATTGGCAATAATCAATTGCAGTTTTTTGTTTTTCAGTTTTTGTTTGGCGTTAGCTTCGAGGTTTTCTGTTTCTGCAGCAAAACCGACACAAAAAGGTGGATTCGATAATTCAGCAACGGATTTTAAAATATCCGGGTTTTTTTGCAGTTCGATATTCAGGTTATTTTCATTTTTCTTGATTTTTTGTGAAGCGATATCCACAAGGCGATAATCGGCTACAGCCGCCGCAGCAATAAAAATATCTGCCTGCTGTGTATGTGTCATAACTGCATCGAACATTTGCTGGGCTGATTCGACCATTTCTCTTTGCACACCAGTAGGGCAGGGTAAATCACTTGGGCCACTGATTAATACAACATTAGCACCAGCTTGCTGTGCTTTTGTCGCCAGGGCATAACCCATTTTTCCTGAGCTGTGATTACTGATGAAGCGTACCGGATCGATACTTTCACGGGTGGGGCCTGCGGTAATCAGAATATTGATGTCTTTAAGAGAATTGCTTTCAGAGAGGAGTTCGCTGACCAGCTGTTCCACATCCAGCAAACGACCGAAGCCGGTTTCTCCACAAGCTTGATCACCTGTAGCAGGGCCTAGAATCTGAAAATTTCGATTACGCAATGTTTGAATATTTGCCTGGGTTGCTGCATTTGACCACATGGCGTGGTTCATGGCGGGGGCAATGCTAATGGGGCATAAAGCGGCAAGACATAATGTGGACAATAAATCATCCGCAAAACCATGGGTGATTTTAGCTATAAAGTCTGCGCTTGCCGGGGCGATTAATATTTTGTCTGCCCAGCGCGCCAGATCGATATGTTCCATCATGCGATCATTGCTGCTGAACATGTCTTTATGTACGGGAAAACCACTCAGTGCCTGTAAAGTGACCTTGCCAATGAATTTTTCAGCTGAAGCGGTCATCACCACACGTACTTCTGCCCCCTGATCCTGGAGGCGACGTATGATTTCTGCGCTTTTATAGGCTGCGATGCCGCCGGTTACGCCAAGTAATACTTTTGGGGCTTGAATATCAGACATGCTCATTGCCGGGATTTTACCTTCAAATGTGTGCAGTTGCACGAGGAAAGCGATATATGGCGATTACTGATTGGCCTGCCGATGAACGGCCACGGGAAAAACTACTAAAACAGGGTGCTGCCAGCTTATCCGATGCTGAGTTATTGGCCATTTTTTTGCGCACGGGTGTGAAAGGTAAAACAGCGGTGGATTTAGCGCGCAGTTTGTTATCGGAGTTTGGCAACTTGCGATCGATTTTAAAAGCGGATTTGAATGCGTTTTGCCAGGGCGAGGGCTTGGGGCCTGCAAAATATACGCAGTTGCAAGCAGTATTGGAAATGAGCCGTCGTCATTTGCAGGAAAAACTGGAAAAAGGCGATATTTTGTCCAGCCCAAAAGATACTCAGCAATTTTTGCATGCCTGTTTGGCCAATTATAATCATGAAGTGTTTGCCGCGGTTTTCCTGGATAATCGTCACCAGATTATCACTTTCAAGGAATTGTTTAATGGCACCTTGGACGGCGCCAGCGTCTATCCGCGTGAGGTAGTAAAATTGGCGTTGCAACTCAATGCGGCGGCCATTATTTTTGCTCATAATCATCCTTCGGGCATTTCTGCACCCAGCCAGGCTGATAAACAGATCACACAAAAACTCAAAGATGCGTTGGCGCTAGTTGAGGTGCGGGTGCTTGATCATTTTATCGTCGGTGATGATGGCGGTTATTCTTTTGCGGAACATGGGTTAATATAAACAATCTACTTTTGTCGTATTAGCCTTTATTACTGGAATCAAGGATAATTAAAACACTTGGGCTTCTCTAAAAATGCACTTTTTCGGTGATAGCTGTGTCAGCGCCGTGCTCAAATCCTCATGTATTCCATATACACTGCGGTTTTCCGTGCGGAGCTTCCTTGCTCTCATGGGAAAATTACTATTTTTAGAGGAACCCACTAATATAATATACACACCGTGTGGCAATGACCTGAGGGAGATGTCATGAAGCGTACAGTTTTATTTGCAGTTCTTTTTTTATCAACAATTAGCAGCCAGGCGTTGGCGGAAAGAGGCGATCATTACTGGTTAGCCGACTTGGGTTTAATGATGGTAGATAATAGCGACAACCCGGATAATTTGACCATATTGGGATTGAAATATGGTTATGGTCTAACCGAAAGATTAGCCTTGGAAACGGATTACACCATGAGTTTGAGTGGTGGTGCCTACGAAGACAAAGATATTAATGAAGATGGTGAGTATTCAGTTTGGTTATTAGGCGTTAATGCGGCATATCGTCAGGTTTTCATGGAAAATTTTTATTTTAAAGGCAAGCTGGGTTTGAGTTATGGTGAGCAAAAACGTACAAACTCAGAAGTTTCAACCGAAAAAGAAGATGTCACCAGCATCACCGGCGGCTTAGGTGTGGGCTTTTTAGCGGGAAAAGTTGTAGGCAGTTCTTTAACCGCTGAAGCAGAACTGACCATGCACGATAGTGATCTCATGTCTTTTACTGTTGGTGCTAATGTCACTTTTTAAGTTAGTCAGGTAATTCTTGCCCAACTTCTCCAAGGCAAGCCATCTGCTTATTCTGCTGGCTGGCTTGCTCATTTCCTTCAATACATATGCTCAGCGCTTACCTTTATGGGAACTGGGCATGGCGGTTGGTTATGCAAAGGTGCCGCATTATCGTGGTGCCAGCACTCATCGTAATATAATGTTACCGCTGCCTCTGGCTATTTATCGTGGTGAAAAGTATAGCTTGGATGAGGAAGGTGCACATCGCTGGTTGTTTACTTCCGACAGGGTGAAGCTGGATTTGAGCCTGGCGGCAGGTTTGCCCGTACCGCGTGACTCCCAATCTAAAGCGCGCGAGGGTATGCCGGGTTTAGATGGCACCATTGAGCTGGGGCCCCGGTTGGAAATAAACCTGTTGAAAAAACGCAGGCACGCTTTGTCGCTTAATTTTCCTCTGCGATTCAATACATCAGTTTCATTAAACGCTGTGGCTTACCACGGCTGGCTTTTTGCACCTTATCTGCAGTATTTTTATAAAAATCCCCGAAAGAATGGCTGGGAGTTTGACCTATCGTTGGGGCCGCAATATGCATCCCAAAAATATCATAGCTATTATTATGAAGTAGCACCGAAGTATGAAACGGTCGATCGGCCTGTTTATGAGGTGGATGCGGGTTATAGTGGTAGCCGAGTTACTTTGTATGTGCAAAAAACGATTGAGCGCTTATGGTTGAGCGCTTTTGCCCGATATGATGTGCTTGATGATGCAGTGTTTCGAGACAGTCCATTGCTTGAGAAGAAAAATTATCTGGTGGCTGGTTTTGTTGTCGGTTGGATATTTATGAAGTCTCCACAAAAGGTGATTGTAAGAGAGCGCGATACTTTCTAGTTTGCTGATGCATTTTTAGCATATTGTTGAATATATACAGGAATTTTCCATAAAATAAGGAGCTAGTATGCAGGACGAAAAACACGATCTTATTCATGAATTTCCAGAACTCAAAGACAAGATTCATGAATTAAAGGTATCGAATCACCATTTTGCTCGCTTATTTGAACAATACCACTCGATTAATCGGGAAATTCATCGAATTGAGTCTGGCGTTGAGCCAACGTCTGACGAATATCTTGAGCAGGCGAAAAAAGAGCGATTATCGTTAAAAGATGAATTATATAATATTATGAAATAAGCTGAATTCCAGCGTTTATGCTTTTAAGTTATTGATTACTAAAAGCTGGTTAGGATGACTGGAATATGTTAATCATTTCAGTTTAAATCTCGATAAAATTTCAGCCGTTGCATTAAGTAGGTATTTTTGATATAAAAAGCGCCCTTCCGCTCCAGAGAGCGTGGAACAGAATTTTAATTGGAGAAATAGCAATGTCAAAAGTTTGTCAGGTTACTGGGAAACGCCCAATTACCGGAAACAACGTTTCTCATGCTAACAACAAGACAAAGCGCCGTTTTTTGCCGAATTTGCATTCGCGTCGTTTTTGGGTTGAAGACGAAAATCGTTGGGTTCGTATACGGGTGAGTGCAAAAGGTGTGCGTATTATAGACAAATTGGGAATCACTCAAGTCTTGTCCGATATGCGTTCACGTGGTGAAAAAGTTTAATCCCGAAAGCTTAAATCGAGGAAACGGTTATGCGCGATAAAATCAAATTGGTTTCTAGCGAAGGTACAGGTCATTTCTACACGACCACTAAAAATAAACGTACCATGCCTGGCAAAATGGAAATCAAAAAATATGACCCAGTGGTCAGAAAGCATGTAATGTACAAAGAAGCAAAAATCAAATAATTGCTTATTAGTGCTACTCAAAAAACCGCCTTCCTGGCGGTTTTTTTGTGCCTGTAGAAACTACTGGATTCCACAAGCCTCTAAGACGAATCCAGTAAACTGATTTGGTGGCATATTTATCAAATTTTTACAAAGAGCAGTTATAATTGCTGCTAGTATTTTTTAAAAGACAATCTGTCTACCAGCTGTAAAACAAGGAACGCGAGATCTCGGTATATTTCTTGTTTAAATAGTGAGCAAGTCAAGCGTGAGCTAGTAAATTCGTGCTTTGTAGCTGGTATTGTTATGTTTGGAAAAAGGAAAACTAATGAATAAAATTTCGCCAAGTCGAATTGCGTTTGTGCTTATCGTTTCTCTATTTTTATTTCAAAGCTCAGCATTTGCGCAAAGAGCAACGATTGCGTTGAGTGACTCCAGTGCAGAATTTGGTTATGGCATGCTTGTGGGTAGTACCGAGTATGGTCGAACCGAATTTGGTATTGATTTCCTCTACAATGACGACGACGCATATATGGGAAATGTAAGCTTGCAGGTGTTCGATGAAGTTGGCTCAAAATCTTACGGGCTGGAAGCCGGCGTTGGCGGAAAGTTGTATGGTGTATCACATGATGAGGCAGAGGCATTATCGTTAGGTATTGGTGGTATGTTACGTTACGCGTTGCCAATCAATACGCGTATTGTATTGGGATTGGATGGTTATTATGCTCCCAGTATTGTCTCGTTTTTTGATGCCCAATGGTTTTATGAGGTAGGAGCACGCGCAGCATTTAAAATTCTACCTAAAGCTTCGATCTTTTTTGAATACCGTGATTTTGCCATGGAAGTCGAAAACGAAAGCAATAAAGACGTAACTGCTCACGTTGATAAAACATATCGATTGGGACTTGAAGTACTTTTCTAAACAAGTATTTTCACGCTCCTTTCTATTTCAAAGCACCAGCTGAAGTCAGCCTTGACTTTAGCTGGTGCTTTTTCATTTTTAGTTCATCTGCTCTTTCTAGCATGACTCAACAAACGATTATTTATGTGATTCGGGCTTGTATCGATTTCAAAAACGAATACTAATAAAACCTGATCTCGATAAAACCGTAAAACAAATTAAAACTATACCCTGGGGAGGGGATGTTGAGGTAGCGTGAGCACGGTATCAGTGACAATATGGACCGAATGGAAGCTGTTTAATTCTAATATGTCGTGTCTCGCGCACTTTTTTAACCACACAATAACGAATTCCCCGTTACTTTCGCCATAATTGCGAACACAAACTTCAAAGCGAACAATCGAATTTTCTTGTTTGTTCATAAAGCAAAGCTGGAACATGTGGTTTCAAGTGTGTGGTGTGAATTATTAATTTCTCTCTCTTCAGCTTGATAAGTAGACGAGCAACGTCGTGGAAGGAGGCCGCATGCAGGGATCATTGCGCATCTTGCTTGCTTTTATCATTTCTGCATGCACTTTAGCTGGGTGCAAGTTTGGAAGTGAAGACGAGTCCATCATTATTAGCGGTGATTTTCCGCTAGTCTATGTGAAAAAAAATCAGGACGCATTACTGCCTTCTGTGAGTGCAGTGTCATATGCAATTGGCACAGACTTATACTGGCGTGATGTATCCTCTCCTGAATCAGTTGAACAAAATCTCACAACTTCATTAACGTTTGGTAAAGGCGATGTTGCTGATCCTGAAGTTTCCTACGATGGAAAAAAAATCATCTTTTCCATGCGCTGTACTACCGAGTCTTCAGCTTTTTGCAATATGGATAGCAGCTGGAATATCTGGATTTATGATATTGAGCAAAATAGTTTTTCCCGGGTAATTCAGGAAATTGATATCGCCAATCTGGGTGACGATATAGATCCCGCATTTTTACCTGATGGTCGAATCGTTTTTTCATCCACTCGACAAAAAAATACATCTGAAATTCGTGGCTACATTTATGCAAATGAGAATAGCCAAACACCAGCCAGTGTTTTACACACAATGACGGCTAATGGTGAAAACATAGAACAAATATCCTTCAATCAAAGTAACGATATAAATCCGACTGTCGCTAGCGATGGAAAAATCATTTTTAGTCGATGGGAAAATCAAGGGCATCGTAATCAACTTTCCATTTACTCGGCGAATCCCGATGGTACTGATATGAATGTTTTATACGGTGCGCATAGCCCTGGTGAAGCATTTTTAAATCCACGCGAGTTACCCGATGGTCGTTTGATATCGACGGTATTACCAATGGTGGGCACATGGGAAGGTGGAGCGCTGTTAACTATCGACATCAATAATTTTTCTGATGCTGATGCTCCGGCGCCAAGCTATAAAAACAAAGCCGAAAGTGGCCAGCAAAGTGCAACGATCCAAGATGTTCCTTTGGGTAATTCTGTTTCCCGCTTGGGGCGTTTTACCAGCCCTTATCCTTTAATGGATGGCAGTAATGATGTGTTGGTGAGTTTCAGTTTTTTTCAAAAGCAGGAAAATCTGGAAGATGAAACTGTTGAGGAAGATACAGAGCTTGAAGAAGCGCCGCCGCTTTACGGTATTTATTTGCTCAACATAAAAGATAAAAGTTTAAAACCGCTAATACTGCCGCAAGATGGAAAGGCTTTGGTTGACCCTGTAGCCGTTTTTCCAAAAGACATTCCGGAAATCATTCTAAGAAATATTACTTTTCAGAATGGTATTTTTGATCCGGAAAAACCGGAAGGCATTATCAATATCAAAAGTGTTTACGATGCTGATCGTTTTGCTCGAATGGGGCCGGGAGTTTTGACTGCAAATGAAAATGCCGCTACACCATTGCCAATTGTTGCACAGCAAGATGCGCCTGATGATGTGCGTCAGTTTGTGATTGATATTGCAAAAATTAAGGATCCACTTCAAACCACTGCGTGGCAGCGTCCTGCACGGTTTTTACGGGTTACCGAATCGATTCCAACGCCGCGTGGGTTTTCTCGTCAGGCATTGGGGGAAACCGATTACAACATGCGTCAGCTGGTTGGTTATGCGCCCATTGAGCCAGATGGTTCAGTTAAAATCAAAGTGCCAGCGGATGTGCCATTAGCGCTAAGTGTATTGGATCAATATGGTCGTGCCTATGTTAATCACACCAGTTGGTTGCAAGTTCGGCCAGGTGAAACGTTAGAGTGCAATGGCTGTCACTCGCCAAAACATACCGAGGCAATTAACAAATCACCTATCGCGGGTAGTCACATCAATACCCGATTACGACTTCCAGTTGGTTCTACCTTGTTTGCGCAAGCAGAATTCGATGAAACAATGGCTGAAACCCGTACAAGACTGGATGAGTCGGCGTTAAACCTTTCCAATGACATCTTGTATGATGATGTATGGACAGATGAGTCCCTGCGGAATAAAGATGCGTCAGTTGCATATGTTTACAATAAGCTGAATACCCCAACGCCTGATGACGGCGTTATTAATTATGCTGAGCACATTCAACCTATATGGAGTGCTCAGCGCAATATAAATGGCCAGGCGCAAACCTGTGCATCTTGTCATAACGGCATTAACAACGAAAATAATCCTACGGCATTAAATCTCAGTGAAGGCATTGGTAGTGGTGGCCGGCTGACTTCCTATGAAGCATTGATGATAGGTGGCGTGTTATATGACGAAGATGGACAGCCCGTGTATGAAAATGTTGAAGAGCGTCGCGTGTTGCGTCGAGCTTCAGCGTTAGTGAATGCCGGATATGCTCGAGGCAGCTATCTCATCGAGAAACTATATGGCCAGGAATTGTTTGCAGAAAAATCCTTGCCTCTATTTGCACTTGATCATTCCGATATGATGACAGAAGACGAAAAACGATTGGTTGTCGAGTGGATTGATTTGGGCGGACAATATTTTAATTCACCGTTTGACGAGAAAGGTGAGTTAATTACCGTAAGCAATACACTGGACAGATATTTTTTTGACATTGCACTGCATCGATTAATCGTGAGTGGATGTCAATACTGTCATGCTTCAGTAAAGCCGAATGGCGCGATCAATCCAAATTTTGTTCAGTCACGATTTATATTAACTGGTCAACAAGAAAGCGACTTCTTTGCCGTCTCGAGTATGGTTACAAATCGAAGTGAGCCGGAAAAAAGTTACATCGTCGCTGTGCCATCAAGTACTGAAATACATCCAACCAGAAGAGGTAATGAAGCCTATCTGCCAGTTGATAGTCAGTTGTATTCGGCAATGTTGGAATGGATAAGAAATAGTGATAATTAAGCGATTTTTTGCACTGTTGATTTTAATGTCATTTTCATTAAACGTTATGTCTAAAGATGCAAAAGTCTCAGGTCAATATCTTGAAGTGTTAAGTAGTGCGAGCCGAGGGGCACCGGTCGCATTTTTGATGGAAAGAGGTGAAAGCTTTAGATTCATTAAACAAAAAACTGATTGGTTAAAAGTCAAATCTGAAACGGGAAATACTGGTTGGATTAGTGTGGCTGATTATTATGATAGTGGAGAATATGTTGCATTAAAAAATAACAAGAAAAAGTGGAATCCCAATTGGGGATTGGGGCTATCAACTGGCTATTTTGGGCAGGATAAACGATACAACGCCACGCTGGCTTTCCAAGTGTTTAAAGCGTTAAGTGTAGAGGCAAATTATAGCAAAATATCTGGTGATTACTCCACGTCAAACTTTGTCACTGGTGATGTGTTGTTGCACTTTTTTCATGCTCATCGTGTTCGTCCTTTTGTTTCTTTGGCTTATGGTGTATTTAATAATGAGCCAAGAAAAAGTCTGATCAAAGGTGATTCTAGCAGTGAGAACGTAAGCGGATATGGTGTAGGTTTGGATGTCAATCCCTATAAAAGATTGATTATGAGATTTTCATTGGGGAACTATCAGCTGAATCAGTCGAATAAATCATATATTGACTGGCGGCTGGGAATTTTTGCTCATATTGGTTAGGAAGTATTTTTGAGAATAAAAACGATAAGCTATCAATTTTTACTTTGCATGTTGATTTCCCTGAATGTTCTTGCAGATGACAAACCATCGCTTTTTGATTTGTCTGGTGAATTACCGGAAATAAATCCCGATGTGGAGCGAAGAGATATTGTCCTACCCAAAATAGATACTGAAGATTTCGAGCTAGGTGTTTATGCGGGTGTGCTTTCTGTGGAAGATTTTGGTGCTAATCTAATGTGGGGTATGAAAGCGATATTTCACATTACTGAAGATTTTTTTCTAAACGGTAATGTGTCCTATTCAGAAATTGACGATGAGAATTTGAGGCGATTGAATTTACCCATATTTGGTGAATCTAAAACACGAAAGGTGAGAGACCAAAGTTTGCTGTTGGGTTGGAATGTGTTACCGGGAGAAGCATTTTTTACAGACTCCTATGTGTTTACATCAAGTTTATATATTTTATTTGGTGTTGGCACAATAAATTTTGATAGTGAAGACTATTTTACCTTAACCGGCGGTGTAGGATTCAAGATATTGCCAACGGATTGGTTGGCGTTAAGTGTTGAGTCGCGAATCAGTGAATATGAATCAAGCATCCTGGGGTACAAAAAGCATAGTCATAACACAGAGCTAAGTATGGGTGTGAGTGTGTTCTTTTGAGGTTTAAGAACAATGATTCGTAAAAAAAAAATTCCGGTATCAATACTTGTTCTGTTTTTAAGTATTCTATTATCCATTACGAATTTGCTGGCCGATGAAGAAGAGAAAATCGCCAAGCAAATAGCGGATCTCAAACATTCTATAATTGAGCTTGGTAGCGATGTCAAAGCTATGGAGAAACTACTTCTATACTCAGAAAAGTCGCTATTGAGTGTCTACTTGAGTATGGATGCAGGGCAATTATTTGAGCTGAACGACGTCAAACTTGTTATAGATGATAAAGAGGTAGCAAGTCATCGATACGCTGATCGCGAAAAACTGGGTTTTCAGAAAGGGGCTGCACAGCTATTGTATAGGACTGAGCTAGGGTTAGGTGAACACGAACTGGTAGCTGTTTTTTCAGGAACTGGTGTGCGTAATCGTCCAATGAAACGAGGCTTAACCTACAAAGTTGAGAAGACCAATCAGCACAATATTATCGAAATTGTGATTAAAGATGATGTCAGTAAACAGCGACCACAGTTCGTTGTCAGAAAAATTGAATAATTTCGGGTGATTAATCATGCGAAACAGTGTGTTTAATATAGCTTTTCTCTCTCTTATAGTATTGTATGTGCCAAAAGCTTTATACGCACAGATTAATTTGGAAGAGCGAAGTTTAGAGAATCTCAACTATCAAGAAGTCTATTATCATTTTTTTCGCAAGGATGAATTTAACGGCTTGGTAAATTTTCATCATGCAATGCGTCAAGATTCGCTTCCCGCCAAAGCAGAGGACAAAGAGCTGCTAATGGCTGGCTTGTATTACAAATATGGATTATTTAATACGGCTGAAAACATCTTCAAGAAAATCATAAAAGATAATAATCCAGCGTTTACAAAAGCGGTTGCCAATTTTTATCTCGCTAAGCTTTATTTGCGATCCGGAGATGCTCCTTTAATGTCGTCGGCACTAAAAAACTCCGTTAAGCATTTGCCGGAATCATTAGAAAATGAGCATCAGTATTTGCAGGGTATGCAGATGCTGCTTTTGGATGACATCAAGTCAGCAGAAAAACGGCTAAAAAATATTAGCAAAAAATCCAAATGGTATTTTTTTCTTTCATTTAATGTGGGAGCGGCATATTTCAAAAGTAAAAACCCAGATGCTGGGGAAAAGTATCTAAAACGCGTTGGTTCACTCAATCATGATCAGGCTGATATGCTGGCGTTGAAAGACAAAGCAAATATTACCTTAGGCTACTATTTTTTACGTAATGAGAAATACAACAATGCGGCATCCACATTCGAAAAAGTGCGATTGCAGGGGCCATTTAGCAACAAAGCCTTGTTGGGTTTGGGGTGGGCATACTCAAATGCAAGTGACTATCGAAATGCCATCATTCCCTGGTCAACCTTATCAAATAAAGATACCACCCAGCTCACCGTTCAAGAAGCACGTCTAGCATTACCTTATGCGTATAAGAAGTTGAATTCAGAGGCTCAGTCTCTGGCTATGTACGAAGACTCTATCGAAGAATATGAAAAGTTAAAAACCGATCTGGATGAAATGCTGTTGTTTTCGCAATCGGCGAGTGTTTTTGATTTAATCGTTATTGACAGTTCTTATGACGATTACGGTATTAGTCAGGAAATCATCAAGCACCGTGACTCTCGTTTGGATCGACTAATGTTGACGTTGTTAAATGAAAAGTCGTTTCAAAAACTACTGGATGAACATCGAGATTTACGACAGTTGCAGCTAAAGTTAAGTAATTGGTTTAAAAATAGCAAGTTTATGGCGATGCGTCTAAAGAACACACCCGAATTTCGTAAACATCCCGATCGACGAAGTTATATGAAATCTTTGCACAAAATACAAAAACGCATAAAAAAGCAAAAATCCAAGTTAACGAAACTAGTTCAATCGCATGAGTTGTTGGTACAGGCAAAAGTGACAAAAGCATTAGAGAAAAAACGCCAGTTCGTTATCTCTTATTTAAGTCAGGCGCGTTTTGCATATGCTGAACTCCTGGACAAAGCTGCTGTGGTAGAGCAATGAAACGGTTTGTGCGGTTTGTGATACTTCTTATTTCAGTTGCATTGTCTGCCTGCAGTAACAATCGTTCAGTGACCTTGCAAAGCCTTAATGATCGGGGGCTTGATGTAAAGAAAAGCAGTGTCAGTGCTGGCTCTCGGGATAAAGTGATGAAGTCTTATCAGAAGTTTCTCAATGAAGCACCAGCCAACCATCCCATGTATAGCGGTGCTTTAAATCGATTGGCTGATTTGGAGGTAATTAGTGCCGATGACAAGTTGTATGCGGAAAAAGAACAAAAATACCAGGAAGTTTTCGAACTTGTTAGCAAGCAGGATGAAAAACAAACGCGGCAAAGCTATAAAGCAGCAGTGAAGCTTTATGAAGGTTTGCTCAAAGCGAATCCAAAAGATCCAAGAAATGATAAGGTTTTATATCAGCTTGCTAGAGCTTATGAAACAAATGCGGAAATTGAAAACGCCTTACGTGTTTTAAGCCAGTTAGTTAAACGCTATCCTGACAGTCAGTACTTTCTTGAAGCACAGTTTCGTCGTGGTGAAGCCAGTTTTCTATTAGAAAAGTATATAACCTCAGAGCATGCTTATAAATCAGTTCTTAAATACGGGCGAAAAAACGTCTATTACAAACGTGCCTTATATAAATATGCATGGTCATTGTTCAAGCAGGAACAATATGAGAATGCATTAAGACAATTTTTCCAACTTATGAACAATATGCCTGTTGTTTATGGTCGCCAGGGGCAGGTGGACTATCAAGCTTTGTCCAAAGTTGATAAAAATCTGGTTGAGGATGTATTTCGCGCCATTAATTTATGTTTTTCTTATGCCGGAAATGCGGAGTATGTCAGCGCCTATTTTGGCCGTTTTTCGAGCTTACCATTCGAGTATGAAGTTTTTAATCGTTTAGGTGACTACTTACTGGAAAAAGATCGAATTAAAGATGCGGCAGACACTTATGGCGCATTTGTTCTAAGAAAACCTTTTCACCCTATGGCGGCGACATTGCAAATCAAACGTATTGCTGCATTTGATAAGGGGCGTTTTAGGCGTTCAGCGATGAAAGCGCGGCAATCATTTATGGAAGGTTTTGGTGCCGGCAGCCGTTACTGGGCGAGGCAGTCCGAAGAAAATCGTGAAATGTTATCACCCCTGTTCAAGCAGACATTAACTGAGCTGACTGAATATTATCATGCGAAATTGCAAAAGAGACGAAGGCCTGCATATTTCATCGCAGCGATAAAATGGTATCAAGCTTACATAAAAATGTTTCCTGGCGATCCCGACGCCGCGAAGATGGAGTTTTTATTGGGTGAGCTTTATGCTGAAAATAAGAAATACATCAAGGCAGCTACTGTTTATGAACGTGCCGCGTTCTCCTATGGAGAACACCCTCGTGCGAAGGAATCCGCATATGCCGTAATCGATATATCCAACCGTTTATATCGTAGCGGCAAAGGAAAAGATAAGCACAAATGGCGATTAAAACGTTTGGACTTTTCACTAAATTATTTAAAAAAATACCCAGCAGGTAAAAAACATCAATCTATTCGCATGAAGGCGACAGAAGAACTGTTTGCTTTAAAACGATATGCTGAGGCAGAAACGCAGGCAAACATTCTCGTAGCGAATATGAAGATAACGCAAAAAAATAAGTCGTCAGCACTCATTATTCTGGGGCATATCGCCTTTGAGAATAAAGACTATCTTATGGCCAAAAGCCAATATCAAAGTGCTTTGGCGACAGGGATTAGTAATAAAGAGATAAAATCTTCAGTGCAGGAGCGATTGCTTGCGTCAACTTTTCAATATGCTGAAGTGTTGAGAGAGAACAAACAATATGAAGATGCCGTAACTGAGTTTATCGCAGTTAATACATTGTCACCTAAGTCATCTATGGCAATAAACGCATTATATGATGCGGCATCGATACATTTTAATCAGGCACAGTGGAAAAAAGCGATTAAGTTATTATTGGAGTTTAGAGGTCGATATAAAAATCACAAGCTTCAATCAGGCGTGACGGACAAATTGGCCGTGGCATACGAAAAAAGTGGTCAGCTATTCTATGCTGCGAAAGAAGTTCTAACTATCTCAAATCGTAACTTGGATGTGGTAAGCAAGCAAAATGCTATTTGGCAAGCAGCGTCGTTGTATGAAAAATCTGGCCGAATGAATGAAGCCATTACAAACTACAAGAAATATGTGAGATCTTTATCCGAATTTTCTGAGCAGAGTTTTGAGGGTAGGCAAAAGCTAATTGACTTGTACTTGAAAGCGGGTGATTCAAAAAAACGAGATTACTGGTTACGAGACGTTATTAAATCACATAAAAAATATAATAATAAACTATCTGATAGAAGTAAGTACATTGTTGCTGATGCCTCAATAATATTGGCAAATGAAAAGATGGTGAGATATCAAAAAGCCAAACTAAATTTACCATTGAGGAAGTCATTAAGAAAGAAAAAACGCTTGATGAAGACAACGCTTGATGCCTATGAAAATGTGTCAAAAATTGGCGTGGCAGAATTTTCCACGGCATCAACATTTCAGGTTGCGGAAGTATATCAACAATTGGGTGAGTCAATTATGACCTCTCAGCGACCTAATAAACTCAGTAATGATGAGCGGGAAGAATATGATCTTTTGCTAGAAGAGCAAGCGTTTCCATTTGAGGAAAAAGCGATCGAAATTCATGAGGTCAATGTGTCCCGCATTCGTGACGGAATATACGATGACTGGATAAAGCGAAGTATGGGCAAACTGGCATTAGTGCAACCTGTTAGGTATGGCAAAGTAGAGCAACATGATGAAGTTTATTCAGCGCTTGATTAAATCGGTTTTCTGGTTATTGCTAATAACAGTTTGTGTTGCTTGCGGCTCTAAAGGCCCCAGCAAACCTAAGCAAGAGACACCTGTTGCGAAGCCTCAGCCAAACATCGAAATAAAGAAGTCAATTGATGATAAGGGTAAGCGTGAATATCACTTCGCATTGCAGAAAATAAAGGAATCGAAATTAGATGAGGCTGAGGATAGTCTTCAGAAATTAATGGAGTTGTATCCGGATGTGCTGGGTATCTATATAAATTTAGGTATTGTACAGATTAAAAAATCACAGTGGCCACAAGCAGAAAATTATTTTTCGCAAGCACTTAAGATTGCACCGAATAATGCCAAAGTTATGAACTATTTGGGAATCGTATTTCGACAGCAAGGGCGTTTTAAAGAAGCGGAAACTGCTTATCAATCGGCAATAAATCTCGATGAGAGTTATTCACAAGCTTATTTAAATTTAGGCATATTGTACGATCTGTATTTGGCTGATTTTCAAGCAGCCCGACAGCATTATGAAAAATTCAGTCTATTTTCACCTGAAGATCAAAAAATAAAAGATTGGTTGGCGGATTTGGATCAGCGACAAAAGGCGGCGCAAAAATGAGAACAAAGTCGATTGCAAAATTTATAGTTTTAACAATGTTTGTTAGTGCGCCAAGCAAATTGTTCGCTGAAGATCGTATATCGCTTGATAAAGAAGCCATTATCGGCAACAAAGAAGCACCAAAAGCCATTTATATTGTGCCATGGCGCGCATTAGTTCCAAGCGGTATGCAATCACTGGAGATTGGCGCTTTACTCGATGAAGAATTGGAGATGATTGATCCGGAGGTATTTCGACGGCAAATAGAACTGTACGACCTGGTTTATTCAGAAAAATAATCATTAAGAAGTAAGGGGGGTGCAAATGGACGCTTACTCAATCGTGGTAAGTTTTTTCCAGCAAGGGGGTATTTTTATGTATCCCATCATGTTAGTGCTTGCTTGTGGTTTGGCAATTGCCATTGAACGATATTTCTATTTAGTGCGACAGAAGCGAAGAAACCGTAACCTATGGGGCGAGTTGCAGCCTTTAGTACAGCAAAGTCGTTTCCGTGATGCGTTTGATATTGCATCGGAATCAAAAGCAGGCAATGGCAAAATGCTGTCTTATGGTTTGGTGCGAGTACATAACAATAGTAAGCTCACTGAAATTGAAGCGGCTATGGAAGAAGGCTTGATGGAATCGGTTCCGCGTTTAGAAAAGCGCACACATTACCTTTCAACTTTTGCCAATGTTGCAACTTTGCTTGGTTTACTGGGCACGATCATTGGTCTCATTCAGGCATTTACAGCTGTATCCAATGCTGATCCTGCTGAAAAAGCCGATCTGTTATCTTCCAGTATATCAGTCGCAATGAACACAACAGCATTTGGGCTGATGGCAGCAATTCCACTCTTGTTAATCTATACGGTTATACAAGCTCGTACCAATGAAATTGTTGATGGTTTGGAAATTACTTCCGTTAAATTTCTGAATATAATTTCTGCGAAAACAGACGCGGATTAATCCTCATGCGCAGAAGGGTTCGCCGTCAATATGTCAGCCCAGAGCTGGATATCACTGCATTCATGAATTTGATGGTGATTCTTGTTCCTTTTCTTTTAATTACCGCTGTTTTTTCTCGAATTACCATATTGGATATGGCATTGCCTACTGCGGGAGAAGGTAATCAGGACACTGCAAAAAAATTTCAACTGGAAATAATTGTACGTGAGAACAAGATTGTCGTGCAGGAAGCCGCGAGTCAGTTATCTGCCGTTATCAAGAAAAAAAATGGAAAATTTGATTATTCACTCATAACTCAAGCATTAGTGAAAATTAAAGAAACTGAACCTAACGAAAATAGCGCAACAATTTTGGCTGAGTCCGAGGTGGAATATGATGTGCTGGTGCAGGTAATGGATCATACTCGTATGCATCAATCTAAGGAGTTTCAGGAATCGACTTTCCTAGAACTATTCCCCGGTATTTCCATTGGGGATGCACCCATGGGTAAAAAGTAGTAGGCGAAATAATTGATGAAAAGATTTCGTAAACGCTCAAATAGAGATGCCCGACGCAGAGTAAAATCCACAGGCATAAACATGGTTTCCTTGATGGATATTTTTACTATTCTGGTTTTTTTTCTTCTGGTTAATTCGTCAGATGTTGAAACCTTATCCAGTAATGACAGTATTAAATTGCCCGAATCAAATTCCGAATCCAAACCTCGTGAGACCTTGGTAATTGCTGTCAACGCAGAACATATATTGCTGCAGGGAAAAAAAGTATCTGATGTTAATGCTGTGCTAAATTCCAAAGCCAATGTAATCGAAGGACTAAAGCGAGAGCTTCTACAGCTGGCAAAAAAAGGCAAGCTAACGAGTGATCAATCTGCGTTCGTTGGTGAGGTCACGATCATGGGTGACAAACAAATTCCCTACAAATTGTTAAAAAAGATTATGATGACTTGTGCCGAGTCAGACTTTGGTAATATTTCCCTTGCTGTTCAGCAGCGAGCGAAAGGCTAATGTTGTGAATACGCTGGCAAACAATGCTGAACCGCATGATTGGCTAGCAGAGAGCGAAGATCGTCGTTTCCGTCGAATTTTAATTGTCGTTATCATGGTTTTTACTGCCGTAAGCATTGCTATTCCCTATTTACCTGTTTTTAAGGTTGAGCGTGAGAAAGAAATCAAGCTGCCACCCCGAGTGGCAAAAGTGCTCATCGAAAAAAAGAAAATTAAAAAAGCACCAAAACCTAAAGAGGTAATAAAGAAACCAAAAACTGAAAAAAAGAAACCAACTAAGACACCTGTGGTAAAACCTAAAAAGAAAGTAAAAAAGCAGACTAAACCAAAGGTAAAAAAGCAAACAGCTAAACAGCGTGTTCTAAAAAAGGGATTACTAGCTATGAGTAGCGAGTTAAACGCATTGCGTGAAGATAAAGTTTTCCAACGACTGAGTAATCCTAATCGAAAATTGATCAAAGGCGCCAAAAACTCCAGCAAAAATACGCGAGCGAGTGTGGTTAAAAATGTCAGCCAGGGTAGTGGTGGTATTGATAGCAGTAAAATGCTTGCCAAGACGTCTCAAACTGATTTGGCGCAGCGCGAAACCACAAAAGTAGAATCTACACTTGCTGCGGCAGCGGGTGATAAACGTGAAGGTAAAGATTATGTCAATAGTCGGACCATTGAAGAAATTCGATTGGTGTTGGAGCGGCATAAAGGCAGCTTTACTACATTATACAATCGTCAATTACGTCGTTCGCCAGGTTTAAAAGGCACAGTCTTATTTGAAATAAAGATAGCACCTTCAGGCGAAGTGCTGAGCTGTAAAATCATTCAAAGCGAACTCCAGTCTCCGAAGCTGGAGAGAAAGTTTGTTACAAAACTCAAGTCGCTGAGTTTTGGCGCTAAGGATGTAGAGACTACCATTATTGAATATCCACTGGACTTTTTTCCATCTTGATTTCTGGCAAACCAATTAACCAGAAGAAGAGTTGCTCTTAAGAGTATGTCGGAATATTTTACGTACTAATGTTGTCTGTTTATAACTCAACATTAAATAGAACCCGGTGACTGCAACACATCTGAATAAACAATACGTATTTATACCTACCCTTGATGTTGTCGAAATTATTTACAAAGGTTTTTGAGATGAGTTTTTGAAGTTACTTTTTAACAATGAACTAGCGACAAAACTATGCAGCATAAGTTTAGTGAGCCAAAGTAGATTGGGAGATCGATGCTTCACTATGTTGTAATTCACTTAATAATCGCTGGCATTGCCGTAAACTCAATTCAACATCATATTGGAATTGAATATGAGTTTGCAGCAACCTTCCATTCCATTTGGATTGCTCATAACCTAACTCAAAAGGCGTTTTTAAAATATCGTTTTGTAGTTGTTTGAGTTGTTTATCATACAGTTTTCGAGGTCGACCTGTTTTTTGTTCGTTCTTTAAACCTTCAATACCGAATTGATTAAAGTTATGAACCCAGCGCTCTAAAGAGCTTGGGTGTTCGCCAAACCATTCTGCAACCTTATAACAACTGCAGCCTTGCGCTACCAATGTTACACAATGCAAACGATGTAGGTAGCGTGATTCAGAATTTGTGTTGATTTCATTTCTACAAGCAGAGATTAACACTGGTTTATTCAAAACTTCCAGTTTATGCATCGTCCCAAGTCCTTTTGGTTCTGGTAAAGAAAAAATACTTATGCTTACTCACACTGTAGATCAGTTTGTCGGCATATCCAATATGCTGCAAAACTTTTGTCGTTGCTGTATGAGAGATATGGTTGGCATTGAGATTGCGATGTGCTTAACAACAAATTGGTTTTGAGATCAGAAAGTTTATTGTTTTAGTGAAATTTAAAGGACTATTGGGATTGCTGAGGATAAATATAATAGTAGGTCACCAATATAGGATGGGAGAGAACCTATACAAGAATTGTAAAAGCAACTTTTTTGCAGGTGGTTAGTTTCTGGTTTTGGCATCCACACATGTAGAAGCAAAACGCAAGACTTTACCTGTTCATGGTAAGCCTATCGATAATACTAATTCGTACTTTGGCTAGGTAGAAAATTGGAGGAGATAAAGAATGAGTCGATTGACTGTATGTGTAGCGGTTGCGACCCTATTTGTTAACATAGGAATAGTTCAGGCAGCCCCTATTCATTTTAAGTTTGACGGGATGGTATTTGACGCTTTTGCTGATCCAGATGATCCCTTTGGTGGGGCGATTGATTTTGGGACATCAATGAGTGGTGTATACACATTTGACACTACGGCCGTGGATTTGATTACATCATCCGATAATGTTGGAGTCTATTCCTTCAATGGTTCCCCATATGGAATGACGATCGATATCGGCGGGGTTATCTTCGACACAAGTGAAACTCTCACTATCAGTGTTGCAAATGATATTGCCGGTGTGGATCAATACACCGTTTTGGCACAGCAGGGTACTCCCGGTGGACTCGATGATTTTCTTTCCATGGAGCTTTTTTTGGAAGACTGGACAGGCACTGCATTTAGCAATGATGATCTGCTTCTGGATGCATCCGTATTAGATGATTTTATCGTACGAGACTTTTTTATGGAGGGGGTACAAACGATAGCGGGTACAACATATCAGTTCCAGGTACAAGGTATCACAGATACATTTACAGTCCCTGAGCCCACTCCAATACTACTTATAGGAATTGGTTTAGCTGGATTGAGCTTGACCAGGCGCCGCCAAAAGCGACAGCAGTTTATGAATAATGAGAGCAACTAAGCAGCAAGCAACGCAGTAGATATTATTGTCAATGAATGTAATCACTACGAAACAAGGAGAGTATTAGCATGAAGAAACAAATAATCAAATCTTTAGGAATGATCGGATTGGCGACAGCAATGTTTGTAGGATTGGTTGGGACTGTAAATGCGGTGGATGGAGTAAAACTAATTACTCAAGCAAGAGCAATGTCTGGGAATGTGACACTAGGTGATCTTCCAGGATTTCCAGTAACGATCAGCCAGTCGGGTAGTTATCGATTAGCAAGCAATCTAAATCTAGGAACAAGTGGTGTATCCACTACAGCCATTGAGATAAAGGACACAGGAAAACTAACTGTGAAAGTAGATCTGAATGGGTTTCTTATAGGGGGTACAAATGTTTGTGATTTTAATGAGCAAGGTGACGTGGAATGTACAACAACGGGAACGGGAAACGGTATTGAAACTTCGGACGAATCAAGTGTTGTGATAACGAATGGAAGTATTCGAGGAATGGGTGGAAATGGGATTAATTGCTTAGGGTCTTGCACGATAGAAAAATTAACTATTGCAAATAATGGAGGAGCAGGTATAAGAATACCAGACTCTAATATGCCCTCTCTTGTATTACAAAACAAGATCGCAGTGAATGGGAGTCATGGGATTTCTACAGGGAAGGCTTCTATTCAGAGTAACGTTGTGAAATTTAATTTAGGACATGGGATAACAACAGCTTTTAGCACTGTTGTTGACAAGTAAGCGTTCAAAATACTACGTAATTTTGGGCATGCCCCAGTATTTTTTCTTGATGTCAGAACTTATCCAAATCTGACTGAAGCGGATTTTTAGCGAATTGTTCTTTCCAGAGCCGAGGTGTCAG
>Ga0316207_10000324_pt1 | contig 86398 bp, 88 predicted proteins | sample 6weekpyrite_MG_FD_204943 | JGI IMG/M metagenome (GOLD analysis project Ga0316207, IMG submission 204943) | Microbial mat bacterial communities from mineral coupon in-situ incubated in ocean water Damariscotta River, Maine, United States -... | ecosystem: Environmental > Aquatic > Marine >...
TTTGCAATCACAACACCTTCAAATGCCTGCAAACGTTCACGGTCGCCTTCTTTAACTTTTACCTGCACTACAACAGTATCGCCAGACGAAAATGCCGGGATATCTTTGCTCATCTGTTCCGCTTCAAGTTCTGCGATGATGTTACTCATGGTCTTACTCCACCAATAAATATTAAATACTATACGTTATAACGACTTAGTTATTGAAGTCCCGCTTAAAGTCCTCCAACAACTGCTTCTGTTCATCTGTCAGCTTCAGGGCGTCTATTAAATCCGGTCGCCTCAGCCAACTTCGCCCCAAACTCTGCTGCAATCGCCACCGATCGATGTCACGGTGATTACCACTAAGCAGCACCTGTGGCACTGTGCGTCCATCAATCTCTTCTGGTCGCGTGTAATGCGGGCAATCTAGCAAACCCTGCATAAACGAGTCTTGCTGCGCAGAATCCTCATCCCCCAATACCCCAGGAATCATTCTGGCGATAGCATCGATCAATACCAGTGCGGGCAACTCCCCGCCACTGAGTACATAATCCCCAATCGACCATTCCTCATCGACATGGGTTTCGATAATGCGCTCATCAATGCCTTCATAGCGCCCGGCAATGAGTATCAGGCCAGGTAACTCGGCCAGTTTTCTAACATCTTGCTGAGTGACTGTTTTACCCTGGGGGCTCATATAAATCACTCGGCTAGCCACATCCATTTTCTGCGCCGACTTCTTTGCATCCTCTATGGCTAACTTAAGGGGCTCCACCTTCATTAGCATGCCGGGGCCACCACCATAGGGGCGATCATCGACGGTGCGATGCTTATCTTTTGTGTAGTCCCTGGGGTTCCAGCTGTTTAGCTGAATCTGACCACGTTTAATCGCCCTGCCCAGAACACCTACACTCGTAACGCTTTCTACCATCTCTGGGAACAGTGTTACGACATCAAATTTCATTTTTCTTTAAAACTCCGGATCCCAGTCAACCGTAATTTTTTCAGCTGAAAGGTCAACCTCGATAACCGCATGCCCAACGGTAAAAGGAATTAATCGTTCCCTGTCACCACGCACTACCAGCACATCATTAGCGCCGGTTTCAAGTAAATGATGAACTGCCCCTAACTCAACACCCTCTGCGGTCACTACATTCAGACCTGTCAGTTGATGCCAGTAGTACTCTCCCTGCCGCAGTTTATCCAACTGTTCTGGGTAAATAGCAATTTCATCACCTTGATAAAGCAGTGCCTCATCCCGGTCGTCAAGCCCGGCTAATTTAGCAACAACAGTTTTGCCCTGGCGTTTTCCACCTTTAAGCTCCACCTCGCGCCACTTTCCCTGGTGTTTAATTTGCCAGGTGCCGTACTTAACTATTTTCTCTCGCGGGTCGGTAAAAGAATGCACCTTTACCCAACCCTTCACACCAAAAACGCCGGATATACTACCCAGCGAAATTAATCGATTTTCATCTGATTCTTTGATCGTAGCCTGCCCAGCCATTAGCTTGCCTGCAAAACAACCAGAAAAGTTTTAGGCAGCAGTTGCTTTACGCGCTTGCTTGATCAGTGTAGAAACACGATCAGACGTACCCGCACCTTGCTTAACCCAGTGATCAATACGATCAAGGCTTATCTCAAGGTTCTTTTCAGCACCTTTAGCCATTGGATTAAAGTAGCCTACACGTTCGATGTAACGACCGTCACGTGGCATACGTGAATCCGTTACAACTACATGATAAAAAGGCTTTTTCTTAGCGCCGCCGCGTGATAAACGAATGGTTACCATTAGTATCTATCTCAAAATTAGTTAATCTGTGTCCACAAAATGACCTTCCGGTCACGGGAAAAGCGGGATTTTAGTGGTTTTTGGAGATGTTAGCAAGCGCTAAATGACTCTTTGATTTAAAAAGCTGTTTTCTGCAAATTAACGCTAATGGACGCAAATAAAATCAGCGGCTTTATATTGTATTGTGTGCCGCAGGCACACAAACAAAACATTTGCGCTTATTCGCATTAATTTGCGGAAAACAGCTCCTGACTTTAACAATTTATAACTATTCGGGTTGCCCCTGTATAAGCTTCAGATCATTTTTTAACGCGGATATGAAGTCATACAAAGGTGAGCTGGATAGCGTTATTACATCCCCATACCAGGTGGCATCTTACCCTGCATCATACGCATCATTTTTTTCATGCCGCCGCCCTTCATCTTTTTCATCATCTTTTTCATTTGCAGCTGCTGCTTCATCAGCTTATTCACTTCCTGCACCTGCACACCGGCACCTGCGGCGATACGTTTTTTACGAGAGCCTTTGATCACATCGGGGAACGCTCTTTCCTGTGGTGTCATAGACTGAATAATGGCAATCAGGCGTTTGATATCTTTATCATTTACCTTATCTTTCAAGGCGCCCATTTTGCCACCCATGCCCGGCATTTTATCCAGCAGACCACCTAGCCCGCCCATATTCATCATCTGTTCCATTTGCGCTTTCAGGTCATTGAAATCAAAACTCGCACCTTTTTTGAATTTAGTCGCGAGTTTCTCAGCCTCTTTAACATCGACGCTTCGCTGAACCTCTTCCACCAGGCTGAGCACATCACCCATACCAAGAATTCGTGATGCCAGACGGTCAGGATAAAATGGCTCCAGTGCTTCAACTTTTTCTCCCGCACCCAGAAACTTAATTGGTTTACCGGTGATTTGACGAATTGACAGTGCAGCACCGCCACGGGCATCACCATCTGTCTTGGTAAGAACCACACCGGTTAGCTCTAGCGCCTCATTAAATGCTTTGGCCGTATTTGCCGCATCCTGCCCCGTCATACTATCGACAACAAATAATGTCTCAACCGGATTAACAGTCTGATGAATCTGCTGGATCTCAGCCATCATATCTTCATCGATGTGTAATCGACCCGCCGTATCCACTAACAGCACATCCTGAAACTGCTTTTTAGCCGCATCAAGTGCCGCACTGGCAATATCCGTTGGATTCTGTTCTTTTTCACTGGGGAAAAATGTAGCGCCCACCTGTCCCGCAAGGGTTTGTAACTGTTTAATAGCCGCCGGGCGATAAACATCACAACTCACCACCATTACTTTCTTATTATGACGTTCCTGTAGCAATCTGGCCAACTTGGCTACCGTTGTGGTTTTACCTGCCCCCTGCAAACCCGCCATTAACACCACGGCCGGGGGCTGGGCTGCCAGATTAAGCTCTTCATTAGCCGCGCCCATGGTCTCGACTAACTCATCATTTACCACTTTAATTAATGCCTGCCCCGGAGACAGACTGCTCATAACTTCCTGGCCAACCGCACGCTGTTTTACCCGGTCTACAAAATCCCTCACAACGGGTAGCGCAACATCGGCTTCTAGCAGTGCCATACGCACATCCCGCATGGTTTCTTTTATATTGTCTTCGGTAATTCGACCCTGGCCACGCAGGTTCTTTATCGTTTTGGAAAGGCGGTCGCTTAGGTTATCAAACATGGTTTTTTATGGGCTTGGAAATTAAGTAAGCGTGGATTATATCTGAAAATTATCGTTATTGGCTAAATGACATAACTCATGTTCACCCTTCACCTCATCACAGCACTGTTGAAAAATATGATTTTCATCACCGGGCTTAAGGTGTGATATGCCGATTTTAACCTTATGATTCAGCTTCTTAAGGTCAGCAGCCAATATACTGGGACAATAGTGCTTGGCCAATTTAGCCAGCTCTATTTCTTCTTCAGAAAAAGCGGTTTCAACCACTATAAAATCCAGTTTTGAACACTGATTAAGTCGGTTCCATAAATTGTCATTGGTGGTTGTGTCACCGGAATAGGCAAAAACTTTATCGTCTGCCTCAACAATATAAGCGCAAGCGGGTACCGTATGGTTAACATTCACCATTTCTATACGTCGCTCACCCACATACATTTCATCCCCCGGATTCATTTCAATCAGCTTTAGTACCGGGTTTTCTTTGGAAGGCAATTCGGTAAAGTCAGGCCAGAGCTGCCAGTTAAAAATATGCTCTTTGAGGATTTGAATGGTTTCAGCCCGTGCATAAACCAATAACGGCTGTTTCTGTAAATCCGAAAATAAGGTATCAACTAATAAGGGAATGCTCAGCACATGATCCATGTGACTATGGGTAATAAAGACGTGCTTAAGCTGATGCATTTCCTCTAGCGTCAAACCACCAACACCGGTACCCGCATCCAGTAAAATATCATCATCTATCATATAAGAAGAGGTATGTAGACCCTGGCCAATGCCACCACTACATCCCAAAACACGGAATTTCATAGGGTCTCCCTAAAGACCATAAATTTTAAAACTGGAAAGATTAAGTTGGAGGCACATATTTCAAAGCGTAACCTACTGGTTTGGTAGCGAATAAAAAAGACATGACACCCTAATTTAGTTGGTGAATAGCCGTTTTTACAATTAGCTAAACGCACCAAAAAATTACCCTCAGTTATACGCTACCAGCCGATTATTACCTAAGACATTACTAGATGCTAGCACGACAGGTAAAAAAAACAGCTAAGAAACACAGTAAATTGATGCACTTAACGATTTTTGAGAAGAAAAAACATGTCCAGCTGAACATTAGTAGCCAGCGCATAGAAACATCGCTTTCCAGGTATCCGTCCTTTACCCTATAATAGCCAGCTCGAAATAATTAAAATGAGTCAATTCTTAACTTAATGGACGCTATCACCGGGCTTATAGCTTTTACACTTTATCTGGTTTCCACCCTGGGGCTGCTACTGCGCCTTAAAGGTGATGCTTTTTTCAACCTGAAACCGATCACTTATATATTACTACCGGGGTTTGGCGCGGTCATTTTGCATGGCTTTATTCTATATAAAAGTCTGCTGGGCTCTAACGGCTTCCAGTTTGGTTTTTTTGATGCCTCGTCCTGCGTAGCTATGGTTCTCAGTTTACTGGTATTACTCATGTCTATAAAACGCAGTACTGAAATCCTGGCCATAGTCATTTTACCCATCTCTGCTATCACCCTGTTAATTCAAAGCATGGTACCTTCCAGCTACTTGCTGCCCTACGATGCACCCCAGGGTTTAAAAATTCACGTTCTGGTATCCATTATCGCCTATAGCTTACTGGGGTTTGCCGCCAGCATGTCGATCGTTTTATCACTGCAAAACCGCATGCTACATAACCACCGCCCGGGTGGATTAATGAAAAAATTACCCCCCTTACAGGTAATGGAAAAACTGTTATTTGATTTTATTTTAGCGGGCTTCATTGGCTTAACACTTGCGTTATTAAGTGGCTTTATATTCTTAGAAGATCTGTTTGCCCAACATCTGGTACATAAAACCGTACTCAGTATTATTGCCTGGCTGGTATTTGCCATTTTACTTATTGGCCGATTTACTATTGGCTGGCGTGGTCGCAAGGCAATTCGCTGGACCTTAAGTGGTTTTATAAGTTTGATGCTGGCCTATTTTGGTAGCAAGTTTGTACTCGAATTTATCGTAATGACATCGTCATGACTTAGTGACCGCGATAACACTTAAATGAACCATATCTCCTCTAATACCCTGTTTGTTACTCTGGGTCTGCTTATTTTACTCTCCGCTTTTTTCTCCAGCTCTGAAACCGGACTGATGTCATTAAATCGATATCGTTTAAAATACCTGGCCGAGAAAGGTAGTCGCGGTGCAAAACTGGCAAAAAAACTTCTCGACCGACCCGATCGTTTACTTGGCCTGATATTACTTTGCAATAACTTTGTTAATATTCTAGCCACCTCCATCGCAACCTTACTGGCGCTAAGATATTTTGGTGAAGCTGGTATTGCAATTGCGACGGGGCTTTTAACCTTTGTGATATTAATCTTCGCAGAAGTTGCGCCAAAAACACTGGCTGCCCTGCACCCTGAACGTATTGCCTTTATTGCGGCCTATATTTACACACCTTTACTAAAAGCACTTTACCCTCTGGTGTTTATTGTTAATGTGATTGCTAATAGCCTGCTACGACTGGTTAGTGTTAACCCTGAAACAACCAAAAATCAGGGGGTCAGTGTTGATGAGTTACGCAGTGTTGTTATGGAAACCAGTCAACTGGTACCACAAAAACACCAGGACATGCTGTTGGGTTTACTCAATTTAGAAAACGCAACGGTAGAAGATATTATGGTGCCACGTAATGATATCACCGCTTTGAACCTGAATGAAAGCTGGGATGATATTGTTGACGATTTAACTACCTGCCAACGCACTCGTTTACCGATATACCGTGATGATATAAATAATATTATTGGCATCTTACACATGCGCAGGGTAATTAACCTGTTAAGCAGAAATGAATTAACCAAAGAAAATCTGGAACACCAAATTCGTGAAGCCTATTTTATTCCCGAAGGCACTTCACTCTATCACCAGCTAATTAATTTTCAAAAAAACAAACGTCGCACAGCCCTGGCGGTAGATGAATACGGGGATATACAGGGTCTGGTCACACTGGAGGACATTCTCGAAGAAGTAGTTGGAGAGTTCACCACCGACTCACCTATTAATCAAAACAATATTATTAAACAGGACGATGGCAGCTTCTTAATTGCGGCTAACACACATATCCGAGAAATTAATCGCAGCTTAGATATTGCTTTACCCATCGATGGCCCCAAAACTCTCAATGGATTAATTCTGGAACTGCTGCAATCAATACCCACTCCCGGCACCAGTTTATTAATCGCTAATCACCCTGTTGAAGTTATAAAAACACTGAACAATGCTGTACAAATGGCTCGATTAATGCCCAGTTTAGATACTGATAATAAACAACTTGATGACGATACAATCGCCGATCAAAATACAGACCACGACAATACAAACCAGGACGATGTAGATTCAGATGGCAAAAACTAAGCTTCAGTATTTATGCAACAGCTGTGGTTCTGTTCATAATAAGTGGGCCGGACAATGTGGTGACTGTGGTGAATGGAACTCACTGGTTGAGAGTATTTATGAAAAAGAAACCAGCAACAGTAGTTCACGCTTTACCGGCTACGCAGGAAAAGCCGCCGTAAAAAATATGCGTGACATAGAGCTTCAGGAAGAGCCCCGAACCCCCACCGGCATTACCGAACTAGACCGAGTTTTAGGTGGTGGCCTGGTACAGGGTTCAGTCATCCTGATGGGGGGTAATCCGGGCATAGGAAAATCGACACTATTAACCCAGACCCTGGCCACACTAGGCGACAATATGAACGCACTGTATGTGACCGGTGAAGAATCGCTACAACAGGTCACCCTGCGCGCACGTCGATTAAATTTTGGTGATGATAAATTCCAGTTACTTGCGGAAACCTGTGTTGAGCGTATTTTACAATTAGCAAAACACGCCAGCCCCCAGGTTATGGTCATTGATTCAATACAAACTATTTACACCGAGTTATTACAATCAGCCCCAGGCGCCGTGGCCCAGGTAAGGGAAAGTGCCGCACAACTGGTACGCTATGCAAAGCAAACGAACACCGCTTTATTTTTAGTCGGTCACGTAACTAAAGAAGGCACACTGGCAGGCCCCCGCGTACTGGAACATATGGTAGACACGGTATTATATTTTGAAGGTGATTCCGGTGAACGCTATCGCATGATTCGGGCAATAAAAAATCGCTTTGGTGCAGTAAATGAACTGGGCCTGTTTGCAATGACTGAAACCGGCCTGAAAACCGTCAGCAACCCTTCCGCTATCTTTTTATCCCGCCATGATGAACCGGTTGCGGGCAGTGTAATTACGGTGACCCGTGAAGGCAATCGCCCACTACTGGTAGAAGTACAGGCGCTGGTTGATGAATCTCACCTGGGCAACCCCCGCCGAGTCACACTGGGCCTGGATCAAAACAGACTTTCCATGCTACTCGCCGTACTGCATCGTCATGGCGGCATCCCCATGTATGACCAGGATGTATTCATTAATATTGTGGGGGGCGTTCGAGTAACTGAAACCGCTGCGGATACCGCCATGCTGCTATCTATACTCTCTAGTTTTAGAGACCAGCCACTGCCACAAAAGCTATTCACCTTTGGTGAAATTGGCCTGGCAGGGGAAATTCGTCCGGTACCCAATGGCCAGGAGCGCCTGAAAGAAGCCGCAAAACACGGCTTCACCCATGCAGTTATTCCCAAAGGCAATATGCCGAAACCCCAGGACATTCCTGATGACATGGAAATTATAGCGGTAAGCCGGGTGAGTGAATTACTGGATATATAAAAATAGTCGTAAATCCCATTATCCTGAGCGCTAACGAAGATCCTGTTTTTAGAGATTCTAAAGCAACAAACTACCCTGTTATGGTACGTCTCCATCAGGGACAGTCCGCTGCTTTTTAGCGCCCTGTCCATGTGGTAATTCCAATCAGACGGGCAGTGCGATGGTTGACCCTGCACAGCTTGTAGTGGTATCGGTCAGGGGACGGAGCCTGAGCTATCCCCACGAAAACATTAAAAAGCAAAAAGATTATTTTTTGATTTTAATGATTATTTCGTGGGAATAGCTCAGGGACGGAGCGCCAAAAAGCGGCGATCCATCCCCGATAGATATGTGCCATAACAAGACATACGCTAACGAGCACGATGAATCATACGAGCAACCGCTTTTGACTAAAATAAGCCATTTCAAAAAAGTCGAAAAAATTAACAGATAATTACAACATCCTTAAAATCAGCGCTACCTCACATCCATTTTAAGACCTAAGCATCTGCTTACTATATAATTAGCCGCCTTTGGCAAACATCATGCTTCATGCTTCATGCTTCACGCTTCATATAGTTAACTTTTTCAGGAACAAAAATGATTAAAACAAAAAATACCCCCCTCTGGGTTTTCCTTGCATTTTCAGCCATTGAAACACGCAAAGGCGCATTACTTTTAATTTGGGCCTGCGTGTTTTTTTCCGTTTACTGCCTGCCCTGGAGCCTGATGCTCGGCGACTCTATTGGTGAATTAGGCAAAACGCTTTTGTTTGTTGATGACTGGAGCTGGATAGCCATGATGGTACCCATAACACTCTGGTATATTTTAAGCCTCAAATGGATGGACAAAAACAAAGGCTGGGTGAGCCGACCGGCCGGTGCTGACCGTTAAGCTACCGGCCGAAAGTCATTTTATTTTTCGACTGTTCATCTAGCAGACCGGGTTGAATCTGGCTGAGTAGTTGCTGTGCTGCGAGCAGTGCCTGAAGTTCGTCATCGGTAAACCAGATGCCGGGGAGTTCAAACGTTTGCTGGCTGGTTTTGTCGTAGCTTAAGTTGCCCTCGTTAAGTTCAATAGGTGCATGGTATAAATCTCTAAACTCCTGAATATCACGGTACAGGGTTTTATCTGAGGTTTCTAGCTGCTCACAGAGCTGTGTAATGCTCACCGGGTGACGGTTAGACTTGAGCAACTGGTGCAGGCGATACTGGCGATGTTTTTTATTATCCATGGTTTTTATCATCTATAATTTTTTGATACATCCCTGTTTTACATCATCGGAATAACATCTAAAATACCTGCTTCACCCCAGACCCTACTCAAATGGATCATCTTCTAAACCCTCTTCGAACAATATGTCTAAAATCTCAGACTCCACTATAACTTTCATTTTTTTCTTAAACTTAACCACTTTAGGATCAAAATTCTCCATGATGTCATGGTAATTTTCATCTAGAAACAAACGTACTTTAGTTATTTCTCTTTCCTGCAATTCGGTAACTATAGAGCACTCTGCTTTTAACAGTTCACAGTCGGCAAGAAAGCTTCGCCAGCGAACCTGTTTTAGTGCTTCGGAATGATTAAACATAAATAATTGATTTGAGCCTTCATCCATGTCATTTTCAATTCTATAAACAGCTAGGGGCTGATCTGAAAACTCTTTACTCAAATCTATCCATATTTCCTTCAAATATTTATACCAACGACTATTCCTTACCTACCGCGTCTATTTGAATATCCCACTGTAAACCACCTATTTCCTGCTTTCCATTATTTTTTCCTTCGTTATACTCGTGGGGAATTAACTCAGCGATATAATCATTTGCTGTACTTTCAATTTCTTCTAACAGGTAGCCGGCTAAAGAGCATAATGGGCGTATTGAAATTGGTTGTTAATTATTAACCTGATCCAGTGCGAATATTGAAGGACGTAATATTCTACGGCTTGATAGTTGTTAAGCTTCTCTTTATTCACCTGTTCCTTTAACAGATAATAATGGTCATAGTCATAAATGCTGACGAAACTTAACAGGCTTTTATCTTCTGCCGTGCAATCATTAAGCATAGATAAAATCAGCACCTATGCCTGTGGTGAGTAATTTGGCCCAGTTCAGGCTGTTGACTATTGAAACCGGAATTTCGCTCCATTTTTCACCGGCATTTTGGGGGGGCATTTAATTCCAGGTAAACTATTTAGCAAAACACTCACAATTTTTTTGCGTCGTTACACTCATAATTGCCCGAAACGCTTCCTGTTGCTCTGCTGGCCAGGAGTAGTAATTTTTGTTCGCGGCTATTAATGCTTTTCTGGATGCTGCATTAATTTGATTTTTATTCATTTGGCAATAAACCTTATAGTTTGCATAAGGAAATTATCTGCGGTTTCTAACTACTCACTGGCTATTCACTGGACAAGGGTTAGATTTAATACTTTGATACAAGCAATATTGATGACGCTTTTTACTGTCCATAATTTTTTTAACTCTGTTTTTTTGGGTAATTTCATGTTTTATATCATCGGTATATCGTAAAAGGCAATTGCTTTAAATCAAATAATCAAATTGGGTTCTGTTAATCCAGGCTGATTACATACTTCTCACTGGCACAGTGCGGTCGAAACCAGTAATATACGCTGTCTGAATATAACCATCACGAAAACCCTTATGGCACGTAAATCACCGGTCAATTTTGAAAAAGCCATGTCACAGCTTGAAGAGCTGGTTGAGGACATGGAACAGGGAGACTTACCCCTGGAAGATGCGCTTAAACACTTTGAGAAAGGCATTTCACTGGCTGCCGATTGCCAGCAGGCACTGACTAAAGCAGAGCAGAAAGTTACCCAGTTAATTGAAAAAAACGGTGAATTACTGGAAAAACCATTCGAGATTGACGATTAAAGAATGTCTGTAGATTCACAGTTTAAAACGCTGCTTAAAGATTATTGCAAGCGCGTAGATCATCACCTAAACCTCTGGCTGCCTGAACCTTCAGGGCCCAAAACACGCCTCCAGCAAGCTATGCGTTACTCTGTGGTTGGTGGTGGTGGAAAACGGGTACGCCCTGTTCTGGTATATGCGGCGGGCCAGGCCCTTAATGTTGAGCTGGCACAGCTGGATGCCTGCGCCTGTGCCGTTGAGATCATTCATGCTTACTCCCTAATCCATGACGATTTACCCTCAATGGATAATGACGATTTACGCCGCGGCCGCCCTACCTGCCATAAGGCATATGATGATGCCACAGCCATTCTTGCGGGGGATGCACTACAGGCATTTGCTTTTGAAGTTCTGGCTTCAGACAATGCTATGCAAACCAGTGCGGGTAATCGAATTGAAATGATTAAATTACTGGCTCAGGCCAGTGGCTCTGTTGGTATGGCCGGTGGCCAGGCGATTGACCTGGGTGCGGTGGGTAAATCACTGGATTTAAATGAACTGGAAAATATGCATCTGCTAAAAACCGGCGCCCTGATTAGAGCCAGCGTACTACTCGGCGCCATGTGCAGCCCAAATATTCAGGCGGAAAAACTGGAAGCATTAGATATTTATGCACGTTGCATAGGCCTGGCTTTCCAGATTCACGATGACATACTGGATGTTACTGCCGATACACAAACACTGGGCAAACCGCAGGGTTCTGATGAACAACAAAACAAACCCACCTACCCCGCCCTTTTAGGCCTTGAAGGTGCAAAATCAAGAGCACTGGAACTACATCAACGCGCCATCAAGGCACTTGAAAACTTTGATGAATCAGCGGATATTTTACGCCAGCTTTCCTCATATATTATTGAACGAGAGCATTAATTAAGTATAAACATGTCAGATACTCCACTTTTTTTATTACTAGAAACCATATCGTCACCGGACGATGTGCGTGGCTTGCCCGAGACCCAGCTTACCCAACTGGCAGATGAACTACGCCAGTTTGTTATTCACTCTGTAGCACAAACCGGCGGACACCTGGCCGCAGGCCTGGGCACGGTAGAACTCACGCTGGCCTTGCACTACGTTTATAACACCCCAACCGATAAGCTGGTATGGGATGTTGGACACCAGTCATACCCACATAAAATCATTACCGGTCGCCGGGAGCAAATGAACTCCATGCGCAAACAGGGTGGGCTTGCAGGGTTTCCAAAAAGAGAAGAAAGCCCTTATGACGCATTTGGTGCTGGCCATTCCAGCACTTCAATTAGTGCCGCTCTTGGCATGAGCATGGCGGCTAAAATGCGTGGAAGCCAGCAAAAAACCGTCGCCATTATTGGTGATGGTGCCATGTCTGCGGGTATGGCTTTTGAAGCTTTAAATCATGGTGGTGATACGGATACCGACCTGCTGGTTATTTTAAATGACAATGAAATGTCGATTTCACCCAACGTGGGGGCTTTGTCTAAACACCTGTCTAAAATCATGTCTGGCAAAATGTATTCAACCATGCGTAGCGGCTCAAAACGGGTGCTGGAAAAAATCTCCATGTGGGATTTAGCACAACGTACAGAAGAACATGTTAAAGGCATGATGATGCCCGGCACTCTGTTTGAAGAATTAGGTTTTAGCTATTATGGCCCGGTAGACGGGCACGACATCCCCACGCTGATTACCATGCTGCAAAATCTACGCGCCCAGTCGGGGCCACTTTTTTTACATGTAATAACCCAGAAAGGCAAAGGCTACAAACCCGCTGAAGACAACCCTAGCCTGTATCACGGCCTGGGCAGTTTTGACCCGGAGACCGGTGACAAGCTCGACATCTCTTCAGGAAAACCCACCTATACCCAGGTTTTTTCTGACTGGGTGTGTGATATGGCCGCTCACGATGAAAAACTGGTCGCTATAACACCCGCGATGTGCGAAGGCTCTGGCCTGGTGGCTTTTTCTGAAAAATTTGCCAACCGTTATCATGATGTGGGTATTGCAGAACAACATGCGGTGACACTTGCGGCGGGCATGGCCTGTGAAAATGTTAAACCGGTGGTGGCTATTTACTCCACCTTCCTGCAGCGTGCCTATGACCAATTAGTGCACGATGTGGCGATTCAAAATTTACCGGTTTTATTCGCCATTGACCGAGCTGGACTGGTCGGTGCTGATGGCCCGACCCACGCAGGTAATTTAGACCTAAGCTACCTACGCTGTGTGCCAAACATGCTGATTATGACACCTGCAGATGAAAACGAATGCCGCCTGATGCTTACCACGGGTTACCAGCACAATGGGCCCGCGGCGGTTCGATATCCCCGTGGCCAGGGCCCGGGCACTGAAATTCAGAAAAAGTTTAAAGCGCTTGAAATTGGCAGAGCGGAAATTCGCCGCCGGGGACATAAGATTGCATTGCTAGCCTTTGGTAGCATGCTGTCAGAAGCCCTGGTAGCCGCTGAGAAAATGGATGCCACGGTAGTGAATATGCGTTTTGTAAAACCACTGGATACGGATATGCTGCAATCAATTGCCAGCTCACATGAGTTACTCGTCACCATAGAAGAAAATGTCATCGCTGGCGGTGCGGGCAGCGGTGTGAATGAATGGTTACTGGCGAACAATATAACTATTCGTGTTATTAACCTGGGGCTGCCGGATCGTTTTGTAGAACACGGTGCCACCCACCAGCTTCTCGCTGAATGCGGGCTGGATGCAGATGGGATTATTAAATCTATTAACTCCTCGAACGCAATTAATACTGGTTTGACATAATCGGGGACAGAACTCCGCTTTTTGAGTTCAGTCCCTGATGGAGATGCGCCATAACAGGGCACAGGCATTAGAGATTGCTAATAAGGCTAAAAACCGATAGAATTCTGCGGTTTTTATCGGTCATTTTTCAGATATAATCACAAACCTGTTATGCCAGCTAAATATACATTAAAAATAGTTACAGATTTTGCATCTGCACACACACTCCGCGACTACCCTGGAGCCTGTAGTCGAATGCATGGGCATAACTGGAAGGTTGAGCTTGAACTTGAATCTACCAAGCTGGACAATGTGGGCATGGCAATCGATTTTAAAGCCATGAAAAAAGCCACTAATGAGGTATGTGACCAACTGGACCACCGTTATCTAAATGAAATTGAGCCCTTCACTGAGATTAACCCCACCGCCGAAAATATGGCAGCCTGGTTATTTCAGGAAATTGCCAGAAAACTTAACACCGATACCCTACGCGTAAGCTCTCTCACCCTGTGGGAAACTGAACGCGCCTGTGTAACATACAGCGAATAACAAAGAGAACAAGATGACCGAAGCGAAGACAATGCCCGATGTACAAAACAGCCAGGACAAACGTCAAATTGCCATTAATAAAGTAGGCATCAAGGATATTCGTCACCCGGTGCAGGTTAAAGACCGCTCAGGCCATCTTCAGCATACAGTTGCCAATTTTAATATGTATGTAGATTTACCGCATAATTTCAAAGGCACACACATGTCTCGTTTCGTGGAAATTTTGAACAGCCACGATCATGAAATCACCGTTAAAACACTGCGCACCATGCTTTCGGAAATGACTGAAAAGCTGGATGCGGAAAATGGCCACATCGAAATGAGCTTCACCTATTTTGTAAATAAAAAAGCGCCCGCATCCGGCGTAGAAAGCTTACTGGATTACGAAGTGACTTTCTATGGCGACAGGGTTGATAATAAAAATCACGTAACCGTAAAAGTCGTCGTACCGGTCACCAGTCTTTGCCCTTGCTCTAAAAAAATATCTAATTATGGCGCGCACAATCAACGCTCACATGTCACGGTTAATGTAAAAGCCGATGATTTTATCTGGATAGAAGATTTAATTGATGTCGTTGAACAGGAAGCATCCTGTGAACTATTTGGTTTATTAAAACGCCCGGATGAAAAAATTGTTACTGAACGCGCTTATGATAACCCCAAGTTTGTGGAAGACATGGTGCGGGATGTGGCTGCACGCCTGAATGCGGATGATCGAATTCGTTCGTATACACTTGAATCAGAAAACTTTGAATCAATTCATAACCATTCGGCTTATGCGCTGATTGAACATGACAAGGACGCGTAGAGTAAAAAGCAAAAGCTGTTTATTCAAACTCAGCCTTCTCAACTTCCAGCTTTGCTAGACTAATATGCTTTCCTAACTGATTTTCGAAACCTGCCCAGTCTTTATATTTTCTCAGTGCGACTTTAATTTTAGGTTTCATTTCAAAATCTTCCAGACCTTCTTCGTTATATTGTTCAACCAGGGTATACAGCGTATTAAAATAATCTCGTTGTAACTGCACCAGTTTCACATCACCCGAAGGACCGTGACCCGGTACATAATGTTTCTTTTTCAGGCTTATTGCTCTATCAAGTGCTTTAATTACATCCCTGAAACTACCGTCATTCATGCGTAAGATTCTCAGATAACCTACATTATCACCGGTAAAAAAAGTAGAGCCTTCGACATACTCAACCATAATATCCGAATCACTGTGCGCTATACCCACCGAATGAATATTAAATGTTAAACCGGCAATTTTTAACTGTTTCCCATCACTGACTGGCGTATCGGGATAAGCAATTTTAGTCCCTTTGGTTGCCCCTTCTGTCATACTGATCATGTTATCTATCCATGATTGGGCAGCACCCGCTTTAGCTTTTTTTATCATCCTGGGGTCAGCTATAATTTTTACATTCGGATAACTTTGTTGAATAATTTCATTTGCTAACCAGTGGTCACCGTGTATGTGAGTATTAAAAACATGTGAAACCGGCTTACCAGTAAGCTTTTTTATTTCACGTAACACCATAGCTCCAGACTGCTGACTTGAGCCAGGGTCAACTACCACAACACTTTTATCAGCAATAATAAATGCAGGGTTATTCATAAACCCACGGTTTGCCGCATTCGGCATTTCACGTGGGCCGTGTATTACATAAACTGTTGAGTTAATTTTATCCGCGCTAAAGCCATCAAAAAAAGCATCTGCCATTAAATTATAAGAACTTAAAAATAAAACGCACAGGGAAAATAAACTCTTCATATGAAATCTCATCATAAATTTATGGCAACATCTATAAATAGAGGCTACCTGAATAAAACAGGAGCCAACGAATTTTTAACAAGCCAACTAATTAACTACTTCAATTGCCTTAGTAAAGCATCTCGAAATAACCACGCAAGATCTTCAGAAATAGCAGTACCGTCTTCATGACTTATTTTTATTTTGCTTGAGTTTTTACCCACTATTTGTTTCAACCGTAGGGTAAGCCGATCTTCGTCGGCAACTTTAACGGGCTGCTTTTTGTATTCAAATGAATCTTCATAATCTTCATCTTCATCAACTATTATATCTTTTCCACCAAACAGACCGCTAAACCAGCCACTCTCATCTTCAGCCGGTTTCTCAGTTTCCTGCAAACTACCAACCCGCACAGTCAGCGTGTTAGCTGCTTTGTCACTGTTTAATATATCTACACCCAGGCGATCCATGGCAACCTGCAAACGCAACCAGATAGAGTTTGCATCGCCCTTAACATCAAACTCATCCGTAGTGGTATCCGTAATATTTTTTACCCGCGGCTGGTAGCTGTTATAAGCTGCAAGCAGCTCTTTTGCACCCGACTGTCTTATCCCACCAAACAACACAAAGCGGTACATAATTTCGCGCTCTAATAAGGGCTCAGAATCCCTTTGCACCCAATTGCTTACATCACCCGCAACACTAATCTGTAAACCACGGTGACTAACAAATAGACGAGTTTTATTTTTACCCTGAACAGCTTCAAGCCTTATTCTGAAGCGATCTTTATAATCTGGTGAAAAACGACTAAACCAGCTAGAGTCTTCTTCTGAACTATATGTAATCTGATACTCATTCATCCAGCTAGTATCAATAAACCCAAGTAGTTTCTCCACTCGATTAACGGCAATACCTTCTGATGCTAAAAAATCCGGGAGCATTGACCAAACTTTAGCAATGGGCATATCAATTTCAAGCCAGTAGAGTCGTGAGTCATTTTTCAATTCATAGCCGTTAAAAACAGGGGCGATTACATGACTTTTCCCTGCTTTATCTTTAGCTGATTTATTGTTTTGAGATGGCTCTGGTATTTGTAGCGCACCCCGTGTATCCGGGCTGGTTAGCTTAGGTGGGATTTCCAGACCCCTGAGCGTATTCGCACCCATGTATTCCGGGCGTTCTCCTCCATCAGAACTGCACCCCACTAGAGAAACTGACAACAAGATAAATAATGATGTAGACGAAGGATATTTAGAAAATAGTTTTATACGCATAATTTAAAGTACACCCGCCTGATGCATCGCATCGCGTAGTGTTTGATGATATTGCTCAGATAAAATAGTTAATGGTAAACGAATGCCTGCTGGCATCTTCCCCATTTCAGTTAAGGCCCATTTAACCGGAATCGGATTAGCCTCAACAAACAGGTCATTATGCAGACCCGTTAAAGGCTGATTTAGTTCCTCTGCTTTTGCCCGGTCACCGGCAAGTGCTGCTGCACACATGTCAGACATGGCTTTCGGCGCGATATTATTGGTGACAGAAATAACCCCGTCGCCACCCTGCAACATAAATTCCATGCCTGTATCATCATCACCGGAGAAAATATCAAAATTATCACCACACAATTCACGAATTTGAGTCAGTCGTGATAAATCTCCAGTGGCTTCTTTGATACCAATAATATTCGATACTTCAGCTAAACGCGCCACGGTTTCAGGCAACATATCGCAGGCAGTACGGCCCGGAACATTATATAAAATTTGCGGTATTGCTACACTTTCTGCAATTAGCTTATGGTGCTGATACAGGCCTTCCTGTGTGGGCTTATTATAATAGGGCGTAACGAGTAAACAGGCATCTGCACCTGCCTGCATAGCGCACCTGGTCAGGCTAATGGCTTCAGTTGTGGAGTTTGCACCGGTACCCGCAATAACTGGAATACGCTCATTCGCCATTTCAACAGTACGACGAATAACTTCACAGTGCTCTTTTTCATTTAACGTTGCAGACTCACCGGTAGTTCCCATTGAAACAATAGCACTTGTGCCATTCTCAATATGAAACTTAATTAACTGACCCAGGCTGTCGAAATCGACCGACCCATCAGGATGCATGGGTGTTACCAGCGCCACCATACTGCCACGAAACATGTTTATTGCCTTTAATAAAATTACAATGTAAAAGGGCCTGCATATGAAGCAACAGGCAAGCTAAATCAAACCGGAAATATTACTTTGTAGGGCTTTTATTTACAAGCCAAACTACACAATATCTACAACACGGGCCGTTAACTGTCATACTATTTCAGACAAACCGCCCTGAGCCTGAAAAAACAGTCCCAATGAGTGCCTTTGCGCTTAATATTCTTTGACCTGTGAATCATCCGCTTCTATATGAAAGACCTGTAGATAATTTTACATTTGCGTTTTCTTTTTCTTTTAGTTTTAATAACGGCCATGTCAAACAATGGGTAAAAGATAACAAATGAATCAATCTCTCGTAATTACCGCCATTGGAGCAGACCGTCCCGGCATCGTTCATGAACTCACAGAAGTTTTACTTAACGCGGGCTTAAATGTTGAAGATAGCCGTATGAGTGTGCTCGGTGGTGAATTTGCCGTTATGTTACTGGTTACAGGTAATGAAACGTCTCTTAATTCAATAAAACAACAAAAAGCCTCACTCTCAGATTCGCTTAATTTAAATTTACTCATCAAATCAACGACTAAGCCCAACGACAGCGATGAGCAAGCCCGTTACAAAATAACGGTAGAAGGTATGGATAACCCGGGAATTGTGCACAAACTTGCACATTATCTTTCTCATCAAAATATAAATATCGTCAATATGCAAACTGACAGTGGCCATGCACCACACACCGGCACCCCTCTGTTTACGGTTAATATGCTGGTTGATATTCCCACCAGACAAAATATTCAACAGATTGAAAATGATTTTGCAGCCCTTTGTGATGAACTGAATATGGATGCCGAGTTTAACCTAAATTAATCAAGTGCCCCATTGTTAGTTTTAGCTGACGATAATGTACTCACAAGAGACAATCATGCCAATAAGCTTAAACAAAAAAGTACCCGCCTTCACCGCAGATGCCACCGGTGAACAGACCCTGAGCCTGAAAGATTTCAAAGGTAAGAACCTGGTAATTTATTTCTACCCCAAAGACAACACCCCTGGTTGCACCCAGGAGGGTCAGGATTTTCGAGATAATTACGCCAGGTTCAAACGTGCTAATAGTGTTATCCTGGGGGTTTCCCGTGATTCCGTACGCGTGCATACAGGCTTCAAAACCAAACATGAGTTTCCTTTTGATCTTTTATCGGATCCGGAAGAAGTACTATGTAAGCTGTTTGACGTAATAAAACTTAAAAAGAACTATGGCCGTGAATATATGGGGATTGAACGCAGTACATTCCTACTTGATGGCAAAGGTATTTTGCGCAAAGAATGGCGTGGCATCAGGGTTAAAGGCCATGTTGATGACGTTTTGGACGCGACAAAGAAAATAAACCAATAATAAAATCAATATATTAAAGCGTCGTCTTTTGATCGATATCAACCACCAGTTGAAAATGATAATGGTTATCATTGCTAACCGCGTTAATTTAAATTACACTCCCCATACAAGCCAATTCCAGGCTAATTCAAATGGTTTCTCAATGACAAAAACAACATACACCCCCGACTCAAACTATTCTCTAGCTCATGCACAACCAGGAGATCTTGTACGAGTCACCTGCGTTAAGGCAAATAAACTACTTAAAAAACGCCTGGTAAGCATGGGGGTATCTATTAATTCCCGGCTACATATCATTCAGCGCAGGGGCAGCGCCACGGTAGTTGGTTTTGATGCCAGTCGCATTGCTATCGGTTCGAGTATGTCTCAGCAAATCATGGTGTGTGCGATCTAAACTGAGTTTTCCATGAGTAAAAACTGCTGCGATACTGATCAAGAAAGCCCTGATAGCAACTCACAATACACCATTGGCCTGCTGGGCAATCCTAATTGCGGCAAATCGACTTTATTTAATACCCTCACCGGCTCACGCCAGAAGATCGGCAACTGGCCCGGTGTCACCATTGACCGTAAAGTAGGTCAATTTAAATACCAGAATATCCCCTTCAATGTTGTTGATTTACCTGGTATTTATTCACTGGACAACAGTGCCCGCTCACTCGATGAAAAAGTCACCCGTGACTATATTCTGTCATCTGAACCTAACCTCATAGTTAACGTTCTGAATGCATCTAATCTTGAACGCAACCTCTATTTAAGTAGCCAGCTGCTTGAAATGCAGGTACCCATGATTATTGCGTTGAATATGATGGATCTGGCTGATTCCCATGATATTGAAATTGACCAGCAAGCATTAGCGAAAAAATTTGGTTGCCCGGTGATAGCGATCACTGCACATAAGAATCTGGGCATTGAAGAGCTGATGGAAGCCATGTTACAAACCTCTCAAAAGTGCATTTTGCCTGGTCAGCTTTTACCCTACTCAGAGACCATAGAACAGGCGGTTAACGAATTGCTTACCTCCCTGCCTGATGACCACCCGGGTTGCCAACAGATAAACTGTCGCTGGATGGCGGCTCAGCTGCTGGATGGCGATACGGGGGTTGAAGATTTCCAGACCATTGAACAAGCTGTACTGGACCATGCCCGAGAGCTACGAGAAAAAATTGAAGCAGATAGCCATGAAGATATAGATATTTTACTGGCAGACTGTCGTTATGGCTTTGCACGTAGTGTCACCGAGCAGGTTGTCAAACGCCCGGATGAATACCCTTATTCCATTTCTGATCGTATTGATCGAGTCGTCTTAAATCGGTTTTTGGGTATACCGATTTTTCTCGCTGTAATTTATCTTATGTTTCTATTCACCATTAATCTTGGTGGTGCTTTTGTCGACTTTTTCGATATTGCTGCGGGGGCTATTTTTATCGATGGCTTCAGTGAGTTACTCGCTGCCATGGGGCTGCCTGACTGGTTAAGGGTTATTCTGGCCAATGGTCTGGGGGGTGGCATCCAGGTCGTGGCTACCTTTATTCCCATTATTGGTTTTTTATATCTCTTCTTATCTTTTGTCGAGGGCTCTGGCTATATGATGCGCGCCGCCTTTGTGGTCGACCGTTTTATGCGCAGCCTGGGCTTACCGGGCAAAGCCTTCGTGCCTTTAATCGTTGGCTTTGGTTGTAACGTGCCCTCTATTATGGCCACCCGCACACTGGAAAATCACCGCGAACGTATTATTACCGTGATGATGGCACCGTTTATGTCATGCGGAGCTCGCCTTTCAGTCTATGCCCTGTTTGCAGCGGCTTTTTTCCCAGAAGGTGGCCAGAATATTGTCTTTCTGCTTTATGTCGTGGGTATTCTCTTTGCCATCTTTACCGCATTTATTATCAAGTCTACGTTATTGCCAGGTGAGGCTTCACCGTTTCTGATGGAACTCCCCACCTATCATATGCCCAAAGCTCGCGATGTTTTAATCCGCACCTGGTCGCGCCTGAAAGGTTTTTTACTGGATGCGGGGAAAATCATTATACTCATGGTACTGGTTATTAACTTCCTTAACTCCTGGGGTACAGATGGTAGTTTTGGCAATGAGGACCAGAAAGATTCGGTGTTGAGCGCCATCAGTCGCAGCATTACCCCTGTTTTCTCTCCAATGGGTATAGAAGAAGATAACTGGCCAGCAACCGTGGGAATATTTACCGGGGTGCTAGCTAAAGAAGTGGTTGTGGGCACACTGGATGCGATTTACTCACAGATGGATCAACCGACAACATCAATAACAGCTGAAAAAACAGAGCCTTCACTTTTTGGCTCATTTGCCGAAGCCCTGCAAACCATCCCAGACAATTTACTGAACGTATTAAACAACCTGACTGACCCATTGGGCTTTAATGTACTCGACAGCACATCAGATCAAAATACAGCGGCGGCAGAACAGGGCATTGATACGGCAACATTTGGCGCGATGGTCAAACGCTTTGACGGCCAGGTTGGTGCATTTGCTTATCTGCTATTTATTCTGCTTTATGCCCCATGTGTTGCCGCAACTGCCGCCATTTACCGCGAAGCGGGTGTGCGCTGGATGTGGTTTGCATTGGCCTGGAGCACAAGCATGGCCTGGTCAGCATCAACCCTTTTCTATCAACTTGCTCGATTTAATCAGCACCCTGCTACCTCTCTGCTCTGGTTAACGACCATTGTCTGTGCAGTGAGCCTCGCCCTGTTTTATATGCGCCGTGCTGGTAAGGCGAATAATAAACTCACCGAGGCTTCAACATGATTTTGACCGAAATCAGAGATTACCTGAAACTCAAAGGCCAGGCACCATTACGTGATATGGCACTGAAGTTTAATATGGATCAGAATGCACTACGCCCCATTATTGAACAGTGGATAGCAAAAGGTAAAATAGAAAAACTCCCCCAGGGTACCACCTGTGGTGGCGTTTGCCATGGCTGTGAACCTGAAACAATAGAGCTTTACCGGTGGACTGAAAGCTGGTTGTAATTTAATCGCATAATTAATCTCCATCAGGGACTGACGTGCTTTTTATGCCTGTCCCCTGTTGTGATACCAGCAAGCGTATTTCGAAGTCAACTCCGTAATACCACCCAAAGCTTTACGAAGTCGCCACCAACAGCCAAATTAAACTATCTATTTCTTTAAACATTGATCTATAACAAGAACTACTCTCAATTAGCACATCTACATGAGAATCATTTGCGTTTGTGTTTCTATCATATATAATGCTCCGCATTAATATTTACAGGGCCTGAATTCAATTCAGACAGATTATTTGGAAAAACGAGAATGACTTTAAGTAAAACTATAATTGGCGCATCAATTGCGATGGCTTTGGCATCAACAGGAACCCTTGCCGCAGACCTGGATGACCTCCAAAAACAACTCGATGAATTAAAAGCCGAAAACAACGAAATTTTATCTCGCCTGGAAGGCTCCTCTGGCTCATCAGCTGAAGGCCATGGCAGCTCTGGCAACACTACAGTTGGTGGCTACGGCGAACTACACTATAACAATCTGAGTTCTGATTTAGACGGGACTGATACAAAAGAAATTGATTTTCATCGCTTCGTTTTATTTATTGGTCATGAATTTAATGACAATATTCGCTTCTTCTCCGAATTAGAATTGGAACACTCTATTGCAGGTGATGGACAAAAGGGTGAAATTGAACTTGAACAGGCCTATATTGAATTTGATACCAGTGATAATGCAAATATTAAGGCCGGTTTATTCCTCATCCCTGTCGGACGAATTAATGAAACTCACGAGCCAACCACCTTCTATGGTGTAGAGCGTAACCCTGTTGAAAAATATATTATTCCAGCTACCTGGTGGGAAGCAGGTACAATGTTCTCCGCAAACACAGCTAGTGGCATTAGCTATGATTTGGCCATTCACTCAGGTCTTTTTGATAAAACAGGTGATGTACGTAGCGCAAGACAAAAGGTCGCTGAAGCACCTGCTGATTCCCTAGCTTATACAGCACGTATTAAATATACCGGTATTGCGGGTTTAGAGCTGGCGGCCACTGCCCAGTACCAAAGTGATTTTTCACAGGGTACTGGAACAGTAGGTGATGCTGAAGATGGTACCTTACTGGAGGCACATGCTACTTACGCTGCGGGTAATTTAAAACTAAGTGCGTTATATGCTAGCTGGGATATCAACTTTAATGGTGGCACAACAACTGGGAAAGACACTCAAACCGGGTCAATAGTTGAGGCATCTTATAAGATAAATAGTAACTGGGGGGTATTTACTCGCCAGAATAACTGGACTAATGACGATGGTGCAAAAGATAAAGCCCAAACAGATGCTGGTTTTAACTTCTGGCCCCATGAGGATGTAGTAATTAAAGCTGATTACCAGGCACAGAATGATGATGCAGGTGATTTTGATGGATTTAACGTAGGTATTGGTTACCAGTTCTAAAGCAAGACTCCTCGCAAACTAGCTGAAACTTCGTATTTGGTCATTACGAAATATTTGCAGGAATATTGGGAAGCACTTATGGTGCTTCCCTTTTTTAGTTTTTAGCGTTAATTAATTTAGTACGCCGGTCATGATCATTAAGCCACTATCGTTGTACAAACACTAGTATTACGACAAACACCTGATAAAATTCGCCGATGATTTATAAAATAATATTTACATGTCTGATAATTGCCACAGGCAATAGCTATGCCAAAGGCACTTATCAACAACCAGATGAATTCGTTAGAGAAGCTTTTACTCAGCAACCAGAACCACAGGTTATCTGGATAAAAGATGACTTACACAGTCAAATAGAAAAAATTCTGCAGCATAAATACAAAGCTAAACGTATTCGCTACTGGCAACATGAAAGTCGTAGTGTCTGGGTGCTTGAGGAAATTGGTAAAAAGAAACCCATCACCGTGGGTATTATTATTGATGATAATAAAATCAGTCTTTTAAAAGTTTTGGTATTTAGGGAAACCCGAGGCTGGGAAGTTCGTTACCCATTTTTTAGCAAACAATTTAACCAGCTCTCGCTTAATGATGATAACAATTTAAGTGCATCTATAGATGGGATTTCCGGTGCAACACTTTCCGTACGTGCCCTGCGTAAACTGGCCCGTATCGCATTACTTTTAAATAAAGACATTAAAAAATCTGACCTGGAAAAATGAGCCGACGAAAAAAAACCTTTTCATTTTTCTTATGGCACAGACGTCTCGGCCTGGCCGCATTCATTCTTATATTTATTCTTTCTATTACCGGCATTATGCTAAACCACACAGAAGAATTTAAACTGGATGAAACGACGATTGATAGCGATTTCATTCTTAACTGGTATGGCATTAACCCAGTGGGGGCACCACTTAATTACAAACTGGATGACATCTGGATTAGTCAATGGAACCAGCAATTATTTTTTAATGGCAACAACCTGTACACACATAAGGAAAAGCTTCAGGGGGCTATAAAAATAAATGACATTATAGCCATCGCATTAGAAAATTTTGTTCTACTACTTGATAACAAAGGAGAAATAATTGAGCTTATGCCAGTAGCTACAAAATTTCCTATTAAAAAAATAGGTCGTATACAAAATAAAATTAGCCTCATTGATACCCAGAAAAACATTTATATTTCTGATGCAGATTTCACCACCTGGAAAATACACAGCCAACAATCCTCACATTGGTCTACGCCTACAAACCTGTCAGATGATAAAACAGCAATATTGCAAAAATCTTTCCGTGGACAGGGCTTAAATCTCGAAAGAGTCATTCTTGATTTGCATTCCGGCCGCATTTTTAATGGCCGGTGGGGAGTATATATTATGGATGTTAGTGCCCTATTGATGATGTTTCTGGGCATTAGTGGTTTGTGGGTATGGTGGTCACGCAAACTTAAAATGCGCAAAAAAAAGCACTACCAGAAACATCACTAAACTATAAACAGACACGCCTTAAACTTTTTCAATTTCTTCAGGCCATGCATTAATCACCCCCTGAATTAAGGTTGCTAATGGAATAGCAAAAAACACACCCCACACCCCCCATAAGCCCCCAAAAACTAATACCGCCATAATAATTGCCGCCGGATGCATATTAACTACTTCAGAAAATAATAAAGGCACCAGCAAATTTCCATCTAAAAATTGCACAATTAAATATGCCAGCATAATATATAAAAATTCAGAACCGGGACCAAATTGAAAGTAGGCAATTAAAGCAACCGGAATTGTCACCGCGATTGCACCAACATAAGGAATAATAACAGACAAACCTACGAATAAACTTAAAAGCGCTGCATACTGTAAATCAAATATTTTTAACGGTATATAAGTTGCTATGCCAACAACAACCACTTCAAATAATTTACCACGAATATAACTACCAATTTTTTTATCTACATCTTTCCATACTTTTGTCGCCAGTCCATCTTCTTTTGGTAAAAAACGACTTAACCACTTAAGTATACTTTCCTTATCTTTCAAAAAGAAAAACACCAGCAAAGGTACCACTACCATGTACACCAGCACGGTAAACAAATTCACTACAGATGATAAAGACCAGGAAACAACTAGCTGTCCTACAGAGGCTAACTCATTATTTATATGTGAGACTATTTCCTGAATTTGTGTTTCTGATATAAAGGGATAATCCTGCGGTAAGCTGATAAGTAAACTCTGCCCTTTGGAAAGCATATTAGGCACTTCAAGAAAGAACTGTGTCAACTGTTTCGAGATCAGCGGCGAAAGACCGAGCATTAAAATAAGTAAAGTTACCACAAAACCAACCACCACCAGACTAACCGCAAGAACATGGGGGATTTTTAAATTACGTAATCTCCAGACAACTCCCTCAAGCACATAGGCAATAACCACTGCTGCGATCACCGGCGTTAATACATTGCCCATAAAGGCAATGAGCACGAAACCAAAAATCAACATCAGGGCCAGGATAACCGCCTGGGGGTCTGAAAAATGCCGGGTATACCACCCCCGTAAAACATCAATCACTGTGTTTCACCAGGGTCAGTTTAAATTTACTTTCAAATAATACTTCTAGCTCATCTATAACATCGGGGGCGGGTTTACCCTGCATCATATGTTGCATCATAAACTCTGAAGTTTCATTTAACATTTCTTTTTGTGAAACCATTGGGTAATTTTTCTTCAAACGTTTAATGGCTGCGACAACACTTTCACCCTCTGGCCGAGGGATACCTAAGGGCTCAGTTATTTTTGTTGTGGGCTCAGGTGCACGAGATTTTAAAAATTCAGCGAATTCAAATAATATAATTTGATCTTTCTCAGGAAGATCTTTAAAAATTGAAGCCAGTGACTGGGGTGAAGGTTTCAAAATTGATCTCCTGAATAAATACGTTTTATCAAATGCTTTATTGTAACAGGAAATTTATAGGTGGGCTTAGATTGTCACAGTAACGAATTTTCTAGTATCCCATCGCGATCTAAAGATTGCGTCAGGATACTAATCAAAAAATTACTCGGGATGAGACACGCAATATTGCTTTGCAAAATCCAGCAACTCTTCCATTGCACGCACTTTAAATTTATGGCGTTGATGCACAAACGAAAATGGCCTTTCCAGGGCAGGCTCAAGCGGAATCGCCACTAGTGTATTCAATTTAATTTCTTTCTGCACCGTCGACTGGGACATAATGGATATACCCATTCCCGCCTCTACTGCACTTTTAATCGATTCTGGGCTACCTAATTCAAGACAAACATTAGGCTCTTCTTTAACGCCCGTTTCCAGTAAATATTCAGCTATAACCTCACGGGTACCTGAACCTTCTTCGCGACAGATAAACGGATATGAAACCATTTGTTGGCCTGAAACCGTATCAAAACCCGCTAGTTCATGGGTAGGAGGCATAATGGCAACTAGCTGATCCATGCGACACACATCGACCTGTAAATTTTTATTACTAACCGATGCCTCAACTATACCTAAATCAATGACATTGTTTTCTACCATAGAAACAATACCGTCGGTATTAGAGACTTTAAGTCGAATATTTACATCTGGATTCTTAGATTTAAAGTCACCCAATAAAAACGGCAACATATATTCAGCTATTGTTGTGCTGGCACCCAGGGTGACAATACCACTGACATCTCCGGTCATCTCACGAATGGAATGCTCCATTTCATCATAAAGCTCAAAGATGCGCCCGGAAAAACCATATACTCGCTGCCCCGCCTCAGTAAGGCTTACGCGGTTATGCGTTCGGTCAAACAACCGGGTATTAAAATACTCTTCTAACTGGCGAATTTGAAAAGTCACCGCCGGTTGAGTCATGTGTAGAGCATCCGCTGCCTTGGTAAAATTCAATAGCTTGGCTACTGTATGAAACACTTTTAGTCTTCTATCTGCCATAACATTTGCTTATACGAGCCCTAAGGAGGCGATATAGTACCAAGCAATGCCCCATATGCAAAGATTATGTTGTCATATATTTATTGAATACTAAGATAATTACACCACAAAATGGCACATTTCAGTCAATCTACTATAAAATCAATGAAAAACCATAAAAAGAGAAAGTAAACGACGATGATTATAAATAGAGCAATGCTTAGCCAATCTATACGCCAGATGGCACTTTTCAGTACACTCGCAATCTGTAGTAGCATCTGTTTTGCCGGTATCTACAAGTGGGTTGATGCCGAGGGCAATGTTCATTACGGACAACAACGTCCTGCTGATGCACCTTCAGAAAAAATGGAGGTACAACAACATGCTCCGGTAAATGTATCGACTTATAACCGTCCAGGCACTAAAAAAACGGAGGATCCAGCTAAAGACGCCCCGACAGACGGCACAGAAAAGAAATCTGAAGCGACCGCTGAACCTGAAAAGAAAAAAGAAACCCCGGCAGAAAAAAAACGTCGTTTAGCCGCCTGTGTTCAGGCACGAAAGAATTTAGCAACGATGCAGTCAGTGGGTCGTATTCGCAGTAGGGATAAAGAGGGTAATACCAGTTATCTTTCCCAACAACAGAAAGAGGCGCGAATAAAACAGGCAAAAGAGTTAATTTCAAAGCATTGTAATTAAACTGGAAAAATCAGTTGACCACACATTACTTAACTTAAGAACATGGTGTTAACTTTACACCGATGTATCGTATTTATTTTACCTGAAAATTAAAAAATTATTTGTCTACTTTTGTGACAGAAAATACTTTTCTTTTTTCGCCACTTTTATTTAGAACAACATGTTCTAATGTTTCCATACCATCATCAGCTGGATTGGGATTAATCACCCCGGTTTTCACAAGCAGGCGATAAACGAGCAAAAACGCAACCAGCAATGTATACAGCCATGGATCATAAACCCCCACTTTACTTAACCACCAGTAATGTATAATTGCAATTACTGCAATAATATAAACCAGTTTATGAATTCGACGCCAATTAGCACCCAGTCGACGCATCATTTTATTAGTCGATGTTATTGCAACGGGCAGTAACAACAGCATTGCAAGCATACCAGCAATAATATAGGGTTTTTCTTTTACATCAGAAACCAGCCATTGCCACTCTAAAGCCAGATCAAAATAAAAATAAATACTGACATGTATAAACGCATAAAAAAAACTATACAAACCTATCATTCTACGGGTGCGCATTAACCAGTTCCAGTCAGCTAAACGTTTACCATCTTTACAACGTAATTTAGTACAGAACTTTGCAAGGTAATGACGCGCAGGTGTGATACTTAACGAAATAATAAGAAATAATAACGCAGTGTTACCCGATAACCGCTCAAGTTTTTGTAAAGGATTAACACCCAGTGAATTGTTTAGATATTTCCATAAGACAATGACTGCGGGAATAATAAAAATAACCCATAATATTCTCCAGATAAACTGCGATTTTTTCTTTAACAGACTAACCGGGTGCATTAGTAATAAACCGACAAATCCATTCCTTTATACATACTCGCCACCTGTTCGGCATATCCATTAAATGGAAGTGTTCTTTTTTTTCTAATTTCCCCAATACGATTTTCTCTTTTTTGACTCCATCGAGGGTGAGCAACCTGGGGATTTACATTCGCGTAAAAACCATATTCAGACGCCGCGGCAATATTCCAGCTAGTTTTTGGCTGTTCTTTTAGAAAACGAATATGGGTAATCGCTTTAGCACTTTTAAAGCCATATTTCCATGGAACTACCAGTCGTAATGGCGCACCATTTTGAGCCGGAATTTTTTTACCATACATACCTGTTGCAAGAAAAGTGAGTGGATGCAAAGCCTCATCCAGTCTTAATGCTTCTCTATAGGGCCAGTCAAGCCCACCTCCACGTTGACCAATCATTTCTTCCGGCCGGTGCAGACTAACAAATTCAACAAAACGTGCTTCACTACCTGGTTGAACCAGATCTATTAAATGACACAGAGAGAAACCCTGCCAGGGTATAACCATTGACCAACCTTCAACACAACGTAGTGGATAAATACGATCTTCACTACCCCATTTTTTTATCAGGGTATCTACATCTAGAGTAACCGGTTTTTTGACTTCTCCTTCTATTGTCAACGTCCAGGGCTCTGTTTTTAACTCTTTAGCTAATAAATGCACAACTTCCTTGTTAGTTGAAAATTCATAATAATTATTATACTGACTAATCTCTTTCCAGCTGTTCGGTTTAAGCTGACGGCTATCTACCACCTTATCAACCTTACAAGCATAAGCACTTAATGGGATTATACTGCCCGTTAGCGCCGCACCTAATGCAAGCCCCATGCTAGACACAATTTGTCTGCGATTATTAAATAGCGCCTCGTTTGTTACATCCTTTTCAGACAAACTATTTAACCACGACTTTTGTTTCATAATATAACTATCGGCTTAAACTAACTTTAATTAATCACACTGTGTAAACTGTGATTGCTTTATTTATTGCCTGAGTGTTTTTATATACATAATAATCGATGCAATCTCAGACTCAGACAGGTCACCACCAAAGGGAGGCATGCGTGGTGAGCGACTCATTTTTTCACCCCCCTTATGAATAATATCGCTCAGGTAATTATCAGGTGAGCGACTAAGGGTTAAATTAAATGGAGGGGGATCTTTTATAATTCGACTCATCTTTCCATCACCCAACCCTAAAACTCCATGACACAGTGAACAGCGCCCCATAAAAATTGCTCTACCTATACGTAATGATGGTTTTAATTTCGCTGACGCTTTGCGCAAAGTTGCCATCGCTTTTTCTGAATCTAAACGCAAAAACAAAACAAAATCTACCACCGACTCCATCTGCGCAATGGTCAGCTCATCACCCCAGGGGGGCATTTCATTACTCACTGCCTTACTAAATCCATCTTTCTTAAAACCACCACCATAACGAACCACATTCTCCACATCACGATAAGAATTCCCATGCCTTGGCTCAAGAAGATTGGTATTTGGGTAATCCTTAATAGACAATGACAATACACCTTCACCTAAACCATCACTACCATGGCACAGCGCGCACCTTTCATGAAAAATAGTTGCACCATATCTGTAACACGACTTCCCTTCTAACCCACACTCTTCAGCAGAACCTGCATAAACAACCCCCCCCCACAGAGCACCTATAATACCGATAAGAATAGTATGCATCATCAAGTACCTTTTTATGTGTGTTTATTTAACTTCAATCGTCATTTGCATTTTAGGGTGTATCGCGCATTCAACCTGAATACTCCCGGACTTATCAAACGTAATTTTTTTTGTTTCACCTTTTTTATAGGAGCCTAAATCAAATGTTTTAACTTCAGAAAGACTAAATACATTATGAAAAAACGGATCATGATTTGGAAAACTAACCGTATCACCCACTTTTATTTCCAGTTTTTTCACCGTGAAGGCTTTATTTTTCTGACCTACTTCATGCTCAGCTGACATTACACTCTGTGTTGAAATTGCCAGACATATTACAGAACTCACAAGGACTAATTTATTCATAATCATTCTCTCTTAATACGTGTTATAAATACTTTTTTATTTCTGGATGTTTTAATTAAATCAACCAGTGACATTCATTATTTTACAGACCATTAAAGGGGTAACTCAGGTAAAGTCACCGCTTTATAGGGTGAAGTTAAGGCCCGTAAAAAAGCAACCAGTGCTGCTTTTTCACTTTTAGATAAATTTAATTGTTGCATGCTTGGGGATAAATTAGTTTTCACCTCGCCACCTTTTGAATAATGATCCATCACGGCTTCGAGATCACTCGCTGAGCCGTCATGAAAATAAGGTGCAGTCAGTTCAATATCACGCAATGTTGGTGTTTTAAATGCACCTTTCATCAAACCTAGTGGCCGTTGTGCATAACGCCCCATATCCGGATTTTTATTACCCCAGGATTTCAGGCCTATATTATGAAAACCATAATCGGTAAAGTTTGGCTCTGAATGGCAATCCGCACATTTTGCCTTGCCTACAAACAACTTAAAGCCTTTTACCTGTTGTGCAGTCATCGCACTTTTATCACCCTTAACCCAGGCATCAAAGGTAGATTTGTTACTCACCACCGTACGCTCATACGAGGCAATAGCTTTTTTTACCGTATTAGCATCAATTTTTTCACCCGGAAAAGCTTTGCCAAATTCTTTTTTATATCCCTCATTTTTATTTAGCCATTTAAATAATTTTGCCGTATCCATATTCATTTCAACTGTCGCTTCCATTGGGCCCATTGCCTGATCTTCAAGGGACTTCTTTCGCCCATCCCACATTTGAATATAGTTAAAGCCAGAATTAACCACCGTTGGTGAAGCTCTCCCTAAGACCTTGCTTTTTACTCCTTTGGCCGTAGGTAATGCATCAGACCAGCCAAACATCGGGTTATGACAAGTAGCACAGGACATATTGCCATCACCTGAAAGACGAGGATCAAAAAACAGCATTTTGCCTAATGAAATTTTTTCGGGGGTTAACGGGTTATCTTCCGGTTGTGGGGGCACATCGGGTAGTAACCACTTTTGCAAACTGGCGTGACCGGCTTTAAATACATATTTATCAGCGGATTCGGCCTGTAGAACAGACGATACAAATAACAACAAACCTGCAAAACTAAATTTAAGGCCACTGGATATTATTTTCAACCTAGAAAGATCAGTTGAAAGTGCGTTTAGAGTGTAAGCGCTTAATGTGCATAGTGAATTCAAAGAATGCGCAATCACCTTATTGGTGATCGGCAAATTTTTGAATTTACCAGGCGCGTCAAGAGATTGCGCTATAAATGTGCGGGCAACTGATTTTTCCAGGTTCAACGATTGACTCATAAGATAAGCTCCTAATTTATCATCAGGTTTTAAAAAAATTGACTTCATGTGCTAACTCTGTCGCCGCACCATTTAACTGATCTGAGTGACTATGTAACACGTCAGCCTTAGCACTATTATCTTCCGCAACAGAGTTAAGCTCATCCACCGATTGAACAATACGACCTGTCGCACCTTTCTGTGTTTCCAGCAATTCCAGCATCTCCTGCATGGAAGAGCTTATATTCTTTGCCTGATCAAGACTCATACTACTTTCATCTGACGCTTTTTGTAATAAATCAACACTTTCATCCACCTGTTCACGTGCCTTCTCAAGTGAATTAACCGTATTATCAATACTGCTCGTGATGCCACTAACCAGTGCTGAAATTTCTTCCACTGCTTCTGTCGTTCTGCCCGCAAGTGAACGAACCTCATCGGCAACAACCGCAAACCCCCTGCCCTGCTCACCTGCACGCGCCGCTTCAATTGCTGCATTTAATGCCAGTAAATTGGTTTGTTCTGATATTCCACTGATTGCCTGGGTAATGGTTTGTATCTTGCCGACAATATCCGCAAGCTCATGACTCTGAATTGATGTTTCTTCCATCTCCACTTTAAAGCGACTAAAGTTCTCAAGGGTTCTCTTTATTTGCTTAACTGAACTTGAGGTCGCATCAAACGTTATCTGGGCAAATTCAAAGGCACCCTTTGCCTGATCTACCACCGTATCGGCTGTTTGAGCAACGTGACGGGTATCGTCTGCAATCAGCGATACATTATTATCAATTGTTGTGGTAACTGATCCCAGATCACCGGCAATATTCGAAACTTCACCCGATTGTGTTGATACTTTATTTGAAGCATCGGTCATCTTTTCCATCATATTGCTTAATTGATCCATGGTGGTTGTCAGGGATAGTATTGTGCGACCAATTTCGTCCCCCGCATGCCCATCAAGTGTGATTCTTTTTGTTAAATCTCCCTGGGCCAGTGCTGTCATGGATTCTTCAATCTGTATCAGGGGCCTGCTCATCATTCTGGAAGCGGCAAGGGCAATAAAAAGCCCAATGACCACACCAACAGCAAATAATAGACCCAGAATCTCAATAATATTTTTAGACTGTTTTTTCGTCTTTGCGACTTCGTCTATCAGGTCCTGCTGTGCTTTTACAACAAGTGCCTGGGCACTGTTTGAAATATCTAAAAACTCAGATTCAATAGCCTGAGCCTGTTCTAATGCCTCAACATCTTTATTAGATCGGGCTTTACCAATAATGCCCATTTGTTTAGGTCTTAGTTTGCTTAACTTTTCTTCTAGTTGAATAACACTCGCATCATTTTCAAATGTTACCTTGAGACTATCTATGGCCTCATCTAAGCCAGCTCCTCCCCGTATAGCAGTAATAGCTACCTTACGAATTTGTCCAGGCTCATCCGCAGCAATAACCGATTGTACTGCGCGATCCATACTAAGAATGGCGACACGTGCCGTGCTAGCGGCATCAATTCTCTTTGCCGTCAGGTTCACTGCTGATTCAAACAAATCTGTCTGTTTTAATAGCACATAACCCGCAATCACTATTGAAATAACCATACCTGAAAGAAATAACCCGGACACACTTAGAATTTTTCTTTTCAGGCTTAAATTACGCCACATATTAGAATACCCAATAAATTATTAAATTATTAAATTATTTAACCGTTTAGAGATTAACCAGAGTATAGGTAACAAATGGCGGTTTTGCTTTTCTCTAATCTTTTAATGAAATAAACATAATCGCTTAAACCTGGAAAAATCAGTTGAAAATGCGTTTAGAGTGTAAGCGCTTGATGTGCATAGTGATGTCAAAAAAATAGTGAAGTCAAAAAATGCGTAGTTATCACCATGGATGGTGGCTATGTAGAAAATGCAGGCGCAATTTTCTATCACCTTATTGGTGATAAGCCGATTTTTGAATTGGTCAGATGCGTCAAGAGGTTGCGCTATAAATGTGCGGGCAACTGATTTCTCCAGGATTAAATCACTGCAATGCATTTAACACGCAGAAATACTTAATTTTTTAAAATCTATAAATAATTCATCACTAGCCTGGTTACTTGATTCACATATAGTTAAAAGATAGTTTCTAAACTTTAAACTGTCCAACAAGTTCCTGCAGGATAACTGAAAGCCTACTTAACTCTTCACTGGATGTGGCCGTCATTTCTGAGCTGCTGGTTACATGTTCTCCCAATTCACTAATGTTATTAATATTGCGGTTAATCTCTTCCGCCACGGCTGTCTGTTGTTCCGCTGCTGTGGCAATCTGGGTATTCATCTCACTAATCGTTGTTACAGAACTGGCGATAGTGCCCAATGTTTTTCCGGCACGACCTGCATTTTCAACACTGGTATGCGCCTGTTTACGGCCACTTTCCATCACTTCTACGGCCTGTGCTGTTCCTGCTTGCAGATTTTCAATCATCTGCTGGATTTCTTCGGTAGATTTCTGGGTTCTACTGGCCAGCGTTCTTACTTCATCCGCAACTACTGCAAAACCACGTCCCTGTTCACCGGCCCTGGCAGCTTCAATGGCGGCATTTAGCGCCAGTAAATTTGTTTGCTCCGAAATACCCCGTATAACATCCAGTATGGCACCAATATTTTCACTGTCTTTTTCCAGTTGAAGAATAACTTCTGCCGCTTTGTCAACTTCACCTGCTAATGCATTTATTGAACTTATAGTCTCATCCACAACACTGTGTCCATTCGAGGCTTCACTGCTGGCATCATGTGCTGATGCCGCCGCCTGCTCAGCATTACTTGCAACCTCATGTACAGTTGCGGTCATTTCATTCATGGCAGAAGCCACCTGTTCTGTTTCTTTATACTGTCTGGCACTGCTAGTTTTACTTTCTTCCGAAATTGAAGCCATTTCTTCTGCAGCGGTAGAAAGCTGTATGGTTGAACCTGCAACCTGGCTAATAATGGTTTGAAGTTTGCCTATAAATGCGTTAAAACTACTAACCAGTTTACCAATTTCATCATTGCCTTTTGCTGTTAATCGCTTGGTCAGGTCACCTTCGCCTTTTGCTATCTCATCCAGTGTTTCTACAACATTCATGACATTGCGCTCAATCATCACGCTGATAAAAATACCGGTTAAGGCAACAACAGCAATGACTATCAAACTAATTGCCACTCCGATCTTAAGCGCGATTTGTGAGGCCTTATTTGCATCAGTGATGCTCGTTGTAAAACGGTTATAGCTGGCAGTCCGAAAGGCTTTAAGCGTGCTATTGTATTTGCTTAACGAGGCGCGCATTTTCTCAACAGCCTGCTTGATATCTGCTGATTTAATTGTGCTTTCAATCATGCCGGTAGTCAGCTGTTTGGCGTCAGCGTAATAATTATTAAACAAACTGGATACCTTTTTAATGCCACCTGCGGTTTCGCTATCAAGCGCACTAGCCTCATCAAAGGCCAAACGGGTTTGTATTGCTAATTCATCAGTTTCATCAATAAGATCGATTTCTGCGCTGGCTACCGCAGCATTAAGGGTTTCTTTGATTTTGCCCAGTCGCACAAGGTTAGCATCGATACGCTCAAGGGTTGGAAAATAAATATTTCTAACATTTTCCAAACGGTTGGCGTTTTCATTGGTGACTAAAAAATTATAAGACAAGGTTCCGATAAAACCAATTACTGCAATTAATACGATCAGTAAAATCTTAAACCGGATCGATATTGAACTAAACCATTTCATAATTAGATTACCTTAACCTGACCCATAAACTGCTTTTTATTCAAGGGGTATACATACATGTAAGCGTATTAAATATATTCAGAACTTCAGGCCCAAATCCTGAACCAAACATCCGGGGTAAAAATCAGGTAGGGCATTATTGCCCTGCCTGAGACCATACGTTTATTTAACCGTCAGTAAAACTTTAACAGAACCATCTACAGTGCCACTGTCTATATAACCGATGCCATTCTTGTTACTGACAACCCAGGCTTTGACTGCCGCATCATCCGATACAGTATCGGGTGGTGCGCCATTGCCGGAAAAAATCATTTTTGACCAGTAGGCTTTCATTTGCGACTCATCTTTACCGGCTACTTTCAGGTAAAAAGCGTTACGTGTTGCATTGCCTTCAGATTGATCAACCGGGGTCATAGCGCTGCTTTTGCCAAGAAAAATTTTCTTGATTTCTTTTGATGTCATGTTACTGGCAGAGCTGCCTGAACTGGCTATCACTGCAATATCAGCCAGTGCAGTAGCGTTTATTGCCATGAGGCACAGGCCAGAGAAAAAGAAATGAATAATTGGTTTCATGAATGCTTCCTTTAAAATACGATATTAAGAGCAACGTTAAACAGATTTACGCTACTGCCGTCTGGTAAATTTGTAACGTCTAGCAGGTCATCTGCAAAAAAACCGTTACCGATAATATCGTCTATTCTTTCTACCTCCAGTTTTAATACCGCATTGGTGCCCAGTTTTTTGTTTATGCCCAAACCCATGCTGGATTGCTCAACACTTTTATCATCCTTGGCAAATTCCTGAATAGTGAAATGCGGCTTCCACTCACCGATGTTATAAGCCAGGGTAACATACCAGCCTAAGCCATCATCTCCCGGTGATTTCTCAAGCTCACTTTGCGCGACTTCAGCAAATAACTGCAGATCGCCGAATGCACCCTCTGCGCCTAATGCGGTTATTGTATAACGCATGCCATCTACACCTGCGATTGCGACTGGTGCCGCACCGGAAACATCTATTGCAGAGAGCATCGAGTCGTTATAACTTAATTGCACCCGGCCAGTGTCATTGGTAGCCGCTACCACCAGACCCACCATGCGGTTGTGAGCCATAAGCGAGCCATCTTCTTCTTCACCATCTATAGCGCCATAATAGGCTTCTAAACTAAACTCGGTGTCATCACCGGTAGTGAACTTATAAGCCGCGCCCTTGTAAGCCTCAAAAAAGAGTTCAGCATTTTCAGAATAAATGGACTCAGGGGCATGCACCCAGGGATAAACATAACCCACATCAATGGTTTCAGAATACATATTACCGGCGTATTTAATTTTGCCGAATTTGATGATTGAGCTGTCGTTTAATTTATAACTCGCAAAGCCCCAGTCAAAACCCACGCCGTCACCTGCATGGCCACCACCAATTATTTGTGTAGCTACGCTTAGTTTATCATCAACTTTAGCAAAAGCATTCAGACCAAAGCTGGAGTTAGTAAACCCCCAGGTGTCATCAATGGCTTCAAGATACCGCATCTGATCAGCATCGTGTGCATTACCGATGGCATTCAGAAAACCGCTAAAACGGAGATCAGCAGCAGATGCCGTGGCTGCTTGTAAACAGCCGGTAACAAGCACCGTAGCAAGGAGAATTTTCTTTGTTTTTTTCATAAAAAGCATACCTGTTTTAGATTAAATGGCATAATTACTGGTATTATTTAATACAATTAACAACCTTGTTTTGCTAACTTTCTACCAGAACATCACAACTATTTTGTAATCAAAATAACTTATAGTTCAAATTTAGGAAAAATCTATTATTAATAGTGTTTTTTGTAGTTAAGGGCAGCCTTATAAGCTACATAAACTGCATTGATCCAGACAGAGAAATATTCTCCCTGCCTGGTGACCACGCAATTACTTAACGGTTAATAAAACCTTAACTGTGTCATCCACAGCGCTGCTATCTATGTAGCCAATGCCATTCTTGTTACTGACAACCCAGGCTTTAACTGCCGCATCATCCGATGCTGTACCGGGTGGTGTTGCCTTGCCGGAAAAAATCATTTTTGACCAGTAGGCTTTCATTTGCGCTTCACTTTTTTTAGCGACCTGTTGATAAAATGCATTACGCGTTGCACTGCCTTCAGCCTGATCAATCGGCGTCATAGATGTGTTTTTACCAAGAAAAATTTTCTTGATATCTTTTGATGTCATGCTGCTGGCAGAGCTACCCGAGTTGGCAATTACCGCTATGTCAGCTATCGCTGAAGCACTAAACAATACCGTACTGAATACGAACGCAAGGAAGGTAGTATAAAATATTTTTATAAGTTTTTTCATCACAGCCGCCTTTAAAATACTGTATCGATGCCAACACCGAACATATTGATGGTGTCGTCTTCTGGATTATTATCATAACCAAACAGGCCGTTACCCTGGTTAAGCTTGATCTGGCTAACCTCAAACTTTATCGCTACATTAGAAATGTAATCCCAGCGTAGTCCCAGTGTGGTAGTGTCCTGATCATCGTCAAACGGACCTGTACCATCACCCTGTTGATAATTTTCTAGCGTGAGATGGGGCAAAAACTTTCCCATCTGGTAACCCAGTGTGGCATACCAGCCGGTGGCTTCCATGGGCGTCAGGTCCCCCATTTCGACATTGGCCAGTTCATACATAAAGAGGATATTATTCTTGTCTAATTTGAGACCAAAGCTGTCTACCGAATGCTTGGCACCTTCCATATTGCCTTGCATTATAAACAACATATTTTGCCAGGGCGTTCCACCAGAAACCGCATTATCAACACTCACATTGCGCATGGTGCCTTCATAGGTGGCGAGTTCGATCATTAGCTCATCATCCCAGTTGGCATTTATGACCAGGCCGTTGAGCTTACGCACATTAGTACCTTCAAGATTAACTTCACCATTAAACAGGTCAAATTCAAAAATCCAGTCGCCTGCGTCAACTGTCCATAACAAACTGGCACCACTGTAGGCTTCACGGGTCACTTGTGGACCATTCAGGTTAGCGCCGGCTTCAGAATAAAAAGATGCAGGAGCATGTAACCAGGGATAAGCGTAGCCGACATCGATGTACTCATTAACCAGGCCAATGGGAAACTTGAGTTTACCCGCGCGTAGGTCGAGACCATCCGTTAAATTCAACGTGCCGAATGCCCAGTCTACGTGCACGGCATAATTATCTTCCTCTTTAGTGCCAAACAGCTGACTGGCGAATTTAAACTTATCATTAATTTTGGCATTGAAGTTAACTCCCAGACGGGTGCCCGCATAGCTACCCTGATCGTCATGACCTTTTCCCTCTTCTCCGTTAAAAGGAATGGGCTCATCAGTTAGATGATAATTTGCGCTGGCAAAGCCGCTAACGGTAACTCGGTCAGACCAGTTTTCAGCCTGTGCAGCCAATGGTCCTATGACAATGAGCGAGACCATTGTGACAAGAGTAATTTTTATTGAACTTGAAGACATTAAGCCCTCCTTTTGCTTTTTATATTTACCACCTGTTTAGGTGGTGCATGTAAGAAAACTTCTAAGTTAAGTTAAATTTAGACCATGATTTAAAAAAGGCAAATGAGATTGAAAAATTGCTCACTAAGATATAGCGAATAAATGCACGATAACATTGGTAGTGTTACACTGCATTTTAGTAAATATTTTTAAATTGTTTCCTGCATCATGTTTCATGTATTTCACGTATACCTGAATTAATATAGCAGTCTGTAGTGGTCATACTGACATGACCTGCATCATCTCGAACTGTTCACAACACTGAAACCTGGCATCTTTTGATATGCCTGTGTGCCGTAACAAATGTACCGTCACATCTTTCAGTTAAATTGCATCTTCTCCGAGTCCATCATCAAAACATAATTGAATAATGGATCTTATTTATCGGGTACCTGTTACAGACTCTTTACCTTTTAATTTAGTAGTAAGTGGTATTTTTTCATCGAGGCCAGTTAACTGTAATAACCCTGAAAATTTACGATATCTTTTGAGTGCAAGAAGCATGTCATTATAAAATTAATGTCACCAGTAACTAAAAATATTGCATGCGTAAGCAGTTAAAAAAATTATTGATACTGTTGCCTGTATTGGTGCTAGCGTCATTACAGAACATATTTGCTTCTATGGATATGACCTCATCGCTGCCAATGGGTCACGCTCAACTTATTTCCATATAGTAAAATCTGTTATCATCTGATACCAATGCAGTTGTTACCCAGGGATGTGAACAATGCGAGCAACACAGCGGCAGTGAAAACTATAGCTGTAATAATGGCCATTGTTTTTCTTGCTCGGCTATTATAGTATCCATCCAGCCAGGGACTACACCACATCAAAACCGCTTTACCACTCCCCCTGTTTCGCCCCCCAAGATTTGATTTTTTCTTACTAAACCGAGTACTCTGCTTTACTGGAGTATTCATAACGAGTAGTTGTTATTAGGTTATTGATCAACGACATTACTGTTGTTGTATTGAAGAGGTAAATTCCATGGATTCAAAATATACTTTAGATCATGCAGGAAAGGTGTATCTACCACGCCGTCGTTTTGTGCAGGGGCTGGCAATGGGAGGCGCATTCGCCGCGATGGGACTTGGCTCAGGCTCGTTGTTAGCCGCTGCGCTGAGGCAGCAGAGCACGAATACACTACGTGGCAATCAGTTTGATCTGACGATTGGTGAACAAACCGTAAACTTTACAGGCGTTAGCACAAAAGCGACCACGGTTAACGGCTCATTACCTGCACCCATACTGCGTTGGCAAGAAGGCGAGATCGTTACGCTACGGGTGACCAATATGCTGGCAGAAAGCAGCTCCATACACTGGCACGGTATCATTTTGCCCAGCGCGATGGATGGTGTGCCGGACATAGCCGATGATTTTACTGGCATCAAACCAGGCAAGACCTTTATCTATCAATTCCCGGTGTTGCAGAGCGGCACTTACTGGTATCACAGTCATTCCGGCTTTCAGGAACAGACGGGGCTGTACGGCGCCATTGTGATAGACCCCAAACAGCCAGAGCCTTTTGCCCATGATCGCGACTATGTGGTGATGTTATCAGACTGGAGTGATGAAGACCCCAATGACATCTACGCGAAGCTCAAAAAGCGCAGTGATTATTACAACTTCAATGAACGCACCCACAGCGATTTGATGGCAGATATTAAAGATAAGGGTGTCACTAAAACCTGGGCCGATCGCCGCATGTGGAACCAGATGCGCATGAGCCAGCGCGATCTCTCGGATGTGACTGGATACACTTATACCTATTTAATGAATGGGCAGACGCCGGCCGATGGCTGGATGGGACTGTTTAAACGCGGTGAAAAAGTACGCCTGCGTTTTATCAATGGTTCCGCCATGACATTTTTTGATGTGCGCATACCCGGCTTAAAAATGACCGTGGTCTCTGCCGATGGTCAGGCGGTACAGCCCGTGTCGGTGGATGAATTTCGTATTGGCGTGGCAGAAACTTACGATGTCATTGTTGAGCCCAAAGATGACATGGCCTATACCCTGTTTGCACAATCGATTGATCGTTCCGGTTATGCACGAGGCACGCTTACTCCCGACCCCTCTCTAAAAGCTGAAATACCCGCAATGGATGCAGTACCCAACCTTAGCCATGCTGATATGGGTATGAGCATGAATATGAGTAAAGATACGGGTATGGATATGGGCCCTGCTTCAGGACACAGTATGCAGATGGATGATAAGCCGGGCATGACCGACAAGCCCGATATGAAGATGGACATGGGGATGGATCATAGCCAGCATACTATGGCTGAAAATCAGCCGATGGATATGCCGCAGGTGATAAAAAATCCTTCCGATTTTACCGCCAGGCCGGTGACGCATCAGCCATCAGAATATGGCCCCCATGTGGATGCACATTCAGATAGCCCGCAATACCGGCTTGATGATCCTGGCGTGGGCTTACGCAATAATGGCCGCCGTGTACTCAGCTATGCCGACCTGAAAAACCTGCGTACCACTATAGACACCCGTGATCCGGACCGTGAAATTGAGCTTCACCTTACCGGTAGTATGAGCCGTTATATGTGGTCGATTAACGGCATCAAGTATGGTGATGCTGAACCTTTACGCTGGAAACTGGGTGAGCTAATTCGCATCACCTTTGTTAACGACACCATGATGAATCATCCGATGCATTTGCATGGCATGTGGAGTGATCTGGAAACCGGAGATAACGATTATTTACCGCGTAAACACACTGTAATCGTGCAGCCTGGTTCGCGTATCAGTTATCGGGTTACGGTCGATGCAGCTGGCGGCTGGGCTTATCACTGCCATTTACTGTATCACATGGGCGGTATGTTCCGTGCCGTTATCGTTAGTTGAGGATTGAATCATGAAACAGATTTTATTAATCACAGCAATGTCACTGCTGTTTTCTGCGCAAAGCATGGCAGGCGGTAAGGATGATCCCTTACTCAGTCTGGTGAATATCCAGAAACTCGAAGTTCAGGATGCCGATAACAATAACCCAGCGGTGCTCGAAGCCTTTGGCTGGGTTGGCAGGGACCTTAACAAATTATGGGTAAAAACCGATGTTGAACGGGTTAATGGGGTGACCGAAGAAGCCGAGTTACAGCTACTTTACAGTAAAGCGCTTTACCCCTTCTGGGATCTTCAGATGGGCTGGCGCAAAGATTTTCAACCGCAACGCGACTGGCTGGTAATTGGTCTACAGGGTTTAGCACCTTACCTATTTGAGGTGGATGCCGCCTTATTTATCGGTAAATCCGGCCGTATGGCGGCAAGACTGGATGCTGAATATGAATACCTGTTTACACAGCGCTGGATTTTGTCACCGGAAATCGAAATGAATGTGTATCGCAAGGACGATACAGCCATTGGTATTGGCTCGGGTTTCGCCAACCTGACGGCGGGATTAAGACTGAGGTATGAAATACGCCGCGAGTTTGCGCCCTATATTGGCATTAACTGGGATAAACAGTTTGGTGATACTGCGGACTTCAGCAAGGCCTCCGGGGAAGACATTTCTGATACCCGACTGGTGATGGGCATTCGTGCCTGGTTTTAAAACGTTAGAAATTCTTTCAATGAAATATGGATTCTTAAGCTTATGGGATGAATATCAGATTTTTCCCAAACTTTTCGAGTGTAATGATCATCAGGTAGTAAAGACAGCCTTTAACCTGGAAAGACCAGTTGAAAGTGCAACAAGAGTTTGCGCTATAAATGTGCGGTCAACTAATCTTTCCAGGTTAAAACTCGCAAATGTATGTTTGGTTAATTTAGCCCAAGCCATTCTTCATAAATTCTGTCAGACCATTGAGACTGGACCCAGGCAATGACATAATCTATTTCTTTATTGCTTAGTTTCTCGGCGAACCCTGGCATCGTGCCTCCCAGTTCAACACCTCCTTCACGCACTGTTTTCCTAAGCACATTTAAATCATGATGCCAGCTATGTGCTGTTCCATTTAGCGGTGGCGCTGGGTAGTTGCCAGTGTCATCTACTTTGCGCCAATCACTAACACCTGAAGCATTAGCTTTATGACACTCTACACAATGTTGTAGATATATTTTGTTACCCTTTATAACCATGGGCTTGTTATACCATCGAGACATTTTAGATTTTTTGCTTTCAGATATTTTATTGCCTTTATGGTTGGCATCTGCATACACAGGTGTAATAAATACGGCGCTTAAAATAAATATTAAAAAGTATGTAAATATTAAAAAGTATGATTGTGTCATAAACGATTCCTTGTAAACCAGGCCTCATAAATATTGTCTGGCCAATTTGACTGAACCCAGGCCAATACAGAGTCTACTTGCTGATCAGTTAGTTTTTCAGAAAAACCTGGCATTGTTCCGCCTAGTCGTTTTCCTCCCAGGCGTACGGTGCGCCTAAGCACGTCAAGATTATGGTGCCATGTATGGGCAGTTCCATTTAGTGGTGGTGGTGGGTAGGCACCTGTTTCATCTTTTATTCGCCAGTTTTTGACACCTGAAGCATCTGCCTGATGACAACTAGCACAATGTGCCTGAAAAATATCATTGCCTTTTGATACCTGGCTTCTGTTGTACCATCGAGTAATGTTATGTTTTTTACTTGAACTAAAGGTATTACCTTCATGGCCCGCACTTGCATGTGAAGGCGTAATAAATACTGCACTTAATGTTAATACTAAAATATATGAATATTTCATAAATAAATCCTTATCGATCTGATTTGTTGATCCGCTACATCAACAAGCACGATACTCGTAAAATAGAACGTTTTAATAGTGACAATAAAGAATTTAATTTTTTGGAGGACGATATAAAGAAGATAAAGGTGCGATGACTAGTCCCCCCTTATGTTTTTGAGAGATAACCCCAGTTAAGTTTAAATAATTTTCATCATGCATTGACAGTAAATTAACAGCCGCGACAAAACACTGGCCGTTATTACATTGATGCTTATCATGGCAGTTATGCCGCTTACAATGTTCGCATGAAGAACCATGCTTTAAACTATGTTCAGATGCGCTATTTACTACGGATTGATTGTCCACACTTGTAGGAACACCAGACAAATCCACTTTTGCAGTCGCCATTAACCCCTGCAATGGCACAAATAGCATGGCCAATATCAGTATATTCTTCAGGGTTCTATTAACAGGCCTACACATTCTCTCTAACTTGTAAAATTGTTCACAAATATCAACAGTACAGAAAACTATTTGATGTCATTTAATCACTTTAAGTTCCTCAAGAACACACTAAATTAAATAAGCGTAGCCAAACAAGTCTTCTGAAAAATCTTTAAAAGATTGAAATAAAGTTTGTTTTGACAATTTCATTCCCATATAATGCAAAAATATACACAAAATATCTATTTATGTAATATTTTCTACATATTATTACATTTTTAATGGCATATAGTGACCTATTAAATTTATGTATTTATATTTTCGAGTCTTCCGTTTGATTATTTCCAGCAGTAAGTTGAGGTTACAACAGCTGAGACTACTGACCTGTTTTATTGTAACATCGATGGTCTTTTCACTGAATGCTGCTGCACTCAAACACTACTCCCCCGAAAACAAACATGGCGTCGATAAGGCTGATATTGAATTAAATAGCGACAAGCCCTGCCATTCTGAGAAAGCGACTTCAAATACAGATAAAGCCGCTGTAACAGCGTCTAATCAATACTTTTGCTGTGACGCTGGCTGCTCACATTGCCACGCATCTTTTGCAAATTCATATGCTGATATACATATAGGATCATTCAATTTTGAGCGTCCCTCAGAATATAATATTCTCCTGCGTCATATTCAGGCTTTTTCATTTTTAAATATAAAACCCTTAAACCCGCCTCCAATATCATAGTCTTGTCTGGTAGTTGCTTACAAACTTACATAAAGCAACTAGCAAATCATACCAATAATTTAGATCACCTGTTTGTGTGGTGCACTCATTTAGAATTTTATGGCAACTACTTGCCAAATGGTCTCTGTGCGCCCCAAATAATTATATTAATACATAAACAAGAGAATTATTATGAAAAGACGAGATTTTCTTAAGATAGGTTCCGCGAGTATAACCACTGCTGTTACAGCTAGCATCGGTTTACTTAGCTGGGTACCAAGAAGCCATGCTGCCACAATTAGTAAAACTTACTATATTACTGATGGCTATATTACAATGCCTGATGGTGTCGATGTTTACTTTAAAGGCTTCAGTAGTCTGGCATCACAGTTAAATGTTCCAGGTAGCTCAGTCATAGCTCAGGAAGGTGACACTGTCGAAATTACTATTGTTAACACACTCAGTAGTAATCATAGTTTTGTCATTGACGGGCTTGTTGATAGTGGCGTAATTAATAGCGGTCAAACAAAAACAATGACATTCACGGCGAGCAACGCGGGGTCATATATGTTTTATGACAAGCTTAATGCTCCATACAATCGCCTGATTGGTCTTCACGGCTGTTTTGCCGTAATGCCAAACGCAAGCAGCGATGAACTTTATAGTGGCAGCCCTACATTTGTACAACAATATGCCTGGCTGACCAATGATATTGATCCGCAGTGGCATGATGACATAAGCCGTGAACGCACCCCCTCATCCAGCTTTAACCCCTATTACTTCACTATTAATGGTCGCACTATGCGTGTACCGGGACACCCGGAGTATGGTAACCCTGATATCGATTCTGGTTACAACCCAGAAACCCGCTTAGAAGGCAGTGTTGGCGATCGTACGTTGGTACGCATCATTAATGCAGGTATGTGCATGCATTCTGTGCACTTCCATGCAAATCATGTTGAATGGTTAGCAGAAAACGGACAAGCCAGGGACTCCATCTGGAAAAAAGACACGTTATTACTGCCGAGCAATAAAGGTTCGCTCGATGTGATTTACCCCTTTGAGACTCCACCTGACTCCTGGCCACAGGTGACTACAGGTCATTTCCCCATGCACTTCCATGACGAAATGACACAAACCGCAGGTGGTGGCCTGTATCAGTTTGGCCTTGCCACAACCATTGCATTTAAATAATTAAGGGGAAATAATCATGTTTGATATTTTAAAACCAGTTTTGATGATGCACGCAGGCAATGGCGGTGGCGGTGGCGGTAGCTGCTACGTATACCCCGACGCACCGGCAACACCAGGCGAAGTCACACCGGACATCAGCTTTGATCGTGGCACCTACATGAATGGCTCCATGACCATGGACGATGGTACCCAGGTCACCATTTGGGGTTTCACCGAGGGTGGCGGCGGTATGGGTGGCGGCGGAGGTGGTAACCAGTTCCCCTCACCTGCAATGCGCGTAACCGAAGGTCAGGTAGTGCATACCAATCTTACCAATAACGGTATGATGTGGTTACACACGATTCATCATCATGGCATTGAACCCAGCCAGGAAAATGATGGCGTAGGTCATTATTCATTCGATGTTGATGGCACTTATACCTATCAATGGAAAGCCTCACATGCGGGTACCTATTTCTATCACTGTCATACTAATACCGTATTACACGCAGAAATGGGTATGTATGGTGCGTTAATTATTGATCCACCAGAAGGGCCTGGCACCCTGCATTCTGGTGGGCCAACTTATGACCACGAATTTGTCTGGGCCTGCGATGAAATCGATTCCACCTGGCACAATAAAAGCTGGGACGCTGGCACTTGTGGTGGCGATGAAGGTTTTAACTCACTCAACCCGGATTACTTTATTATCAGCGGTGTTGACGGTGCACAATCCGCCCTAACAAATCCTGCCATAGCACCCACAGTGAATGTAGGTGACGCATTATTAATTCGTTATATCTGTGCAGGCTACCTGCCACAGCGAATTAATTTTGGCGGATTAACGGCAAACATTCATATGTCAGATGGACGACCTTTACCCGCCCCTGTTCAGGCAGTGAGCATTAAGGCCAGTTCAGCTGAACGCTATGATTGCATTATCGTGCCAGATCAGACCGGTGTGTATGAAGTTACGGTTGATTTTCTGCATTGGGTAACGGGTGATGTTGTCGGCACGGCTCGAACACGGGTCACAGTCGTTTAATAATGTTATAAGGCTGCAACCTACTCGGCCGACTAACTACAACTAAGATAAAAGCCTGGTATCACCAGGCTTTTATTTTTGCCATGTAAAATACTCATACTCTACGCTCAGTTGAAAAAAAACACTTAAACCTGGAAAAATCAGATACAACCCGTGTTTGCAACAACTAGATCAGCCATCACTTTTCTTCCAATACGTATTTATGAGGACTCTGTGAAAATCGCTGCGCACAACGCCGCGAGCAAAAAACAAATGTTTTATCTTTATATTTTTCGCTGTGTGCCGCCGTCCACTCATCGACACGCATACCACATACAGGATCTTTTACCCAGTTATGGGTTTCTGATTTACGGTCTCGTAACTCACCGTCTTCCAGCCAGAGCTTGCGATCAGCGACATCTTCAATACGATTATCATGCGTAACCATCACCACCGTGCAACCATCATCCCTGACAATATCATGCAAAATCATCATCACATCCTGGCCTTTTGCAGAATCAAGATTACCCGTTGGCTCATCAGCCAGAATTAATGGCGGCTGGTTTATCAATGCACGGGCAATCGCCACCCGTTGTTTTTCACCGCCGGATAAGGTCAGCGGGCTGGCCGTTCGACGATGACTCAGTTCCAGTCGTTTCATTAACGCATCACACCGCTCCCTGGCAGCCTTAACTCCGCCAGGCATTAAACCCGTGGGTAGTAAAATATTTTCCTCTACAGTTAATGCATCCAGTAAATTAAATGCCTGAAAAATAAAACCGATATTGTGCGCACGAATAGTGGGTAACTGATGCTCACTCAGTGCTGTAATTTCAATATCATTTAAGCGAATAGTACCGCTTGTTGGTTTCAGCAATGTTCCCAGCATTGATAGCAGAGTGGTTTTACCTGAGCCGGATGGCCCCATAATAAGCACCAGCTCCCCTTGGTTAATTTCCAGCGAGACATTATTCACCGCTCGCACAACGGCCTCACCTGAACCAAAGTGCTTGCTAAGTGACTGTGTTTTGATGAGTATTTTATTTTCCATAAACTGATCGTGAATTTTTCTCACGGCTGTTCTAGTTTATGTTTTTGATCAGCATATTCATCGTCATTTATTTCACCTTTAGCTAAACGCTCCTGAAGTTGCTGTAGTGGTGTTTTTGGCTGCGCATTGAATTTACCTTCATGCCTGGATTTTTTCCTGATGGCAATATACAACGCGATAAAAGCAACAATAATCACTAACCACATTAAAAGTCCCAGTCCCCAGTGAACGGGTCCAAAACCAAGAAAATTATCATTCATCATATCTCCCCCTTAGCACTTTGCTTTGTATATAAAAATCACGGGTCTGCTTTCAGCCGTGAAACACGGTTAACGGATCAACTTTTACAACTTGTCTTGCAGGCCACAGGGCCGCTAATGCAGCAATCATAATAGCAATGACAGCTGTATCCAGCGTGGACTCAAGGGTAAATTTAAGTGACACTGCCGGCACTGCCTGGTTTATCAGCGGAAATAATAGCGTTGTGAATAAAATCGACAGCAAAAAACCTGACAGGGTCAGAATCATTGTCAGTACCAGCACACTCATATATATATCACGATTACGAAATCCCAGTGCTTTAGCAATCGCCAGTTCTCGTTGCCGACGAGAAATTAACGCATGACTGGTAAACCCCACAATCAGCACCGCCAGGGCTGAACCTATAACAGACATCATGGCGATTATTTCCACCCCCATTTGCATTGCCATATGATGGTCATTGTTAATAAAAACATCTTGCGTCAGCACATTAACTTTATCGAGTTGATCACCAATTCGCTTTACAAGCTCGGCTGGAGCCACGCTCTCATCGGCCCTGACCATGAGATAGCTCACCGATCCCTGTGACGACATAATTTCTGCGAGATCCGCATAGCTTACAAACACAATAGAATTCGCCATAGAAAAAGTTTCAGCGGATAAACCAACAATGGTAAATTGCCGATCAACGATATTGACACTATCGCCAATGTTCATATCGGTTAATCGAGACAACACCTCAGGTATTACCACCTCACCATTTTCTGGTATACGTTTTCCACTATGCATAGACCAGGGTCCGCTGTACTCTGTGCGACCGGTTAAGCCTACAATATACGTGAACCAGTCACGACCACCGGCATTAAAAACTGCATTCAGGTATAAAATTGATTCAACCGCAGCAACGCCGTCTATTGCTCTCACTCGGTCTTCTTTCCAGTCCCAGAGTTGCGACATCGCCATATGCATATTGGCGACTCCTTTTTGCATCACCCAGACATCTGCATTAACCTTTGAAGGGTAGGCAGTGATACGATCTGATTCACCACTAAACATTGCGCTAAAAAACATCACCAGCAAAAATGAGAATGCAACGCCGCACACACTCGCCAGCATCGACATACCTTCAGTGAATATTGATTTAATACTCCAACGAATCATGAGTGTTTTAACTCCTGAATGCCATCACAGGTTCAAGTGCTGCAATGCTTTTAAATGATAACAAGGCACCAAACAACGCAAATGATAAACTTGCGACCAGTGTTCTTAGCAGGGGGCCGGGCTCAGTAACCAGTAACAAATATACCGGGGCTGCTTCGTGTATAATTACAGAAAAAACAGAGGCCATAATGCTGGCAACTGGCATGGCTAGCAATGTAATTAGCAGCACTTCTACCACTACTGCGCTAGCTAATCTGAAAAAAGAAAAGCCCATGGCTTTAAATACAGCCAGTTCATATTTTCTGTTCTGTATGCTGGAGAACATAATCAGGCTTATAACAAGCACACTAATAATATAGGCGATAATAATCATCAACTGAAACACCGCACCCAACATCGAGCGACTCATTTCAACATCGTTTTCAGCGAGCATGTTCGGCAACCAGGCATCCGCCGCGGGTATACGACTTTCTATTTCGCTGGCAATGAATTCGGCCTCATAGCCCGCTTCAATTTTTACCAGCAGGAAACTTAACAGGGGCAAGGTGCTTAAATCACCGACTATATCTGATTCAAAATACAGATCGATCAGATCATCATAAGTCGCAAAAGCAAATGGTGCAAAAAAAGCGGCCGTATCTTTTGATATACCCGCCACCTTAAAATTAAAGTCAGAAACGATAAAATCATCTCCAGGTTGCAAGCCATAAATAGTCGACAATGATTTATCGATAACAATCTCCCTACTTTCTTTTATCGACCTGCCTTTTTCTATTACCTCAGGGCCGCCCAGCGTGTCAAAAACCAGTATAAAAACTGGCGTACGTCGATTGTCTTTATTATAAATTACCGGCAATGTCGTTATCGGGTGAGCATCAATTACACCACTAATTTCTTCAACGTCCATTCGACTTAACTGCGGTAAAACCGAACGACTGGCAATCATGTTTTTGATGCCCGCCTGGGAAACAATCACATCGGCACCGCGACTGATAACCATGTGACGTATCTGCTGATATATGCCTTCGCGAAAACCTTCCAGTATTAAAACAACGGATATCACGGAGGCAATTGCTACAACCACAAACAGGGTTCGCACAGGCTCTGTTTTAAAGCGTTTTATAATTAGGTTAAAAAACATATTCATAATCTGGCGCTACCTAACTTGATTTGAAAATAGCTATATATCCATTCCAGTACAGGCAAGAATACCTTGTGACATTTCCCTCATGTTATGCAATTTTTCTAATAAAAAATTAAAATAGACCAGTGACCATGACAGTAAAAAACCACTCACCATAAGAACCAGATATAATTGACTAACATCACTGCTGTCCCGTTAACCACCAGAGACATGAGTTGGGAACGCCTGTCTAAGACCGTCACCCGCATGGACGCGGGTGCCGAGCCACCAGGGAGGGTTTTACGGCGTGTCTTATACAGGCGTTCCCAACTCATGTCTCGATCAGTGCGAAATAATCTTTTAAACGCACTAAAGTATGGTTTAAACATAATCTAATTTCTTTTAACGGAACAGCAGTGGACTAACATATAAATACATTAGTTGTGTCATTTTCAATGGCGGTGCTCGTGCCCCGCTTGCTCAAGATTATCCAGCTCTGTTTCTTCCAGGTAATGAATAAAAGCTCGCTTGAGCTTTTCTGCCATATCCTTGCCCAGTTGCTCACCTGTTGCTTCAATTTTTTTTTCAATCTGTTCAATTGTTGCCTGTAGCAAATCATATGTTATGTATATGCCGTCTGCTTCAACACAAACAGCTTTAATTCCCATCATATTTTCCAGCTCTGTAATAATAACTGCTGACTGATTATCCGTTAATGGCTCTCCTAACTTAAGCCTTCGCTTTTTAATAATTTCCTGGCCATGTTGTTTTGGTGATAAACGACCTGGCTGTCCAATATACAAATGTGGATTGGACTTAAAACGCTCAAGGCATTGTTGTGAACAGAAGGCATATACCGTTGTCTGGTATTCCAGACTAAAACCGTCCTTATTTACCATCATGTGGCACACCGGATCCCGTAACTGTTTTTTATTTATATTCACCATACTGTAGTCTCCTCGCAAAACATAAAGGAAGCAGCCAGTCATATTTATATTTATTTTTTATGGGCCATCACATCACAACAGGTCACCTGTTAGATAGATGCATAATTCAGTACCCTGTCATTTTCTATCTATAAGCTTCATGCTCAGGTCGCTTCACAAAAGCAGGAAGGCTGATGAAAGTGTCGTGCACTATATACCTCTTTCAATTCATTAATAAGTTGCACTGGATCAGTGTTATATACCAGCTGAGCGCCCGTATCTTTTTTGAATGATTCTACCAGTTGCGGAATCAGCTCGGTGATACCACCGCTACCTTCAAGCACACCGATCAACTTACCTTCATCATAGGCAATGGCAAACTCACCCAGTGTTCCTGAACTCCCGCCAACAACAACGACCATGTCACTGGAACGAATATTGGTCACTTCTCGCCCCATTAAACCACTACCTGTATAGATAATGACGTCGTAGACATCTGAGGGTGAGTGGTATTTATGAGCATGTTCATCCAGACTCAATGCGGGTGAAATACCCACAGACAGACCATTCGCTTCGAATACGCCTCGGGCGCACTCATAAGGCAGGCCTGGGCAAGCACCGGTGATAAGGGCAAAGTTATTTTCCGCTATTACCTGTCCCAGACGAAAAGCCGCAGCCATCGCCTGCTGTGTAAGCCCATTACTGGCTGAACCCATCACACCTACAGCCAGTTGTATCGCCGGTGCCTTGTGTAAATAAGTATTTGGGGAAGCCTGAAACCTGTGTTTGCAGTTTTCCGAGCAAAAGTAATACGTTTTACCTGCATACACCGTCATTCTGGCAGCCTGTTTCGGGTCAATACTCATTAAACATACGGGATCATGTACCATAAACCTTACTCCGCAACATTTATTTTATAGACTCTTTACACCCTCGGCATTCATCCAGTGGAACACCGCTTATTACCCTTTAATTGTTGAAACGAAATGACTTCAGCCAATTGTGACAATGACCCATCATGCTGCTGCAAATTATCTTTATACTGCATCAGCAAGCTGTTGCCCTGTGCCCTGGCTGCGTTTAGCACCTCCCCCCCGCCTAATGTAACCGGCCACAATAAATCCGGCAGGTTTGGCTCGATCACTACAATAATAGCACCACAACCACAGGGGCAATGCCTGTAAGCCAGTGGCTGATCAGATAAATACCAGGGCCTTTGTTGATACAATAGCATGCTGATAATAGTCAGCAGTGTCCAGGGCCTTTGCATCACCCTGCGTAAGCCCGCATTGCCTGCACTGCGTTGTGCTACATGATGTACGATTAGAATATCCAGCTTGTGTTTACAACATATGGCATCAGTAGGTGCTAGCTCCAGCAAGGCACCATCACAGTAGAATTCAGATTCAATTTCCACAGGCTCATAGAGTAACGGAATGGCCGCACTGGCCACCATCCGGGGAGCCAGTGCCCCTTGACTAAATATAGTCTTGTTACCGCTGGCGAGGTTTTTGGCCAGCGCATAAAAAGGTATCGGGCAATCTTCAAATGTCTTCACCTTAAGCTGTTGCTGACAGAAATCCATCGCTGATTTTGTCGTTGATAGCCCCGTATAGCCTTTACCCTTAGCTAGAAAAGAGGCAAAAAAACTTAACCAGGACGGTGCCCAGAATTGACGCGTTTCCAGGCTGACAAGTTTACTGGCCCAATCTTGCAGACTACCACCACTGGCATAAATACCACCAACAATGGCACCTGCACTGCAACCGGTAATAGCCTGCAACTTTATTCCCATGTGTTGCAGGGCAAGCAAAAAACCGGTGTGCGCATAGACGCCCCTGACGCCTCCTGAGCTAAGGACGACACCCGTTCGAAGTTGTCTTAGATAGTCCGTCATGATTTTTTCGTTATCATTTTATTCACAAATACTACTCGAATTACAGTTTTTCGTGCCAATACCAGATACAACGACCATTAATATGATTACACTTTTCGGTAGCTCGCATAGCTTCGTTTCGTCAAGCAGGAAAGGCAAGCACTTAAACCATACCGGATAATATTTTTTTCGGTAGAGCATGTAGCACATATTTATATCCACAACTGAATGCCATAGTGACTCATGACGGCGTGCAAAATATCACTTCTTGTTACCATACCCCTTAATTCACCATCTAATACAATGGGCATAGCACCTACACGTCGTTCAACAAATACTCTTGCTATATAACGTACATCTGTCCGCTCACTGGCAGTAATTACTGGTGAATTCATTAGCAGCTCAACACGAGCACTCCTGGTATGTTGTCGTGTATTTATCTGATCGCCCTCCTGCACGCCTGCGATGTATTGCAAAACATCGCGGTCTGAAATCATCCCAATAACTTTCTCATTCGATGATACCACCGGTAGATGACGAAAGCGTTTTTTCTGGAATAATTTTAACGCATGATCAATTGTCGTAGATGACATTAAAGTCATTACCGGTGTCGTCATAATCTGACAAGCAAAGAGCGCTGCATTATCTTCTGGCAGTTGTTCTATTGCCTGGTAAACGTCATTAGCGGCATGCGAGCGTTGATGTTTTTGCCTGGGTTGCTGAATCTGTTCAGCATCTACTGCATCCGTTTTTTTAATTGCAGCAGTGCGCTTAACTTCACGCCGATTAATAATTGTTTCTAATGGCATTAAGTCATGCTTATTGGGACCTTGAACATAAAAAAACATCAGTGCTCACCCGCTAAAAATTTTCGCATACATCAGTCATATCATTCCCTGCACTTCCCCACGGACTGACGACTGACAACAAAATTATAGATCGGCACCCAGATCAGAGTGATGTACCAACCATAACCATAGCTTTCTATCGTACCCAGCAGAAAACTTTTCCAGCTAATCCATTCAAAACCGGGCAGAAGCTTTTGCCAAGCCTGGTACATGGCCAAATCCGGTAACAGAAAATCAAAACCGACACACAGGATGAAGCTAACCATCAGTAACATACTGCTAGCATGACCAACGGCCACCAGAGATATTCGCGGGTTCATAACTCATCTCCATTTATCATTTTTTGATTGATATATTTATTCGGTTCTGCCTCAAATTTATCCAGGCAATCTCGGGAACAGAAACGATATAATTGCCCCGCCTGCATTTTGCCATAACCCTGTTCGGCATCTACCTGCATACCACACACCGGGTCGATATGCTTCACAGCTGTTTCACTGCCACGCCCATGATGACCATGACGGCCATGTACCATATGAGCACCACAGCCAAAGCGCATCATTAAATAAAACACCACTGCAAAAAACAATAATGATATTAAGCCTTCCATCTTGACCTCCTTTGGATACATCCCTGAAAATTAAATCCTTACTGATTAGATATAGAGCCTTCCTTTTGTATCACCGCAGCAGTAAAAAAATCTCGCCACTGTTCCAGCGGCGGAAAAAATGCCGGCAACCCGGAAATATAATTCTGATAAATTTCACCAAATTGCCCGAGCATAAATTGCTCTTCTGATTTCGCCAGCCTGACATAGGCATAGAATAATATTGGTGCCATCAGCACAGTGAGAAAAGTTGGCCACTGCACTAAAAAACCTGTTATCACCAGAAACAGCCCGGTATATTGAGGATGTCGTGCATACGCATAAACGCCGTCGCTCACCATGCTGCCATGGGCCGAATGCACCTGTCGCCAGCCTCTGGACAATAATATATAACCCGCCAGCATTAATAGTAAGCTGGTCGCCATGACCAGTATCCAGGCCAGATCCGAACCACCTAAGACCACTACCCATAAGTGCCCTAACTTATGACTAAACGGCTGCAAACCTGGGTAGGCGTCACCTAACCAACCGGTCAGTAAATAAATAGTGAATGGAAAGCCGTACATTTCACTGAACAGTGCCACCAAAAAGGCTGCTACCAGCCCCATATTGCGCCACTCCAGTTTTCCTTTTGGTGGTAAAAAACTAAGAAAGAAAAAAAAGAACAGACCAATATTAAAGGCCACTACTATCCACAGACCATAAGCGTAATCCTGTGACATAATTTCCTCCAGTAACGTTAGATATACCCGAACATCCCTGGCTTTTTAATGCATCATCGATCTTTCATGGTGCGTAATCCGGTTTCTACTTATCAGATATCAACCGGATTTAACGAGCTGTTTAGTACGTATCTGATACAGGCTTTCTACGGGTAAAACAGCAACAACACCATCTCCCTTTCTGCCTGTACATGCAGTATCCAGTATGCCATCAACAACAGCTTGAGCATTGTCCTGTTCTACAAATATTTCTATGCGTGCTTTAGCCGAGGTCCAGTCACTTTGAAAAAAATCAGGTGACTCACCATAGCCATTCACCTTGCTTACACTCATGCCAGGAACACAAAGTTCTTTCAGTTTCTCCTCAACCACAGCAAGTTTATATGGATCAATAATGGTCGTAATTTTTCTGTAGTTCATAACTGACTCCTTCGAACTCAATATTGTTTTTCAGGTTTACTCATTAATAATCGCCATTTGATGTGCTTCACCTATAGGTAACTCGATGGTAGTAATAACGCTCAACTGCTTCTGATCAATCACCCAGATAACAGGTTTATTACGGCTGGAAACATACATTTTTTCCGTACCATGAATAGTATTTAAATGATAGGGTGAAGGCGTGAGCTTTATTTCACGCTTCTCACCTGTGGCAGTATCTAATGCGACTAACTTATCCTCTTTTTTGCTGCTTACAAATAATGTTTTACCGTCATCACCTATATCTAATCCGTGGACACTTTTACCGATTAAATATTGTTCTTTAATTTTCCCGCTGCTTACTGAAATTGCAGACACCTTTCCTGCACGTGGATTGGCTACAAAGATAATGCTCTGGTTTTTTGAAAAAGCCATATGTTCTGGTGAGGGCCCGGAGTCCAGGGTTCTTGTTACACGCCAGGTCTTCAAATCAATTTCACTGATTGAACTACTTGCACTGTTACTCACATAAGCATAATGTCCGTTATGGGTGATCAACGTGTAGTTAGGTGCATTCCCTGTTTTTATGGTTTTAACAACCTGGTTACTTTCAAGATCTACAACACTAATATATCCGCGTGTTGCGTGGGTAGAAATCACATATCGCCCATCGGGTGTTATGGCTTGATGATGAGTCCAGCCAGCCACAGGAATAGTTAACATGACATGCCCGTGAACGGGATGTATCAAATACAACAGACTATTAGCGGTATTATCGGGCTGATCGGGTTTCAGCGGGGTTTCTTTTAAGCTACCTGCAACCAGGTACTCACCATCGGGGGTTGCCACCAGGCCATGGGGATTTTCAATACCCCTAAATGTTTTGATGATCTGACTGGTTGCAGAATCAATTGCAATGACCTGATTGCCTGAACCCAGCGGGATATATACCGTAGGTGCAGCATATACATTTAGTATAACGGCTACAGATAAAACCATATAAACCAATAAAGAATGTATATTTTTCATAGCCATCTCCTAAACCATACCCTGCTATTTAAATAAAAATACTTCTAATGTTTGATTCTCTTTTTTATCAATTGTAACAACGTTCAACAAGCGCCTGCTCTGAATCTGTGAACAGGTTATTATTATCTGCAAGGTCCGGCACACCTGGCATATTGCCACGACCATCATCTCCATGGCAGACATAACACACTTGCATGTAAAGACTTTCTACATCATCAGGTTTAGCTTGCAATGTACTCGCCTGCAATAATACGAAGCTTGCTATACAACAATACTGAAGATAGTTATTTTTCATACTCACCACCTGCTTCTACAGGCCGATCATGTTTGAATTTCTTTTTTACGCCTCTCAAATTCTTCTTCATCAATCTCACCTTTTGCATATCGTTTTTTTAAAATTGATAACGGCGTGTCTTCCGATTCAGACAAGAATTTTTTATCTGCAGAGAATACCAATTTAACTGCAAGCAATATCAATAGCGCGAGAAGTATCCAGAACAACCACATATATCCGCCACCCAAGAGCATTGCACCATCATGATTCAACATCATTACACTCCTTAACTTAAATACAACGTACCTTCAAAGTTTTGCATTACGTAATCGCAAGGCATTGGTTATCACCGACACCGAGCTAAAGCTCATCGCCGCAGCTGCAATAATGGGAGATAAAAGAATACCAAATACAGGGTATAGAACACCCGCTGCCACTGGCACACCGGCAGAGTTGTAAATAAATGCAAAAAACAGATTCTGCCGAATATTACGCATGGTGGCACGACTTAAACGCCTCGCTCTTACAATACCCGTCAGATCCCCTTTCACTAGAGTTACACCCGCACTTTCCATAGCGACATCAGTTCCTGTTCCCATGGCAATGCCCACCTGGGCCTGGGCCAGTGCTGGAGCATCGTTAATGCCATCACCGGCCATCGCGACAATACGTCCTTCGGCCTGTAACTGTTTAACTACCTCGGCTTTTTGTTCGGGTAAGACCTCTGCCTGCACCTGATCTATATTTAGTGTGGCCGCAACCGCCAATGCAGTGGTTTTACTATCCCCTGTCAACATAACGACATTGATACCTTCAGCATGGAGATCCGAGATTGCCTGCGGTGTTGTTTTTTTCACTGGATCCGCTACGCCTATTAATCCAGCCGCTTTACCATCTATAGCAACTAACATCACTGTTTGGCCTTCTGCTCGATGTTTATCTGCCTGACTGGGCAAGTCCTGAATATCTATACCCTGGTTTTGCAATAAACGGGCATTACCCAGCGCAACGTTATGGCCATCAACCTCACCTGTAACGCCTTTACCGGTTATCGACTGAAAATTTTCTACCGAGATTAAACGCATACCTCTTTTTTCTGCACCCTGAACAATAGCCTCCGCCAGAGGGTGTTCAGAAGCGCGCTCCAGACTGGCAACCAGAGTGAGAATTTTTTGTTCATCAAAAGCTCCCGTTGCAATCACTGAAACCAGTTGCGGTTTACCTTCCGTCAACGTACCTGTTTTATCGACGACTAAAGTATCGATCTTTTCCATAATTTCCAGCGCTTCTGCATTCTTTATTAATACACCTTCTAATGCCCCACGACCGGTACCCACCATAATTGATATGGGTGTTGCCAGCCCCAGTGCACAGGGACAGGCAATAATTAGCACAGCAACAGCATTCACAATAGCATATGCCAGTCTGGGTTCAGGTCCCCATACCCCCCAGACGAAAGCTGAAATAACCGCAATTAAAACCACTATTGGTACAAATACACCGGAAACTTTATCGGCCATTTTCTGAATTGGAGCACGGGAACGCTGGGCCTCAGCCACCATATTGATAATTTGTGATAACAGGGTATCGGCCCCTATCTTTTCAGCTCGCATCAACAAGCTGCCCGTACCGTTTACGGTAGCGCCTATTAATTTTTCACCCTGTAATTTTTCTACTGCTAACGGCTCACCGGTAACCATGGATTCATCCACATTACTGATGCCATCGGTTACGACACCATCGACCGGAATTTTTTCGCCTGGGCGTATACGCAAGACATCACCGACCTGTACCTGTTCCAGCGGAATATCTTTTTCGCTACCCTCTTCATTAACAAGTCGTGCCGTATTTGGTGCAAGCCCCAATAGCATTTGAATAGCCATATTGGTGCGAGAACGCGCACGCAGTTCCAGCACCTGACCCAACAACACCAGGGCTGTAATTACCGCTGCCGCTTCAAAATAGACGGAAACTGTACCGCCATCATGTAGCATAGTAGAAGGGAAAATTTCGGGGAACAGTAACGCCACGACGCTAAATACCCAGGCGACTGAAACACCCAGTCCAATCAGCGTAAACATATTCAAGTTGCGGCTGATAACTGACTGCACACCACGTACATAAAACGGCCAGCCCCCCCAGAGCACCACGGGAGTGGCAAGACTAAATTCAATCCACTGTACCGATTTCATCGACATGCCTTCAGGTAGTAATGCAGGCGCAAGGTCTGCAATCATAGCCAGAAGAAATAAGGGGATTGCCAGCATGGAGGAAACCCAAAAGCGACGACTCATACTCTTGAGTTCTTCATTATCGTCTTCAACGGCGACTGTCATCGCCTCCAGCGCCATGCCACACTTGGGGCAATTACCCGGGTGATCCTGAATGATTTCAGGATGCATTGGACAGGTGTATTCTATTTTTGTCCTGGCCGAAGGAACATCCATAGGCTCCAGTGACATGCCACATTCAGGACACACGCCTGCCCCCTGCTGTTGCACATCTGGATGCATTGGACAGGTGTACATGCCTGTATTATCGAGGACTATTTTGTCGTGGTGCTGGATATCATGTATATGAGTATATTGCTCTGGCGAGGCCAGAAATTTATGTTGGCAAAAATCACTGCAAAAATAGTAATGTTCAAAGTCATAACGCGTGTGGTAGGTGGAATTATCGTTAACATCCATGCCACACACTGGGTCTTTTAATACTCGATTATTCATTAGCCTTATCTCTTTTAAGCCGTAATAAAATAAGAATAAAAATACCTCTTAAATCGTAATTACATTATATACAACCCCATATATCACGATGCTTACACAAAGATTAAATATATTTAATCTTTGTGTAAGCATTAATAAACATGGGCTATGTCATACTGCCCATTAAGTCTAAACAGTCTTTAATATGCTGGACATTATCCTCTTAAGGAGAATGAGTATGGCAGGAAACGAAATTGGTATGGAATTTGCCGCACTCTGTGTTTTTTGGGGTTTAATTACTACGTTAATTCTGTGGTTAATTTACACTATAATTGGTAATACATTTAATTCAAAATCAAATGACAGCAGAAGGAAGGCATTAAAAACCAATAAAAGTAATTACGGATCTGGTGAGATTGAGCGGAAAGAACATAAAAAAATACATAAGTTATAGTGCCGAGTAAATACTGGGCGCTAAACTATAGCCCTTACTTATGTACACTTAAAAAATAGTTTACAGTCTCTAATTTATCATGTACTAATATTTATTAATTACACCATAATTACCTACCTGGTCAAATTCATATACCTTATAATTATCCTTCCGGTTGCCTTCCATACCAGGGGAACCCATTGGCATATTGGGTACTGACAGTCCAGCCACACTACGCTTTTCACTTAGTAATTTCAATATATCATCAGCGGGCACATGGCCTTCAATAACATAACCGTTAATCACTGCGGTATGACATGATTTCAATTGAATCGGTATGTTTTTTTCCCTTTTTATGGTTTGCATATCAACTGTATTTATGGGCCTGACTTTAAACCCGTTGCTTTTTAAGTGGTCAATCCATTTATTACAACAACCACACGTCGGTGACTTATAAACAGTCATAATTCCAACTTCGCTATCATCAATTTTATGAAATAGTGAAAAAAAAACAATTAATACAGTAAATACAATCACTGTTAGTAAATAGGGCATATAAGAATATTCCTTTTTTATACCCTTTGTAACGGTATTTTGTCGTGCTTTACCTTGATGATTCTTTTTAGATGACATTTTTAAACTCCCGATTATTAGGCTTGCCATGTCATTAACCAGATTGAATAATTAAAATACCGTAAGATTTAGACATGTTGGTTACTGATAACGATTTTATCTACGACATTTCTTCTATTTATGCAGCCTCGCTAACTACTATTAACTTTAAAAAATAAAAACAGAGCCTTATGGCCAATATCTTATAGAAAGATATATTTAGTAGCATAATATATTATGTATATTTATATCACTGCTGTCCCGTTAACCGCATAACAATGCGCTTTAAACATAAACTAATTTTTTTTAACAGGGCAGCAGTGTATTTATATATTAAAATATCGCTCCCACTCAAGGGAGCGAATACTTCTTTACCTTATAACCCTGACATCCGCTTTCATCCCTGCTTCATAATGGCCTGCCACATGACACGCTATTTCAATGTCAGTTGATTGTGAAAATTTCCAGATAATTTCACCTGTTTCACCCGGTGCTAAGGATATTGTATTTGGGTCTTTATGTTGCATATTTGGCATTGCTTTCATCATCTTTGCATGTTTTAGTTGCTCTTCAGCATCGCCGATGGAAAACTCATGTCGAAGTTTGCCAGCATTCGTTACGATAAAACGGATGGTTTCACCAGCACTTACGTTTATGCTGTCCTGATCGTAGCGCATATTATCCATCGCACTGACTTTAATAGTCCGCCTCACATCAGATAATTTACCAGGCGAACCTGCAGCAAAGGTATGTTGCTGTTGCATATTAGAGTCGCCATGACCATGACTTGAATGATGATCGCCACTGGCATAAGCATTAATGGATAAAGTTGCAGCAACAAGGCTGACAAGTAATTTAGTCTTCATAAATAATTCTCTCAAGGGTTAGTTTTAATAGAAAATGATTTCCAGATCATAAATATCACTGGTATCACTAATAAAGTTAAAATAACGGAACTAATCATTCCGCCAATCATAGGTCCTGCAATACGTTGCATAACTTCTGAACCGGTTCCTTCGCCAAACATAATGGGAATCAAGCCAACAATAATGGCGGCCACTGTCATCATAATGGGCCGAACTCGTTGACCTGCTCCTTGCAATACCGCTTGCTTAATGTCTGCTTTGGAAAGCACTCTGTTTTCTTGCTGAACTTTTTCACATGTCCTGTAATACGATTGGTTGAGATAAACCAGCATCAATACACCAATTTCAACCGTCACCCCCGCAAGTGCAATGAAACCAACACCCACGGCAACGGACATATCATAATTCAATAAATACATCAGCCAGATACCGCCAATCAGCGCGAACGGCAATGTACCCATAATAATAAGGACCTCTATCAGGTTGCGAAAGTTCAAATACAGTAACAACATAATAATGGCCAATGTTAAGGGCACGACGACTTGTAGTCGTTCTTTAGCTCGCACCATATATTCATATTGTCCTGACCAGGCAATTGAGTAACCCGCAGGTAGATCAACTGATTCTGCGACGACTTTTTGCGCCTCTTCTACATATGAGCCCAGGTCACGGCCTTCGATATCAACCAGGGTCCAGCCATTAAGCCGTGCATTTTCACTCTTTATAGCTGGTGGACCATCTTCAACCTGAATGTTTGCTACATCTGCCAATGCGATGCGCTTATCATTTTTAGTTACCAACGGCAATAAGCGAATATTTTCTACCGAGTCCCTATAACTTTGTGGATAACGAATACTAACTGGATAGCGTTCAAGACCCTCTATCGATTGAGTCACATTCATGCCACCAATTGCTGTTCGAATGACCTGTTGAACATCTGAAATATTTAATCCATAACGAGCGGCCTTATCGCGATCAATATCGACTTTAATATACCGTCCACCGGCAACACGCTCTGAATAAACTGACGCAGTTCCGTCAATATCTTTTAATACCTGTTCAAGCTGTTTTCCTATTTTTTCAATTTCTTTTAAATCCTGACCCGCAACTTTAATACCGACAGGCGTTTTAATACCCGTAGCCAACATGTCTATTCGGGTTTTAATGGGCATGACCCAGGCATTAGTCAAGCCTGGGAATTTCACCAGTGAATCCAGTTCTTTACGCAAACTATCAGGCGTAACACCAGGTCGCCATTCACTACGGGGCTTTAACTGAACCACCGTTTCAATCATGGTTAAAGGCGCAGGATCTGTGGCCGTTTCTGCACGACCTATTTTTCCAAACACGGTTTTTACCTCAGGAACTGTTCGAATAAGCTTGTCAGTTTGCTGTAATAACTCACGCGCTTTTCCAATGGAAATACCAGGATAGGTTGTCGGCATATACATTAAGTCACCTTCATCTAACGGTGGCATAAACTCACTTCCCAGCTTTGATGCCGGCCATAAACCTATGAGCAAGACAAAAACTGTCATAACGATCATGGTTTTTGGACGATTCAACACACCCTGTATAACAGGACGATAAGCAGTCGTTATTAAACGATTTAATGGGTTTTCATGTTCTGGTCGAATTTTTCCACGAACAAAATACCCCATTAATACCGGGACCAGTGTTATAGACAGCCCGGCAGCGACGGCCATAGCATAGGACTTGGTAAACGCCAGTGGTGCAAATAGTTTCCCTTCCTGTGCCTCTAATGAAAATACAGGTAAGAAACTCATAGTGATAATTAGCAAAGAGAAAAATAACGGGGGCCCCACTTCTTTTGAAGCTTCAGCAATAATCTGCCATCGATTACTATCCGTTAAGGGTGTTTTCTCAATGTGTTTATGCACATTTTCAATCATCACAATCGCACCATCCACCATCGCTCCTATGGCAATGGCAATACCACCTAATGACATGATATTTGCATTAAGCCCCTGTGCATGCATAATGACAAAAGCGCCTAATATTCCAATGGGTAAACTGAAAATAACCACCAGTGATGAGCGAAAATGAAATAGAAAAAGTGCGCAAATAATGGCTACAACAATAAACTCTTCAACCAGTTTTTCGTATAAATTATCAACCGCATGATTGATCAGTGTCGAGCGATCGTAGGTTGTTACAATTTCTACACCTTCTGGCAAGCCGGCTTTTAATTCATCCAGCTTCATTTTCACAAGCTCGATGGTTTTTAGCGCATTCTCACCAAATCGCATCACAACATAAGCACCGACCACGTCTCCTTCACCATTTAACTCTGCTATTCCACGTCGCATTTGCGGACCAAGAATCACATCGGCTATATCTTGAATTTGTAATGGCGTACCATTTTCATTAAGGCCTAGTGGTATTTTTTTTATATCTTCAAAGTTTTGCAGATAACCCGTTGTGCGAATCATATATTCAGCCTCGCCCATTTCTACAACGGAGGCCCCTGATTCCTGATTACCATTTTTAATAGCCATTTTTATATGGTTTAGTGTCAATCCATAAGCGCGTAGCTTTTCAGGATCAACCACAATTTGATACTGTTTTACCATGCCGCCTACAGTAGCGATTTCAGAAACACCCGGTACCGTCTGAAGTTCATATTTTAAGAACCAGTCCTGCAGACTACGCAATTGAGATATATCATTTTTTCCTGTTTTATCAATCAGTGCATAGGAATACACCCAACCAACACCGGTTGCATCTGGTCCCAGCTGGGATTTAGCCTCACTGGGCAAAGACGATGCGACCTGACTTAAATATTCCAGAACACGTGAACGTGCCCAGTACAAGTCAGTACCTTCTTCAAAAATAATATAAACATAAGAATCGCCAAAAAAAGAATAACCACGAACCGTTACCGCTTTAGGTACCGATAACATAGCTGTCGTTAATGGATAGGTCACCTGGTCTTCAACAACTTGTGGTGCCTGACCCGGGTAAGAGGTTTTTACAATAACCTGCACATCAGAAAGATCTGGTATTGCATCAATTGGGGTACTTTTAACTGAATATATTCCTGCAACAAGCAATACGAGTGTCGCCAGTATTACAAAAAAACGATTCCGAATTGACCAGTCAATAACTGAAGCAATCATTATTCCACTCCCTGTGTATTGATTTCAATAATTTCTAATGAACCATCTTGATGTTTTACAACCAAAAAGCGTATTTTTTGTTTTACTTTAAATTCACCGAGATCTATGCCTTTGGTAACAGGGAAGTCCATAGTCATCTCGGGCCAGTCCCATACATCAACCGAACCATGTTCTATAGTCAACATACTGTGACCCGCCATGACACCTACAATGGATCCTTCTATCCAGGCCTGATTAGTGTTTTGTAATTTATCTGCAGAAGCCTCTCCCTGATCATCTATCTCAATGATTTCAGTTGCACCATCTTTATGATCTTTAATCAGAAAACGCAGATTTTGCCCTTTGCTTAATTTACTGATGTCTATCGTTTTGTTAACAAACAGATCCATAATCATTCCAGGCTGGCCCCATTCACCAATCGGATCATGCTCAATAGTTAACATATTGTGATCAGGCATAACATCCACAACTACCCCAGTAACCCATATCTGTTTAGCATTTACTAACTTCCCGCTTTCATTTGTCATTACCATACGATCAAAAGAAGCGGTGAGACTTGATTCAGAATCAATTAAGAATTGAGCAGAAGTGACAATTAAATCATTCTCTTCAATCCCATTAAGTACTTCAATAAATTCACCACTTTCAATCCCGGTCTGGATGACCACTGATTTATAGCGACCATCACCCAGTGCTTTTACTACACGCTGCATCTGGCCATTGCGAATTATGGCTTCACGCTTTATAAAAATAGTGTCATCTTTATAGTCACTAACAATAACCAGTCTGGCGAACATATTGGGTTTCAGGTAATGCCCAATATTGTTAAATCGAATACGAACACGCAGTGTACGTGTTTTGTTATCCAGTATCGGATAAATATAATCCACTTCTCCCGTCCAGCTTTTACGAGGAAAAGCTTCTAATGTCATTGCTACTTTCTGGTTCTTTTTAATCCAGCCACTTTGTCGCTCGAACACTTCAGCAATTGCCCAAACTGTATCTAGCTGACCAATGCTCATTATTTCGGTTGCAGGTTTAACATACATACCTTCACGAACATTGAGTTTATTTATAAAACCATCATGCAGCGCATAAAATGAAATAGTTTGTTGAACTTGCCTGGTTTTTTTAAGCTTATTAACTTGATCAACTGTCACACCCAACGATATTAAGCGTTCCTTCGAAGCAGTAACTAAAATTTTATTGCCACTTTTTAATGCAGCCACAAACTCTTCCTGTGCATTAACCAGTGTTGGGCTATATATCTCAAATAATTTTTGACCTTTTAGTACCTCATTACCCACCGCTTTAACAGACATTTTCTCAATCCACCCATCAACTCGGGTGTGTATATGCGTTAGCTTATCTTCATCAAAAGTAATATAACCTACCGTATTAACTTGTAAATCGAGCACGCCTTTTTCAACTTTTGCTGTGCGCACACCGAGATTATTTTCAACTATAGGTGAAATTTTTACTAAGCCTTCATCCCCTTCTTCATTATCATTACCATAAAACGGAACCAGATCCATTCCCATTGGTGATTTCCCTGGTTTATCACGTCGATATTTTGGATCCATAGGCGCAACCCAATAAAGCGGTTTTTTTTCTGCACTATCTGTGCTTATTTCTGTTATATCATCGCTCTCAATTAAAGACCGACTAAAATAGCCTAAAAGCAAACCAATAAATAGAATTGTAATTGCAGGTAATACTAGCTTTTTCATCCTTTAACCCTCATTTGAAAATGATGAAGTGAAATATAAAATTCTCGATTTAGTCTGTAACAAATCGATCGTAATACGCATGTTATCCAGTAAAGCATTTAAGTTATCAATATGGGCACGCATAACATCCGCGAAATCTCCTCTATCTGACTGATAAGCCAACAATGCTGCCTCAGCCTGTTGTTTTGCCTGTGGTAAGAGCAATGTCTGGTAGAGCTGATTACGTTTTAGTATTTGATTTTTGTTGGAGTATTCCTGCTGTAAAGATGATATTAATTCCCTTAATAGTTCTACTCGTTTGTCTTTTAAACTTTGATACTTATATTCTTTGGATAATAATTTTTTATCCTGACGATTTGCAGAAAAGAGAGGTAAATCAATTGAAGCTCCTAACGATATAAAGTCAGACCGTTCAACACCATCAGGTCGGTCTTCACGAAGCCCATAACTAACATTTAACCCCCACCCAGGCTTATAACTTTCTTTAATAAGCGCAACATCATGTCGACTAACTTCTATTTTTCGGTCTATTTCCTTAATAACCGGATGATTAACTAATTGTCCTACTAACGCCTCTTCCTTTTGATAACCATCAGCATATTTATCTGACTCTTTCCACTCTGGCAACACCCTGGTTAAGGCGCGTTTACTGTTTTCAATCCCAATCCAACGAGATAAATTATAACGCTGGGCTTTTATTTTCTTATCAATTTTTACAATTCGATCATCGAGCCGACTAAGTTCAAGTTGTGAATGTATTAAGTCCTGCTGATTGTTTTTGCCAACTGAATAAAGAGACTTAACAATGTCAGTTAATTGAGAAAATAGCTTTTTATTTTCTATAATAGTTATTTTTGCCTGTTCCAGATAATATAGTTCAAGATAGTTCAATCTTACCGTTTTTAAAACTGTTAATTTGCGTTGCTCTTTTTTCTCACTTATTGACTGTGCTTGCTTTGTAATCTTCTGCTGCTTTATATCGAGCGTATTGCCCGCTGGAAATTGCTGACTGACACCAAACTTTAACTGAGTCATGTTTTCCTGGTCAAGATCATAGGTATCAGTTGGGACATTAACCAGGCCAATCTGTATTTTGGGATCTGCTAACTGACTTTCAGCAATTGCATTTTCAAACAGTGAACGAGCCTGCCAGTCCTGACTCGTAATACCTGGCTCATTTTCAAGCGCCAGGCGCTCAACCTTTTCAATCGTCAAAACTTGACTACCATTTATTTCATTGGCTGCCATCGTAGATTGACTTGATATGAATAAGCCAATACATAAGGCAATCGTAGATATTGTATTAGTTGAGCGTATTAACATATAAAGCACCTTAATTTAAAAAGCTTAACAAAATTCTTATTTCGTTCTGCTGTATACTACCCTTTAATGAATTACACCGAGCTTGCACACACATTAAATATATTTAATGTTATAAAAACCCTATAATACCAATGGTTTAAAATGTAAGATAGATAAATACATAGACAACTAACATATAAATTAAGATGCGCATACTACTTATTGAAGATGACCAGCATGTAGCTGATTTTATTATCAAAGGGCTTACTGAAAACAATCATATTGTTGATCATCAGCCTGATGGAAAAGACGGCCTGTTCCTTGCCACGACTGAGCCATATGATGTTATGATCATAGACAGAATGCTGCCAAATGTTGACGGCCTGACCATAATACGCACAATTAGGGCCTCTAATATTAAAACACCCGTAATTATTTTGAGTGCTTTAGCTGATGTTGAACAGAGAGTCGAAGGCCTTAAGAGTGGGGCAGATGATTACCTGGTAAAGCCCTTTGCATTCTCTGAGCTTCTGGCTCGTGTTGAAATTCTTGGAAAACGCCAATATGCAGAACCTCACATAACTGAGCTTGTTGTTGCTGATTTAGCACTTGATTTATTGACTCATAAAGTCACTCGTACAGGTAATAATATCGACTTATTAGCCACTGAATATCGGTTATTAGAATACCTGATGCGCCATGCTGGACAAGTAGTATCGCGTACGATGCTGTTTGAACATGTGTGGGATTACAACTTTGACCCACAAACTAATATTATTGACGTACATATGAGCCGACTACGCAAAAAAATTGATAAACCTTTTAACAGTGCACTTATTCATACTATACGTGGAACAGGTTATGTTATTCGCCCGCCTGAAGAAATCAGCTCATAACTCAATACTAAAGTTAGTATTTTTATATTTAGCTTTATTTCTTATTTCCTCAATTGTTCTATTGAGTTTTATCTACTGGTCTACTGTTAGCTATATATTTAAACAACTGGATCACCATATCGAATATGATAACCAGAGTCTGCAATCACTCTACACGACTGAAGGCTATAAGCCACTGCTTGATGCCATTAATGAAAGACTAAATCAGTATTCATATGACTCAGTTTATTTACTGTATGACGAAAATAAAAGAATACTGGCCGGGAATCTTTCAAAAATACCCGATGGATTGAATGAAGGATGGCACATTCTCAAATTAAAGAATTTAACACGGAATACTAAACAGCAGGAGCACTCTGCAAGGATAATTTTAACGTCTCTTTCAGATCAATTAACATTGATTAATGGTTTAGACATTGATTCTGCGCATCAACAGGAACACATGATTTTCAATAGCCTGCTAATGGGTATTGCAATCGTTCTCTTACTCGGAGCTATTGGTGGTTTGATTATTGGTATCACAACGGTAAGAAAAGTCAATGTAATCAATCAGACCATATTGGAAATTCGAGAAGGAGACCTTTCCATACGAATCCCATCAAAGGGGACTGATGACGAATATGATTTACTGTCCGATAATATCAACCTGATGCTTGACCAAATTCAAAAGCTCATGGCTGGCATAAAAAATATCTCAAATAATATTGCTCATGATCTTCGAACGCCCCTTACACGTTTACGTAGTCATCTGGAAACAATGCAAAGAGATTCAATGAATCAGAATAAAGACGATATAGCGGATGCTATTGCTGAAACAGACAGTATTTTATCAACTTTCAATGCGCTGCTTCGTATTAATAATGTCGAAAGTGGCTCCCAGGCAGGACATTTCTCTACCATTCTAATTACTGACCTTTTGGAAGATATAATCAGTTTTTACGAACCTGTTGCCGCTAACAATAATGTTAAAATCCAGTTAATTTCACCTGAAAACATTCAATTCATCGGTGATCGAGATATGATATTCCAGGCCATTGCAAATTTATTAGATAATGCAATTAAATATTCACCTGTCAATACAGTTATTATGATTAAATCAGATTTACTAGCTGGTGATTCTTCTAAATTACTTGAAATAACGATAAGTGACAATGGTATTGGAATTTCAGATCAGGAAAAACCTAAAGTCTTTGATTTATTCTACCGCTCTGAAAAACACCGCGATCATAAAGGCAATGGACTAGGCTTAAGCCTGGTTAATGCCATTATATCCCTACATAATGGCAAAATAACCCTTGAAGACAATAACCCAGGTTTAACTGTTCGAATTCATCTACCTGTATGATTAATGACATTCAGGTGAGTAAAACAAGCATACCAGCCTTCTACCAGTTCTAACTCAACTTTCATTATAAATTAAAATACTTCTTTAATTCCCCTTCCGTGGGCTGTTCTCTAAAAACCACTTCATTATTTACAATTAGATTTGGTGAATGCCTTATTGCATATTTTTTTACCATTGCAGGCTCATCTTCACAATACAGTACCTTATGCTTTATGCCAATATCCTTAAGTTCATGTGAAAAATTCACGCAGTGACTGCAACTTTTAGTTGCTAGTATTAAAATTTCCATAGCTCACCTCTTATAATGTTTATATTTAACCAGGGATGCTCTGGTCAAGCCTGATTATTTTATACAAACCATTTTTTCTCGGTCCAGTCCTAACTATACTTAAAATCCTAACCATACTTCAAACCCTAACCATACTTAATCAGAGCATCCCAAACAGTTAATATGTATTTAAATCCTGAAATCTACATTTAATCTGCATATCAAATTCAAAGCAAATCAAAATTTAAAAATCGTTGACACCTGTAAAATAGACATCCATGTCCACTTCTGTCATGGCCTTACCTGCTACTTGCTTGAACTACCCACAACCAGACAGGCAATGCCATATCATCATTCCAGTTCATAACCCCACTCGTCAGTTTCAGCTGGATGCTCGGCAGCCAGCATAGTCAGCAAACGCCCCATAACTTTGAAGTTATTCAATATTTCCTCACCAGACAATTCTTCGCCTGTTGCTGTAGAAACTTCAGCATTACGCTTATTCAGCTTATCAAGAATTTCCCTGACCAATTTTTTGTGTTCTTTACGTGCCGTCCAGGCATCTGCCTGAGACATTTTGCCATTTTGCATTTTTTCAAATGCCATTTCACACTGTTGGAGCTTTTCATGCAACGGGAAATCTTTAGCAAAACTACTACCAGAAATTAAAATAGTACCTGTTAGCACTAAAGCCGATAACAATTGTATTCTAGATATTGTTTCCATAATAATCACCTCATGTGGTTGCTAGGTTACTTGTTTATCTACATACCTATCCTGAAATTACTGCCTGCACCTTAAGTACAGACCAAGCATTCCGTGCAAATCCTTTAATTCTTTTTCCGGGCTACTTAATTAAAACATCCCTGTCTTGATTATCAGCAGTCTGCCATCAATTATCTACCGAACGTTTTACGAATATAGCCCAATACATTAATGACGTCTGTTTCACTCAAATTTGGATTACCGCCTTTCGGTGGCATTGCCATTGGCGAGCCAGGACTTTGGAAGCCATTCGTTATATGGTCAATAAGCACATCATCAGATTTTGATAACGCACCATCACTACTGGTAAAATCTGGTGTCCCTGGAAACGCACCCTTACCATCACTAGCGTGACAGGCGATGCAGGTATTATCGTAAGTTTCCTTAGCGGTCGTTCCCTTACTAATGACTGCTGCAACCTGCATAGAACCGGATGCAACCGTTTTAGTGTTGGATGCTTGCAGGAACGTAATAATATCTCTTGTTTCCTGACCCGTTAAACCAGCACGTAGACGCATATGGAAAGCAGTTGAAATCCATTGATCATCTTTTAACTCCTTAGGCCCACGCATGTTATGGCATCGATTACAATTTTCTGCCCATACTTTTGACCCATTAGAGAAATTACCTGCCTCCGGATAATCTGCTGCTACTGCCGTCCCACTATAACTTACAGTTAACAATAGTAAGCTTGCTCCACATAGTTTAATTGCTTGATTATAAATTTTATTAACTCTGTTTTTCATGTTCGTCTCCTAGAATCCATAAGCCAGTTGAAGCAATGTACGATTATCATCTGAAGGGGCACCTTTTGTCCCGTCATTACTTTCAAATGCGACTTTTGCTATGAAGTTATTAGACACCAGATAATTCACACCTAAAATGGTTTGGGTTACATCCTGGCTATTATGCGGCGAGTCAAAATCACCGTAGCGAATTACACCTTCCCATTTTGTGCCTGGAAAGCGATAGGCGAACTGCGCGTATGTCGCTTCCCATGTCGCACCTTCACCGACGGTAGTGCCAGTTGCTGCTTCACCAATATCCGTTTTAACATATTCACCACGTAAACTCATATTGCCCGTAAACCAGACAAAATCAGCGCCTACAACATCATAATCACGGGATGTTTCACCTTCAATAGGGCCAGGTTCCAGACCGATTGCAGGCGGTACATTTCCATTTTCAAGTTCAGTTACTGTTGCCTTACCCGTAGCGAAAGACAGCCCAATTTCTATAGATGAAATGGGTAAAACCGCAAAACGACCACCAATCGTTTTATCACCATCACGGTCAGCACCAAAACCTTCTGCACGTATGCCTTCGAGCTCAAACTCTAATTCATCTTCTGTTTCAGAATTAAGCTCGGGGCCATTAGAGGCATACACAGCATAATTTGTACGCATGCCACCCAGAAGAAATCCACCTCGTACCTGTAAACCCAGATCGGATATCGGTGCAGCACCATCGTGACCAAAACCAGGAGGTGCGGACGGCAGTTTATTAACCCAGGAGGGATGCAAGTTCTGTCGAAACTGTCCAACAGGGCTTAAGAACTTACCTACAAGAATGGTTGCATAGTCACTAACAAACCAGTCAACGGTTAAATACTCCAGGTTAACTTCTGTTTCACCATCCTCACCAATTCCAATTTCAAGTTCCGATTCAAGCATAACTACGTCACGATACTGAAAATGAAAAATCGGTGCAAAGGTTCCCACAACAAAACTATCATTACCTGTTTCCGGACTTATAAAGTCTACATCGGCATAACCTGCCATATGTATTAATGTATTTGGATTTTTCCATTCAGCTGCCTGCTGGACTTCGTTGTTTAATGCAGTTACCTGGTTTTGCAGGGCATCAATTTGCGTCTGAAGATCAGCATTGCCTGATTCAGCAAATGCCATCATAGGGAAGGATATAGAAACTGCTGTAACCAGCAATTTTCTTTTTAATGTATTACATGAACATTTCATTCTGTTCACTCCTATCTGAGTTAGTAAAATTTGTGGATAAATTTTTATACCGTTTGTAATTATTTTTAGTTGCGTCCATTTATGAACAACACGAACTATAGCTGACATATAATAACATGCAACAGGCAACAGGCTAGACTACAAAAATGACTCCAGAAGGAGTCTTAAACGATAGGGGGACGAATGTCGGGAATGGTTATCTGACTATGATATTGAGTGAGAAATTCTGTGATCGTTTGAGCAAGGTGTATAGAATAAGTGAAATGCAGATCGACTTTGTTGAATGCTGAACTATTTTTAGCACAATGATTACATGTTGCCATGCCAGCACAGGTAACACAGGCATCTTCACAATGGTCACAATATCCTTTTTTCACCATTGATTTAGTCATAGACTTATCAGTTGCCACCTGCTCTGACATGGCAACATCCACCTCATGACAATGACTAGTTGCTTTGGGAGAAAAAGAAGAATTCGCTGCCATAGAAAATGGAAGCCAAACTAAAGAAATAGTTAGTAGCCAACATAAAACTGTGTGAAGTTGTTTTCTCATTGTTTTAATTGACGCCTGATACGTTTATAAAACCTACGTATTAAGATAACGTTTTATGATACTGGAGTTTTGACATAAATCAATATTTATATTCTTACACTTATTCAAGATGATAACTCTGATACTTACTAAATATTCATCTAATCGAAACTATTAAGTTTAGTCATTATATATCTACTCACCAATTATAACCTTTATCAATAGCCTCAATACTTCCTTTTGAAAACTGCAGTGTGAAACCCACAATAAAATCATGGTTTTATCTTCTGTTACGCTCACAAATTCAGGAAATAACCCATATAATTTAATTCAACATGCCATTTTATTGCGCCTTTCGTTTTACGAAAATCGGCCCAGGGGAAAACGGATAAACATAAATCACGGTGGATACATCCAGTGAATACAGCGGGTTATTTAAAACTTGAAATTATGCTGTAAAGCCTTTACCTGGCACCGCTGTAACAACTTACCAATTAAGGCTCCGTACAAGGATTGGCTTCGTTGATGTGAAAAGAGTTAGAGCGAGATAATGTTGAACCGAAAAGAAGTTACCAGACCTGCTTTTTTAGTTCTTAACGGGACACTAATAAAATCCAGTAATTAACTCAAATCAAAAATACATCAAATAACTAAATCTACCTTCTTTCACCTCAAGCTGTCCATATTCAAGCATTTTATATTCAAATCGCAGACCATGGTCTTTTAAAATATTAAACTGAATTCCAAGCTGCAGTTTCTCAAAATCACCTTCTTCACCCGAAATCAGTTGCAACAACTGGTAATTAATTTCTGTTTGAGCTGATATAAAATTATTTTCAAACTGCCATAGCGTCCCTATATCCGCACCTAGATAAAACCCATGCTTATCTTCTAACTCTGTTGCATATTCGAGCTGCCCCCTTGCCATTGCATACATTAAGATACGTTTAACTTCTGTGGCATACCCCATTGAAAACTGTGTTTCAAATTCCGTTATTTTTTCAGCTATATTCAGGTCACGTTGTTTTAATTTAAATGAAATTTTTCTGGAAACAGGTGTAGCCCAGGGTTTAACTGGCACAATAGATTGTAATGAAAAAAAGTTTAAGCTTTCGAGTTTCAGCTTGTCCTTTTGCTGGTACCAACGAAGCTGTGTTTCCAGTACACTAATTGAAGCACCATTAACAAAGCCTTTAGAAACATCTAGTAAATCATGAAATGCTGGACGTAATCCAATTTCATAAAATCGCTGTTGCTCATGTTCACCCATTGAAAGCTGCCAGCGTGCAGACTTATGCGACTGTTCTGGTGGCGTTGCATTAAAGCTAAAATGAACGTCCTTTTGGGTGACGGGTAAATGACTACGGGCACTTAATATTTCTAACTGAAGTGCAGCTTCATTGACCGATAAATTCTTCTTCTGATTTAAAAGCTCATCAGCCAACTGTAAAATTCTCGCCTGTTGCTTAATTGAAAAATTTTCTGATAGCTTTTGAATAGAATATTCATTATTAGAAATTGATATTGCTACCTGGGCAGCTAGCTCACCCAGCTGCTGATACATCTGCGAAATTCTATTGTGGGTCGCGGGTCGATAATTACGTTCAGTAATAAAACCCACCCGCTCAACATCACGCACGGTATCGACGGGAATGGCATAAAATGGGTGAGCATCAATACTCATATTTATGTTTTTCCGGGCAACATCAAGCAGGGCTAACAAACGAAAAGAACAGTTCTCTCGAAAAAAATAATACTCAAAATGAACCCCTTTAACTTCCCACAAATGCCGTATTAGCTGATCAATTTCCTGTTTGGTTAAATTTAGTTTGTATTCCCAGATGTCCCTTTGTTCAATATCACTGTATTCCTGCAGGGTTTCAAAATAGGCCTGCAAAAAAAACTTACCCGGGTAACCTCCGGTAATACCCCTCCATGAATACACCAGCACATGATCAGATTCATCATAGGATGCGGCATAACTTAAGGTGTAGCTGAGTAAGTGATTTTTATCTGGGCGATCGAAGCGAATAAAAGTATGACCGAACATTGATGAGGGGTTTTCCAGGTGCATACTGGGAAATAACAGGGTGAGCTGTTCTACATGTTTGAATTTTTCTTTCCAGTTATTAAATTTAGCACAGTCAATCGGGGGTAACTGATCCTTAAAATTTAGTTGGGCATCTAACCAGTGAAATCTCGCGGGAAACAAACAGCGTGGGTGAGCCGTTTTTTTACGACTAAAGAAGCCTCGTAAATCAGCTTCTAACTCAGCCTGTGCATTGTGTGAGCCATCTTCTGCCAGAAAAAAACCATTGTCGTCTGCCTGGCTTTCACGTGACCCCAGTAGCGTGCTTTTATAATGCAGCAGGTTCAACCAGGCGGGGTTACCCCCTAGTTGCAACTGTCTGGCGCGCTCTATTAAAGCATCAACAGAGTCCGTTTCGGTCATCCCGGATAAAGAAGTTGACATAAATACCGAGGTAAACAGTAATATTATTCTCAGAAGCGGTAGATTCTTGTTCACGCACCCCCAATAGTTTTGTAAAATCACCTGCAATTCATGTGTCCTGATTTAATTATTCTTATTTATTTTGACTTAATTATTCTGGCATTTTATCCCATTACTCGGAAACCTCCATGCGCGTATCAAAATTCCCTTTATCTACCCTGAAAGAAACCCCAGCTGATGCTGAGATTATCAGCCACCAGCTAATGCTACGAGCCGGCCTGATTCGTCGCCTGGCCTCTGGCATGTATACCTGGCTTCCCCTGGGTATTCGGGTTTTACGCAAAGTTGAAAACATCGTGCGTGATGAAATGCAAAAAGTTGATGCCCTGGAAGTGCTCATGCCCGGTGTACAACCCGCCGAACTGTGGCAGGAATCTGGCCGCTGGGATGAATATGGCCCCGAATTACTTCGCTTGCACGATCGCCACCAACGTGAATTCTGCCTTGGCCCAACCCATGAAGAGATTATCACTGACCTGGCGCGTCGCGAGTTATCCAGTTACAAACAATTACCTCTCACCTGGTTTCAGATACAGACGAAATTTCGTGATGAAATTCGTCCACGCTTTGGTGTCATGCGCTCCCGTGAGTTTATTATGAAAGATGCCTATTCATTTCATATCAGCCAGCAATCATTACAACAAACCTATGATTTGATGCATCAGGCTTACACGAATATATTCACCCGCTTTGGGCTGGATTTTAGGCCCGTTATGGCGGACTCGGGTTCCATTGGTGGCACCGGCTCACATGAGTTCCATGTGCTTGCAGATTCTGGCGAAGATGCGATTGCCTTTTCCAGTGGATCAAACTATGCCGCCAATATTGAAAAAGCGGCTGCCCTGCCCCCACAGGGTAAAAGAGCTGAGGCAAGTGAAGGTAAAACTACCGTTGAAACACCGGGCAAACACAGCATTGAAGACGTTTCTGACTTTCTGGGCGTTGATACCCGTCGCTGTTTAAAAACCCTGTTAGTCGATGGTGCAGAAGAAAACACTGTGGTCGCACTGGTATTACGAGGTGACCATGAACTCAATGAAATTAAAGCCGAGCAACTGGAGCAGGTTGCGACCCCCCTGAACTTTGCCTCAGAAGAACAGGTAAAAGCCGCTGCGGGTTGTGAGCCGGGTTCTGTTGGCCCGGATCTTAAAATTACCGTTATTGCCGATCATAGTGCGACCCATGTAGCCAACTTTATTTGTGGCGCAAATGAAAACGGTAAACATTTCCAGGGTGCTAACTGGGGGCGTGATCTTGCGGAACCCATTACCGCCGACCTGCGCAATGTGGTTGAGGGCGATAATAGCCCGGATGGTAAAGGCACACTTTCAATTGTGCGCGGCATTGAAGTGGGACATATTTTTCAATTGGGTGATAAATACAGTGAAAAATTACAGGCCACTGTTCTCGATGAAAATGGCGCGAAGAAAACCATGACCATGGGTTGCTACGGTATTGGCGTTACCCGTGTTGTCGCCGCTGCAATTGAACAAAACCATGATGACAACGGGATCATCTGGCCACAAAATATTGCCCCGTTTGATGTTGCACTGGCGCCGATTAATATGCAGAAGTCTGAACGTTTAAAAGATGCTGCGGAAAAAATATATAAAGAATTGACTGATGCGGGACTTGAAGTGCTGATGTTTGATCAGAAAGAACGCCTGGGCTCCATGCTGGCCAATATTGAATTGATTGGTATACCCCATCGACTAGTATTAGGTGAACGTGGACTGGATGATACGAAGATTGAATATAAAGGTCGTACTGACAAAGACAAACAGGAAATTGAATTAGATAATATTGTTAATTTTTTATTAAGTAAAAAAGTCTAAAGAAAAAGAAAACGCGAATGGTCTCTCAATTACATCCATGTAACCGCGACATTAATGCATCCATGCACGTCAACGCAAATGAACGCAAATATACGCAAATATACGCAAATATTTATTTTGTGTGCCTCCGGCACACTACAAGCTTTTGCTTTTATTTGCCGCCATTTGCGTTGTTCGCGTTTTCTTTTTCTTTCAGTAAAATACTTTTCATTTCACTCATCTTCAGTTCCCACATAGCCTCAGCAGAACCCGTCGATCCAAATCTTCGCCAACGTCTTATCACAGCCATTGAACAATCAAATAGTTTCGATGACCGTTTTCATGCAGAAGTCTGGTTACTCGACATGTCGACACGATTAAAAATTCGCGTTGAAGACACTGAAACCCGTTTAAGTTTGCTACGCAGCATTCACCGTGAAGCCAGTCGGGTTAATTTGCCACCTGAGTTAATTATCGCCCTGATTGATATTGAAAGTCGTTTCGACCACTTTGCTATTTCCCGTTCCGGTGCCCAGGGTTTAATGCAAATTATGCCTTTCTGGCTAAAAGAAATTGGCCACCCCGAGGACAACCTGATGGATGTGGATACCAATTTACGCATGGGCTGCACAATTCTTAAATATTATCTGGATATGGAGAAAGGCAATATTCGCCGAGCACTGGCTCGCTATAATGGCAGCCTTGGCTCCTGGGTATACCCTGATAAAGTAATGGCTGTGCTAACAAAACACTGGTTTAGAAATTAATGTCAGTTACCTCTACCGACACCTCGCTTACCGAGTTGCTTAATTTAAAATAACAGAAAAAGAAAACGTAAATATTTGGTTTGTGCGCCTGCAGCGCACGGCGGGCGCCTTAATAAGGCTTTTGCTTTTATTTGCGGTAATTTTTTTTCGTGAATCCCAGAACATTTCTATTACTGCTCAACCGGTGGTGCAACCCTGAGCACTTCTTCTACCGTTGTTAAACCCGCCGCAACTTTCAAAGCACCACTCAAGCGCAATGGCCGCATACCTTCACTCATTGCGAGTTTTTTCAAATTAACCATATTTATATCTTCAACAATCAAATCTTTAATCGCATTACTAAACGTAAACATTTCATAAAGCCCCATGCGCCCCATAAATCCGGTATTTCTACACTCCAAACAACCTACAGGTTTAAATATTTTTACAGGCTTTGCGGGCTTCCAGGGTTTCACTAATGTTTTCCATGTGGCTTCATCTATTTCGGTTTCCTGTTTGCAATGTGGACACAAAACCCGCACTAGTCGCTGGGCCATAATCCCCAAAATCGTTGACTGAATTAAATATGCTGGAACACCAATTTCCATTAATCGTGTCACCGCCGAAGGCGCATCATTGGTGTGCAAAGTTGAGACCACCAGATGTCCGGTTAATGCTGCTTGTATAGCTATATCTGCAGTTTCCCTGTCACGAATCTCACCAATCATAATGATATCTGGATCCTGCCTTAACAAAGTGCGCACGCCAGAAGAAAAATCCAGGCCAATATTCTGTTGCACCTGCATCTGGTTAAAACTGCTTTCTACCAATTCTATCGGGTCTTCAACCGTGCAGACATTTACTTCCGGTTTTGCCAGTTGTTTCAGGCTGGTATAAAGTGTGGTTGTTTTACCCGAGCCTGTTGGGCCGGTTACCAGGATAATGCCATTCGGACTTGAAATCATCGATTGCCAACGCTCATCGTCCGCTTGACTAAACCCAAGCTCTCGAAAGTTCTTAACCAGCACTTCCGGGTCAAAAATACGCATGACCAGTTTTTCACCAAATGCGGTGGGCATGGTGGATAGTCGTAATTCTATCTCGATTCCATCCGGTGTGCGCGTTTTTAAACGTCCATCCTGCGGACGCCTTTTTTCTGCCACATCCATTCTACCTAAAATTTTTATACGACTGGATACCGCAGCCATGACGGGTGATGGCACCTGATAAACCTGATGCATAACCCCATCGATTCTAAAACGCACATTACCCAGTTCACGCCTGGGTTCAAGATGTATATCACTGGCACGTTGATCAAATGCATATTGCAATAACCAGTCTACAATATTGACCACATGCTGGTCATTCGCATCCAGCTTACCTGCACGACCTAATTCCATCAGGCTTTCAAGATTGCCAATTTCGCTACCCGTTCCCTGGGCTTCAGCCTGTGCTCGATTAACCGATTTAGAAACCGTATAAAACTCTAAAAGATAACGGGCTATATCATCTGGATTTGCTATAACTCGCTTGAATTCTTTGTTATTGATGCGTGAAAGTTCATGCTCCCACTCTTTAACAAATGGCTCAGCAGTGGCAATAGTTATGAATTTATCATCAACGGAAACAGGTAATATATTAAATCGAGCCGCATAGGCATAGGACATGACAGCGGTGATTTTTGCGACTTCGATTTTTAATGGGTCGATACGATAATAGGGGATATTTGTCTTCTCAGCGAGCCAGGTAGCCAGTGACTCTAAAGTCAGCAAACTATGGCCATTACGTTGATCAATCCACTGACGCTCCGCAATAACACATAAGGCGTTTTTGACCTGGTACTCCTTTCCAACCGCCAGTGTCCGCAACATGTGCGCATTTTCATTCGTCACCATGCCGTCATCTTCAAGCCATTTGAGCACTTCCTGAATGTCTAGCTTCTTTTCACTTTGGTTGATGACTGCATTCATGGATATCTGCCGTTTTGTTATTATCGAAAAATTCAATATATTATATTTGTATACTACATCCAGAGTGTAGCAAACTGGATGCCTCATAGCACCTGAAGTGGACGTTAACAGTTTTATTTACTCGATGTTAAATTACTCTGCTAAGGAGCATCTCCCTCGGGGAAAGACCGCCGTTTTTTGGCGCTCTGTCCCCTGATTGAGACCACCAAGAGCGGAGCGGAGCCGTTCATCGCACTGCCCACCTGATCGGAATTACTACATGGGACAGGGCGCTAAAAAACAGCGGACTGTCCCTGATGGATATGTTCCATAACAGGGTAACTAACCAGCGCGTAAATTAAACTGATCAACGACAGCTTCTGTCTAATACCTGCCATTATTGATTGTGTAAAAATCAATACCGTATCTTAATACTCTTACCTGGCTCTACAACATTCGTATAATAAAATTCTGCAATTAATTTATATTTATTTTCAGCATTTGGTTGCAGCGCTATTGACTTCACTTTTGCAGGAAATTCCTGCTGATCAACAATGACCTTTAAATCATTACCAATATTAAACTTTAATTTTTTTTGATAGCTCAACCAGACAACCGCAGATGCCTGCTTTGCAGACACCAGTTCGATAAAAACAGCTGATTTATTTTCATCTGATATGACCGTGCCTGTAACTATATTTGAATTTAAAACATAGGCTGATTCTTTAGCTTTTAATATGGAAAGCTTTGACTGCCAACGCTGCAACAAACACGCCGCATTTACTTCATTCTGCTGTTCAATTAAAATCTTGTATCTTCCATCTATTTTTTGCAGTTCAACTTCAGATAACACGGTTCTTTCAAATAGCTCCTCTGCCTGATCTAACTCTAATTTTGCATCAAAAATAGACGGATCAAACTGACTTAAGCTAGCCTGACATTTTTTAATTTTATAATTAAATGGGGTTGCACTCAGTTTTGCCAACAGGTCTCCCTGCTTAACTTTTCCCCCAACATCAACATTCACCTCATCAACAATGCCATTAACTGCAAATCCATATTTTTGATATCCTGACCAGTTTAATTTTGCTTCAAGTTCAGCCGCCTGGGAAATCACATAAATATTTAACAGCAAAATCATCAGTAAAAAATTACGCTTTTTCATAATAAAATAACACCTAACTAGATAGATATACTGAACATAAGTTTGTTTGTTCAGATATTTACAGGATGACGCCTAAAAACAAAATAAAATTAAAAGAGCTTTTCTATTCTAATATCTCAGTTTCACCCGCTAACAATCGTAGCTGCATTCTTGCCAGGGCAAGTTCAAAATCATTTTTCGCCTGTTTATATTGTATTTCAGAAATTGCAACCATTGAGCTACCCAAATTTGTTTTAACCTCCATCTCATATAGGGCACGACTTTTATCCAGCCTTAATTCCCTGAATTCCTGTGAGGTCTGCAGCTGTTTTCGCCTTTGGCTTAACACATCAATACTCTGCCATAAGGCCAATACTCGTTTACGTAATTCTATTTTTATATTTAACAGAATAGACCGCTGCTTTAACCAGCTAGCTCTTGCTATTGAAATATCCTTTTTGATACTACTATTCTCATACAATGGAACCACCAAATTTAACTGGACACGCCTGTCTTCATTGGAGCTGATAACACGTGCATACTCAGATAGTTCAATTTCCGCGTTTAAATGAGGCCCAAATTGTTTACCTGCTGCTGATATTCTCTGTCTTGCTGCTTCTAATTGCTTTTCAGCTAATTTAACCTTTGGGTTATTGAGCATGATTTTTTTAAGCAGTATCGGATAATCAGGTAACGTTTTTTGTGAAAAGCTTAAGCCAGGCTTCTGTAGATTTGATGGGATTTCTTCTGGTCTATTCAACAGTTCAGCAAGTATAGCTCGACTATGGCGTTGATTGATTTCACTTAACTGGCGCTCATGAAGTATGTCGATGTAGGTGTTTTCTGATTCTAGTAGCTCCACATCTGAGATTTGAGATAAGGCATGCCGATCTCGTGCTGCTTCAAAACGAACAAAGGCGGTTGCCATTGACTCATTATTCCAGACATATTTTAAATCACTTAAAATGACTTCAAAAAACTGCCTGGCTATATCAATTTTTCTTTGCCCAATTATATAAGGCATATGGTTTTGTAATGCCTGCTGTTCAGTTCGTGCTGCTAGAATATTTTCTGTGCTTGATCCAAAATTATAAATCGGCTTTATCATACGTAGTGAGATACGGCTATCATTAGCCGATTGATCCAGGGCGATACGCGATGGCTCAATATACGCAGCCTCAATTTCTAATTGTGCTCTGAAACCTAAACTGGATTCTGCTTTTTCAATTTCAGACTGAGCCTCTATCAGGGAAGCCTGTGCTTCTATTAGCTGGTAATATTGTACATCTTCCGCCATATCTATTGCCTGTTGCAAGCTAAGCGGATCGGGTAGCGCTTCTGCCAATACTGCTGGAAAATAAATCAGGTGGATAATTATACTTATATTTTTACTTATAATTTTCACTTTATTACTTTAACTGCTCAGACACTTTAAATACAGGTAATAAATTTAATTAAGCCTATTTTCTAATTAACACGGGCCGCCTTACGCCTGGCGCGTTTATAACGGGTAAAACTGGAGTTTTTATATTCTCCACTCAACATAAACTCGCCTAACAGAAGAAACTCTTGAACACTTGATGTAGGCCCCGTGTATTTCACAACCCGTTTACCATTCAAATCAAAAAAAGCAAATACAGGCGTTGCGCGAACTCGCTGCTGCTCAAATGAAAATTGTTTCTGTGTCATCACCTTCCCCTGAAAATCAGTCATTTCTACATCGCCATCAATATTGACTATAAAAATTTTGAAATGTTCTTTATAAAATGAAACAACTTCAGGCTGGTTTAAAATTGTTGTTTTCATGCGATGACAAAATGGGCATTCGTCCACTTCAAAAAAGATAAAAACCCCCGCCTTACCTTCTTCTTTGGCAATCTTTAACTCATCGGAAAAATCACCAAACCCCTGATCAAAAAATTCCAGATCACTGGCATGTGATTTTGAATGTCCTGTAAAAGATAGTATTACTATGAAAAATAAATAAATAACAGGTGACTGGTGTTTAATCATGGCTTGGTTTTCTTTATAACAGATCTCAGGCCCCATTATAAGACAATCGTCTTATAATGTTGTATTTTTTCACACTCTATTAATTAATGACTCGACTAACCCCGCAGCTATTCAAGTTGCCTCTGCATGGATTCAGATCAGGGACAAAATGAGAGTTTACAGGTGTAAGCCGAATAGCTTCCCTTTTAAAAAAAACAGGGCCCGCTATTGCGGGCCCTGTTATATATCAAGCCGAATAACTATCTGGTTTATTGAGCAAGATATGCCTCATCAGAAGATTCAACTGTACCCACCGACCATGCACCACGAGTTTTAGCATGTTCAGTAGCAGCATTAATATCAGCACTTGATGCACTGCGATCAATATCAAACTGCTGACCAGGATAAATCAGATCAGCATCTTTAATTTTGCTACGGTTTGCTTTAAAAATTAGCGGCCACTGGTATGGATTAGCATAGATGCTATCTTTAGCAGAAATATTCCACAGGTTATCACCACCAACAACTTCATATGAATCCTCACCGCTAGTCATCTCAGTTTTCATAGAAGCGGCGTCATCTTCACTTGCCTGAGAACCGGTTATTGCGCCACTTTCTTTTAGTCTTGCTTCCTGCTCTTTAGCCTGTTTCATGGCACTTTCAGCCTGGCGTTGTGCTTTATTGGCTAGCTTTATCGCTTTAGCGTAGTCACCATCAGCTAATGCTTTCTCAGCACTCTTGATGATCTTTCCAGTATCACGCCACTCAGCATTCATTTTCTTTGCCTGAGCATTTGTTGATTTTGCATCTGCAATTGCCTGTTCAGCAGCTGCCTGATCAGGTGCACCATCGTCAGGGGTTGATGCACAACCAGCAACCAGACCTAACACTAGCATCATGATAAAAAACGGCTTGAAAAGGTGGTTAAATTTCATCTTAAACGTCTCCGGTGGACTTTATTGTATAGTTAGTTGGTAGAAATTAGCAATGACACCCTGAACTGTCAAGCAAATCCCCTAAATAGGTAAG
>Ga0316207_10000325_pt1 | contig 86099 bp, 90 predicted proteins | sample 6weekpyrite_MG_FD_204943 | JGI IMG/M metagenome (GOLD analysis project Ga0316207, IMG submission 204943) | Microbial mat bacterial communities from mineral coupon in-situ incubated in ocean water Damariscotta River, Maine, United States -... | ecosystem: Environmental > Aquatic > Marine >...
AAAAGGCGGGAATTCGGCGGCGAAACACCAACGCCCCTGCCCCATCGCAGATCGCCAACCCAAACCCGGGCACAGCCGCCGCGCCGCCCTCGGGTAGGCTCGCCAGACGCCGCAGCACCAAAGCCACGTCGCCGCCCGCCAAGGAAAGCAAAGCGCCCGGGTCAAAATCCGCGGCCGCCGCGACCTCCAGAAAAGGCTCGAGCGGCAGGCGTGCCGCATCCTCGACATAGCGCTGCAGCCAGCGCTCGGCCAACGCGATCGCCGCCGCATCCAGCCCGACCATGCCAGAGACGACCGCGCCGATAGCCCGCCCGCCGCCCGCCTCTAACTGCGCAAAGTGGTGCCCCGCGGCGTCAAACGCGGCCTCCACCCTTTCCTGCGGCGTCGTCATCAACCCGGTCTGCGCCTCGCCGCGCTCGAAATACTGCAACAAAGCCGTCGCACTGACCGACAGCCGCTCGGCCTCTTCGTGCAGGTTGCGGTGAAACCGGGCCCGCCAGCTTGCCTCCAGATCGGGCTCGCGCACCAGGATATCCGAAGTCGCGCGCACCGCCGAAACGGTCGACAGCACCTCATGCATCGACCCGGCCAGAACCGGGTCATGCGCCAACCTGTCCTGCAACCCCTCAACCGCCGCCTCCAGATCTGCGATCCGCTTTTGCTGTGCCGCCACGACCCCCGTCCACCCCGGAAAGCGACCGGCAAATTCATCCATCCGGTCCAGCTCCGCCGGCGGCCCGGGATGCGCCGGTTGCGCCCGGGCGGCGGCCTGCACCATATCGCTGAGGCTGGCATCCATCCCCTCAGACAGACGCGCTGGCTCCACTTCCAGAGCGCGCGCCAGATCCAGCAACAGCTTGCCGCCAATGCGCCGCTTGTTATGCTCGATAAGGTTGAGATAACTGGCCGAGATCCCCGCCGCCTTCGCCAGATCGCTCTGCCGCAGCCCCATAGCGCCGCGCCGCTCGCGGATCCGGCTTCCGGTCAGCGCATGACGACGCGGCGCAGATGTCTTGCGTGGCATGGTTCTTCCATATCCCAAGCGGCAATCCCGAGACCAAAATTAACAACAAATCCCTGCCCGGTCAAAACCTTGTAGCGCGCTTTACAACATCGCGCGCCACACGCCTACGCCATCCCGCATGACCCACACCGCGTTCTTCTTTGCGAAAATACTCCCGCCGGAGGCTCCGACGCCCGCCGCGCGCACCACGTGAACGCCCCGACACGCGACGCGGGGCCCCGGGCACCTATCACAAAAAATGCGGCGCGGCCCTGCATTTCGCAGGGCCGCGCCTCAATTTAACACCAGTCGCAGGCTCTTAGTTGCCCAGCGCCATATCGGTCACAACACTGGTCCAGGCCCCTTCCGGCGGGGCCGTGATCACCGGGTCCGAGCCGCCCGCCAGCAGCGTCGCCACCGTGCGCTCATAGGCCGCCTCGTCCAACCGCCCGTCCGATCCCGCCGTCAACAGCGCAATCTCGCCCATCATGCGGATCTGATGCGCCTCGGTCTGGGCACCGGTCTCATCGTAATCCAGCACGATCAACGCGGCATCTTCGGGGTTCTCCTCGGCCCAGTCCCAGCCACGCATCGAGGCGCGCACAAACCGCGCCATGCGGTCGACGAAATCGGGATCCTCAAGGTTCTCCTCCAGAACCCACATGCCGTCTTCCAGCGTCGCAACCCCCTGATCTTCATATTTGAAGGTCACGAGATCATCCTCGCTGACACCGGCATCCAGCACCTGGCCATATTCGTTATAGGTCATGGTCGAGATGCAATCGGCCTGGCGCTGCAACAGCGGATCGACGTTGAAACCCTGCTGCAACACGGTCACGCCGCCCTCAGATCCGTCGGTCGCGATGCCCAGCTGGCTCATCCAGCTCAGGAACGGGTATTCATTGCCAAAGAACCAGACCCCGACGGTCTTGCCCGCCAGATCGGCAGGCTCCGATATCCCGGCATCCGCCCAGCAAGTCAGCATCAGCCCCGAGCGCGCAAAGGGCTGCGCGATATTGACCACCGGCAAACCGCGCTCCCGCGCTGCCAGCGCCGAGGGCATCCAGTTCAGCATCACATCGGCTCCGCCACCGGCCAGAACCTGCGGCGGCGCGATATCGGGCCCGCCGGGCTGGATTGTGACATCGAGGTCTTCTTCCTCATAAAACCCGTTTTCCAGCGCCACGTAATAACCGGCAAACTGGGCCTGGGTCACCCATTGCAGCTGGAGCGTCACCTCATTGCCATCGGCCTGGGCCATGCCCGCCGCCAAGGACAGCGCCAGCGCTGAGCTCATCAGGTGTTTCATGATATTTCCTTCCATGTTGGTTTTTGGTTTCTTGTTTTATTATCGTTATCTTTGTTGCGACGGATGCCAGAAGGTCAGCCGCCGCTCGGCCAACGCGACCAGCCCATAAAGCCCCGACCCCGCCACCGCCGACACCGCGATCTCGGCCCAGACCATCGCCAGCTCCAGCGTACCGAACGAGGTCTTGATGCGAAATCCCATGCCCACAATGGGCGATCCGAAAAATTCAGCCACAATCGCCCCGATCAACGCCAGCGTCGTGCAAACCTTGAGGCCATTGAAGATAAAGGGCAAGGCCGCCGGCAGGCGCAGCTTGATCAGACCCTGCCAATAGCTGGCCGCATAGGTGTGCATCAGGTCGCGCTGCATGGCCTCGGTGGCCTTCAATCCGGCCACCGCGTTCACCAGGATCGGAAAGAACACCATAACCACCACGACCGCCGCCTTGGATTGCCAGCCAAAGCCGAACCACATCACCAGGATGGGCGCTGTGCCCACGATCGGCAGGGCAGCGATGAAATTGCCCACCGGCAACAGCCCGCGTTGCAGAAACTGCGACCGGTCGACGGCAATCGCCGTGCCGATGGCCAGTATCGCGCCGATGACATAGCCGCTTAATGCGCCTTTCACCACGGTCTGGATGAAATCGGCCCACAGCACCGGCACGTTCTGGATGATCGCGATCCAGATATCGGACGGGGCCGGCAGGATCACCTGATTAACCCCGAAAGCCCGTACCGAAATTTGCCACAGCACCAGCAAAGTCAGCCCGAAAATCACCGGAACCGCCAACCGCGCGGCTCGGGCACGCTGTCCCGACAGAACCACATTCACGCCCCAGGCCGCAAACCAGATCGTCAGCAAAAGCCCGACGCGCCAGTCATAAGCGAACCCGATGAGGCATGCGGCCACCGCCAACCAGATCTTGGGGTTAAGCCCCGCCACGGTCTTGCCGCTCAACACCGTCATCGCGCCAACCCCATGCCGGTCAGAACCCGACGTTCAATCGCGCCGATGATCCAGACCAACAACGCGGCACTGATCGCGGCAGTAAAAAGCGCGGCCCAGATCTGCACGGTCTGGCCATAATAGGACCCCGTCAGCAGCCGCGCGCCCAACCCGAACCGGGCGCCGGTGGGCAGTTCGGCAACGATGGTACCAACCAGCGCCGCTGCGATGCCGATTTTGAGCGAGGTGAAGAGATAGGGCAGCGAGGCCGGCAGGCGCAATTTCCAGAACACCTGCGCGCCGCTTGCCGAATAGGTGCGCATCAGATCCAGCTCCATACCGTTTGGACTGCGCAAGCCCTTGACCATGCCGACGACGACGGGAAAAAAGCTTAGATAACTTGAGATCAGCGATTTCGGCAGCAACCCCTGCACGCCCATCGCGTTCAGCACCACGATCACCATCGGCGCAATGGCCAGGATCGGGATGGTCTGGCTGGCAATCGCCCAGGGCATCACGCTCAGATCCATGGTGCGATTATGCACGATGCCAACCGCCAGAAGGATGCCAAGCCCGGTGCCGATGGCAAAGCCCAGAAGCGTCGGAGCCAGCGTCTGCCAGGCGTGAAAGATCAGCGACCGGCGGTTATTGATCACGCGCAGGCAGCCATTGCTGAGCCCGGACCAGTTTTCACCACCCTCGCCCCATCCGGTCCATTCACAATCCCGCGCCAGACCGACCGTATTGTCGCGCATCTCGATCAGCACATCCTGCGGGCGTGGCAGGCGGGGGCGTTCAAAGACATAGGCCGCGGGCAGAACGCCCGGATTGTCCAGCATCAGACGGATCAACGCGGTCTCGCCCTGTTCCTGCGGTGTGGCGGGGATCACATCGGCCCCGCCGCGCGTCGCCTGATCCAGCGCCAGTCGGAAATTCATCGGCCCCACGGCAGCCAGCCACAGCGCCAGCAACACGCCCACCACAACCGCCACCGGCAACGCGCCGCGCGCCACATTCCGCAGCCCCAGCGACAGCCCGGATCGGGGCGCAGTTTGGGTTGCGTCGCTCATCGCGTGCACCGGTCTGTATGTACAGGCGGTGTACAGGGTGTGTACGGGGTGTGCATCGCGGAGTTCGTGCCTTCAGTCATCATAGGCATGCCCCGCGCGCAGCCCATCACGCACCCGGTGTGCAATGGCCAGAAATTCCGGCGTGTCGCGAATATCAAGCGGCCGCTCGGCGGGCAGATCGCTCTCGATAATATCGGTGATCCGGCCCGGACGCGGCGACATCACCACGATCTTGGTGCTGAGGTAGACCGCCTCGGGAATGGAATGCGTCACAAACCCGATGGTCTTGTTTGTGCGCGCCCAGAGTTTCAGCAACTGTTCATTCAGATGGTCGCGCACGATCTCATCGAGCGCACCGAAAGGTTCGTCCATCAACAGGATATCGGCGTCAAAAGCCAGCGCTCGCGCGATGGATGCCCGCTGCTGCATACCACCCGATAACTGCCAAGGATATTTCTTGCCAAACCCTTCCAGATCAACCAGTTGCAGCACATTCTTTACGCGACGCTCTTGCTCGGCCCGATCAAACCCCATGATCTCAAGCGGCAGCTTGATGTTCTTTTCGATGGTCCGCCAGGGATAGAGGCCCGCGGCCTGGAACACATAGCCATAGGCCCGGTTTCGCCGCGCCTCATCGGGGCTCATTCCATTGACGGTGATGGAGCCGCCGGTGGGCTCCTCCAGCGCCGCCATGACCCGCAGAAAGGTGGTCTTGCCGCAGCCCGAGGGGCCGATGAAGCTGACGAATTCGCCCTTTTCAATATCGAGGCTGACGCCTTTCAACGCATGGACCGGACCATCATTGGTGTGAAAGGTCAGGTCCAGATCCGTTGCCTGAATCACGGGGGCCGCGGGTGCAGGTGCAGGTGCCGCCGCGCCGTCACCCGGATCTGTCGTCATTTCAACTGCCAAATTCAAATCCCCGCCGGAATGTTCATCGGATCGCGCTGGATCATTTTCGGTGCGGTCAGCGCCTTCCATTTGCTCAGCGCCTCATGCGCCGAGGGGAAAGCCGGGCGCGGCACGAACCGGCCCCGGCCAGGCGACGGCTGACTGTTTTGCCCCCAGGCCCAGATCACCTCTCCCCGGCTCAAGGTAAAGCGCGCCTGCGCCTTGACATCGAAGCCTTCAAAAACGTTGTAATCCAGCACCGAATGGTGGTTCGAGGCGCTCAGCGTTTTCGAGATTTTGGGATCCCAGACCACGATATCGGCATCCGCACCTTCCACAATCGCGCCCTTTTTCGGGTATATATTCAATATCTTGGCGACGTTTGTTGAAGTTGTTGCAACGAATTCATTGGGCGTCAGACGGCCCGTTTCCACGCCCTCGGTCCAGAGCACCGCCAGGCGTTCCTCCAACCCGTTCGAGCCATTGGGGATGATCCGGAAATCATCGCGCCCGGCACGTTTCTGTTCGGTGTTAAAGGCCGCGTGATCGGTGGCCACGACCTGCAAACTGCCCGATTGCAGCCCGGCCCAGAGGCTTTGCTGATGTTCCTTGTTGCGGAAGGGCGGCGACATCACGCGCCGCGCGGCATGGTCCCAATCGGTGTTGAAATACTCCGATTCATCAAGCGTCAGAAACTGGATCAGCGGCTCGCCATAGACCCGCATCCCCTTTTGCCGCGCCCGCCGGATCGCCTCATGCGCCTGCTCGCAGGAGACATGCACGATATAAAGCGGCACGCCCGCCGCGTCGGCGATGGTGATGGCGCGGTTCGCGGCCTCGCCCTCGAACTCAGGCGGGCGGGAATAGGCGTGGCCCTCAGGCCCGGTGATGCCCTGCGCAATCATCTGTTCCTGCATGTCGGCGACCAGATCGCCGTTTTCGGCATGCACCATCGGCAGCGCGCCCAGTTCCTTGCAGCGCTTGAACGAGGCGAACATCTCGTCATCCTCGATCATCAGCGCGCCCTTATAGGCCATGAAGTGCTTGAAGGAGTTGACGCCCATGTCAACCGCGTCCTTCATCTCATTGAAAACGCTCTCATTCCAGCCGGTGATCGCCATGTGATAGCCGATATCGGAACAGATCTGCGGGGCCGATTTGCGGTGCCATTCATTGATCGCGTTCTTGATGGATCCATCGGCCCCCGGCAGGCAGAAATCGACCAGCATCGTGGTGCCGCCGGTGGCCGCGGCCCAGGTGCCGCTCTCGAATGTTTCGGCCGCCGTGGTGCCCATGAAGGGCATTTCCAGATGGGTATGCGGATCAATGCCACCGGGGATCACATAGGCCCCTTCGGCATCGACGTAAGTATCGCCCGACAGATCCTCGCCGATCTGTTTGATGGTCTCGCCCTCGATCAGCACATCGGCCTTCCAGGTGCGGTCGGCGGTGCAAACGGTGCCGCCCTTGATGACTTTGGTTGTCATATCACTCTCTCCCTATTCGTGCTGCCGGGATCGGTCCGGTATCTGGCCGCTCCAACGCGTCATTCACACCACAATCTCCGCCGTTTCGACCACCGCATGCATCAGCACATTGGCCCCCGCCTCGGCCCATTCGGGGCTGATTTCCTCGGCCTCGTTATGGGAAAGCCCATCGACGCAAGGGCACATCACCATCGCCGTCGGGGCCACATCGTTGATCCAGCAGGCATCATGCCCGGCACCCGACACGATATCCATATGGCTGTAGCCTAACCGCTCAGCCGCGTTTCGCACCGCGCCGACGCAGGTCTCGTCAAAGGCGGGCGGATCAAACTGACCCACGATCTCGCAGGAAAACTCGGTGCCGATGCCTTCGCAAAGCCCCGGCGCGCGGGCCATGAACTCATCGACCATACCATTGAGCTTATCGAGCAGATGCGTGCGCATATCGACGGTAAAGACGACCTTGCCGGGGATGATGTTGCGGCTGTTGGGGTAGACATCGATATGGCCGATCGCGCCCACGGCATTGGGCTGATTGGCCATTGCGATCTCGTGGACCAGTTCGGTCACCAGCGCCAGGCCCCGCCCGGCGTTCTTGCGCATCGCCATGGGCGTCGATCCGGTATGGCTTTCCTTGCCGGTCACGGTGCATTCGATCCAGCGCAGGCCCTGGCCATGCGTCACCACGCCGATATCGCGGCCCTCGGCCTCAAGAATCGGGCCCTGTTCGATATGCAGCTCGAAAAACGCGTGCATTTTCCGGTCGCCAACCTTTTCGTCGCCCTTCCAGCCGATGCGCTCCAGCTCGCTGCCAAAGGATTTGCCCTCGGCATCGACCCGGTCGTAGGCCCAGTCCCGCGTGTGTTTGCCAGCAAAAACGCCCGAGGCGAGCATGGCCGGCGCATAGCGCGTGCCCTCTTCGTTGGTCCAGTTGGTGACCACGATCGGGTGTTTCGTCTTGATGCCCAGATCGTTCAGCGTGCGGATAATCTCCAGCCCGCCAAGAACGCCCAGGACACCATCATATTTGCCGCCCGTGGGCTGCGTATCCAGATGGCTTCCGACATAGACCGGCAGCGCGTCGGGGTCGGTGCCCTCGCGCCGGGCAAACATGTTGCCCATCTCATCGAGCCCCATGGACATACCCGCCGCCTCGCACCAGCTTTGGAAAAGGGCGCGGCCCTCGGCATCTTCATCGGTCAGGGTCTGGCGATTGTTGCCGCCCGCGATGCCGGGGCCGATCGTGGCCATCTGCATCAGGCTGTCCCACAATCTGGTGCCGTTGATTTTCAGGTTTTCACCGGGGGCGGACATCGGCCTCTCCTCTTTTTATAATCCCTGTCGGGCAAGGGGCATCGGCGCGCCGCGTCTGTATTTCGCGATCTGTCATACGTCCCCCCCCGATCTGGCGGCCCGGTGGCAGAATTTCGGGCCGCGCGATTGTTCTTTTGACCAATCGGTCAAGAACACGCTATCAGAGGGATATGGACAGTCAAGAAATTGAACGCCGCAGGCCACGAATTGCCGGACAAAACGCGCAGAAAACGCGCCTTCTTGCCTGCGGGGCGGGCAGACAATGAATTTACAGCCGCCGCGCACACGTATTCAACGCAAAAACACCGAGAGCATCCTGAATGCGGGGCTCGAGGTTTTTTCGCGCCAGGGGTTTCGCGGCGCGACGCTTGATCAGATCGCAGCCGAGGCGGGGTTGTCGAAACCTAACCTGCTTTATTATTTCCCGTCCAAAGAGGCGATCCATGTCACGCTGCTGGACCGGCTGATGCAGACCTGGCTGGATCCGCTGCGCGCGCTCGATGCCGAAGGTGATCCGGTCGATGAGCTTTTGGCCTATGTCAGGCGGAAATTGCAGATGAGCCGCGATTATCCGCGCGAAAGCCGTCTTTTCGCCAACGAGATCCTGCAAGGCGCGCCGCGCATGTTGGCCGCATTGGAGGGCGATCTGAAAACTCTTGTTGATGAGAAATCGGCGGTGATCCGGGGATGGTCGGATGCCGGCAAGCTCGCCGTGATCGATCCCCGCCACCTGATCATCTCGATCTGGGCGCTGACCCAGCATTACGCGGATTTCGACGTGCAATTGCGCGCTGTTCTGGGGCCGGGGCATGATCCGGTGGCCGAGGCCGAAGCGTATCTGGAGCAGCTTTTCACAAAACTGCTGACGCCCTGACGGGAAACGCCTGCCTATCATTAGGGCAAAGCCGCTTCGAAGCGGCTTAACAACGCGGTTTCGAAACCGCGGCCCAAGGGCTTTCGAAAGCCCTTCAAACAAGGCGTTTCGAAACGCCTTCCCCCCGCTTCAATCGACCTCGTCAGTGTGAAAATCCACGTGGATATGGTTGCCGTCGGGATCGTGGATATTGACCTGCACCACATTGACCGGACCGGGCGGCACGCGAGACAGGCGGTAGGGGATCCCCATGGCGTCCAGCTTGGCAATGAAATCTTTGTAGCCACTTGCATTCAAAGCGAAATGCTCCAGCGCCAGCAGGTCGCCGCCGGGCCCCTCGATGGCCATGTCCTCAACCAGATGCAAGACCGCCTGCCCGCCGGCATATAGCCATGCGCCGGGAAATCCGAAATCGGGCCGGGGCCCGGGATGCAGGCCCAGGACCTCGCCATACCAGCCCACCAGACCATCGAGCCCGGCGGTACGCAGGTTCACATGATCAAGCCCTTTGATCATTCCGCGGCGCAGGTACCGGGGTTGTTGGGGTGCGTGGTCCAGTTGGCATAATCCTTGTCCACCACCTGGCCGGTGCGTTCATCGACCTGGCCCGGCTCCAGCGTCAGCATGGTGATGCAGTTTTCGACCGGGCAGACATTGACGCAAAGATTGCAGGCGACGCATTCATCGTCCTGCACCTCGAACACGCGATCCTCGGACATCGTGATGGCCTGGTGCGAGGTATCCTCGCAAGCCGCGTAGCAGCGGCCGCATTTGATGCAGGCATCCTGATCGATGCGGGCCTTGGTGATGTGGTTGAGATTGAGATAATTCCAATCCGTCACATTGGGCACGGCCTTGCCGATGAACTGGTCGGTCGCGGTATATCCCTTGTCGTCCATCCATTGGCTGAGCCCCGAGATCATTTCCGAGACGATCTTGAACCCATAGGTCATCGCCGCCGTGCAGACTTGCACATTGCCCGCACCAAGCGCCATGAACTCGGCCGCGTCGCGCCATGTGGTGACGCCGCCAATGGCCGAAATCGGAAAACCATGCGTGTCGGCATCGCGCGCGATATCGGCAACCATATGCAACGCGATCGGCTTTACCGCCGGGCCGCAATAGCCGCCATGCGTGCCCTTGCCGTCGATCATCGGCTCGGGGCTCATGACATCGAGATTGACCGAGGTGATGGAATTGATTGTGTTGATCAGGCTGACCGCGTCGGCCCCGCCGGCCTTGGCAGCGCGCGCCGATGTGCGGATATCGGTGATATTGGGCGTCAGCTTCACGATCACCGGTTTGGAGTAATATTTCTTGCACCACTCCGCGACCATCTGGACGTATTCCGGCACCTGCCCGACGGCCGATCCCATGCCACGTTCGGCCATGCCATGCGGGCAGCCGAAATTAAGCTCAATCCCATCGGCCCCGGTCGCCTCGACCTCCGGCAGGATGTCTTTCCAGGCTTGTTCCTCGCAGGGCACCATTAGCGACACGATCACCGCGCGATCGGGGTAATCCTTTTTGACGCGGGCGATTTCCTCCAGGTTGGTCTGCAGCGGCCGGTCGGTGATCAGCTCGATATTGTTGAGCCCCAAAAGCCGCCGGTCCGCGCCCCAGATGGCCCCGTATCGCGGGCCATTCACATTGACGACGGGCGGGCCCTCGGAGCCGAGCGTTTTCCACACGACGCCGCCCCATCCGGCCTCGAATGCGCGCCGCACGTTGTATTCCTTGTCCGTTGGCGGGGCAGAGGCCAGCCAGAACGGGTTGGGGGATTTGATGCCCAGAAACTCGGTGGTCAGATCGGCCATGAAAGTCGTCCTTTCAGCAAATAACGTCCGTTGCAGCGGGCACAGGATAACACGGGTCCCGCGCCCTCACGTATCACTTTGCGCGTATCGCGCATCACGCCGACAGCGCCGCGTGAATATCTTCTGCCGCGTCGCGGCCCTCGGCCACCGCTGTCACGGTCAGATCGTCCCCGCCCGAGGCGCAATCGCCGCCGGCCCAGACGCCTGAAACCGATGTGCGCCCGGTCCCCGTCACGGCGATCTTGCGCCCCTCGAGCGTCAGCCCCTGCGCATCGCCCAGGCTCTGCCCGATGGCTTTCAGCACCTGATCGGCGGGGATGGTGAAGGTCTCGCCCGTGCCGCGCAGCCCATCCGGCCCCGCCTCGGTATATTCAGCCACCAGCCCGGCGGCGGCCCCGTTTCCGGTAACCTCGACCGGCATCGCATCAAAGATGATATGCACACCATTGGAAGCCGCCAGATCCTGCTCATAGCGGCTGGCGGGCATCGCATCGCGGCCCCGGCGGTAAAGGATAGTGACGTTTTCCGCCCCCAGAAGCTTGGACTGAACAGCGGCATCGACGGCGGTCATGCCGCCGCCGATCACCACCACATTGCGCCCGACGGGAAGGGAGGAAAGATCCTCCGCCTGGCGCAAATCCGAAATGAAATCAACCGCATCAGCGACCCCGGCCTTATCTTCGCCCGCGGCGCGCAGCGCGTTGACGCCCGACAGGCCCATGCCCAGGAACACCGCGTCATAACCGCCCTGCAGATCAGCCAGCGTCCTGTCGGCCCCAAGGCGCACGCCGCTGGTCAGGGTGATGCCGCCGATCTGGAGCAGCCAGTTCACCTCGTCCCCGGCAAAGCCATCGACCGCCTTGTAGGCAGCGATGCCATATTCGTTGAGCCCGCCACCCTTGGGCCGGGCATCGAGGATCTCGACCGCGTGGCCATGCATCGCCAGCCGATGTGCGGCAGCCAGCCCCGCAGGCCCCGCCCCCACCACGGCCACGCGCTTGCCGGTTTCGGCGGCGCGGGTAAACGGATGCGTGCCCCTGGCCATGGCCACATCGGTGGCAAAGCGTTGCAGACGCCCGATCTCGACCGGTTTGCCCTCTGCGGTCTCGCGCACGCAGACCTCTTCGCACAGCGTCTCGGTCGGACAGACACGGGCGCACATGCCACCAAGGATGTTCTGCTCAAAGATCGTGCGCGCCGCCGCATCGGGCGTGCCGGTGGCGATCTGGCGAATGAAAAGCGGGATGTCGATCGTGGTCGGACAGGCCGTGACACAAGGCGCGTCATGGCAGAAATAACACCGGTCCGCGGCGACCAGCGCCTCATGATCATTGAGCGGCGCGTGCAGATCCGCGAAATTGGTGGCGATCTGATCGGCATCCAGCCGGCTGGCGGCGATACCGGGCGTGTGGGGGCTGTTCGTCATGGGGACCTCTGCGTGATCGAATGGCGGAACCGTAGGTGAAACGCTGGCACAGCTCCGTTTTTTGATCAAGTGGTAAAATTTTGGAATGCGGGAGCATTTTACGCCGCCGGTCGCAATTTCCCCGGCCAATGTTGAAAATGCGCCCCCGACCGGGGCTTTTGCTTTCAACCATCGCCGCGACCGCCTATATACGCCCGAAACGGAAGAGCGGGCAGCGCAGGCATGCAGCACGATCGCCCGCAGCAAGCGAGGGAAACGGGAAATGGCAAACAAGACGCATGACGGCGACGTCGCATTCATCAAGGCGCTGGCCGAACTGCTGGAGCAGAACGACCTGACCGAGGTCGAGGTGATGCGCGAATATGGCGATAATGACAGCCTGAATGTCCGCGTCAGCCGCCAAGCCGCGCCAGCGCCTGCGCCTGTCTATCACGCCCCGGCGCCGGCTGCGGCCGCCGCCCCCGCCGCCGTCGCGGCACCCGCGCCCGCCACCACCGGCGGCGATCCGGCGCAAGACCCCGACGCGTTGACCTCGCCCATGGTCGGCACCGCCTATATGGCACCCGAGCCCGGTGCCGCAAATTTCGTGTCGGTCGGCGACAAGGTCACTGAAGGCCAGACGCTGATGATCGTCGAGGCGATGAAGACAATGAACCAGATCCCGTCGGCCAAATCCGGCACCGTGACCCGTATCCTGGTCGGCGATGGCGACGCGGTCGAATTCGGCTCGCCCCTGATGATCATCTCGTAAGGTCCGATCATGTTTGACAAAATCCTGATTGCCAATCGCGGCGAGATCGCCCTGCGCGTGATCCGCGCGGCGCGCGAGATGGGCATCCAGACGGTTGCCGTCCATTCCACCGCCGATAGCGACGCGATGCATGTGCGCATGGCCGATGAGGCGATCTGCATCGGCCCGCCTGCGGCCGGCCAAAGCTACCTGTCGATCCCTGCGATCATCTCGGCTTGTGAAATCACCGGCGCGCAGGCGATCCACCCGGGCTATGGCTTTATGTCCGAAAACGCCAATTTCGTGCAGATCGTGCAGGATCACGACCTGACCTTTATCGGACCCACCGCCGACCATATCCGCGTGATGGGCGACAAGATCACCGCCAAGGATACCATGAAGGCTTTGGGCGTGCCTTGCGTGCCCGGCAGCGATGGCGGCGTCGACACGCTGGAGGATGCGCTCAAGATCGGCGAAGAGTTCGGCTATCCGGTGATCATCAAGGCCACCGCCGGCGGCGGCGGCAAGGGCATGAAGGTGGCCACCTCTGCCGATGAGATGAAATCGGCCTTTCAGACGGCCCGCGCCGAGGGCAAATCGAACTTTGGCAACCCGGATGTCTATATCGAGAAATACCTGACCGCGCCGCGCCATATCGAGATCCAGGTCTTCGGCGACGGCAAGGGCAACGCGGTGCATTTGGGCGAGCGTGACTGTTCGCTGCAACGCCGCCACCAGAAAGTCTTCGAGGAGGCCCCCGGCCCCGCCATCGACGCCGAGACCCGCGCCCGAATCGGCAAGGTCTGCGCCGATGCCGTGGCCAAGATCAATTATATCGGGGCGGGCACGATCGAGTTTCTCTATGAGAATGGCGAGTTCTACTTCATCGAGATGAACACCCGCCTGCAGGTCGAACACCCCGTCACCGAGGCGATTTTCGGTGTCGATCTGGTGCGCGAACAGATCCGCGTCGCCGCCGGGATGGCGATGTCGTTCACGCAGGATGATCTGGAGGTGCAGGGCCACGCCATCGAGGTGCGGATCAATGCCGAGAAACTGCCAAATTTTGCGCCCTGCCCCGGCCGCATCAGCCAGTACCACGCCCCCGGCGGGTTGGGCGTGCGGATGGATTCGGCGCTTTATGACGGCTATTCGATCCCGCCCTATTACGACAGCCTGATTGCCAAGCTTATCGTGCATGGCCGCGACCGGCCCGAGGCGCTGGCGCGTCTCAACCGGGCCTTGGGTGAGCTGATCGTCGACGGTATCGACACCACGATCCCGCTGTTTCGCGATTTGCTGCAAGAGGATGCGATTCTGACTGGGGATTATAATATCCACTGGCTCGAACACTGGCTGGAAGAGACCTTTGGCTAAGATTTGCCGCGCAGGGCACCGTTGCGGTGCGGCGGACAATTCTCCATCGGGCTGACGCTGATATCGCAACAGTTTGTCCTGAACAGCAGGGCCTGCATTTCGGACGATTCCTGCTAAAGTAATTCGAATGGCCCATGACGTCTTAACCCCGCTTCGCCCTGCGATTACGCCTGATTTGCTGCTCAGGGCCTATTCGGCCGGCATCTTTCCGATGTCTGAGGGACGCGAGGATCCGAACCTCTTTTGGGTCGATCCGCCCATGCGCGGCGTTATTCCGCTGAACCGGTTCCATATCTCGCGCAGCCTGGCCAAGGATATCCGTTCGGAACGCTTCGATATCCGGATCAATGCCGATTTCGCGGCCACGGTGCAGGGCTGCGCCGCACGCGAAGAGACCTGGATCAACGACCAGATCGCCGATCTATACGACCAGCTGCACGCCGCGGGCTTTGCCCATTCGATCGAGGTCTGGGAGGGCGAGGCGCTGGTCGGGGGCGTCTATGGCGTCGCACTTGGCGCGGCGTTTTTCGGCGAAAGCATGTTTTCGCGCCGGCCCAATGCCTCCAAGATCGCACTGGCCTATCTGGTCAAACGGCTGCGCTATGGCGGATTTCAGCTGTTTGATACGCAGTTCGTGACCGACCACCTGCTGAGTCTGGGGGCCACCGAGATCGCGCGTTCAGAATATCGCAAACGTCTGGAACGCGCGCTGCATTGGGAGGCCGATTTTCTGGCCCAGCCCTCGCCGGTGCCGGTTCACGAGATCCTGCAGCGCAGGACCCAGACATCATAACGCGGATGCTCCAGCGCCACCAAAGCCGGGCTTGAGGCGATCATCCAGCCGTTGAACAGTTCGACCCCGTCAAGATCAAGAACCTGGATCTGCGCATAGGCCTCGGCCTCGGGCGTATCCTCGGGATAGCGGCATTCGATCAGGCGCACCGCAATACGGCCCAGCAACACCGTCTGCCCGCGTGCAATGTCGATATCGGTGGTCCGGCCCACCGATTTGTCGAGCATCCGCAACACCGCGCCCGGAGCCTCCAGAACCACCGGGCCGGGGTCAAAATTCGGGTTCGGTTCCTGCGTGAGCTGCACGTCTCCCTCTGCCGGCGCGCCGATATCCTCGGCCGCCGCCAAATGCGGCCAGAGCAGCACCGCCAGAACGGCAAACAAGCGCATCATTGGGCGTCTCCATTGCCGCCGACATAACGCAACAACAGCGTCACCAGCGAGACCGAGCTCTGCGTGTCATAGATTTCGTCATCTGCGGCCAGATAATCAAAGGAGCCGCCGGGCAGAAGCTCCACGAAATTGCCACCCAGCAAGCCTTCCGACGATATCGCCACCGAGCTGTCGCTTGGCACGTCAATATCGCCCAGAACCGAGAACCCGACATCGGCGCGGTAGGTTTCGGCATTCAGGCTCAAATCCGTGACGCTGCCCACCCGGACGCCCGCCAGCCGCACATCGGTGCCAACGGCAATACCATCGGCCGAGCGGAAGGATGCCGATAAGCGGTAGCTGTCGCTGCCCGTCTCGTACCCGCCAACCTGCGCGGCATAGGCAAAAAACCCAACGGCCGCCGCCAGAACAACACCGCCCACCAGAACTTCGGTTACATTCTCGGACATCAGCGCGCCTTTATTCCGGGCTCCAGGCCTCGTAATCGCGGCGATCGGCGGGGGCTGCCTGGCGCAGCGATCCGGCCGGCGCATAGGCCGCCGGGGTGCCGGTCAGGTTGGGCTGATGCTCGATCTCCCAGGATTTATGCACCAGCGGGCGGTCGGCGGGGGAATTGTCAAAGGTGTGGTGCAGCCAGCCATGCCAGTCGGGCGATATCCGGCTGCCTTCGACCTCACCATTGAAGATCACCCAACGGCGGGCCCCGTCGCGGGTCTGGTAATAGATGTTGCCCTGATCATCTTCGCCGACTTTTTCACCCTTGCGCCAGGTGAAAAGCTGCGTGCCCACGGTCTGGTCGTTCCACCAGGTAAAGAGACGGTTGATGAACGCGAGCATGGGCGATGCCTCCGGCAAGAAATCGGTCCCTGTTCTAATGCCGCATGTGCGCGCCAAGGTCCAGCGGGAATGCCGGGGCGTAGGCGGCGCAGGCAAGGGATCGCCCCTGCCCGCGCCATGCGATGCGCAACCCGGTCAGGCCGCCAGCGCGGTGGCCGGATCGGTGTAGTCGAGCCCAAGCGCGTCCGACACGGCCCGGTAGGTCACCTGACCGTCCCAGACATTCAGACCATTGGCCAGATGCGGATCAGCCAAGAGCGCCGCGCGCCAGCCCTTGTCGGCAATGCGCAGAGCATGCGGCAGGGTGACGTTGTTCAGCGCATAGGTCGAGGTGCGGGCCACGCCGCCGGGCATGTTGGCGACGCAGTAATGCACGATGCCATCGACGGTATAGGTCGGATCGGCGTGGGTGGTTGCTTTCGAGGTCTCGAAACAGCCGCCTTGGTCGATCGCGACATCGACCATCACCGCGCCGGGCTTCATGGTAGACAACATGGCGCGGGTCACCAGCTTGGGTGCCTCGGCCCCGGGCACCAGAACCGCGCCGATGACCAGATCGGCCTCGGCCACGCATTCGGCCAGGTTGGCCTGGTTGGAAAACCGGGTCTTGGCGCGCGATTCGAAATGCATGCCCAGACGTTCCAGAACTTCGGGGCTGCGATCGAGGATCGTCACGTCGGCCCCCAGGCCCACGGCCATCTGTGCCGCGTTGAAGCCCACGACACCGCCGCCGATGACACAGACCTTGCCCGGTGCCACGCCCGGCACGCCACCCAGCAGCACGCCACGTCCGCCATGCGCTTTTTCCAGCGCAGAGGCCCCGGCCTGCACCGACATCCGGCCCGCGACCTGGCTCATCGGTTTCAGAAGCGGCAGCCCGCCGGACCGGTCGGTCACGGTCTCATAGGCGATGCAGATCGCGCCCGAGGCGATCAGGTCCCTGGTCTGGTCCGGATCGGGCGCGAGATGCAGATAGGTATAAAGCACCTGCCCCTCGCGCAGCATGGCGCGTTCGACGGCCTGCGGCTCCTTGACTTTGACGATCATCTCGGCGGTGGCAAAGACCTCTTCGGCGGTGTCGACAATGGCCGCACCGGCGGCGCGATAGGCGTCATCATCGGCCCCGATACCGTCACCGGCCCCGGTCTGGATCATGACCTGATGGCCATGGCTGATCATTTCACCGGCGCTCTCCGGCGTGACGCCGACCCGGTATTCGTGGTTCTTGATTTCCTTGGGGCACCCGATGATCATGACGCCGCTCCTCCCATGCGTTAAGATTTCGAGGCATTTTAACCGCGCCGCATGGGTATTTTGTTGATTTTTGTGGTGCTTTCATGCAGCATCTCGCAAGTTTCGCGCGTAGTTTTCCCAATTGGCAGGAAAAAATGGATCAGACCGATACCCGTATCCTGCGCGCGTTGCAACGTGATTCGAACCGCCCCGTGGCCGATATGGCCAATGATCTGGGGCTGTCGGCCTCGGCCTGTCACCGCCGCATCAAGGCGCTGGAGGGCAAGGGCATCATCGCGGGCTATTCGGCGCGGCTCAGCCGGCGCAAACTGGGCTTCAGCCTGCTGGTCTTTGTCGAGATCACGCTGCAGAGCCAGGAACGCAGCGTGTTGCAGGGGTTCGAGACGGCGGTGCGCGCCTCTGACGATATTCTGGAATGCTACCTGACCAGCGGGCAGGCCGATTACACCCTGCGCGTGGCGGCCCGCGACATGGATGATTACGACCGCATCCACCGCGATTGTCTGGCCACCTTGCCCAATGTCACCGCCATGCACACGACCTTTGCGCTGAGACCCATCAAGATCTGGCGCGGCTACCCGGTCAGATAGGGGTTTAGCTTCGCCCGATGCTTCTGTAAGTTGCGGTCAAGGGGCAATAAACAAACGGGTTTCGGAGAGATCATGCAGGTTGTGTTTCACATCGGCGCGCCCTGTACGGATGATGACAGGCTGATCAAATCGCTGCTGCGAAACCGCGATAGATTGGCCAAAGACGGCATCTGCATTCCGACGCCCGCGCAATATCGCGATGTGATCACGGATGTGATGCGCGCGCTTGGCGGCGCGCCGGCACCGCAGGACATGCAGGACACGATCCTGGAAACCGCCCAGGTGCCCGAACACACCGATCGTGTGGTATTTTCAAACACCCGCATCGTGACCATTCCGCGCCTGGTGGTGATTGGGCCGCAGATCTGGCCCAAGATCGAGCGCAAGGCCACCAATCTGCGCAATCTGTTTCCACAGGCCGAAGTTGAATTTCACATCGGCATGCGCGATCCCGCGACGCTGATCCCGGCGCTGTTCAGGGGCTCGCGCTTTACCGATTTTGCAGACTTCACCGACGGCATGCAACCTCAGGCGCTGGCTTGGTCCGAGATGCTGGTGCGTATGCGCAGCGCGGTGCCCGATGCCCATGTCACGGTATGGTGCAACGAGGATACGCCGCTGATCTGGGGGGAGGTTCTGCGCGAAATGGCGGGGGCCGGCCCGGTGGCACCGCTGCAAGGCGTTGACGATCTGCTGGAAGAATTGATGGAGCCTGCGGGCTTCAAGCGTTTGCAGAGCTACCTGTCGGACCACCCGCCGGAAAATGAGGTCCTGCGACGCCGCGTGGCGGCCGCGTTTTTGGATAAATACGTGCGCGATGACATGATCGAAGAAGAGCTGGACACCCCCGGCTGGTCGCCCGAGATGCTGGACGTGATGACCGATGCCTATGAAGATGACATGGATGCTGTCGCGCGCATCCCCGGGGTCACGCTGATCACGCCCTGACGGGGCGAAATGGCAATGCGGCCCCGCAAGGCCGCATGGATCAGCGCATGCCAAGCGCTTCCTTATACATCTCCAGCACGGCCTCTTCTTCGGCGATATCATCGGGTTCGCGCTTGCGCAGGGCCACGACTTTGCGAATGACCTTGGTGTCATAGCCGCGCCCTTTGGCTTCGGCCATCACCTCTTTTTGCTGATCCGCAATGTCCTTTTTCTCGGCCTCCAGCCGCTCATAGCGTTCGATGAACTGGCGCAGTTCGTCTGCCGTGACGCGGTAGCTGTCGGAGGGGGAATTCATGTCGCTCATTTTATGGGGCCTGCCTGTCATTGCGAAATCACCAGAGCCACCGGGTCTAACGCCCCTGCCCGCCCCCCGCAAGACTTGCGCGGCGCGGTCCAGCAGGCTAGAGCACGTTGCGTTTGATCGGAACCGCGCAACGCCGCATTGGCCTTTGGCCGAGCGCGTCCGAAGACGGGGTTTCGCATCGGATAAGACGCAAACTGCAGACGGCAAGATACCGATTAATCGGAACGCGGAGTGAATGTCATGGAATGGCTGGTTTGGATCGGGGCGGGGCTGACGGTGGCGGGGCTGATCATCATCGGCTATTGCATTGTTGCGGCGCTGCGGGCGCGCAAGTCGGGGCTGCCCGATGATCAGATGCGCGCCCGGCTGCAGCGCATCGTTTTCCTGAATATGGGTGCGCTGATGCTGTCGGCCTTTGGGCTGATGGCGGTGATTCTGGGCGTGATGCTGGCCTGAGGGCCTCTCACGCGGCCCTCAGGGTTCAATTCAGCCGCGCCGCACCCAGGATGCGCCCCGGGCCCGCCATCTGCACGATCGCCACAATCGGACCCTCGCGGCCATCGCGCAGGCTGAGGCTGAAGGGATCGGCACCGGTCCATTCGCCGATGCGCGTCCATTCGGTGACGATATTGGCATAGTTGACGGTGCGTCCGGCATTCTCACCACGGGTGATCTCGACGGTTTGCATCGGCGCATAACGCACCAGCTGCACGATCATCGGATCATCCGGCAGGGCCATGGTGGCCTCGGCCTCGACAGTGACAAGCGCGCCGGCCCGCGACAACGTGATCTGGACAGGGTATTCCGCGTCGCGGTGTGACATGATCAGATCGGCGACCTGCATCGGCTCGTTGCCCATAACGCGTTCGGTTCCGCCAATGATCATCTGGGGCGTATAGACCATGTTGCGCCCGGCAGCGCGGGCATAGGCATATTGGCGCCGGGTGAATTGCGGCGCGGCAAAAGTATCGGCCCACCCGATATAATCCCAGTAATCAACATGCAGCGCCAGTGCGATGACATCGTCGCGCCTTGCCAGCTCGGCCAAGAGCGCATCGGCCGGCGGACAGGCCGAACAGCCTTGCGAAGAGAACAGCTCGACCACCACGGCGCTGTCGGCGCGCGCGGCGGAAACAGGCATCAAGGCAAGAAGAACGGCGAAAACAGGGGCGAAACGGGCCATGGGGCTCCCTTTGGATCGGTTCCCCAGAGGTAGCGCCCCCTTTCCTCTCTTGCCAATCAAGCCTTTGCGAGTTTGCGTTACAACCACCGTCGTGTGACCTGCATGTAACGCTTGGCCTCAGGCCCGAACGCCTCAACCAGGCGGGCCTCTTCGGGCAGGATGAACCGGATGCTCAGCACTGAGATAAAGAGCCCGGGCAACAAGACAGCGCTGAGCGCCCCAAGCCACAACACAAACCCCGTCAGCATCGCGACCATGGCCAGATAGATCGGATTGCGCGAAAACCGGAACGGGCCTTCGGTGATCAGAACGCTCGGGTCGTGATGCGGCTCGATCGTGGTTTTTTTCTTGAAAAACCACAGCGCCGACCAGGCGATGACACCCAGCCCCGCCGCAATCAGGGCCAGCCCTGTGAGCCGGAACACCGGACCAAAGGCCATCACCAGCGGCAATTGCCACGCCAAAAACCAAGCGGCGATGCAAAACCCGGCAAACCAGATCGGCGGCAGATCGGGAAATCCTTTCATTGCGCGCGCCCCCCTTTAGCCGAAAATCGACAGATCGAGCGCGAGCCCGGTGCCCAGCCAAATGCCGTGATCGCGATGATCGGCCAGATGATCACCGGTTTCGGGATGCGCGAAGACCACCAAACCCTGACGATTGAGCGCCAGCCAGGGCAATAGCCGGACAAATTCAGCGGGCGTCGCGGCCAATTGACAGGACCCGGTCGGATGCGGGCCCACCGGTTTGTCATGCATGCGCCCCATAGAGACGCCAAAGGCGGCATGAGCCCCCTCGCACACCGCGCGGGCGCGGCTGGCCGAACTGGCATCGTAATAAACATGCGCGTGATAGCCGGTGATGGTCGCGGGATCTAACATTTATCGACCTCCTATGACGGGGTTAACGTGGCAGGCAATAGCGCAGCGACATGCAGGACAGGCCCCCATCCAGCAGCGCGGCCTGGGCGACGGACAGGGCAATGACGCTGAACCCCGCCGCCTCCAGCCGCTCGGCGGTTTCGGGATAGCCCTGCGCCAGAAAAACCGGGGCGTTGAACCGAATGGCGTTGGCGGCACCCGCCTCGCCGGCGGCGGTTTCGATCACCCTGTAGCCGTTGAATGCGCCGGTAGCCGCCAGACGCGGCGTGGCCAGCACGGTATCGGGATCCAGCAGGCTGCATTCGGTTTTGAAATGCAGGATCTCGGGCGGGGTGTCGACCACGTGCAACCGGTATCCCAGATCCTCGACAATCGGGCGCAACCCGGCGATCCCGGCGTGATCGGTGCGCGCCGAAAGGCCAACCATCACCTCGAAATCCGAACACAGGATATCGCCGCCATCAATAAAGCCGCCCTCTGGCAGGTGGCGGACCTCAAGACCATAAAGCGCCAGATCCGTGGCCAGGGCCGGTGCCTCGCCCATCCGGCTTGGCGCGCCGGGGCGAAGCTCTATCGCCACCCCCTTGAGGATCAGCGCCGGATCTTCGATGAACACGCTGTCGGGGAAAGCTTCCTGCGCGGGCAACACGGTAACATCGGCCCCGGTCGCGCGCAGCGCCGCGACATAGGCCCCATGTTCGCGGGCAAATTCATCCGCATCGGGCGCGCCGTGATCAACAGCGCGCAACCCTTGCGTCACCGACCGCGCGGGCGCGCGGCTAAGCGCATGGGTGAAGGTGATGCAATGGCCCGCCATGGCCCATGTTTGCCCGAAACGTCACCGCTGACCAGCCCCGAAAACGCGAAAGGCCCCGCCGCAACAAAGCAGCCGGGCCTTTGCATCATCTCAGAGTTTGTCAGGCCGCTTTGGCCAGATTGCGCAGCACGTAATGCAGCACGCCGCCATGTTCGATATATTCGATCTCGATCGCGGTATCGATCCGGCATTTCAGGGTGATGGTTTTTTCCGATCCATCGGCCATGGTGATGGTGCAAGGCACCTCCTGCAACGGCTCGATCGTATCGAGCCCCGAGATCGACACCGTTTCATCGCCGGTCAGGCCAAGCGATTTGCGGCTGTCGCCAGAGGTGAACTCGAACGGGATCACGCCCATGCCAACCAGGTTCGAGCGGTGGATCCGCTCAAAGCTTTCGGCGATCACGGCCTTGACGCCCAACAGCGCGGTGCCCTTGGCGGCCCAGTCCCGGCTGGAGCCCGCGCCATATTGTTCACCGCCAAAGATGACCAGCGGCGTGCCCGCCTCCTGATAGGCCATCGAGGCATCAAAGATCGCGGTCTGGGTGCCATCGGGGCCCTTGGTATAACCGCCTTCGACGCCCTCGAGCATCTCGTTCTTGATGCGGATATTGGCGAAGGTGCCGCGCATCATGATCTCGTGGTTGCCGCGACGCGAGCCATAGGAGTTGAATTCGCGCACCGGAACCTGACGCTCGATCAGATACTGGCCCGCAGGCGTGGTATCCTTGAACGATCCCGCCGGGCTGATGTGGTCGGTGGTGATCATGTCGCCCAGAACCGCCAGAACCTTGGCACCCTCGATATTGGTGATCACACCGGGTTCCATGCCCATGCCCTGGAAATAGGGCGGGTTCTGCACATAGGTCGATTGCGGCGGCCAGTCATAGGTCTTGGCATCCGTGGTCTCGACGCCCTGCCATTTTTCGTCGCCCTTGAACACGTCGGCATATTTTTCAAGGAATGCCTCACGGGTCACCGTCGCCTCGACCAGATCGGCCACTTCCTTGGAGGTCGGCCAGATGTCTTTCAGATAGACATCGCGGCCCTCCGGCGTCTGTGCGATCGGATCGGTGGCCAGGTTGATATCCAGCGTGCCCGCCAGTGCATAGGCCACAACCAGCGGCGGCGAGGCCAGGTAATTGGCCCGCACATCGGGGCTGATGCGGCCTTCGAAATTGCGGTTGCCCGACAGGACCGAGGTGGCCACCAGATCGCCTTCGGCAATCGCATCGGAAAGCTCGGCCTGAATGGGCCCTGAATTGCCGATGCAGGTGGTGCAGCCATAGCCGACCAGGTTGAAGCCGACCTTGTCCAGATCCTCCTGCAGGCCCGCGGCCTCCAGATAGGCCGACACCACCTGGCTGCCCGGCGCAAGCGAGGTTTTGACCCAAGGCTTGCGATCAAGGCCCAGAGCCGCGGCCTTGCGTGCCACCAGACCGGCACCGATCATCACGTAAGGGTTCGAGGTGTTGGTGCAGGAGGTGATCGAGGCGATCACGACCTTGCCCGATTCCATCGTGTAGTCTTCGCCCGTCACGGGCACCTGCTTGCCCATCGGGCGTTTGAACGTGTCGGCCATTTCCTTGGCAAAGGCTGCTTTCGCATTGGTCAGGGCCACGTAATCCTGCGGCCGTTTCGGGCCCGAGATGGCGGGCACAATGGTGCCCATATCCAGCGACAGCGTATCGGTATAGACCGGCGCATAATCGGCCCCGCGCCAGAACCCGTTTTCCTTGGCATAGGCTTCGACCAGCGCAATCCGATCTTCGTCGCGCCCCGAGGTCCGCAGATAGCGCAAGGTTTCCCCGTCGATCGGGAAAAAGCCGCAGGTCGCGCCATATTCGGGGGCCATATTGGCGATCGTTGCCCGGTCGGCCAGCGGCAGATGATCCAGCCCGGCGCCGTAAAACTCAACGAATTTGCCGACCACGCCTTTTTCGCGCAGCATCTCGACCACTTTCAGCACCAGGTCGGTGCCGGTGGTGCCTTCCATCATCTCGCCGGTCAGCTCAAAGCCGATCACTTCCGGGATCAGCATCGAAATCGGCTGTCCCAGCATCGCGGCCTCGGCCTCGATTCCGCCAACGCCCCAGCCCAGAACGGCCAGACCATTGACCATGGTGGTGTGGCTGTCAGTGCCCACCAGCGTATCGGGATAGGCGACGTTTTCGCCGTTCTGATCTGTGTCGGTCCAGACGGTTTGCGCCAGATATTCCAGGTTCACCTGATGGCAAATGCCGGTGCCCGGCGGCACGACGCGGAAATTGTTGAACGCGTTCTGGCCCCATTTCAGAAAGGTATAGCGCTCCATGTTGCGCTCATATTCGCGATCCACATTCATCTGGAACGCGCGCGGGTTGCCGAACTCATCGATCATCACCGAGTGGTCGATGACCAGATCGACCGGGTTCAGCGGGTTGATCTGCTCAGGGTCGCCGCCAAGCGCCACGATACCGTCGCGCATCGCCGCCAGATCGACCACCGCAGGCACGCCGGTGAAATCCTGCATCAGCACGCGGGCCGGACGATAGGCGATCTCACGCGGGTTGCGGCCACCCTTGGCCCCCCATTCGGCAAAGGCGCGGATATCATCGACCGAAACGGTCTTGCCATCCTCAAAGCGCAGCATGTTTTCCAGCACCACCTTAAGCGCGGCGGGAAGGTTCGAGAAATCGCCAAGCCCGGCAGCCTGCGCCGCGGGGATGGAATAATAAGCGATGGACTGATCGCCAACGCTGAGCGTCTTGCGCGTCTTGGCGGTGTCCTGACCGACGATAATGGGCATGGATTGTGCCTCCCTGATCCGAAGAAATTGGGTGTTGCTGGCCCGCCTCATGCCAGCAAACACTGACCCGATCAAGGGGGGTGCGGCGATTTTGTATGCAATTGCATACTGAAATTCGCGATTTTCGACTGTGACAGGCTGGCGCTTCCCCCCCGGCGGTGTTTCGGCTAGGGATCGGGCCATGAGGCTTGCTGTAGATACCCTGTCCTGTGCCCGTGGCGGGCTGCCTGTGCTGGCCGGGGTCAGCTTTGCCGTCGCCGCCGGCGAGGCACTGATTCTGCGGGGGCCGAACGGGGCCGGCAAGACGACGCTTCTGCGTACGCTGGCGGGGCTGACGCCGCCGCTGGCGGGCCGCATCGATGCGCCCGAGGATGCCATCGCCTATGCCGGCCATGCCGATGGGCTGAAGGCGCAGCTCAGCGTCGCCGAAAACCTCAGCTTCTGGGCGGATGTGTTCGGGTCAGGTGCAATTGCACCGGCCATCGACGCCTTTGATCTTGGTCCGCTATCGGACCGGCTTGCCGGCAACCTGTCAGCGGGGCAAAAACGACGCCTCAGCCTGGCCCGGCTTTTGGTCACCAGTCGCCCGATCTGGTGCCTGGATGAGCCGACCGTGTCGCTCGATACTGAAAATGTCGCCCGCTTTGGCCGCGCCGTGGGGGCGCATCTGGCGGAGGGTGGGATCGCTGTCATCGCCACCCATATCGACCTTGGCCTGCCCAATGCGCAGAGCCTCGACATCACCCCCTTCATCGCCCGCAATATGGCCGCAAGCGACGATCCGTTCCTGATGGAGGAGGCGCTGTGAAGGGTCTTCTTCTACGAGATCTTTCGCTGGCGATCCGCGCCGGTGGCGGCTTTGGCCTGGGGCTCGCCTTTTTCCTGATCGTCACCGTGCTGATGCCCTTTGGGATCGGCCCCGAAACTCCGATCTTATCTAAGATTGCACCGGGCGTGCTGTGGATCGGGGCGCTTCTGGCCTGTCTCTTGTCGCTCGATCGGGTCTTTGCGCTGGATTGGGAGGATGGCTCATTGGAACTGCTGGCCACCTCGCCCTTGCCGTTGGAGGCGGTGGCCGCGATCAAGGCGCTGGCGCATTGGTTGACGACGGGCCTGCCGCTGGTGGCCGCAGCCCCCGTTCTGGCCGTGATCCTGAACTTGCCGGGCGATGGGTTCTTCTGGCTCATCGCCTCCTTAGCCATTGGAACCCCTGCACTTTCCGCCATCGGCACCTTTGGCGCGGCGCTGACGGTGGGGGTCAGGCGCGGCGGGCTGCTGATGTCGCTGCTGGTCTTGCCGCTATACATGCCGACGCTGATTTTCGGAGCCGAGGCGGCCCGGCGCGGGGCCGAGGGTCTGGCCGCCGCGACACCGCTGGCGATGCTGGCGGGCCTGACGCTGGCGACGCTCGGTGCGATGCCCTTTGCCGCCGCTGCCGCCCTCCGCGTCAATCTGCGCTAGGCGCGCGGCCACAGACCCCATTGTCGCTACCCGAAACCGCGCATAAGTTGCGCCCCATGTCGATCTGGGAATACGCAAATCCACGTAAGTTTATGGCCACATCCGGCGCGCTTCTGCCCTGGATCAGCGGGCTGGCTGCGGTTGTCCTGTCGGTCAGCCTGATCTGGGGGTTTTTCTTTACGCCCGATGATTACCGGCAAGGCTCCACCGTCAAGATCATCTATCTGCATGTGCCCGCGGCGATCATGGCCACAAGCGTGTGGTTCATGATGCTGGTGACCTCGCTGATCTGGATCATCCGGCGCCATCATGTCAGCGTGCTGGCCGCCAAGGCGGCGGCCCCGATCGGCATGGTCTTTACGCTGATCGGGCTCTACACCGGTGCCGTCTGGGGGCAACCGATGTGGGGCACCTGGTGGGAATGGGACCCGCGCCTGACCGCGTTTTTGATCCTGTTTTTGTTCTATCTGGGCTACATGGCGCTGTGGGAGGCGGTCGACAACCCCGATGCCGCCGCCGATCTGACCTCGGTTCTGTGCCTGGTCGGCACGGTCTTTGCCGTCATTTCGCGCTATGCGCTGCTCTTTTGGAACCAGGGCCTGCACCAGGGCGCGTCGCTTAGCCTCGATGCCGAGGAAAACGTCGCCGATGTCTTTGCCTACCCGCTCTGGACCGCGATCGCGGGGTTTTTCCTGCTCTTTCTGGCGCTGGTGCTTTATCGCACCCGGACCGAAATCCGGGCCCGCCGCCTCAAGGCGCTGATCCAACGCGAGAGGATGGCCTGATGCCGGATCTCGGGCGATATGCGGTTGAGGTGCTGTCGGCCTATGCCGGGACATTGCTGTTGCTGGCGGCGCTGATCGCCGGTTCGATCTGGAAGGCGCGCCGCGTGTTGCGCCAGTTGCGCGAGGCCGAGGCGCGCCGCAAGGCACCGAAATGAAGATCAACTGGGTGATGGTGGCGCCGCTGGTTCTGTCTCTGGGCTTGCTCGGGATGGCGGCGGTGCGGGTGATCACGACCCCCGACGCCCCGGTCGCACGCAGCACCATGACGACCCTACCCGCAACCATCGAAGGCCGCCCTGCCCCCGGTCTGGGCCTGCTCGACGCCATGGATCAGTTCGAGATACCGCGCGATCAGGACCTGCGCGGCAACGGGCTGGTGATCGTCAATTTCTGGGCCAGCTGGTGCGTGCCCTGCCGGGCCGAACATCCGATCCTGACCGCGTTGGCTGAGGCTGGCACACCGCTTTTCGGGATCAATTATCGCGACACCCCCGAGGCGGCGCGCGCGTTTCTGACGGAACTCGGCAACCCCTTTGATCGGCTCGGGGCCGATCCCGACGCGCGCGTTGGCCGCGACTGGGAGCTCAGCGCCCTGCCCGAAACCTTCTTTATCAATGATGACGGCGCGGTGGTGCTGCATTTTCGCGGACCGCTGGTGCGCCGCAACCTGCGCACCCAGGTGATCCCGGCATTGGCGGCAGCCGGCTACGACCTGCCGGGGGCCGCGGCCATCGCCGCCGATTGACCCCGGCCCGTTTCGAAATGCCCGCGCGGCACAAACGGGCATCCCGGCTTTGGCGGAATATGCGAACCGCTGTTCCTTTGCGAACCCTGCAACCCGGCCGTGGCCAAGCCCCTGGTTGTGAGCCCGGATCAACTCGCCTATGAATTTTCAGGAAAACATTGATCAGGGGAGGCTTACGCCCATGTCCGACGGACCCACCTACGGCTTTGACACGCTGCAAATTCACGCGGGCGCAAAGCCCGACCCGGCCACCGGCGCGCGCCAGACGCCGATCTACCAGACCACGGCCTATGTGTTTCGTGACGCCGATCACGCGGCGGCGCTTTTCAACCTGCAGGAGGTCGGCTTTATCTATTCGCGCCTGACCAACCCGACGGTTGCGGTCTTGCAGGAACGCATCGCCACGCTTGAGGGCGGCGTCGGTGCGGTGTGCTGTTCATCGGGTCACGCGGCGCAGATCATGGCGCTCTTTCCGCTGATGGGTCCGGGGCTGAACGTGGTGGTCTCGACCCGGCTCTATGGTGGATCGGTCACGCAATTCAGCCAGACCATCAAGCGCTTTGGCTGGTCGGCGACTTTCGTCGATTTCGACGATCTCGATGCCGTGAAGGCCGCGATTGACGACAATACCCGCGCCGTGTTCTGCGAATCCATCGCCAATCCGGGCGGCTATATCACCGATCTGCGCGCCATTGCCGATATCGCCGATGCGGCCGGGCTGCCGCTGATCGTCGATAACACTTCGGCCACGCCTTACCTGTGCAACCCGATCAAGCACGGGGCCACGCTGGTGGTGCATTCGACCACGAAATACCTCACCGGCAATGGCACTGTCACCGGCGGCTGCGTGGTCGATTCGGGCAATTTCGATTGGCGGGCATCGGACAAGTTTCCGTCGCTCTCTGCCCCTGAACCGGCCTATCACGGGCTGGTCTTTGCCGAGGTGCTGGGGCCGATGGCCTTTACCTTTCATTCCATCGCCATCGGGCTGCGCGATCTTGGCATGACGATGAACCCGCAGGCGGCCCATTACACCCTGATGGGGATCGAGACGCTGAGCCTGCGCATGGAACGGCATGTCGAAAACGCGGTGGCCGTGGCGAAATGGCTGGAGGCTGACGACCGGGTCGAGTTCGTGACCTATGCCGGGCTCGAAAGCTCACCCTATTACGGGCGCATCGAAACGGTCTGCCCAAAGGGGGCCGGCGCGCTCTTCACCTTTGCCGTCAAGGGCGGCTATGAGGCTTGCGTGAAACTGGTCGATAGCCTTGAGATCTTCAGCCATGTCGCCAACCTGGGCGATACCAGGTCGCTGGTCATCCACTCGGCCTCGACCACGCACCGGCAGTTGACCCCTGAGCAGCAGGAGGCGGCAGGTGCCGCGCCCAATGTTGTGCGCCTCTCGATCGGGACCGAAACCGTGGCCGATCTGATTGCCGATCTGGATCAGGCATTGGCCAAGGCCACCGCCTGAACGCGCCGGGTTTTGGGGGCCAGCCCCCAGACCCCCGAGGTATTTTGGCCAAGATGAAAGCAGGGGGCGGGTGTTTGAGAGCACCTGCCCCCTTGCGCCGTTTGGCAGCCGCAGGCGATTCGCACCGGGCGCGGCGGGTGCCTGCCCGTTTTTCGGTGGCGATGCGCCGTTTTCTGCCGAAAGAGGCGCAGGCCTGGGCAGCACCGCGGCCCCTGCGTCATATCGTCGATCTATCGGGCCAGATTTGCGGTGGCGTCCCGGAAAACGGCGGACGTGACGTTGGAAAGCGTATCGGCGCGCTGAAACCCGCCGAACTGCGACCCTGCAGCGCCTCAGGATGCTTTAACTATTTGATCAAAGCGCTTAGGATGATTTCCGCCACCCCGCGCGCACCCCGGGCGGGGGGCTGCAGGTTTTCCTTGGTGGTTGCCTGCTATAGGAAGCCGGGGATGACGCATGTGGATCGCAATATCATGCGATCCGGCCTGACAGAGGGCACGAATGGCACCGGAATTTGCTCTGTTTCTATCGCCTGATGGAATCGCGTTGGCGCATCGCCAACCAGCGGGCCATTGGGCCGTTTTGGCCGATACCGCGCTGGATGTACCCGACCTGCCCGCCGCGCTGGCCCAGATGCGCCAACGCGGCGAGGATCGGGCCGGGGCGGGATTTGCCACACTGGTCATCCTGCCCGATGACCAGATCCTGTTCACATCGCTGACGGCACCGGGCCCCGATGACGCGGATCGGCTGGCGCAGATCCAGGACGGTTTGGACGGGCTGACGCCCTATGGTGTAAGCGATCTGGCCTATGATTTTGTGCCGCTGAACGATGGCCGGGTGAAGTTGGCGGTTGTGGCGCGCGACACGCTGGCCGAGGCCGAGGGCTTTGCCCGCGAAAACGGGTTTGAACCGGTAGGCTTTGCCGCGCGACCTTTGGACAACCGCTATCCCGGGGTGGCACATTTCGACAGATCACTGGAATGGACCGCGTCGATCTCGGATATCGAGTTTGGCCATGACAGCTGGCAGAAATCCAACCCGCTGGCAGAAGCGCCGTCGGAGGGTGACGCGACCCCGGCCGAAGATGCCGAGAGAGCTCCGGCTGCGATGCCCGAGGATGCCCCGGCACCCGAAACTCCGACAAACGATGGCACCCATGCAGAGGCACCGCCGATTGCGCCCGCCAGTGCCGATCACGAACCTGATACTGCCCCAGCAACTGCCGCCGATCCCCAGGGTGCCACTGCCCCGGTGGCGGCCGAAACGCCAACGCCCCAGGGGTCGAATGACACGCCCGACCAGCAGCCTGCTCCGGAGGATGACGCGCCTTTGCAGATTCCCACCGGTTTCGGGGCGGGCCGCACCCTAAGCAGCCCCGAAACCGCCGCCGAACGGGTCGGCTCGCGCCCATCGCGCCTGGCGATCGGTGCCACGGATGAACCGCCGAGCCCGCCCGATACGACGGAACAGCCCGCGCGCGACGATGCTGCCCCCGCGCAGCCCCGCTTTGGCCGTGGCCGCACGACACCGGCGGAGACGCCCGCCGATCCGACCCCAGCACCGGCCCGGCCCGAAGCCGCGGGCCCTGCGCCAGATCTGCCGCCGCTGACGCGCTCGAAATTGAGAGCACAACGCAAGCAGGGCCAAGGCAAGACCGCCCCGCCGCCGCCACAGAGACCGGCCGCCGCACCCGGTGACCCCGCCTCGGGCAGCGCCTCGGCATCCGATAACGCCCAGACAATGCGCACGCGCCTCTCGGGGATGGGCAAGCGCCTGTCCGCCGGCACCGAGCGCGCCCGTGATACGGCTGCAGGCCTCTCTGCGCGACGCAAGGATCGGGCCACCGATGCGCCGGGATCGGATAGCAGTGCCGCCGGAATCGGATCGATCACGGCGCGGTTGAAAACCCTTGGCCGCGCGACGCGCCCGGGCCATCAGGCGCAAGAAGGCCGCGCGGAGCCCGCCGCCGACGCGACCGCCAATGCCCGCATCACCCCCGACGAGATCGCGCCCCCACCCGCGCGCAAACCCCGTCTTGCCACGCCAAAGCGTCGCCGCACGGCCCCTGCACCGACCTCTCCGACCGATGCCGACACGACCCTGACCGGTGGCCTGCTGGGGCGCGAAGACTATGCCAGCGGCCGGGGGCCTTCGCTGCGCGCCGGCATTATCCTGACGTTGATCTTGCTCGCCGTTCTTGGCCTGATTGCGATGTGGGCCGTGTTTTATCTGCCTGATACCGCGCTGGCGCGTTGGTTGGGACTGGACCGCCCGGATGCGGTCGTCGAGCAGGTCGATGGCGCGCCTCAGATCTCGGATGCGCCGCAAGCTCCGGTCACACCGCCGCAAGGGGCCGATAGTGGCCCCGCCGTGGCCAACCTGACGCCCGAGGCCACCGCACCGCAAGCGGCCGGTACGCAGCCGCAGCAGCCCGATCTTCTGCCCGATATCGACGCCGATCTCGATCTCGGGCCAGCCCCGGTCGCGGTGCCCCGCATCGATCCCGAAACGCTGCTGCCATCGGTTGCCGAGACCGAGGATTTCTATGCCCGCACCGGCATCTGGCAACGTCCGCCGGTGATCGAGCTGCCGGTGCCTGAAACCGAGCTGGAGGGCGTGTTGCTGGCCGGTCTGGACCCGCCCGTGGTCAGTCTGGATGCCTATGCCCTGCCGGTTCCCAGTGTTAACCCGTCAGCGGACCTGCCGCGTCGGCATACCAGCCCGGTCGACCCAGAGACCGAGTTCGTGTTCGACGACAATGGGCTGGTTCTGCCCTCGCCCGAGGGCACGCTGAACCCCGATGGCATCCTGGTCTTTGCCGGCGCGCCGGCGCTGACCCCGCCACAACGTCCCGGTGACGCCCCCGCCGCCGGGCCTGATCCAGAGGCCCCCGGTGCCGAGGCCGACCCGACCGCAGGGGCCATTGATACCGCACTATTGGGCACGCGCCGCCCCGCGGGCCGCCCCACCGATCTGCAGGAACAGCGTGAGCGAACCCTGCTCGGCGGCATCACCTATGCCGAATTGGGACAGATCCGCCCCGAGGGCCGGCCGGCCTCGGTTCAGGAAACCGCAGCGGCAGCCGCCGCCGAAGCCGAAGCCGCCCATGACGCCGCCGATGCAGAGGCCGAGGTGGCCGAGATCACCACCATCAGTGAAATGGCGGTCGCGGTGTCCTTTGTGCCACGGGCCCGGCCCGGCGATTTCGGTGATGTCGTTGAAACCGCCCGCGCCGCGGCGGGGTCGACGGCGGGTGCCGGCAGCACTGCGACGGCGGCAGTTGCCGCAAGACCGGCCGACACGGTCCAACCCGAGATCCCCAGCTCCGCCTCTGTCACCCGCGCGGCGACGCGCGAGAACGCCATCAACCTGCACCGTATCAATCTGATCGGCGTGACCGGTGCCGACTCGGATCGGCGGGCGCTGGTGCGCTTGCCATCGGGTCGTTTCTTGACCGTCGGGGCTGGCGACAGGCTGGATGGCGGGCGGGTCGCCGCGATTGGCCAGACCACATTGCAATATGTGAAATCGGGCCGCACGCTCACGCTTGAGGTGCCCTCGGGCTGAGGGCACCTATCGCGGGTTTTCGCCGCCACATGCGCGTGGAATATTTTCCGGCGTGATCACCTGAACATTTGACATGGCGCGCGACGGTACTCCGGCGGCCAGCTTGTGAAATTGCAGGAAGGCCTGAAACACATTGGCCATGTCGGCCCGCAGATCATGATGCAGAATGAAGCTGATCGGGCCCTCGGCGATCAGCCCGCGATTGTCGCGATCCAGATCATGGGCAATGAAAATATCGGGGCAATATCTGTTTTGCCGGAGCACGTCCAATATGGTGCGGTTGCCGCCCCCCATCGAATAGACAGCGCGCAGATCGTCCAGCTGTTCGATCAATCCATCCAGCAGCCGCGCCGTTTCAAATGCAACGCCGGCACCGCCGCTGACGTGACAGATGGCAAGCTCGGGGCGCATCTCAGACAGCGTTTTCGTGAACGCCGCCTCGCGTTCTTCTTCGCCCAGAAACCGGTCATTGCTGCGCATCGCAAGCACGCGCCCGGGCCCCGGCGCAAGGGCCCGCGACATCAGATAGGCCGCCGTCGCCCCGGCGCTGTGATTGTCCAGCCCGACATAGGCAGTACGCGCGGGCGTTTGAATATCGGTGACCAGCGACACCACCGGAATGCCCGCCGCCACCAGCCGTTCGACACCGGCGCGGATCTCGGGCAGATCGCGCGCCTTGAGACAGACGCCGTGGCTACCGCGCTGTGCGATCCGGGCCAGCGCGCGGGCCGCATCCCCATCTTGCATAATCTCCTGGGTCAAAAACCGGGGTCGGCAAACCGCTACGCCGACCTGCGGCAGAACCGACAGGGCGGCGTTTTGCACCTCGCGGCTGAACCGGGCGGGGGCTTCGATGACGAAATCGAAAAACATCCGCCGCCCGCGCGCGGCAAGCTGTGCTTCCTGGGTCTCCAGCTCTTCTATCGCAGCCGCGACACGGGCCTTGGTTTGCGGGCTGACATGCGCCCGCCCATTGATGGCCCGGTCAATCGTGGCCGTGCTGAGCCCCGCCTGCAGGGCAATTTCCTTGATCGGAAAGCGGTGTGTCATTGATGTGTTTTTGATGTGTTTTGAGCAAAACGGCAAGGCAGATCTGCGCCAAGATGGCGCGACCCGCAGCGAGGCCCGGCATGAAACCCCAAAACACCCAAGATCAGGCGTATTTCGACGCCGACACCTGTGACATCCATGAGTTCGAAGCGCTAATTGATCGCGCCCTGCAAAAAGACAGCGTGCCCCATGCCGCAGATATGCAGGATAACGTCCCGATCTACGACATGTCCCAGCTCCGGCCGCTTCTGGAACAGCCCGCGCCCCGGCGCGCCATCATGGCCGAATGGGCGCAGGTTCTCTTGTCGGGCCCCGGCGTTGTCGCGCTGAAGGGGGCCTATGCGGATACGGATGTGCTGGACCAGGCGACCGCGATCTATGAGGCGATCATTGCCGAGGAAAAAGAGGCCAGCGGCGGCGGCGGCGATCATTTTGCCGCCACGGGGGCCAATGACCGGATCTGGAATTCGGCGCAGAAGCTTTGTGAATGCGCGCCGGAGGTCTTTCTCAGGTATTTCGCCAATACCGCGATTGCGGCTGTGTGCGAGGCCTGGCTGGGGCCGAATTACCAGATGACAGCGCAGGTCAATCTGGTTCATCCCGGCGGGGCCGCGCAGGCCGCGCATCGCGATTACCACCTGGGGTTTCAAACCGCCGAAATCAGTGCATCCTACCCCGCCCATGTCCATGACCTGTCGCCGGTTCTGACCTTGCAGGGGGCCATTGCCCATTGCGATATGCCGGTGGAGGCGGGCCCGACGAAACTGCTGCCCTTTTCGCAGGCCTACCGCGCGGGCTATGCCGCGTGGCGGCGCGATGATTTCCGGGCCCTGTTCGAGGCGAACTATATCCAGCTGCCGCTGGCCAAGGGCGATGCGGTGTTTTTCAACCCGGCGCTGTTTCATGCCGCCGGGGCCAATAGCAGCGCCGATATTCACCGCATGGCCAACCTCTTGCAGGTCTCATCGGCCTTTGGCCGCGCGATGGAAACGCTGGATCGCGCCGGGATGTGCGGGCTGCTCTTTCCGCATGCCGCCCGGGCGCGCGCGGACAGGACGCTCAGCAACGCGGAATTGCAGGCGGCCATCGCGGCGGCGGCAGAGGGCTATTCCTTTCCCACCAATCTCGATCGTGACCCGCCAAAGGCCGGGCTCGCCCCTGAAACGCAGCAGGCCTATTTCCTGCGGGCACTGTCCGAGGGCTTGAATGCGGCGGATTTTGCCACGGGGCTTGACGCGATGCGCCTGAAACAGCGGCCATAGCGGGCGAGCAGCGGCTAAAGCAGCACCGCCGCCGCAAGCCCCAGAAAGGCCAGAAACCCCACCACATCGGTCACCGTCGTCACGAACGCGCCCGAGGCCAGCGCCGGGTCGACATCCATGCGTTCCAGCGCCACCGGGATCAACACGCCCGCCAGCCCGGCGATGACCAGATTGATCACCATGGCCACCGCAATGACCACGCCCAACGCGACCGAGCCGAACCAAAACAGCCCGACCAGCCCCATGACAATGGCAAAAACCAGCCCGTTGATCAGGCCGACACCGGCCTCGCGCAGGACAACGCGCATCAGGTTGGAGCCGGTCAAATCCTTGGTGGCAATCGCGCGCACCGCGACCGTCAGGCTCTGGGTGCCCGCATTGCCGCCCATGGAGGCCACGATGGGCATCAGCACCGCCAGCGCCACGAACTGCGCGATCGTGGCCTCAAACTGGGCAATGATCATCGAGGCCAGGATGGCGGTGATCAGATTGACGAAAAGCCAGGGAAAGCGGCGTTTGGTGGTCTGCAATATCCGGTCGCTCAGGCTGCCTTCGCCGACCCCGGCCAGGCGCAGGATATCCTCTTCGGCCTCTTCTTCCAGCACGATCATGGCGTCGTCGATGGTGATGACACCGACCAGCCGGCCATCTTCATCGACCACGGGGGCCGAGATCAGGTGATATTGGTTGAAGGCATAGGCGACCTCTGATTCGGGCTGGCCCACCGGGATCGTGACAAAAGTGTCTTCGACGATATCGCGCATCATGACCGCGCGCGGCGTCGCCAAAAGCCGGCCAAGCGTGACATTGCCCATCGGCTTCATGCGCGGATCGACCAGGATGACATGGTAGAACTGTTCCGGCAGGCCCGAGGTCTGGCCGCGCAGAAAATCGATGGTCTCGCCCACCGACCAGAACTCGGGCACGCGCACGACCTCGCGCTGCATCAGGCGCCCGGCGCTGTCCTCAGGGTAGCTGAGCGCTGTTTCGACCGCCGCCCGGTCCACATCATCAAGCGCGTCGAGGATGGCTTCCTGCTGCTCGCTATCCTCCAGATCTTCCAGAAGGTCGACAACATCGTCGCTTTCCAGATCGCGCACCGCCTCGACCAGCACGGCCTGTGGCAAAAGCGCAATGACATCCTCGCGCAGAGCCTCGTCAAGCTCCGACAGCACTTCGCCATCGATGCCCGCGCTCCAGACCCCAAGCAGCCCGGCGCGTTCACCGTGGCTGAGCTGTTCCAGAAAGTCGGCGATGTCGGCGGCATGCAGCGGATCAAAAAGCGCGTCCAGCCGGGCCGCATCGCGCGCCTCGATGGCCGCGACCACGTCGTCATAGAGCGTCGCGTCCAGCGCATAGGCATCCTCGAGCGCGCCCTCGATGGCATCGTCGTCCTTTACCATGCGCCGCCTTTCCCCGAAAATGACCTGTCCGCTTTTTCCCGGTAACATAGACGGGCCCTGCGCGATATGACAGGGGCGGAAAGCGGTGGAAGCTGTGGAAATGGATGAAAAACTGATCCTGGGCCAGACCTTGTGTTTCGAGGCCGATCCCTTTGTCGAAGGCCCCGGTGCGGCCCGCCATGAGGCGCGCGGGGCCGTGTTGATCAGGGATGGGCGGATCGCGGCCATCGGGCGCGCCGATGAGATGCGCAAGGCCCACCCGGCGGCACGCATCACCGATCACGGGCAGGGCCTGATCCTGCCCGGTTTTGTCGATGCCCATGCCCATTATCCGCAGACCGCGATTATCGCCTCCTGGGGCAAGCGGCTGATTGATTGGCTGAATACCTATACGTTCCCCGAGGAAATGCGGTTTTCCGACCCCGCCTATGCCCGCGCCATCGCGGCGCGGTATTTCGACCTGACGCTGGCGGCGGGCACAACAACGGTGGCCAGCTACTGCACCATCCATCCCGAAAGCGTCGATGCGTTTTTCGAGGAGGCACGGGCGCGCGGGCTGCGCGCCTTGGCGGGCAAGACCTGCATGGACCGTGACACCGCGCCCGCAGGCCTGCGCGACAGCGCGCAATCGGCCTATGATGACAGCAAGGCGTTGATGGCGCGCTGGCACGGCGTGGACCGGCTGTCCTATGTCATCACACCCCGGTTTTCACCGACCTCAACGCCCGGCCAGCTGGCCGCGCTCGGCGCGTTGTGGGCCGAACAGCCCGATTGCCTGATGCAGACCCATCTGAGCGAACAGACCGATGAGATTGCCTGGGTGAAATCGCTCTACCCCACCGCGCGGGATTATCTGGATACCTATGAGGCGCATGGGTTGTTGGGTGCGGGCGGCGTTTATGGCCATGCCATCCATCTGGAGCCGCGCGAGGTTGATCGGCTGAAGGAGGTGGGGGCAGCGCTGATCCATTGCCCGACCTCGAACACGTTCATCGGGTCGGGCCTGTTCGATATGGGGCTGGCAGGTGGCGATATTCGCGTCGGCCTGGCCACCGATACCGGCGGCGGGTCAAGCTTTTCGATGCTACGCACGATGGCCTCGGCCTATGAGGTGTCACAGCTCAGGGGCCGGGCGCTGCATCCGGCCGAGCTGATCTGGCTGGCCACCGAGGGCTCGGCCAGGGCCTTGCGGATCGCCGAAAAGGTGGGGCGGCTGGCCCCGGGGCAGGAGGCCGATCTGGTGGTGCTGGATCTGGCCTCGACACCCGCGATTGCGCAACGCGCGGAGCGGGCGGGGTCGATCTGGGAGGCGCTGTTTCCCACCATCATGATGGGCGATGACCGGGCTGTGGCGCAGGTCTATGTGGCGGGTCGGAAGGTAAAGGTGGCAGGCGCGCCTTGACGGGTTGCGTGATTTTTTCGCAGGGCCGGATGTGGTGTGAGTTCGGGATGCCTCCGGCGGAGGTTTTTTGGCCAAGATGAAAGCAGGGGGCGGCGCTGCGGGTCAGGCCGGCACGCTCTCAGGCCATCAATGCCTGCGCAAGGGCGCGTTGACGGGTCAGCGTTTTCGGCAGATCGATGCTGGTGAGGTGGCCATCGCGCACGATCTGACGCCCCTCAACCAGCAGATCGCGCACCGCCATCGGGCCCGCCAGCAGGAGCGCCGCCATATCCCAATTGCCGGCCGCAGCGGTGCCAGACATGTCCCAGATCGCGATATCAGCGCGTTTGCCAACCGCGATCTGACCACAATCGGGACGGCCCAGAACCTCGGCCCCGCCGCGCGTGGCGATCCAGAGCGCCTCACGCGCGCTCATGGCGTCTGCGCCGAATTGCACCCGTTGCAGCAGAAGCGCCTGGCGCGCCTCGGCCACCAGATTGCCGGTATCGTTGGAGGCGGAGCCATCGACGCCCAGGCCCACCTTGACGCCCGCATCGCGCATCGCGCGCACCGGCGCGATGCCCGAGCCAAGGCGACAATTCGAGCACGGGCAATGCGCCACGCCAGTGCGTGTTTTCGCAAAGAGATCAATTTCTTGCGTATCGAGCTTCACGCAATGCGCGTGCCAGACATCATCGCCGGTCCAGCCCAGACCTTCGGCATATTGGCCGGGACGACAGCCGAATTTCTCCAGGCTATAGGCGATATCTTCATCATTTTCAGCCAGATGTGTGTGCAGCATCACGCCCTTGTCGCGGGCCAGTATCGCGGCCTCGCGCATCAGGTCGCGGCTGACGGAAAAGGGCGAGCAGGGCGCGATACCGACGCGGCACATGGAGCCCTCGGACGGGTCGTGGAACGCATCGATCACCCGGATGCAATCCTGCAAGATCGCCTCTTCGCGCTCGACCAGGGCATCGGGCGGCAGGCCGCCATCGCTTTCGCCGATCGACATCGCGCCGCGCGTCGGCTGGAACCGCATCCCGATCTCGGCCGCAGCAGCGATGGAGTCATCGAGCCGCGCGCCATTGGGGTAGAGGTAAAGGTGATCGGAGGTCAGCGTGCAGCCCGAAAGCGCCAATTCGGCGAGGCCTGTCACGGCCGAGACATGGATCTCTTCCGGGCCGAACCGGGCCCAGATCGGATAGAGCGTCTGCAGCCAGCCAAACAACAGCGCATCCTGTGCCTGAGGCACCGCGCGGGTCAGGCTCTGATAGAGGTGGTGATGCGTGTTCACCAGCCCGGGCGTTACCAGACATCCGCTGGCGTCGATCTGATGCGGGCCGGTCAGATTGGGCCCGATCTCGGCCACGACACCGCCCGAGACCCGGATATCGACGCCCGAAAGCTCGCGCGCGCCATCATCCATCGTTAGCAAATGGCCAACGGATTTAATTACGATATCAGTCATTTACATCTCACACTTCATCTGACCCGCTTCGGTTAAAAGTGTGAAACCCCGGGCAACAGAATGCGGGTGAAAGGGCTTGCCGGGCTGGTCTCAGCCTAGCCGCATCGCCGCCTCCTTCACATCCTAAAAATCGGAAAGGATTTTCAGGCATTCCGCGTGTAATTCCGCGCAGCCAGCCGCGACGGCGCGCCCGCCTTCATGTACCGGCCCACCACGCCAATCGGTCACGATGCCGCCCGCCGCCTCGATCACCGCGATTGGGGCGGCAATGTCATAGGCATTGAGGCCCGCCTCGATCACCAGATCAATCTGACCGGCCGCCAGCAACGCATAGGCATAGCAATCGGTGCCATAGCGGGTGAGCCGGGCGCGGTCGCGGATGCGGTTGAACCCGTCCCGGTCGGTCGCGGTGCCGACCTCCGGAAATGTGGTGAAAAGCGTGGCCTCGGCCAGCGTGACGCCTGTCCGCGTCGTCAGCGCGCGGGTGCCATGGGGGCCATCCAACTGCGCACGACCCAACCCGCCCTCGAACCGCTCGCCGATATAAGGCTGGTCGATGATGCCGTAAAATGGCCCGTCCCGGTCGGCCAGGGCAATCAGCACGCCCCAGGTCGGCGTGCCCGAGATGAAGCCGCGCGTGCCGTCGATCGGATCAAGCACCCAGGTCAGCCCGCTATTGCCGGTCTTTGGCCCAAACTCCTCGCCCAGAATGCCATCTTCGGGGCGATGGGCGGCGATGATCTCGCGCATCGCGGCCTCGGCGGCGCGGTCGGCTTCGGTCACGGGATCGAACCCGTCGGCCAGCTTGTTTTCAGCGGCCAAGCCTGCGCTGCGGAAATAGGGGAGAACCACCCCCCGCGCCGCATCTGCCATCGCGTGGGCCGTGGCCATAAGCTCAGTGGCCAAGGTGGCCGAGATATCAGAGCGGGTCAGCATGGCGGCATCCTTGGACTGTGCCCCCATCAAGGTCAAGCGGTGCTGCCCGACAGGACGCGGGCCAGTTCAAAAAGCTGGCGGCGCTGGTTTTCAGGGATGGCATAGTATGAGCGGACAAGCTCCAGCGCCTCACGGTCGGCCAGGACGTCGCCGGGCAAGGGGCCTGCCGTCTCGACACCGCCCCGCAACCCGTCAAAGAAATAGCTGACAGGCACCTCGAGCACGCGGGCAATATCCCACAATCGCGAGGCGCTGACGCGATTGGTCCCGGCCTCATATTTCTGGATCTGCTGAAACCTGATGCCGACATGTTCTGCCAATTGCGCCTGCGTCATCGGCACCAACCAGCGGCGGTGCCTGATCCGTTTGCCCACATGAATATCGACGGGATGTGTCATGGGTCCTCTGTGCTCCGAAACCGAGATGTCCCCGCAACCATAGGTGGAATGACTAAACGTTTCAATTCTCTGCCTGCCGGTTGCATCTGCCAAGCCGCGCGCTAGCCTGCGAAGATATCTAACCAAACGGAAAACCCCATGCGCGCCTTTCGCCTGAACAGTTTTGACACCGCGCCATCCCTCGTTGAAACCGCCACCCCGCGCCCCGGCCCGGGCGAGGCTTTGGTGCGCATCGCCGCCTGCGGGCTGAACTTTGCCGATCTGTTGATGCTGAAGGGCCAGTATCAGGACACCCCCGCCCTGCCCTTTACCATGGGTATGGAGATTGCCGGTGTGGTCGAGGCGCTTGGCCCCGACACTGAAGGCCCGGCCCCGGGCACCCGTGTGGCGGTGTTTTCCGGTCAGGGCGGGCTGGCCGATCAGGGGGTGTTTCCGGTGGCCCGGATGATCCCGATCCCCGATGCGATGCCCTATGACCAGGCGGCTGCGTTTCTGGTCGCCTATGGCACCTCGCATCTGGCGCTGACGCATCGGGCGCGGCTGCAGCCCGGTGAGCGGCTCCTGGTTCTGGGGGCGGCGGGCGGGGTCGGCCTGACGGCGGTTGAGATCGGGGCCGGGATCGGGGCCGAGGTGATTGCCTGCGCGCGCGGGCAGGACAAGCTGGCCGCGGCCAGGGCCGCCGGGGCCACGCATCTGATCGACAGCGAAACGCAGGATATCCGCGCCGCGGTCAAGGCGCTTGGCGGGGCCGATGTGGTTTATGATGCCGTGGGCGGAGATCAGTTCAAATCGGCGCTGCGGGCGACCAATCCGGGTGGGCGGCTCATTCCCATCGGCTTTGCCAGCGGTGAGGTGCCGCAGATCCCGGCCAATATCTTGCTGGTCAAGAATCTCAGCGTGATCGGGCTTTACTGGGGCGGCTATATGGGTTTTGCGCCGCACATCCTGACCGAGAGCCTGAGCCAGCTTTTTGCGCTTTACCAGGCGGGCGGTCTGCATCCGCATATCGGGGCCACCTATCCGCTGGAACAGGCAGGCGACGCGATGGCGCTGCTGAAATCGCGCAAGTCGACCGGCAAGGTGGTGGTAATGATGTAACCCGCGCGCGGCGGTGCGCTGGGCCGCAGGATTTTCCTTCAAAATCCTTCCACCCGAAAAACCTTCAAAAAGATTGTTTCGCCGCCGCCCGCTCACATCGTCTCGAACGCCTGGCGCACGAAATCGGCCAGCGCGCGTTCCGGTTCGCTCTTGGCCAGTTCGGCCCCATACATGTTGATCTTGACCTGCGGCAGATCCGGCAGCGCCCCGCCATGGCGGATCCGGGTGACATATCGCGGCTCGGCCCCTTCGATACAGGCATTGACCGCGAGGTCGGCGCTGATCGAGGCCTCGATGGTGCGGGTATTGTCGCTTTCCACCGCCATTTCCCAGGGAATTTCGGCAAGATCCAGCGCCCGCTGCACGGCATGGCGAAAAATGCACAGCTCCTCGAACGCCAGCCGCAACGGGCGATTGCGCCATTGTTGCCCGTCAACCGCACCAACCCAGACCAGCGGTCGTTCCAGCAGCGTCTCACCGCCGCTTTCCAGATGCGGTTCGGTGGCCAGTGCCAGATGCACCTCGCCGCGCTCCAACATCCGGCGCAGGCGCGAGGTGAAGGAACTGACCAATTGCACCTTCATCCGGGGAAAGGCCGCGTTGAACCGGTGCAGAACCTGCGGAATCGCCGGATAGACGATATCGCTCGGCACGCCCAACACCAGCTGCCCCTCGTAATCCTGCGAAGTCAGCCGGGTCAGCACCTCATCGTTCAATGACAGCATCCGGCGCGCATAGCTCAGCATCTGTTCACCCTGGCTGGTCAGCGCCAGTTTGCGGGCCGAACGATCCAGCAACGACACGCCCACGCTTTCCTCCAGGCGCTTGAGCTGCATCGAAACCGCCGATTGCGTCAGGTTCAGGAAACCGCTGGCCTTGGTCACGCCGCCGGTGTCGGACACGGTGACAAAGGCACGCAGGGCCGTCATGTCGAGATTTCTCATCATCACGTTCCTTGATGTGACATTTCAAAAACATTCGTTTTCATAATGCCAAACCGGTCTCTATATATCAACCATCGAAATAGACGCGCCGCCGCACATCACGAACAGGAAAGTCCCTCGCATGGCTTACGCACTCGCTTCCCGCCCCGTTACCGCCTCCCGCCGTATCGGCACCCTGACCTTCGTCAACGCGGGTTTCGCCGCCTGGCGTCAACGCCGTGCACTGGCCCGCCTTGATGCCCATGCCCGCCGCGATCTGGGCCTCTCATGTTACGACGTTTTCTCCGAATCGGCGCGCCCGATCTGGAACGTGCCGACCGCGCTGCTGCGCTGATCGCAAAAAACCGACCGCTGCACCGGGGTTTTGCCCCAGTAATCCTTGAAATTTCGCCCCGTCTTGCCGATATTCAGGCCAAGGCGGGGCGTTATGCATTCCGCCAAGTGAACAAGATGCCTTAATCGGAGGATTCCATGGCAGAGTTTGACACGATCCGGACCCGCGGCGCAGCCGTAAGCCAGTCCGAGATCGACCAGGGGCTGCGGTCCCACATGAACAAGGTCTATGGCACGATGTCCGGCGGCATGGCGATCACCGCCGCCGCGGCCTGGGCCGTTGCGGGCCTGGCAATCACCAATGATCCCGCGGGCGTCGAGTTTGCCCTGCGCGATGGTGTCTACCTGACCGGTTTGGGTGAGCTGCTCTATACCACGCCGCTGCGGTGGGTGGTGATGTTCGCGCCGCTGGCCTTTCTGATCTTTGGCTGGGGTGCCCTGATGCGGCGCGGCTCGGCCGCGGCTGTCAGCCTCGGGTTTTTCGTCTTTGCCGCCGTGATGGGCGTCTCGATGAGTTCGATCTTCCTGATCTACACGCCCTATTCCATCGTGCAGACATTGCTGGTGACCGCGATCGCCTTTGCCGGGCTCAGCCTTTATGGCTATACCACCAAGCGTGATCTCAGCGGGATGGGCACATTCCTGATGATGGGTGTCATTGGCCTCATTGGCGCGATGATCCTGAACCTGTTCCTTCAGTCGGGCGTGATGATGATGGCCATCTCGGCCATCGGTGTGCTGATTTTCGCAGCGCTCACCGCGTTCTACACGCAAGGGATCAAGTCGGAATATGTGGCCCACGCAGCGCATGGCGATCAGGAATGGCTGGACAAGGCCGCCATCGACGGCGCGCTCAACCTCTATATCGCCTTCCTGAACATGTTCCAGTTCCTGCTGATGTTCATGGGCTCGCAGGAATAGCGCTACCCGATAGCAAAAAATTCAAAAGGGCCGGTCCATAGTGGGCCGGCCTTTTTTTCATGGCTAAGGGATGCCGCGTCGCCCCCTTCTCAAAAAAAAATACAAAACGGGCCGCAGCTGGATCATCAGCGCGGCCCGTTTGAAATCACCGGTTGGCAGATCGGATTACTTGATCTTGCCTTCCTTGTATTCGACATGCTTGCGGATCACCGGGTCGTATTTGTTCACGACCATCTTTTCGGTCATGGTGCGCGCGTTTTTCTTGGTCACGTAGAAGTGGCCGGTGCCCGCCGTGGAATTGAGGCGGATCTTGATTGTGGTCGGCTTCGCCATTTGAAAACTCCTGAACAGCGGGGCGCGCGCCCGATCGGGGCTTGCGCTGGTATAAGCGTGGTTGAGCGCGCTTTTTACCCCTGCGGGCCCCCATGTCAACCGAAAACGGGCGCAATCGCCAGTGCCCACAGCGCGCCCGCCGCCGCCATGATCGGCAGGGCAATCAGCAGGTCCATTTTCCGGCGGATCAAGAGCCATGCCGCCAGCCCCGACAGCAACAGGGCCCCGGGCTGCAGGCTACCGGGATCGGGCAGCCACACCCGCGCCGGCCCGAACGCGACCTGGCTGACATTGGCGAAAAGAACATTCAGCGCGAACCAGAGCGACAAGTTCAGGATCACCCCCACTACCGCCGCCGTGATCCCCGCCAACGCCCCGTTCAGGCGCGGCTGGCCGGTGATCCAATCGACATAGGGCGCAAAGGCAAAGATCCACAGGAACGAGGGCAGGAACGTCACCCAGAGTGTCACGAAGGCGGCCAGCACGCCGCCCCAAAACCCGCCCTGCCCCGCGCCCGCCATGAAACCCACGAACTCCGTCACCAGGATAAGCGGCCCCGGCGTGGTCTCGGCCAGGCCCAGGGCGTCCATCATCTGCCCGGTGTCCAACCAGCCGAAATCGCCCACCACCGCTTGCACCATATAGGCCAGTACGGAGTAGGCCCCGCCAAAGGTGACCACCGCCAGCTTGGAGAAAAACAGCACCACCTGCGTGAGCACGCCATCCGGGGCGATCAACCACAGCGCCGCGACCGGCACCAGCCAGAGCGTCAGCCAGAGCGCGAGCGTGGCTGCCGTGGCCGCAGGCCGGATCGGGGCCAGCGCGACGACAGTATCGGCCCCCCGGCCCATCCCCGCCGCCCCGATCAGCGCCGCAGCGGCAATGATCAACGGAAATGGCAGATCAAAGACATAGAGGCCCAGAAACGCCGCCCCCGCCAGGCCATAGGCCAACCGCGATCGCAATGCTTTTGCGGCGACGCGGATGAGGGCCTCGATCACCACGATGATGACCGTGGCCTTGATGCCCAGAAAAAGCGCCGCAACCAACGGCACCTGGCCAAAGGCGGCATAGAGACTCGCCAGCGCCAGAATCACCAGCGCACCAGGCAGGACAAAGAGCCCGCCCGCAATCAACCCGCCGCGCGTGCCGCCCATGCGCCAACCGGCATAGGTGGCAAGCTGCATCGCCTCGGGGCCCGGCAACAGCATGCAGAACGACAGCGCATTCAGAAACCGCGTCTCGCTCAACCAGTTGCGCGCCTCGACCAGTTCGCGATGCATCAACGCGATCTGCGCGGCGGGCCCGCCAAAGCTGAGCACGCCGATGCGACCGAAGACCCGGGCCATCTCAGAGTAGGTGATCTGCGACGGGCCGGGCATCAGGCACCACTCCTGTGGCAAAGCGGGGGGTCATGGCCGCAAGACTTTATGCGCGCATTACTGGGGCCATGAAATTGAGCAGCGCGCTGCGCGTGTCAAGTTCGCCATGCCCTGCGCGTGATGCGGGCAAGCCAAATCTTTGTCCGCGGCAGCTGGCCTGACGAAGGCTCCCCTTTGGAGGGGAGCTTGAGGAGGGCCACATCCGGTCGGTGCCGTCAGGCACCGAACCAAATTTGCGCGGAGGGCCTGTAAGCCGGATTCTGTCCAAAGGCGGGTCGCCCCGCCAGATAGATGACCATTCCTCTGCGCTGCCGGTTGCCCGACAGCTCTAGCTGCCAACCCGGATCTCTCGGGCTGAAGCAACCCTGCGGACGCGGCCCGCGCGAGATCCCTATTTGGCATTGCTCCCGGTGGGGCTTGCCTAGCGGGGCCTGTTACCAGCCCCCCGGTGGGCTCTTACCCCACCGTTTCACCCTCACCCCGATCAGATCGGGGCAGTTTCATTTCTGTGGCGCTTTCCGTCGGATTGCTCCGCCCGGGCGTTACCCGGCACCGCTGCTTCAGGGAGTCCGGACTTTCCTCTCGAGCGTGTTTTCGCCCATGGCGAAAACACGCGGGACCTGGCAGTCGGGTTCTGTCGGCAAGGCCGACGGGTTCCGATGAGAAGGTCGAGCGCACCCGCCAAAAAGAAAACACGCCCAAGCGGCCATCCAGCCCTCCGCGCGCGTTTCACCTATGTGCTGTTGCTGCCCCGGTCAACGCCAAAGCGCGCCGCAAGATCATCAATAATCGCCATGTCGCGCGCATCGAGCGGGCCCCGGGCCCGCGGGCGAAACCGCAGGCGCATCGCATTCAACAGCAGATTATCGGCGACATCGGGATATCCGAAATCCAACGCCGCATCGCGAAACCGCTGCGTCTCGGGCGCGGGCGCGCCCTCCGCGCAGGCCGGATCGGGCCAGATCGACAGCCCCTGACGCGCCAGCCTCAGCCAGTCAAATCGCGGCCCGGGATCGGATTTTCGCCCCGGGGCCATGTCGGAATGCGCAATGACCGCCTCGGGCCGGATCGACCAGCGGCTCAGGATCCCCGGCAATAGCGCCTCCAGCGCATCCATCTGCCGGGCGGCAAAGGGCGCAACGCCAGTATTGGACAGCTCAATCCCGATCGAGCGGGAATTGACATCGCCCGCGCCGCCCCAGCTGCCCGCCCCGGCATGCCAGGCGCGCATATCCTCGGCAACCAGCGCCCGCACGTCACCGGTTTCCGATATCAGGTAATGGGCCGAAACCTCGCGCGCCGGATCGCAAAGCGCGCGTTCAGCGGCGGCGCAGCTGTCCATCGCGGTGTAGTGCAAGACCACAAGTTCGGGGCGCAACCCATTGCGCCGTGGTCCAAAATTCGGCGACAGGCTCACTCTGTCCGGGCGGCAAGTGCCGCATTGCGGAACACGCTCGGGTCCCAGCCGCAGGCATAGCCATCACCGTCGGGGTCCAGCGACTGCCGGTCGCGTTCCGGCCCGCCCAGGCGCAAAAACGCCTCCTGCGCCAGATTGTCGGAGCGGTAGGATAGGCAATTGCGCGCGCTACGCCCCGCGAAAAGAGCCGAGCGGCGATAGATCTGCTGCCCCACCGGATTGCTGGTCGACAAGGCATATTCGATGATATTGGGGGCGGCCGTTCCGGCGCGGGTCGGCAGGGCGGTCGGGGCAACCTCGATGCGCTGATCAATCATCGCCTGGCGCCGCTCGGCATCGCTTTCGATGGTTTCACGGGCCGCAACCGCGCCGAAATCCTGTTCATCGGAAAAGGCCGGGTTGCCCGGCCCGGCGGTCGCTGCCGGTGCTGCGGGCGGCGGCGCGGTTTCGGCGGCGGCAATCGCATTGCCTGCCACAGCGGCGATATCAATCCCTGCGGGTTGCGCCGGCGGGCGCACGGTTTGCGGTGGTGGGCCCGCCACGCGCGCCTGGGCCCGCGCATTGTAGCTGCCAAAACCTACGCCGGTATCATCGGGGGGGGCGGTGCAGGCCGCAAGCGCGGCAAACCCTGCCCCGGCCACCATCCATTTCAGCATCGCTCACCCTCGCCCACATATTTTTACGAGGCTTTTACCACCATTTCGCGGGTTTCGCTACAAAACCCGCCGCCTCCTCCAGCGCATAGGCCGTGTTGAGCAGATCGCCCTCTTCCCAGGGGCGTCCGATGAGTTGCAGGCCAAGCGGAAGACCCGCCTTGTCCAGACCCGCAGGCACCGCCACGCCGGGCAGCCCGGCCAGGTTGACGGTAACGGTGAACACATCGTTGAGATACATCTCGACCGGGTCGGCCACGTCCTTGCCCAATTCAAACGCCGCTGATGGCGTGGCCGGCGTCAGGATGCTGTCGACGCCTGCATTGAACACATCCTCGAAATCGCGCTTGATCAGCGCGCGCACCTTGCGGGCGCGGTTGTAATAGGCGTCATAGAACCCCGCCGACAGCACATAGGTGCCGATCATCACACGGCGCTTGACCTCGGCCCCGAACCCTTGGGCGCGGGTTTTTTCATACATCTCGGTGATGCCGTCGCCCTGGGCCATATCGGCGCGATAGCCAAAGCGCACGCCGTCATAGCGCGCCAGGTTTGACGAGGCCTCGGCCGGGGCCACCACGTAGTAGGCGGGCAGAGCGTATTTGGTATGCGGCAGCGAGATATCGCGCAGCTCGGCCCCTGCATCGCGCAGCATCTCGGCCCCCTGATGCCACAGCGCCTCGATCTCTTCGGGCATCCCCTCCATCCGGTATTCTTTTGGAATACCAATTACCTTGCCGCGAATATCGCCGGTCAGCATGGCCTCGAAATCGGGCACGGGCCTATCGGCCGAGGTGCTGTCGCGGGCGTCATGGCCCATCATCGCGGCCCCCATGATCGCGGCATCGCGCACCGTTTTGGTCATCGGCCCGGCCTGATCGAGCGATGAGGCAAAGGCCACGATGCCCCAACGCGAACAGCGCCCATAGGTGGGTTTCAGCCCGACAATGCCAGTAAAGGCGGCGGGCTGGCGGATCGAGCCGCCGGTATCGGTGCCGGTCGCGGCAAGGCAGAGATCGGCCGCCACAGCCGAGGCAGAGCCGCCCGAGGATCCGCCCGGCGTCAGCGCGGCCTCCGAATTGCCCGCGCGCCACGGGTTCACGGCATTGCCATAGACCGAGGTTTCATTGCTCGACCCCATGGCAAATTCATCCATGTTGAGCTTGCCCAGCATGACAGCACCGGCATCGCGCAACTGGCCCGAAACGGTCGACTCGTATTCCGGCCGGAACCCTTCCAGGATCTTCGATCCGGCCTGGCTGGCGACGCCTTCGGTGCAAAAGAGATCCTTGATACCCACCGGGATGCCGCACATGTCGGGCGCATCGCCCTCTTGCAGGCGCGCATCGGCGGCGGCTGCACGTTCCAGCGCGATCTCGGGCGTCTTGTGCACAAAGGCCCCCAACGCATCCGCGCCCTCGATGGCCGTCAGGCAGGCCTGGGTCAGGGCCACCGATGTGGTGTCGCCCTTGCGCAGCGCGTCGCGCGCCTCTGCGATGGTCAACTTGTTGAGATCGGTCATTATTCCACCACCTTCGGCACGGCAAAGAACCCTTCGCGCGCATCCGGCGCATTGGCCAGAACCTTGGCCTGCTGATCGCCATCGGTGACCACGTCTTCGCGCCGCTTCAGGCGCATCGGCGTGACCGAGGTCATCGGCTCGACCGCATCGACATCAAGCTCGCCCAACTGTTCGATGAACCCCAAAATGGCGTTGAACTCGCTGGCCAGCGCCGGCAATTCGGCGGGCGCGACCTGGATGCGCGCCAGCTTGGCGACGCGGGCGGCGGTCTCTGTATCAATGGACATCGGGTTTACCTTCGCCTTTTCGGGTCTCTCTGATCGGGCTCGGGTTTATCGCCGCGCGCGCCGCGCCGCAAGCGTCCCTGTGCGTGGTTTTGGCTTTGACGGGCGCGACCCTGGCGCTACGCTGCCCGATGACAGCATCAAATCGGGGAGAAGGGCGATGAATATCATCTGGCTGGGGCATGGCAGTTTCCGCATCGAGATCGGCGGCCAGGTGCTGCTGCTGGATCCGTGGTTCACCGGAAATCCGGTATTTCCCGAGGATCGCAAACCTGAGGCCACCCGGGGGGCGACCCATATCCTGCTGACCCATACCCATTTCGACCATGTCGCCGATACGCTCGATCTGGCCCGCGCGCTGAACATCCCGGTGGTCGGGCAATATGATCTGATGAGCCATTGGCAGGAGAATGAAGGCATCGAAACCGTGGGCTTCAACAAGGGCGGCACGGTGATGTTGGGCGATGTGGGCGTGACGATGGTGAACGCGGTCCATTCCTCCAGCTTCGCAACCCCGAACGGCCCCCGATATGGCGGCACCGAATGCGGCTTCATGATCGCGGGCGAAGGCAAGACGATCTATGTCTCGGGCGATACTGATGTGATGGCCGATATGGAAGTGTTCAACGATCTGCACGCGCCCCAGATCGGCATTCTGGCGGCGGGCGGGCATTTCACCATGGATATGACCCGCGCGGCCTATGCGGCAAAACGGTTCTTTAATTTCCAGACCGTGATCCCCTGCCATTACCGTACCTTCCCGATCCTGGAGCAATCGGCAGAGGTGCTGGCCGCCGCCCTGCCCGGCGTCGATGTGATCGAGCCCGAGATACTGGACCCCATCACGCTTTGAAGGAGGGCAAGCCATGGAATGGGCATTCTGGGGCATTCAGGGGCCAGGATGGCTGCTGCTGGCCTATCTGGTCGTCACCCAATGCATCTCGGCGATCAACTATGATCTGGGCGTGCGCATGGGCTGGCAGGAACCGGCTGAGCGGGCCACCCAGGTTGGTGCCGCGTTCTGGTGGGGCTTCGCGCTTGGCGATCTGGTGGTCTATGTGCCGCTCTTGGGCCTCGGGCTGATCGGGCACTGGCTGGGAACGTCATGGGGGGCGCTGGTTCTGGCGGCGGCGCTCGGCATGACGCTTTATTGGCCCATCGTCTGCCTTGCCGCCGCGGCGCGGGCGCGCAATGCCAAAGGCTGGTCGTTGCCCAATGAGAGGGATTTCTGGATCATGCTGCCCGCGATCGTCCTTTGGGCCGCATGGGGCCTGTGGCAGCTCGCCTCAACCGCCGCCGTCTAGCCGGCGCGCTTGCCCGCGAAGAACGCCTTCAGCAAATCCGCCGCCTCGCGCTCCGCGATGCCGCCATAAATCTCGGGCTTGTGATGCGCCTGCGGGTGGTCGAACACGCGCGGGCCCTGCGCCACGCCGCCCGATTTCGGGTCCGCCGCGCCATAATAAAGCCGGGCGATGCGCGCGGCTGCGATGGCCCCGGCGCAGGCCGGACAAGGCTCCAGCGTCACGTAAAGATCGCAGCCCGTCAGCCGCTCGGATCCCAGCACCGCGCAGGCCGCACGGATGGCCAGCATCTCGGCATGCGCCGTGGGGTCGCGCCTCTCGCGCATCCGGTTGCGCGCGCGCGCCAGAACCGCGCCGTCCGGCCCGATGATCACCGCGCCTACGGGTACCTCGCCGGCCTGCCCGGCGGCGCGCGCCTCTGCCAACGCAAGGTCCATATGGCTGATGAAGCTGCTCATGCCCCGCTCTTACCGCTTTCCCCCGCGGCCACAAACCGCTAACTGCGGGGGCATGACCCAAGACCCCCCCAAAGGCGACCGCATCGCCAAGGTTCTGTCGCGCGCCGGTATCGCCTCGCGCCGCGAAGCCGAACGCATGATCGAGGCCGGCCGCGTGGCCGTGAATGGCCGCCGGATCGACAGCCCGGCGCTGAATGTGACGCCTGCCGACAAGATCGTGGTCGATGGCAATCCGGTGGCCGAACCTGAGCGCCCGCGCCTCTGGCTCTATCACAAGCCTTCGGGGCTGGTGACGTCAGCCGCCGATGAAAAGGGCCGCAAGACAGTGTTCGACGCCCTGCCCGAGGATATGCCACGGGTGATGAGCGTCGGCAGGCTCGATCTGAATTCCGAAGGTCTGCTGTTGCTAACCAATGACGGGGGCATCAAGCGGCAGCTGGAACTGCCCGCGACCGGGTGGCTGCGCAAATACCGGGTGCGGGTCAAGGGCGCGCCGTCCGAGGCGCTGTTGAACCGGCTGCGCCGGGGTGTGATGGCCGATGGCGAGAGCTTTCAGCCGATGGAGGTCGCATTCGATCGTCAGCAGGGGGCCAATGCCTGGCTGACGGTGGGCATCCGCGAGGGCAAGAACCGTGAGATCCGCCGCGCCTTTGCCGAAATCGGCGTCAGCGTGAACCGGCTGTTGCGCGTCAGTTACGGGCCCTTTCGGCTCAATGAGCTAAAGCCCGGCGCGGTCGAGGAGATCAAGCCCAAGATCCTGCGCGACCAATTGGGCATCGCCCTGCCCGATGGCCATGCCGAGGCCAAGCCAAAGCCCAAGCGCCCCGGGGCCAAACGCGTGGTGAAAAAACCCGCGCCCCGCCGGGGGGGATAGCGCTCAGCCCTCGTTATCTTCGCCCTCGGGCGTGATCATGTGGCGTTCAAAGACCTTGGCCTGAAACATGAAGACGGCAAAGAGAAACCCGGGCAGCACAAAGGTCTCGAAGGTGACCCAGAACTCGGTGGTCTGGGTGCGCCACACGATCTCATTGGCCAGCGCCATCACCGCAAAGGCGGCAACCAGACGCCGGGTCAGGATCATCCAGCCCTCATCGCGCATCGGCATCATCTCCCCCATCACGAATTGCAGCCAGCTTTGCCCGCGCAAGAGGCCAATGCCCAGAACCACCACGAAAAACGCGTAAACCAGCGTGGTTTTCATCTTGAAGAACCGCTCATCGTCGAACCACACGGTCAGCCCGCCGAAAACGACGACCAGAATGGCGGTGAAAATCTGCATCCGGCTGAGCTTGCCGGTCAGCTTCCACAAGGCCGCGATCGAGGCCAGCAGGAGCGGCACGAAAGCAGCCGTGACCACGATGAACCCGTCATACTCATAGCCCGCGATGGTAAAGGTCTCATCCTTCAGCCACAAATAGGCGACGAAGAACAGGATCGGCGGGCCAAGCTCCAGCGCGAATTTCAGGGTCGGGTTGACTTTGTGTTCTTCCATTCGCGGGGCCTCATGCTTCATGCGCCTATCTCAACTATCACTGCGCCCGCCGCAATCAACCCCATCAGGGCCAATCGGCGCGGGCCGACCCGTTCGCCAAGCATCAGCCAGCCGATAAGCGCGGCAAAAACGGTCGAGGTTTCGCGCAGAACCGCCGCCTGACCGACCTGATCGAGCCGGGTGGCCAACATCACCGATCCGAAACTGACCACCGCCACGATTGCGCCGATCAGCCCGCGCAGCGCCAGCGGGCCGATGGCGGGCGGATCGGGCAGACGCCGGTAAGCATAGAGCGCCACAACCGGCATGGTCATGCCATCGAGGAAAAAGAACCAGGCCAGAAAGGTGAACGGATCGCGCGTGGCGCGGATGCCATAGGCGTCATAAGTAGTGTATCCCGCCACGAAAAGGCCCGTCAGAACCGCCAGCCACAGCGCAGGCACCAGCGTTTCACGCGCCAGCGTGACAGTGCGCAGATTATAAAGCGCCAGCCCGAAGATACCGGACAGAAGCGTGGCAACGCCAAGCCACTGAACGGCCGAAAACACCTCATCAAAGATCACCCAGGCCCCGATGACGGCAAAAAGCGGCCCGGTGCCACGCATCACCGGGTAGACGACCGTATAGGCCCCGCGCCGGTAGCTGGCGATCTGGGCCGCCTTATAGCCGACATGGATCACCACCATACCAGCGAAAATGAGCCACATATGCGGCTCGGGCCAGGGCACCACGAAAAGCGCAAAGGGGGCGGCCATCACGCCATAGCTGGCATCGATGATGCCCCGAGACAGGAGCGGATCATGGCGCCCCTTTTGCAGCGCGCCAAAGACCGCATGCAGGAAAGCCGCCAACAGCGCCAGAAAGGTGGCCAGCGTCGCGCCGGTGGGGGTTCCGGCAACGGAGATGAGCCAGCCGCTCATCGAGGCGGGCCCCAAAGCGGCGCGCGCGGGATCATTTGATCAACCGCACCATGCCGGTCCGCCCTGAGAACCCAAAACGTTCATAGAGCCTTTGGCCGCGCGGGTCGGCGATGAGGGTGAGATAGCAACTGGTTGGCAGATTGCCATCCGCCCAATCCAGCAGCCCCGCCATGATCCGCGCACCATGGCCCTGGCGCTGATGCTCGGGCCGCACGGCAATATCGACAACCATCACGAAACAGCCGCCATCGCCCACCAGCCGCCCCATCCCGATCAACTGCCCTGCCCCGTCGCGCAGCCAGACACCATGCAGCATATTGGCCAGGCTGATCGCAGCGGCCTCTTTTGTGAAAGCCTTCAACCCGGCGGCGCGGCGCAGATCGAGGAATTCCTCGGTGCTGGCGGCGATATCGGAGACGGCAACCATCACTTCGCGCCGGTCAGCGCCTGGGCAAATTCCTGCGGATCAAAGGGGGACAGATCGTCGATCTGTTCGCCGACCCCAATGGCGTGGATCGGCAGCCCGAACCTATCGGCCAGCGCCACCAGAACGCCGCCCTTGGCGGTGCCATCGAGCTTGGTCATCACCAAACCCGAGACATCCGAAAGCTTCTGGAATATCTCGACCTGGCTCAGCGCGTTCTGGCCCGTCGTCGCGTCCAGCACCAACAGCGTGTTATGCGGCGCGTCGGGGTCTTTCTTGCGAATGACGCGCACGATCTTGGCCAGCTCCTCCATCAGATCGGCGCGGTTCTGCAACCGCCCGGCCGTGTCGATCATCAGCAGATCGGCCCCGTCGGCCTCGGCCCGCACCATCGCGTCATAGGCCAGCGCGGCAGGGTCCGACCCTTCCGGCGCGGTCAGAACCGGCACCCCGGCACGCTCACCCCAGACCTGCAATTGTTCAACCGCCGCGGCGCGAAACGTATCGCCCGCCGCGATCACCACCTTCTTGCCGGCGGCGCGGAACTGGCTGGCCAGTTTGCCGATGGTGGTGGTCTTGCCCGATCCGTTGACACCCACGACCAGCACCACCTGCGGCGTTTTGGGATAGAGCGGCAAGGGCCGGGCAACGGGTTCCATGATGCGCGCAATCTCGGCTGAAAGCAGCGCCTTGATATCGGTTGCGGTCATCATCCGGCCAAAGCGGCCCTCGGCCATGTTGGCGGTGACCCGCATCGCGGTCTCGACGCCCATATCGGCGGTGATCAAAAGCTCCTCCAGCTCCTCCAGCATATCATCATCGAGCGCCCGGCGCGGGGCCGTGCCGCGCCCCATGAGACGCCCGACAAACCCGGGTTTGGCGGAGGGTTCGGGCGGGGCGGCGGGCTCAGGCGCGGGCTTTGGTGCGATGGCCGGTTCCGGGGCCTGCGGGCGCGCATCGACGGGGTCGGGCTCGATCTCCGCGGCAACCGGCGGCTCCTCAACCCCTTCGACCTCCTCGCCCGGAAGATCCTCAGCCTCGGCACCCTCCTCGATGATCGCCTCCAGCCCCGCATCCAGTTTGGCGGAGGATTTGAACATCCTATCTTTGAGTTTGCTGAAAAAAGACATTCGTCAGGCCTCCGGGGCAATGCGCTTGCCCTCACCTAATACGGCGCGCCGCGAGATGGAAGATGCGGGCGTTGCCTTGCCAGCGCCCGCCAACATGCGCAAGACTGCCCGGATTAGCAAAAAAGGGAGTTATCACCATGTCCGACCACCCCCGCGCCTCGATGGGGCGGCGCATCGGCGCAGGCGTCCTCGATTTCATCACCGTGTTCTTTGGCGGCGGTTACCTGATTGCGATGGTCACAGGCGACACGACCGAGGGCGGGTTTTCCCTTTCCGGGGTGCCCGCAATCATCCTCTTTGCCCTCGTCATCGCCTATTTCGTGGCCGGGCATCGCTATGGTGGCACGCTCTGGCAGCGCATCCTGGGCACGCGGCGTTAAGACATCGTCACCTGCACGATATTCAATGCAATCAGCGCCTGCCCGCCCCAATAGAGCGGCCAAACCGCCTGTCCCGCCTTGCGGTGAAGACCACCGTCCGGTGTCAGGCGAAAGATCTGCACCGACAGGATCAGGTCCGAGGCCAGAAACATCGCCGCGCCAAAAACCGTCAGACGAAATGCCGGATCAAGGTGCAACGCAGCCGCCGCCATCGCCGCGATCACCAGCACATAGCCCACAACCGGGCCGCGCATCGCACCGGTATGCGGCACCAACCAGCGCGCCGTCGAAAGCACCAACACGCCAAGCCCGGCAAGCCCGACCCACCCCGGCAGGCCAAGATCAAACGGCGCGCTGCCCCGCGGCAGACGGATAAAAAGCGCGATATAGACCAGATGCGCCAGGGCAAAGGCAATGAGCCCGTTGAGAAACGCGCGCTGCCCCGGGCGCGACAAAAAGAAATCGCCCAACGCCCCGAGACCCAGCGCCAGACCCAGAAGCCACGGGGCCCCCGCCATCAGGCTTGCCACCGCCAACGCGCCGGTCGCCACGGTCTTGACGGTCGAGCGCAGCGCGCCCGGCGGATTGTTCAGGCAGAACTGATAGGCGAGCGCCGACGCCGCCGCCAGCGCCGCGACGGCCCAGATCACAGCTCGTCGGGGAAATGCTTGACCACCATGCGAATGGGGTTCGGCGCGGCCTGGCCCAGGCCACAGATCGAGGCATCGGCCATCGCCACGCAGAGCTCCTCCAAGAGCGGCTGATCCCAGGTTTCGGCCTGCATCAGCTTGACCGCCTTTTCACAACCGACCCGGCAGGGCGTGCATTGGCCACAGCTTTCATCCTCGAAAAACCGCAGCATGTTCAAGGCCGCATCGCGGGCGCTGTCGCGATCGCTCAGCACCACCACCGCCGCCGAGCCGATAAACGTGCCCAGAGGTTGCAGCGTGTCGAAATCGAGCGGCACATCGTCGATCGTCGCGGGCAGCAGGCCCGATGACGGCCCCCCCGGCTGATAGGCCTTGAAAACATGGCCCTCTGCCATGCCGCCGCAGGCCGCGATGATATCGGTGATGGTCGAGCCTGCCGGCAGCAGATGCACGCCGGGGTTCTTTACCCGCCCCGACACGGAATAGGAGCGCAGGCCCTTGCGGCCATTTTTTTCCACCCTGCTCAGGATCTCGGGGCCTTCGCGGCAGACCCGTGCCACCCAATGCAACGTCTCGACATTATGGACCAGCGTGGGCTGGCCAAAGATGCCCACCTCAGCCACGAAAGGCGGCCGGTGGCGTGGCATGCCGCGCTTGCCTTCGATCGATTCGATCATCGCGCTTTCTTCGCCGCAGATATAGGCCCCGGCCCCGCGGCGCAGGTCGATATAACCCGGCTCCACGATGCCCGCCGCCTCCAGCGCCGCGATCTCGGCGGCAAGGATATGCAGCACCGCCGGGTATTCGTCGCGCATATAGATGAAACAGGTTTCGGCCTCGACCGCCCAGGCCGCGATCAGCATCCCCTCCAGCATCAGATGCGGGGTGCGTTCCAGGTAATAGCGGTCCTTGAAGGTTCCAGGCTCGCCCTCATCGCCATTCACCGCCAGATAGCGGGGCCCCGGATTTGCACGCACAAAGCCCCATTTGCGACCCGAGGGGAACCCCGCCCCGCCAAGCCCGCGCAGGCCCGAGGCCAGCACGGTTTCCTGCACCTTTTCCCAATCACCGCTCACGCGCAGTTCCATCAGCTGTGCATAGCCACCCTCGGCCCGATAGGCGGCCAGATCCTGATAGGCGGGAATATCGGCATGGGTGTGGCCCGCCGCAATCGCGGCCTGCACCTTTTCGGGCGTGGCGTGATCGATATGGTGATGGCCCAGTTCCAGCACCGGGGCGGTATCGCACCGGCCCATGCAAGGCGCGCGCAGAACCCGCACCTGATCGGGATCCATCCCCACCTCAAGCGCGGATTTCAGCGCCTCTGCCCCCGCCAGTTCGCAGCTCAGCGAATCGCAGACCCGGATGGTCAGCGCCGGCGGCGGGGTCTCGTCTTCTTTCACCACGTCGAAATGGGCATAGAAACTGGCCACCTCGTAGATCTCGGCCATCGACATCCGCATTTCTTCGGCCAGCGCGCGGATATGCGCCGCCGACAGATGGCCCTTAGCGTCCTGGATAAGATGCAGATGTTCGATCAGCAGGTCGCGCCGACGCGGGCGGTCGCCAAGCAGCGCCTGGATCTCCGCCAGCGCATGATCCTCGACCTGACGCCCCTTGGGCGTGCGCCGCCCCTTGCCCCGGCCCGATTTCCACACACCCTTATTTTGATCCAGCGCCATCAGGTCACCTTTTGCATAGATTTTCCCTCTTGTATCCTGACCAGAGGCCCCGCGCCCACCAAAACCGACATCGTTTTGCCCCAAAACGCAAATAGACTGTGCAAGGCCCGTAAGGGCACTATGAAAGGACCCCCGCGCCATGCTGATCACCCGGTATTTCGTGGCCACATTGCCGCCGCTTATTGCCCTGATCCTGGGGGCGGCGCTTGGCGGCTGGTGGGCGGCGGCGGCGCTTGTCTGGCTGACAATCCTGGCCGCCGGGCTCGATCATCTGATGTCGCCGCCACCCCGGGGCCATGATCACGGTCTGGCGGCCGAGGCGCTTTCGGTCACCCTGGCGCTCGGCCATCTGGCGCTTTTGCCGCTGGCGGCCCTCGCCTTTGCCGATCCGTCCCGCAACTGGGGCGAGACGTTGACGCTTCTGCTCGCCACCGCCTCCTTCATGGGGCAGATCAGCCACCCCAACGCGCATGAGCTGATCCACCGCCGCCCGCGCGCGTTGCGCCGGTTGGGGGCGGCCGTCTATATCTCGATGCTTTTCGGCCACCATGTCTCGGCCCACCGTCTGGTCCATCACGCCTTTGTCGGCACGCCCGATGACCCCAACACGCCGCGCCCGGGCGAAGGGTTCTGGGCCTTTCTGCCGCGCGCCTGGATCGGCTCGTTCCGCGCCGGCCATGCGCAGGAGGCGCGCCGCCACAAACCGGGCCGGCTGGCCCCCTACAAGGTCTATGTCGGCGGTGCAGCGCTGGCGCTGATCCTGGCGGGTCTGATCGGCGGCCTGCCTGGGCTGATCGGATTTGCCGGTCTCGCGGCCCTCGCCCAGACCCAGATCCTGCTCTCGGATTACATCCAGCATTACGGGCTCAGCCGCCGCACCCTGCCCAGTGGCCGGCTGGAACCAGTGGCCCCGCATCACAGCTGGAACGCGCCGCGTGGCTTCACCTCATTTCTGATGGTCAACGCGCCCAGCCATTCCGACCACCACATGCATCCCGACCGGCCCTATGACATGCTCCATATCCCCACTGGCGCGCCGCTTCTGCCCTGGTCATTGCCGGTGATGGCGGTGCTCGCCACGATGCCGCGCAAATGGCGCAGGGTGATGGATAAACGCGCCGCCCGCGAAATGGCCCGCGCGCCCTGACCTGAGCCCGCCCTCAAGGCACGTACACGTCATCCGCCTGCCCCCGCCCCCCGCCAAATATCCATGGCAATGCGGGGGGTCGAAGGCTCCCTTGGGGGCCTGAGGCCGCGCGCCATCCCCGAGTCGATGGCCGCAAGGCCAGCGAAACCCCCATGTTCAGAACAGCGACCCCTGATCAGGGCCTTGCCCGGGGCCCTTCCGCCCACGCGGCTTGGCCTCTCCACTGGCCACCACATCCAAACGGCCATCGCCAAATTCGATCTCCAGCCGTCCGGCGCGCGCGGCCTCTGCCCTGCCCGTCACCACATCCGCCCCGGCGCGCACCACCGCATACCCCCGTCGCAACGTCTCGCGATAGCCAAGCGTCTGGCGCATCCGCTCCAGCGCCGCCAGCCGCTCACGGCGCTGCTGCAGCCGCCCCGCCGCGCTGACCTGAAACCGCGCCATGGCCGTTTGCAGCCGGGCCCGCCCGGTCTCCAGCCTCTCGGCCTGACGCCCGGCGCTCAATCGGCCGGTCAGACGCATCAGATCCGCCCGTCCACGCCCCGCCTGCGCCGAGAGGCGCATCGGCGACAGCCCCGCCCCCGCCCGGCCAAGCGTCGCGCGTTTGCCCGCAACCGCCCGGTCCAGCCCCGGCTGCAATCGCGCGCTCAGCCGTTCCAGCTGCAACCGGCGGGTTTGCGTGGCGGCGCGCAGGCTCGGGCCCAACCGGTCCGATGCCGCATCCAGCCGTTGGCGCGGGCCATCCAGAACCGCCTCAAGCCGTGGCAGGCCGCGCGACAGATCGCCCAACCGCTGCCGCCCGCCCCCCAGCCCAAGCGTCACCGCGCGCGACAGTCGGCCGCCCGCCGTCTCGACCCAGGCCAGCAATTCCAGGCGCACCGGCACCGCCATTTCGGCGGCTGCCGTGGGCGTCGGCGCGCGCCTGTCCGAGGCATAATCGATCAGCGTCGTGTCAGTCTCATGGCCTACCGCCGAAATCAGCGGAATGGCGCTTTCGGCTGCCGCGCGCACCACCGCCTCTTCGTTGAACCCCCAGAGATCCTCCAACGAGCCACCGCCGCGCGCCACAATCAATAGATCGGGCCGCGGGATGCGCCCGCCCTGCGGCAGCGCGTTAAAACCGCGAATGGCGGCACTGACCTCGGGCGCGCATTTCGCGCCCTGCACCGCGACCGGCCAGATCAAGACCTTGCGCGGGAACCGGTCGCGCAGGCGATGCAGAATATCACGGATCACGGCCCCCGACGGCGATGTCACCACGCCGATCACCTCGGGCAGGCGCGGCAGAGGCTGCTTGCGCGCCTCCTCGAACAGCCCCTCCGCCGCCAGCGCCGCCTTGCGTTTTTCCAGCATCGCCATCAGCGCACCGGCACCGGCCGGGCGCAGATCCTCGATCACCATCTGGTATTTCGATTGGCCGGGAAAGGTGGTGATCCGCCCGGTGGCAATCACCTCCATGCCCTCTTCGGGCTGCGTCGCCATCCGGCCCGCCACGCCCTTCCAGATCACACCGGCCAGAACCGCGCGGTCATCCTTGAGGTCGAGATAGATATGCCCTGACCGGGGCCGCGACAGCCGCCCGACCTCGCCGCGCACCCGGACCCGGGCAAAAGCCCCTTCCACGGTTTTCTTGACCGCCCCGGAAATCTCGGAAACCGAAAATTCCGGCGCATTTCCCGGGCCCTCATCGGGGCCGTCATCATCGAGCAAATCATTCATGGCGCAACCCTAGCGGCGCGGTCCCCGAGGTTCCAGCGCCAAGCGCGCCCGCTCAGTCGCCGCTACCCTCGCCATCCCCGCCATCGAAATCACCGGCGGCCATCATGCCCCAAAACGCGGCATCATCGCCGCCGCGCCCGGCCCGTTTCGGCATCAACAGGATAAAGAGCGCCATCGCGACCCCGATCACGCCGGGCCAGATCGAGCCGCCAAACCCCGCGCCCAGAACGCCGCCAGCCGCCAGCCCCCCGGCAATCACCCAATAGGCGATGCGATTGGGATCGGTCCAGATCCGCTTGGGCGGGATCACGCCAAATTCACGCCGATACGCGTTTTGCGTCAGTTCCCGGTCGCGCGGGCTGCCGCCGGCGCGATAGCGCAGCTGACGCTGCAACACGCCCGTGCAAAACGCGCCATAAGCGGCGGCATCGCGCATATGCGCCTGCCAGACCGTATCGACCGCTTTCGGGGCCACACGGCGCGCGGTTTTCACGATCGCCAGCAAATAGATGAACCGCCGATATTCCTCGATCGCGGCCTCGGCGCGGGGCCCGTCCCACCCGGTATCCTGCATGACCTTTGCGGCCAGCCCCCCGCCATCGCCGCCTTCGAAATCATGGGCTGCGATCCGGTCCCACATCGCCTGATCTTTCATTGCCATCCTGCCGCCTGCCTTGTGCCCGCCACGCCCATTCGCTATTGGCCGTGGCCAAACCTAACAGGCGGTGGACGGCATGAATATTCTCATTTTGGGCAGCGGCGGGCGCGAACATGCGCTAGCCTGGGCGACACTGCAAAATCCGAAATGCGACAAGCTAATCGTGGCCCCCGGCAATGGCGGCATCGGCCAGATCGCGCAATGCGCCGATCTCGACCCCGACAACCCGGGCGCGGTGGTGGATTTCGCCGCCGAAGAAGCGATCGATTTCGTCATTATCGGCCCCGAGGCCCCGCTGGCGGCGGGCGTGTCGGATGCTTTGAGGGCAGCGGGGATCCTCTGTTTCGGGCCTTCACAGGCGGCGGCCGAACTGGAAGCCTCCAAGAGCTTCACCAAGGAAATCTGTGATGCCGCATCGGCCCCGACCGCCGCCTATGCGCGTTTCACCGAGGCTGAACCGGCCCGCGCCTATGTGCAGGCCCAGGGCGCGCCCATCGTGGTCAAGGCCGACGGGCTGGCCGCGGGCAAGGGCGTGATCGTGGCGATGGATGAGGCCACGGCGCTTGCCGCCATCGACGACATGTTCGCGGGCGAGTTCGGCGCGGCCGGGGCCGAAGTGGTGATCGAAGCCTTTCTGGAAGGCGAAGAGGCCAGTTTCTTCGTGCTCTGCGATGGCGAAACGGCGCTGCCCATCGGCACGGCGCAGGATCACAAGCGCGCCTTTGATGGCGATGCAGGGCCCAACACCGGCGGCATGGGGGCCTATTCGCCAGCCCCGGTGATGTCCGACGCCGTGATCGCGCGCACCATGGCCGAAATCGTTGAGCCCACCATGGCCGAAATGGCCCGCCGCGGCACGCCGTTTTCGGGCGTGCTGTTTGCCGGATTGATGATCAAGGATGGCGCGCCCAGCCTGATCGAATATAACGTGCGCTTTGGCGATCCCGAATGCCAATGCCTGATGCTGAGGCTGGGGGCGCAGGCGCTCGATCTGATGCTGGCTGCGGCCCAGGGGCGGCTTGCCGATATCGCAGTGACCTGGGCCGATGATCATGCCATGTGCGTGGTGATGGCGGCAGAGGGTTATCCCGGAAGTTACGAAAAAGGCAGCGTGATCAACGGGCTGGAGGAGATGCCCGAGACCAGCGTTGAGATGTGCTTTCATGCCGGAACGCGAGCCTCGGAAGGGCAATATCGGGCCGTTGGCGGGCGCGTTCTTGGCCTGACGGCGCGCGCGGACAGCCTCGCGGATGCGCGCACGCGCGCCTACGGCCTCGTTGACCGGGTAGACTGGCCCGAAGGGTTCAACCGCTCCGATATCGGTTGGCGGGCGCTGTCGGACTAACCCCGCCATCGCTCCGCAACCGGGGGCCGGGGCTGATTGGGGTTGCCCGACCCTTTCGGCGGATATTTTGGGGCCCCGGATCTGCGCCTAGGCGCGCGCATAGCGGCTGGTGCTCAACAGCAGGCTGGTTTCCGAGGTCGCCACTCCCTCCAGCCGCCTTATATCGCGCAAGACGCGATCGAGCGCCTCAAGCGTATCGGTGCCGAGCTGCACGATCAGATCCCATTTGCCATTGGTCGCATGTACCGCCTGCACCTGCGGGAGGCCCGATAATTGCCGCCGGATCCGCTCCATTCCCGGCCCTTCAATGCCCAGCATAGTCAGCGCGCGCACCGGGCTCTCGGCCAGATCGCCCCGCGTCAGCACCGAAAACCCCTGGATCTCGCCGCTTTGCGTTAGCTTTTCGATCCGCGCCCGCACCGTAGCCCGCGTGATGCCCAAGAGCGCCGCCAAATCCGACAACGCGGCCCGCCCATCGCGCCTGAGCGCCGCCAATAATTTCCGATCCGTTTCGTCCATTTCGATCATCTTGACCGCTCATTTCGATCATTCACCTGTCATTTAGAGCAATTCGTCTGCTGTTGTCTAACGCGAATTGCACGATATGCACGCCGAAACTTCACCTGACGAGGCCAAAAATGACCGACACCCCCTGCCTGTTGATCGGCGCGCCGATGGACTGTGGTAAACGCCGCCGTGGCTGCATGATGGGCCCCGATGCCTATCGCACAGCGGGCCTCGCTGAGGCGCTGGCCGATCTGGGCCGAGACGTGCGCGATCTGGGCAATGTCGCGCCCGCGCCGCTGAAAACCGCCACCGGGCTGCCGCATCTGCACGCCTTGGCCGAAAATGTCGCCTGGACCACCGCATTGGCTGCGGCTGCCGAAGGTGCGATGGCCGAGGGCTTCCCCATCTTCATGGGCGGCGATCATGCGCTGGCGCTCGGCACCGTTTCGGGCGTTGCCAATCACGCGGCGCGCGTCGGGCGGCCGCAATTTCTGCTCTGGCTCGATGCGCATTCAGATTTCCACACGCCCGCCACGACGGGCTCAGGCAATTTGCACGGCACGCCAGTGGGCTATGTCACCGGCCAGCCGGGATTTGACGGATTCCCGCGCGTCGCCAACCCGATCCCGCTGGACCAGATCTGCATGATCGGCCTGCGTTCGGTCGATCTGCAGGAGAAAGCCGCTCTGCAAGGCACCGACATGATCCTGCATGACATGCGCGCCATCGACGAAGAGGGCATCGGCGCACCCTTGCGCGATTTCCTTACCCGGGTCGCGGCCGAAAACGGCCTGCTGCATGTCTCGCTCGATGTCGACTTCCTCGACCCCGCCATCGCGCCCGCCGTCGGCACCACCGTTCCGGGCGGTGCCAGCTTCCGCGAGGCGCATCTGGTGATGGAGATCCTGCATGATAGCGGCCTCGTCTCCTCGCTCGATCTGGTCGAGCTGAACCCGTTCCTCGACGATCGTGGCCGCACCGCCAGCCTGATGGTCGATCTCACCGCCTCGCTGATGGGCCGCCGCGTCTTTGACCGCCCCACCCGCAGCTTTGCCTGAAAGGTATCGCCATGACCCTGCCGCAACCCTCCGACCGCGCCTTCGTGCCTTTCGTTTCGGTCGACAACATGATGCGCCTCGTTCATTCCATCGGCGTCGAGACGATGCTGGTCGAGCTTGCCGCCTATATCGAGGCCGATTTCCGCCGCTGGCCGCTCTTTGACAAGACCCCGCGCGTGGCGGCCCATTCGCGCGACGGCGTGATCGAGCTGATGCCGACATCGGATGGCACCCAATACGGCTTCAAATATGTCAACGGTCACCCCAAGAACACGCGCGAGGGCCTGCAAACCGTCACCGCGTTCGGCCTGCTGGCCGATGTCGCCACGGGGTATCCGACATTGCTCACCGAAATGACGATATTGACCGCGCTGCGCACGGCAGCGACCTCGGCCATGGTCGCAAAATACCTGGCTCCCAAAGGGGCCACCACCATGGCGATGATCGGCAACGGCGCGCAATCGGAGTTCCAGTCGCTGGCAATGAAGGCCATTTGCGGCATCACCACGGTGCGCCTATACGACACCGACCCGGCGGCCACCGCCAAAGCCGACCGCAACCTGGCCGGCCAGGGCCTGAACGTGGTCAGCTGCACCTCGGCCGAAGACAGCATGCAAGGCGCGCAGATCATCACCACCTGCACCGCCGACAAGCAAAACGCGACCATCCTGACCGATAACATGATCGGCGCGGGCACCCATATCAACGCCATCGGTGGCGATTGCCCCGGCAAGACCGAGCTTGCCCCCGCGATCCTGCATCGGTCTGATATCTTTGTAGAATACCCGCCGCAGACCCGGATCGAGGGCGAGATTCAACAGCTGACCGACACCCACCCCGTGACCGAGATGTGGCAAGTCATAGACGGCCAGACCAAGGGACGGAGCTCGGCTACGCAAATCACGCTTTTCGACAGCGTCGGCTTCGCGATCGAGGATTTCTCGGCCCTGCGCTACATCCGCGACCGGCTGGAGGGAACCACGTTGTTTGAGCGGCTCGACATGCTGGCCGATCCCGACGATCCGCGCGACCTCTTCGGCATGCTGCAGCGCGCCAAAGCCTGACATTCATCAACTGGATGGGTGGGAGGGGGCCTTGCCCCCACCGCTTTCAGCGGCCCCCCAAGGTATTTGAACCAAGATGAACGCAAATTTTAGTCAAATTGTCTTCATCTTGGCGGAAATACCTGCCGCCGGCAGGCTGCGCTGTGACGATCCCTCCAAAGGAGGGTGAGGTGCAGCGCCCCCGGGTCGCGCCCGCGAAACGACCGGTTCAATGCAGGGTCAACTCGCCCACCACATTCTGCCATTCGCCCGCACCGATCATCTTGCGATGCGTGAAACGCACCGAATGCAGCGGCCCTTCGATCTCGTCCCGCCAGAACTCGATAAAGGAAAAAAGGCGCGGATGATCCGGAGCAAGATCGTAATCCTGCCACAGGAACGTATTCAGGACATGCGGGAAATCGGGCATGCGATAGAACATCTCGGCCGTGGTCAGCCCATAGCCTTTCAGCATCAATTCGGTCTCGGATTTTACCATTTTCTGCCTCGTTTGGTTGACCTCCCCAACCCTATCATGCCCCAGACCGGTTAAAATTCAAATAAAACAAGTTGTTACCAACCGTGACTGAGGAGTGCCAGCCACCCCATTGCACCCCATATCCCGCGCCACTATAGTGCCCGGTAACAAGATATAGACGCCGCAGCCAGCAAGCGAGCCCCCTTTTGACCGACACGCCAGAACCCCCTGAAAACATGGATGAAACCGAAGGCTCCGCGCCGGTTCCCCATGGCCCCCAGATCTCCATCGCCGATGAGATGAAGACCAGCTTCATCGATTACGCGATGAGCGTCATCATCTCGCGCGCGATCCCCGATCTGCGCGACGGGCTGAAACCGGTGCATCGGCGCATCCTTTATGCGATGCACGAAACCAACAACACGCATGACAAGAGCTACCGCAAATCGGCGCGCCCCGTGGGCGACACGATGGGCAAATACCACCCCCACGGCGATAGTGCGATTTATGACGCGCTGGTGCGGATGGCGCAGCCCTTTTCGATGTCGCTGCCGCTTTTGGATGGGCAGGGCAATTTCGGCTCGATGGATGGCGATAACGCCGCCGCCATGCGCTATACCGAAGTGCGTATGGACAAGCCCGCCGCCAGCCTGCTGGCCGATATCGACAAGGACACCGTTGATTTCGTTGACAATTACGATGGCAAAGATCAGGAGCCTTCGGTTCTGCCATCGCGGTTCCCGAATATGCTGGTCAATGGCGCGGGCGGCATTGCTGTCGGCATGGCGACCAATATTCCGCCGCATAACCTGGGCGAGGTGATCGATGCCTGCCAGGCGCTGATCGAGGATGCCGATCTGACCTCGGAACAGCTGATGGACTATGTCCCGGCCCCTGATTTTCCCACCGGCGGCATCATTTTGGGACGGGCGGGCGCGCGCAAAGCCTATCTGGAGGGGCGCGGCAGCGTCATCATCCGCGCCAAGACCCGGGTCGAGGAGATCCGCAAGGATCGTTATGCCATCGTGCTCGATGAGATCCCCTATCAGGTCAACAAGGCCTCGATGATCGAAAAAATAGCCGAGCTTGTGCGCGACAAGAAGCTTGAAGGTATTTCCCACGTTCAGGATGAAAGCGACCGCCTCGGCGTGCGCGTGGTGATCGAGCTGAAACGTGATGCCACCGCCGAGGTCGTGCTCAATCAGCTTTTCCGCTTCACCCAAATGCAGACCCATTTCGGCTGCAACATGCTGGCGCTGAATGGCGGTCGGCCCGAACAACTGACCTTGCGCGGCTTCCTCTCCGCCTTCCTTGATTTCCGCGAAGAGGTGGTCGCCCGGCGAACAGCCTATGAGCTCCGCAAAGCGCGCGAGCGCAGCCATATCCTCTGTGGCCTGGCGGTCGCCGTGTCGAATGTCGATGAGGTCGTGGCCACCATCCGCGCCTCGGCCGATGCCGCCGAGGCAAGGCACAAGCTGATGACCCGGCGCTGGCCGGCGGGCGATATCCTTGAATATATCGCGCTTATCGACGATCCGACCCATACCGCCAATGAGGACGGCACCTATAACCTCTCCGAGGCGCAGGCCCGCGCCATATTGGAGCTGCGCCTGCAACGCCTGACCCAGATCGGTGTCAAGGAAGTGACCGATGAATTGCAGGAGCTGGCCGCGAAAATCCGCGACTACCTGGCCATTCTCGGCTCGCGCGACCGGATCCTGTCGATCATTTCGTCCGAGCTGGCCGAGGTTAAGGACCAGTTCGCCGTGCCCCGCCGCACCGAGATCGTCGACTGGTCCGGCGATATGGACGACGAGGACCTGATTGAACGCGAGGATATGGTCGTCACCATCACCTCGGGCGGCTATATCAAACGCACGCCGCTGATTGATTTCCGCGCCCAACGGCGCGGCGGCAAGGGCCTCAGCGGCATGTCCACCAAAGAGGATGATGTCGTCACGACGCTCTTTGTGGCTAACACCCATACGCCGCTTTTGTTCTTCACCACCGATGGCATGGTCTACAAGCTGAAGACTTGGCGCCTGCCGCAGGGCGGGCGCACCGCCAAGGGCAAGGCCATCGTCAATATTCTGCCAATTCCGCCGGGCGTCTCGATTGCCGCCGTGATGCCCGTCGACCGGGACGAGGATCACTGGGACGAATTGCAGATCGCCTTTGCCACCAGCGCTGGCGATGTGCGGCGCAATATGCTGAGCGATTTCACCAATGTGATGCGCAACGGCAAGATCGCGATGAAGCTGCCTGAGGGTGTCGAGCTGGTCAATGCGCGCATCTGCACCGAGGATGACGATATCATGCTGGTCACCGATGCGGGCCGCGCGATCCGGTTCCGCACCACCGATGTGCGCGTCTTCAAGGGCCGCGATTCGACCGGTGTGCGTGGCATTCGCCTGTCGGGCGATACCCGCGTCGTCTCGATGGCCGTGATCCGCAATTTCGTGGCGACATCGGATGAGCGCGTCGCCTATCTCAAGATGCGCCGCGCCATGGCCGGGCTGACCGATGAGGATGCCGGCGAAGACGAAGAGGCCACAGATCTGGCGCTCTCGCCGGACCGCTATGCCGCGATGTCGGCGGCCGAAGATCTGATCCTGACCATTACATCAGGCGGCTCGGGCAAGCTCAGCTCCTCGCATGATTACCCGGTCCGGGGCCGTGGCGGCCAAGGTGTCGCCGCGATGGATCGCGCCATGCGCGGTGGTGAAATCGTGGCCTCCTTCCCGGTCGAGATGGAGGATCAGATCATGCTGGCCACCTCCACCGGGCAATCGATCCGCTGCCCTGTCGATGGCATCTCGTTCCGCTCGCGTTCGGCCGGTGGCGTCAAGGTCTTTGACACTGCCCGGGGCGAGGTTGTGGTTTCGGTTGCCTGGATCGCCGACCAGGGCGACGAGGACGCGCCCGGGGCGGAATGACCGATCTGCTGGCACTGGCGGGGCGCATCCTTCTGGGCCTCATCTTTGTGCTCGGGGCGTTGCAGAAACTGGACGATCCGGTGCCCGCGATGGATCTGCTGACGGCGCGCGGATTGCCCGCGATCCTGATCTGGCCGGCGCTCATCTTCAGCGGTGTGGCGGGCGTTGCCTTCTTTGCGGGCTATAGAACGCGCGCCTTCGCGATCCTGGCCGCGGCCTATTTCGCCCTCGCCTCTTATGTCCATTTCCTGCCCGGCGATCCCGTGCAGATGTCCATTTTCGTTAAAAACTGGTCCATTGCAGGCGGGTTTCTGGTGCTCGCCGCCCATGGCCCCGGCAAATATTCCTGGGCGCGCGCATGACCACGCAGCTTGCCGCCACCGCCTTTCTGGCCCGCGACTATGATGAGGCCATCGCCTGGTTTCAGGACGCGCTTGGCTGGGTGCTGCTGGAAGATACCAATATGGGCGGCGGCAAACGGTGGGTGCGCGTGGCCCCGCATGAACGGGCGGAAACCTGTTTTCTGATCGCAAGCGCAGTTGGCGATCAGGTGGGGGCCATCGGGCAGCATGCCGGCGGGCGCGTCGGGTATTTCCTGCATACCGGCGATTTCGCCGCGGAACACGCCCGCATGCGGGCCGCGGGCGTGACTTTCGAGGAACCGCCGCGCCACGAGCCCTATGGCACCGTCGCCGTCTTTCGCGACCTTTATGGCAACCGGTGGGATCTGATCGGCCCGGCCCCGGCCATCTGATCTGTTCACATTCGCACAGAAACCGATGAATAGTGCACAGCTTGTTGCATTGATTCACAGTCAACCTCGGGTCACATAGGTCTCAATCCACGCCATCCCGGCGGGAGCAAAACCTAGATGGAGGCTCAGATGAGCGCTATTCAAACCTATGCACACCCCGCCGGCCGTATCCTGCTGGCGCTTGTTTTCATTGTTGCCGGCCTTGGCAAGCTTGGCGATGTCCAGGGATTTGCGGGCTATATGGCCTCGGGCGGGTTGCCCGCCATCCTGGCCTGGCCGGCCATCCTGTTCGAGATCATCGCGGGCCTCGCCCTTCTGGTGGGCTATCAGACCCGGATCACGGCACTGGCACTGGCCGGGTTCAGCCTGCTGACCGCGGTGATGTTTCATTTCGTCCCCTCAGATGCGATGCAGATGAGCATCTTTTTCAAGAACTTCGCCATGGCGGGCGGCTATCTGCTCTTGGTCGTTCATGGTGCCGGGGCCTTGTCGCTCGATAACGCGCGGCAACCGGCGCTGGCCTGATCCGTCCCATTCACGAACACGCGCGGGCCGAGGCTTTCCAATCGCCTCGGCCCGCTCTATATCCCGGCCCATGACCAGACCCATCCATATCATCGGCGGCGGCATGGCCGGATCCGAGGCCGCCTGGGCCGCCATCAACCAGGGCGTGCCCGTGGTAATCCACGAAATGCGCCCGACTGTCGGCACCTTTGCGCATCAGACCGGGCATCTGGCCGAAATGGTCTGCTCCAATTCCTTCCGCTCGGATGATGATGAACAAAACGCCGTCGGGCTTTTGCATTGGGAAATGCGCGCCGCAGGCGGGTTGATCATGGAAATGGCCGACCGCCACCGGCTGCCTGCGGGCGGGGCCCTGGCCGTCGACCGTGACGCCTTTGCTGCCGATGTCACTGCACATCTGCGGGCCCATCCGCTGGTCACGATCAGCGAAGAGGAAATCACCGCCCTGCCCGCCGACGGCCTCAGTATCATCGCCACCGGGCCGCTCACCTCGGGGCCGCTGGCGCAGGCCATCGCCGATGAGGCCGGCCAGGACAGCCTGGCCTTTTTCGACGCCATCGCCCCCATCGTGCATGCCGACAGCATCGACATGTCCAAGGCCTGGATGCAATCGCGCTATGACAAGGGCGAAACCCATGAGGAACGCACCGCCTATCTCAACTGCCCGATGGATCGCGACACCTACGAGGCGTTCATCGACGCGCTCCTGGCCTCGGAGAAAACCGTGTTTCACGAGGGCGAAACCGCGGGCTATTTCGACGGCTGCCTGCCCATTGAAGTGATGGCCGAACGCGGCCGCGAAACCTTGCGCTTTGGCCCGATGAAGCCCGTCGGCCTGACCAACCCGCACCAGCCCGACGTCAAAGCCCATGCCATCGTGCAGCTCAGGCGCGACAATAAACTGGGCACGCTGTTCAATATCGTGGGCTTTCAAACCAAGATGAAATATGGCGCGCAAACATCTGTTTTCAAAATGATACCCGGGCTGGAAAACGCCAGCTTTGCGCGCCTTGGCGGCATTCACCGCAACACCTTCATCAATTCGCCCACGCTGATCGACGATCAGTTGCGCCTGCGCACGCGGCCCCATATCCGCTTTGCCGGTCAGATCACCGGGGTCGAGGGCTATGTCGAATCGGCCGCCATGGGCCTGCTGGCGGGCCGTCTTGCGGCCGCTGAGGCGATGGGCCGGACCCTGCCGCCGGTGCCGCACGTCACCGCCATGGGCGCGCTTGTCCACCACATCACGGGCGGGGCCGAGGCCAAGACATTCCAGCCGATGAACGTGAATTTCGGCCTCTTTCCCCCCATCGACCTCAAAGGCGGGCGCAAGAACCGCAAGGCGCGCTACAAAGGCTATACCGATCGCGCCAAGGCCGCTTGGTCCGATTGGCTGACCACCGAGGCCGCGCTGGTTTGATCTGGACGCCAGCGCGCCGCCGCTGCTAGCGTCTGACCCATGACCGAAAAATTCCTGACCAAGGCCTATGGCAAGAAAAGCACCGATGCGCTTCGGGCGCATTACGATGCCTGGGCCGACAGCTATGATGCCGAGATCGCCGAAAACGGCTATGCCACACCAGGGCGCTGCGCGGCCGCGCTGGCGGCAACCGGGCTTGCCAAATCCGCCGCCATCCTTGATCTGGGCTGCGGCACCGGGTTGTCGGGCGCGGCGCTGGCCGCCCGGGGGTTCACCGTGATCGATGGCACCGACCTGTCGCCCGGCATGCTGCAAAAGGCCGAGGCGCGCGGCCTCTACCGGCAGCTTTACCCGGGGAAACCCGATGGCCGCCTGCCCGCCGGACCCTATCGCGCGATCTGTGCCGTCGGCGTCATCAGCCCCGGTGCCGCCCCGGTCTCGATGTTGACCACAGCGCTCGATCTGCTGCCAGTCGGCGGGGCGCTGGTGATGTCGCTCAACGATCACGGGCTGGCCGATGCCAGCTATACCGATGGTATTGCGGCGGTCGAGAACTGCGGCACGGCGCGGCTGACATTTAAGGAATACGGAGACCACCTGCCCGGAATCAACTTGAACTCTACCGTTTACGTGTTTGAAAAACAGTGACTTTCACGACACGATTTGCGCCATCGCCCACCGGCCCTCTGCACCTGGGCCATGCTTATTCCGCGATGCTTTCCCATGATATGGCCCGCGCGGCGCAGGGCCGTTTTCTGCTGCGCATCGACGATATCGACCAGAGCCGCGCCCGCGCCCATTGGGTGAGCGGGATCGAAGAGGATCTGGCCTGGCTCGGCCTGAGCTGGGACGCCCCCCTTTGGCATCAATCCGATCACCTGGATGACTATCGCGCCGCGTTGGCCAGACTTGCCGCGCGCGGGCTGACCTATCCCTGTTCCTGCAAGCGCCGCGATATCGAGGCCGCCGCCTCAGCCCCGCAGGAGGGCGTTCCCAGCCACGGCCCCGATGGCCGTATCTATCCCGGCACGTGTCGTGGCCGCCCAATGACCGATCTGCAATCCGGCGACGCGATCCGCCTCGATCTGGCCCGCGCCCTGCCGCGCGCCCTGCCCGGTTTCACCGAAACCGGCCCGGCTCATGCCGGCCACCATGCCGTCACCCGCGACCATCTGCTGACCCATATCGGCGATCCGGTGCTGGCGCGCCCGCATATGGCCGCCTCCTATCACCTCAGCGTGGTGATCGACGACGCGGCGCAATCCATTTCCCATGTCATCCGTGGCCAGGATCTCTTCGCGGCCACCGCCCTGCATGTCGCCCTGCAAGCCACCCTCGACCTGCCTACGCCCATCTATCACCACCATGCGCTGATCCGCGACGAGACGGGCAAACGCCTGGCCAAACGCGACGATGCCCGCGCCATCGGCACCTATCGCGAGGCTGGCCACAGCCCCGCCGATATCCGCGCCATGGTCGGCCTGCCCACGCAAGGCTGACACCACGCCCAAGACCGCAGATCAGGATGCGCTTGCCGCCCATATCGCGGGCTGAACGCACCCTCCCGCTTCTTCTTTGCAAAAATACTCACTGCGCGACGGTCACCACCGCGCCGGCCTCAGAGCTCGGGCACCATGATCTCCACCTCACGCCCCTCCCGCACGCCCGTGAAAAAACACGAACGCCGGTTGGTGTGGCAGGCAGGCCCGGTCTGGCGCACCAGCGCCAACAGGCAATCGCGGTCGCAATCTACCCGCAGCTCCACCAGCTCCTGCACATGGCCTGAACTTTCCCCCTTGACCCAAAACGCCGCCCGCGAGCGCGACCAATAGGTCACCCGCCCGGTTTCCAGCGTCCGCGCCACGGCCTCGGCATTCATCCAGGCCAGCATCAACACCTCGCCGGTCGCCGCCTCCTGCGCGATGCAGGGCAGCAGACCGTCGGCATTATACGTCAAACCACGCGGATCAAATTCCATCGCCGGGCTCCCTTTGCAAATCGCGTCTGCCCCGCTACCTATAGCCCAGAGGCGTGAGGGAAAAGCCATGACGACCGACAGCGATCTGATCAAGCTCTATTCGCAGCGCATCCTGGCGCTTGCGGCCGATATTCCGCTGACCGACCGGCTCGATGCCCCGCAGGCCAGCACCCGAAAACGCGCGCCGCTTTGCGGCTCGACCGTCACCGTTGATCTTGATGTGGAAAACGGGCTCATCACGCGGTTCGGGCAGGATGTGAAGGCCTGCGCCCTGGGGCAGGCCTCGGCGGCACTGGTGGGTGCGCATGTGCTCGGCCGCAGCCAGGCCGAAGTTGAAACAGGCCGCGATCAATTGCGCGCCATGCTCAAGGATGGGGGCCCGCCGCCTGTGGCCCCCTTTACCGGCTTCGAAGTGCTGGAACCGGCCCGCGATTACAAAAACCGCCACGCATCAATCATGCTGGCCTTCGAGGCCACGCTCGAGGCCATGGCGGATGCCGAACGCGCCGCCTGCGCCTGAAAATTCTTCGAAAAGAATTTTTCCCGCGCAAAAAAACCGCCGCGCTCCGGGGGCAACCGGAGGGCGGCGGCAAGGTATGCGTGTCTTCATTTTCCAAAGCCGGGCGCGGGGGCAGGCAAAAACCCCGTAGATTGCACCATCAGGCAGAGGCCGCGCGAGGGATGTTGGGGACAGACCCCGCACGATTTCGAAAAAGCTTCGGACGATCGACCGCAGGCAGAAATTCGGGGGTCAGGTCAGACCCGGCAGATGTAGCAAACCGACAGTCATGGCCCCAAGCGTCAGAACACCTGCAAAATCATAAAGCAGCGTATCGCGGGAGGCCTCAAGGATCTGTCTGATCTGGCTAAACATGGGTCACATTCCTCAATTATCGTCGGCGTGTTAACGCTTTGTTCTCATTTTCGACCTCCGAAAGCAAGAACTTTTTGAGAACATTTGTGAACAAACCGCATCCAAATGATTAACACGCGCCCTAACCCACTGAAATCAAACGGATCGCCTTTTCCTGTTCCATCAGCCACAAAAGCACCCGCGCCGATTGCCCGCGCGGCCCGGTCAGATCGGGATCCCGGGCCAAAAGCGCGCGGGCATCGCGCTGCGCGGTTTCCATCAGGCCGGTCTGGCTTTCGATATCGGCGACCCGGAACCGCGGCAGCCCCGATTGTGCCACCCCGATCAGATCGCCGGCCCCGCGAATGGCCAGATCCTCTTCGGCGATGCGAAACCCGTCCTCGGTCTCGCGCAGCACGCCCAACCGGCGGCGCGCGGTTTCCCCCAGAGGCGCGCGATACATCAAAAGACAGGTCGAGGCCGCGGCCCCGCGCCCGACGCGCCCGCGCAGCTGGTGCAGCTGCGCCAGCCCGAAATTTTCCGCCCGCTCAATCACCATGATCGAGGCATTGGGCACATCCACGCCAACCTCGATCACCGTGGTGGCAACCAGGACCCGGCTCCGCCCGGCATTAAAATCGCTCATCGCAGCATCTTTTTCAGCGGGCGGCATCTGGCCATGGACCAGCCCCACGACCCCCTCGCCCAGCTCTGCACGCAAGGCCTTGAACCGATCCTCGGCCGCCGTCATGTCGACCACCTCGCTTTCCTCGACCAGCGGGCAGACCCAATAGGCCTGCCGCCCCTCGGCCACGGCATCGCGCAGATGCTGCACCACCTCATCCATCCGTCCGGTGCTGACCAGGGCGGTGGTGATCGGCAGCCGCCCGGGCGGTTTTTCGTCCAGAACCGAGATATCCATATCGCCATAAGTCGCCAGGCTCAGCGTGCGGGGAATGGGTGTCGCCGTCATCACCAGGATATCGGCGGCGCGGCCCTTTTCGCCCAGTCGCACCCGTTCGCGCACCCCGAACCGGTGCTGTTCATCGACCACCGCCAGGCGCAGATCGCCAAATTCGACATCCTCCTGAAACACCGCATGCGTGCCCACAAGGATCGAAATCTCACCCGCCTTCAACGCCGCCAGCTTGGCCCGGCGCGCGGCCCCCTTGTCGCGACCGGTCAGGATCTCCATTCGCACCCCGGCGGCCGCCGCCATGGGGGCCAGACTTGCCAGATGCTGCGCCGCCAGGATCGAGGTCGGGGCCATCATCACCGCCTGCCCGCCCGCTTCGACCGCGATCAACATCGCCAGCATCGCCACCAGCGTCTTGCCCGATCCGACATCGCCCTGCACCAGCCGGTTCATCCGGGTCGGTTGCGCCATATCCTGTGCGATCTCACCAATGCTGCGGGTCTGCGCCGCGGTGGGGGAAAACGGCAGGCTTTCCAGCACTTTGTCTTGCAGATGACCGTCGCCCGCCGAGATAAACCCCTTGGCACGCCGCACCTTAGCGCGCGCCAGGCCAAGCGTCAGCTGATGGGCCAGCAGCTCATCATAGGCCAGCCGCTCACGCGCCGGATGGGCGCGCGACAAATCGCGTTCGTTTTCAGGGTGATGCGCCTGCACCAAGGCCTCCGGCCAGGCCGGCCACGCTTTCGATTTCAACAGCGGCAGATCAACCCATTCGCCCAGATAGGGCGCGCGCGGCAGGGCCGAGGCCACCGCCTTGGCGATGCCCTTCTGGGTCACGCCCGCCGTCAAGGGATAGACCGGTTCATAGGCCGGGATCGTGGCCGCATCACCGGGCGCAACCACATGATCGGGGTGGACCATCTGGGCGATGCCGTCAAACAGCTCCACCTTGCCCGACACCACGCGCCGCGCGCCGGTGGGCAACAGCCGTTCGAGATAATCGCCGCGCGCATGAAAAAACACCAGGTCAAAGCTGGTCTCGGCATCGTTTACCTGCACCCGGTAGGGCCGGTTTTTGAGCGCCGGTTTGCGATGCGCGCCGACCACCACCTCGACCGTGACAACGCCGGGCAACACCGCCGATTTGATCGATGCAACACGCGCCCGGTCAATGCCGCCCACCGGCAGGGTCAGCAACAGATCCTTGGGCACCTCCACCCCCAAAGCGCTGTAATGCTTGGCGGTTTTGGGGCCAACCCCGTCCAGCACCTCAAGCCCGGCAAATAGCGGAAACAGGATCTCGGGGCGCGTGCCCCTGGCCTCAGCCATCGCCGATCAACGCCAGCCAGGCGTCCTCATCCAATGTCTCGACGCCCAGATCGGCGGCCTTTTTCGCCTTGGACCCGGCCCCGGGGCCGGCCACCAAAATGTCGGTCTTGGCGCTGACGCTGCCCGATACTTTCGCGCCCAAACCTTCGGCGCGCGCCTTGGCCTCGGCCCGCGTCATCCGCGTGAGCGTGCCGGTAAAGACCACGGTTTTTCCCGCGACCGGGCTGCCATCTGCCGTGCGCGCGGCAGGTGGCAGCGGCGTCAACATCGCCGCCAGCCGGTCAATCGATGCGCGTTCCGAGGCCTGCTGAAACGAAGTAACCAGCGACAGGGCCACCGTCGCGCCGATGCCGTCAATGCCGATCAGATCCTCCCACGCCTCCAAAGCGCACGGGTCCAGCCCGGCCCAGATATCCTTGCGGGTTCCGGCCAGATCGGCGCGGCGTCCATCGCACGCTGCCGCTTCGCGTTCCGCCAAAATCGCCGCCTCGGCCCGGCGGTGACGCTCGGCCGCTGGTGCGGCGCTATCGATCGCTCTCACCATCTCGGGCCAGGCACCGTAATGGCGGGCGATATCGGCGGCGGCAACCTCACCGACATGACGCAGGCCCAGCGCAAAGATCAGCCGGTGCAGGGGGATGCGGCGCTTGTCCTCGATCGCGGCAAAGAGGTTCTCCGCCGATTTCTCGCCCCACCCCTCGCGATTTTTCAGCTGCTGCATGCCCTGCCCATAACGCGCCGCAAGCGTGAAGATATCGGCAGGCTCGCGGATCCATTCATCGCCGTAAAACTGCTCCACCTGTTTGGCCCCGAGCCCCTCGATGTCAAACGCCGCGCGTGAGACGAAATGTTTCAGTTTTTCAACGGCTTGCGCAGGGCAGATCAACCCGCCCGTGCAGCGGCGCACGGCGTCGCCTTCTTCGCGCACCGCGTCCGAACCGCAATCCGGGCAGCGGCTTGGAAAGACAAAGGGCGGCGCGCCATCGGGGCGTTTCGAGAGATCGACATCGGCGATTTTCGGGATCACGTCGCCGGCGCGATAGACCTGGACCCAATCGCCCTCGCGAATATCCTTGCCGCCGCGGATCGCCTGACCGGTCGAATCGCGCCCGGCGATGTAATCCTCATTATGCAGCGTCGCGTTCGATACCACGACCCCGCCCACCGTGACCGGGGCCAACCGCGCCACGGGGCTGAGCGCGCCGGTGCGCCCGACCTGGATGTCGATCGCCTCCAGCCGGGTCCAGGCCAGTTCGGCGGGGAATTTATGCGCAATCGCCCAGCGCGGCGTTGTCGACCTGAGCCCCAGCCGGCGCTGCAGATCGAGCGCGTTTACCTTGTAGACCACACCGTCGATATCATAGCCCAGGGCCGCGCGGCGCTGTTCAATATCGGCGTAATGCGCCAGCATTTCATCGGTCGAGCTGCAGGCGCGCGTCAGTGGATTGGTCTGAAACCCGAGGGCGGCCAGCCGGTCGATAGCCCCCATCTGCGTCTCGGCCAAGGGTTCCGACAGCGCGCCCCAGGCATAAGCAAAAAACCGCAGCGGGCGGGCGCGGGTGATCGTGGCATCGAGCTGACGAAGCGATCCGGCGGCGGCGTTGCGCGGATTGGCAAAGGCTTTATCGCCCGCCGCCTGCTGCCGCGCATTCAGGGCGGCGAAATCGGCGTGGCTCATATAGACCTCGCCGCGCACTTCCAAAAGATCGGGCGCGCCACGCAGGATCTGCGGGATATCGGCGATGGTGCGGGCATTGGCGGTGACGTTTTCGCCCACCGCTCCGTCGCCGCGTGTGGCGGCCTGGACCAGCGCGCCCTCTTCATAACGCAGCGATAGCGACAGCCCGTCGATCTTGGGCTCGGCGCTGAAGGCAAGCGGCGCATCGCCCGCGAGCCCCAGGAAATTGCGCACCGTCCTGGTGAAATCAACCACATCCGCATCGTCAAAGGCATTACCCAGCGACAGCATCCGCTCGGCATGGGTGATCTTGGAAAACCCCTCCGCCGGGGCCGCGCCGACCTGATCCGATGGGCTGTCGGTGCGCGCAAGATGCGGAAATTCTGCCTCAAGCGCCGCATTCTCGCGTTTCAGCGCATCGTAATCGGCATCCGTTATCTCCGGTGCATCGTCGCGATGATAGGCCAGGTTGGCCCGCGACAGCGCCTGCGCCAATTCCGCCAGCCGCGCGCGCGCCGCATCCTCCGTCATCGCCGCATCCTCAGACGCCATCACCATCCCCCGAAACAAACATGTGGCCTGCCCATCAGTGATAGGAGGCCACATGTCCGAGGTCCAGTGAGCTTTGGTCGTTCAGGCGCTGGCAACCAGATCGGAGGTATCCATTTCCGGCGTGGGATCACGCAGCACATATCCGCGGCCCCAGATGGTTTCGATATGATTGTCGCCGCCGGTCGCCTCAGACAGTTTCTTGCGCAGCTTGCAGATGAACACGTCGATGATCTTGAGCTCGGGCTCATCCATGCCGCCATAGAGATGGTTAAGGAACATCTCCTTGGTCAGCGTCGTGCCCTTGCGCAGGCTCAGCAGCTCCAGCATCTGGTATTCCTTGCCGGTCAGATGCACCGGGCCGCCCTCGACATCCACGGTCTTGGCATCGAGATTAACGTTAATGCGACCGGTGCGGATGATGGATTGGGAATGCCCCTTGGAGCGCCGGATAATTGCGTGGATGCGCGCCACCAATTCATCGCGATGAAAGGGTTTGGTCAGATAATCATCGGCTCCGAACCCAAAACCCTTGATCTTGTTTTCGGTATCGTCGGCCCCGGACAGGATCAGGATCGGCGTATCGACCCGTGCCAGACGCAATTGGCGCAGCACATCATGGCCATTCATATCAGGAAGGTTGAGATCCAGCAGAATCAGGTCATAATCATAGAGCTTGGCAAGATCGATACCCTCTTCGCCCAGATCCGTCGAATAGACGTTCAGATTGGCATGGCTGAGCATCATTTCGATGCTCTTGGACGTGGTCGGGTCGTCTTCTACAAGCAAGACACGCATCTAATTCTCTCCGATTCTTTCCCAGCTTTTCCTGACCGTGGCCCGAAATCGTTAATTGCAAGTTACCTTTTTAGATAGTCTGGCGTCAAATTCGCTGCAATCAACCCGAAAAATCGACTTAATCGCGGAATTCCTGCACCGCTGTGGCCTTGAGGGCGCGTTCGCCGTGCTGACAGACCGCCGCGGTCCAGGCATCCAGCTCCTCTTCCGACAGGCCATAGGCCTCGCAGGCCTCGTCACGATTGATCAGACCGTGGCGCACCGCGCGCACGATGGCGGCCTTGCGGCTGGCCACCCACCGCCGGGTCGCCGGGCTGGGCAGATCGGCGCGCGTCATCTGGCTGCCATCGGGAAGGGTTACGGCAATGGGTCCTTTGACGCGTCGAATATACATGGCACCTCACTCTCTCACGGCATCTGGCGGCCACTCTGAACCGGAACTGTTTAACAGGGCGTAAGCGGATCCCTTGCCGATAGGGCGCATTTTCCTATATTGCGCCTGGATTGCCCGCCCGGAGAGCCACGACATGCCCCTCGATACCCAGCCGCTGAATTCGCTTGGCTTTGCCAAACCGCCCGCCGAGACGCGCGTCGTCGTGGCGATGTCGGGCGGTGTCGACAGCTCGGTCGTGGCCGCGGTTCTGGCCGATGAGGGCTATGATGTCGTGGGCGTCACGCTGCAGCTCTATGATCACGGGGCGGCGCTGGCCAAAAAAGGGGCCTGCTGCGCGGGGCGCGATATTCACGATGCCCGCCGCGTTGCGGAAGAAATGGGATTTCCCCATTATGTGCTTGATTACGAGAATATTTTCAAAGACGCCGTGATCAATGAATTCGCCGACAGTTATCTGGCCGGGGCCACGCCGGTGCCCTGCATCCGTTGCAATGAGCGGGTGAAATTCAAGGATCTGCTGGCAACGGCACAGGATCTGGATGCCGATTGCATGGCGACGGGGCATTACATCCAGCGCAAGATGGGTGCCGCCGGGGCCGAGCTGCATTCAGCCACCGATGCCAGCCGCGACCAGAGCTATTTCCTCTTTTCGACGACGCAGGAACAGCTCGATTTCCTGCGCTTTCCATTGGGCCATCTCGCCTCGAAATCCGAGACGCGTGCGCTTGCGGCAAAATACGGCCTGCCGGTGGCCGACAAACCCGACAGTCAGGATATCTGTTTCGTGCCCGACGGCAATTATGCCAGCGTGATCGAAAAACTGCGCCCCGGGGCCGCCGATCCCGGCGAGATCGTGGATATGGAGGGCACCGTCCTGGGCACCCATCGCGGCGTCATTCACTACACGATCGGTCAGCGGCGCGGGCTTGGCATCGGCGGTCGCACCGATCCGCTCTATGTCGTCCGGCTCGATCCCGATGCGCGGCGCGTGGTGGTCGGCCCAAAAGAGGCGCTTTCGACCCGCACCGTACCCATTCGCGAAATCAACTGGCTGGGCGATGCCCCCCTGATGTCGCGGCCCGAATGGCATCTTGAGGTCAAGATCCGGTCAACCCGCCCGCCGCGCGCCGCGGTTTTACGGCCGCTGTCGGACACCCATGCCGAGATCGAGCTCTTGACGCCTGAGGAAGGTGTGAGCCCCGGTCAGGCCTGTGTGTTCTACGACCCCGACAGCAGCCGCGTCCTGGGCGGTGGCTGGATCTGGCGCGGGTATTGATCCGCGCGCGCGCCAGCTTTAACTGCCGCCGCCCATCAGAAACGACCGGAACCGAAATTGCTGATGCGTGGCCAGCTGATCGACCCAGATCGCCTGTAACACGACAATCGCGTCTGCGGGCCCGTCGCGCGCGGTAATCCGGTAACCGCCGGGCCCAAAGACGCGCGTGGCGGCCTCGGCGCGCGGGTCGGGGCGGCTCTGAACGGATGCGAACCCGTCCAGCGCCGCCAGCACCGCGGCCTCGGCCATCGGGGCCACCCGGCGCCCGTCATCCCAGGTCAGCGCACAGGCCAGCCGCGCCACAGCGCCTTCGGGCCATGCCGCGCGATCGTCAGACAGGATCAGCGCCTGACGCATCACACCAAAGGCGGCCGGGTCCGACAGCCGCGTCGCGGCCAGCCGGTCGCGCGTCTGCAGGCCATAGCGCGCGCAGGTCAGAATGCCGCCAGGCACTGAGGATCCGGCGACATCTGCCCCGAACCGGCCTGTAACCGACCAGAAATAGATATCATCGCGGGCCAGCCCGGGCACCGGGCGCGCCGGCGCGGGCGCGAAGCCCGCGACAGTATCGGCCAACACGTCGAGATAGCCCGCCCGCGCAAGATAGGGTTCCAACCCCGCATCGCGCAACGCGCCCACCTGCAGCACCAAAGGCTGCGCGCGCAAGGGCGCAGGCAGGCAGAGCAGCAAAATCAGGGCCAGAACACGCATGGCCCAACTGTGACGCCGCGCCGGAAATTCGCAAGGGGCTCCCCACGCGGCGCGCGTGCCGCATCCGCGTGCAGGCCCCGCCACCGACAACGGGGCCCGATGACGCAGCGACCGGCTTGCCGCCGGCGCGCTTTGATTGCCTCGTCGAAAAGCGTGAAAGCTGTTATCCAATGATTCCCTGGGCCAAGGCCCCTGAACGCGGTTCAGATCGCGAGCGCAGCCCCCAGGGCGCGATCGATGGCAACGGTACGGGGCCCGGGTCTAACCTCAACCGCCGCCGGGAGGCGACAATGTCTGATCGAACGGACGGCCCGCGGGCCACCCCAGAGGCCACAGATCGCGCCACCGGCGACGCCCGCCTGCACGCCGCTTTTGGCGGCCGGCTGTGGTTGCGCATCGGCATGATCAGCGGCGGCCTCACGGTGTTTCTGGTGGTGATGTGGTACATGATCATCGGGACAATGCAGCAAGATAACGGCGTTCCCGCCCTTGGTGTCGATTTCATCGTCTATTGGTCGGCGGCCAAGCTGGCACTGGCGGGCAATGCGCTTGAGGCCTTCAACCTCGAAAGCCTGCTTGCCATCCATCAGGTGGAGGGGGCCACGTGGCTGCCATGGCTCTACCCGCCGGGATATCTGATCCTGCTGATGCCGTTGGGGGCACTGTCTTTTATGGCGGCCTATGCCGTCTTCAATGCCGTCTCATCCATTGCATTTCTGGCCGCCACCCGTCCCTTTGCTGGCCGGGCTACGGGCATCTGGATCGGCATCGCGCTGGCTCCGACGACGCTTGCCGCCTATATGCTAGGCCAAACCCCACTGCTTTGGGCCTCGGGGCTCTTGGCGGCACTGGCGGCGCTGAGAAACCGGCGCGAGGTGCTGGCCGGCATTTTCATTGGCTTGCTGACGCTAAAGCCGCAATTGGGCATCCTGATCCCCGTCGCGCTGGTCGCGGCCGGGTCTTGGCGGGCCATCTTGTCGGCCACCGCCACGACATTGGCGCTGGTGTTGATCGGCACCCTGGCCTTTGGGGCCAGTTACTGGACCGAGATGTTCGCCATCGGAGGTGAGCATTTCGAACGCATGCGCGCCGATATCGGGTCGCGTGCTCAGATGATCAGCCTCTATTCCGGCCTCACCTATCTGGGCCTGTCCGAACCGGTTGCCTTTGCCGGGCAGATGCTGGCCACGCTGATGGCGGCACTTGGCACCTTTCTGGCCTGGCGCAAAGACACCCTCAGCTTCGACCTGAAGGCGGCGATGCTATTTTCCGCGGTCCTGCTCTCCAGCCCTTATATGTGGCATTACGAAGCCGCCCTGCTGGCACCGACGCTGCTCTTTCTGCTGCGCGCGGGTGCCTTGCGCAAAACCGTGCCGGGCCTCTTGGTGGCCGCTATTTTATGGCTCGGCGTGGGCCCGGTGATGGTCATCCGGATCTTGTTGCTCGGCCAGGAGCTGCCGGTACGCCTTTTCACCACACCCATTATCGTTCTCGCCTTTGCAGTGACCTTAACGGCTGTTATCAAGCAACTCATCGCGCTCGGATCACAAAAAGGTACCAACAATGTCGCCCCTAAAAATTGAAAAAGGCGCTTCCAGCCATTCCGCCTATGACCTGCGCAGCCATCTGTCGGAGGTGATCGAAAGCCATACGCTGGCCATCCTGGTCACCAACGAGGCCGGCGTGCTGGCCCGTGTCATCGGGCTTTTCTCCGGGCGCGGTTACAATATCGACAGCCTGACGGTGGCCGAGGTCGATCATGAAGGGCACCGTTCGCGCATTACCATCGTGACCAGCGGCACACCCGCCATCATCCACCAGATCAAGATGCAGCTCGAACGCATGGTGCCGGTTCATGAGGTCTCGGACCTCACCGTCGAGGGGGCCCATGTCAGCCGCGAACTGGCGCTGATCAAAGTGCAGGGCAAGGGTGAGGCGCGGGTCGAGGCGCTGCGCATCGCCGAGATCTTCCGCGCCAATGTGGTCGATTCGACGCTCGAAAGCTTCATTTTCGAAATGACCGGCACACCGGAAAAAATCGATGCTTTCACCGATCTGATGCGCCCCCTGGGACAGGTCCGCATGGCCCGAACCGGGGTTGCGGCCATGGCACGCGGTCTGGGCCCGAACGCGTAAATCAAAGGGGCACCAACGCGTGGTGCCCCCCTCGCCCCGTGAGTTGGGGGAACATCGCGGGGGCGGGCGCGATCTCTGCGCCAACGTTGCCGCGCTTCTTGCGGCTCAGCCCTCGGGCATCATCTGGCCAGCCTCGCGCGCTGCCACGAGCTCATCCATGTCCAAGCCGCCATTGGCATCCGTATCAAGCGCCTGAAACTCGGCCTCGCTCAGCTCCGGATAGGCAGCGACGGCCTCGGCGTAGCTGATCAGCCCGTCGCCATCGGCATCCATCATCATATCCTCCGCCGCCAGCGCCGCCGTCAGCACCAGCCCGGCCCCAATGAGCAGGCCAATACCGCCGTCCCGCGCCGCCCGAAGAAATGTGAATAATCGCATGGTGGTGCTCCTTTGCATCCTGTTTTCACAATCGAACGCCTGATCTCGCACCGCTGAGGCCGGTGACCACTGACATTCACAAGGACAAGACCGCGCCGGTGCCGGTTTCTTGCGCCGGGCGCGGGCGCGGCCCCTGTCATGCGCGGTGCCCTGCCGAAAACGACCACCCCGCCCTGCGGGGTTTCGCCGGGCCCCGCCCGCCCTTGCGGGGCCTTGCCGATGGCGGGCGGCGGTTGGCCGGAATGTGCGCCCTGCCCTTTGCGTCAATTGCACCGGACGGGTCTGCCAGCATCCTGTCAGGGCACCGCCGCCCCCAAAGGACACGAGGCCCCGATCATGACAAAACCGCGCCCCGTCCCGCCGCACGCCGCCCGAGAGCTTGAGGCGCTGCTGCCCGATCTGGCCCGCGTCGCGCGCTATCTGACGCGCGACCCCGACGCCGCCGACGATATGGTGCAGGATATCGTGCTGCGGCTTTGGGGCCGGATGGCCGATCCCGGCCAGGACCCGATCCTCGATCTGCGCCATTATGCGTTCACGGCGCTGCGCAACCGGGCCCGCGATCGTGCCGGCAAACGGGCGGCCGAGGCCTATCTGATGCCGGTATCGGCCGATGGCCCCGCCGGACCCACCCTGCAGCCCGCAACCCAGCCCGATGCGCCCGCCCGCATGGCCTGCGCCGAGACCCTGGCCGCGCTCGATGCGCTGGCACCCGATCAGGCCCGGCTTTTGCGGCTGCGCGCTCTGGACGGGCTCAGCTATCACGAAATCGCCCGACGGCTCGGCCTCAGCGAGGCGGCCGTCACCTCGCGCCTGTCGCGTGCCCGCGCCGCGCTGCGCAAACGGCTGGACCTGGCCCCCGGCACGCCGGTGACCTTTCTGATCGACTGAACCGCCACGAGAGCCATTTTTCGGGAAACCCCGATCCCGACACTTGTGTCAATTTTCGGCGTTCATGCGTCGTGAACGGACAGGACGCGCGCGCCACCCCCAAATAGAATCATGTGAAACGCCAAAGCCTGGACAAGACGGGGGGGAACACCATGCCCAAGGATCAGCAGCGCAATATTCTGGACGCCGTATCCGCCCCGATCGAATTGGCGCGTGGCCTGCCGAACGCCCATTACACCGACCCCGACACCATCGCCGAAGAAAACGAGGCGGTGCTGGCGCGCGGATGGGCGGCGCTGGCGGTCGGGGCCGATGCGCCTGAGCCA